>ERZ1066121.1295-NODE-1295-length-18856-cov-6.213499_pt1 | contig 18856 bp, 16 predicted proteins | sample MGYA00382768_ERZ1066121 | MGnify/ENA primary metagenome ERZ1066121 (study PRJEB33369, sample SAMEA5778351) | biofilm metagenome | biome: Industrial cooling water; feature: Water cooling tower basin; material: Biofilm | place: United Arab Emirates | collected... | reverse complement strand
GCTCGCGGCGCAAAAGTGAACGGCGGCCGATTCACTCCTTCGAGGCGGGTTCTTCGACCAGGTACTCGGGCTTGATGACGAGTTTGCTAAAGGCGTCGGTCGGCGGGTAGACGCTGATGACCACCGGCGGACTCTGCCACCGCGTATCCTCGCCCGGCACCTCCCACTCGGTGTAAATCATAAACACGCCGATCCGCTTCGGGATGATTTCATAAATCTTGCCGATCCGCCCGGGCCGCACCTCGCCAAACGGTCTTGGAACTCCAGACCAACCCTTAAACGGTGGAAGGTCTGCAAAGACGTTGTGCTCTTCTTGACACTTCTCCAGGGTCAGGTTGGTCATCACGCCCGAAGCGGCATCCCATCGCCCGATCCGGACGACACGATTTTCCAGGAACTTGAACTTCGCGTTCGAGTTGGCCGGGACCGTTTGTTCATAATGGATTTTTTCATCGATCACAGCGGAGTGCTTGCCGAGATCCGCCTGGATTTTGATCGGGTTCTTCGCCTTGGGTGCCGGGACAGTCCAGGCTCCCGAGCCGCCGACGAACCCGGCGAACCCAACGCCAAGAATCACGAGTGCGGCGAAGCGTCCGTTCACAGTCGATTTCCTCAAAGACGGCAGCGAGACACTTTTGTCCTCGCTGCCGAAGATTGGTCTTAACGATAAAAGCGGGGTCAGTTTTTCCAACCGTTATCCTTGGCGATGGCGTCGACGATTTCCTTGTAGTCGGGCTTGGATTGGTTTTCCTTCCCTCGTCCCGTTGAGGAGAGTGGTTGGCGGTGAAGGCATTGCCGTCTCGCCTCGGCCATCGCGGATCGGGGCTCTCAGTTCACCCCACACCCCCGCCCCCTCTCCCCAGCGGGGAGAGGGAGCAAGAACCAGGAATCTTCGCGTTCGGGATCACGGGTCGTCCGCGGCGAGTGAGTTTCGGAACGCCGTCAGGCGGGCGGACGTGCCGAACAGCAGGTGCGGCCACGGGTGGTTCGGGTCGAGGGCGGAGGCCAGGTCCGCTCCGGCCGGGGCGTTGAGTTCGCCCGCCACCGCCGCGGCCACCCGCCGGGTCAGGGGACCCCGCGGGTCGTCCCGCTCGTCGAGCCAGTCCGCGAGGACCAGCAGCGGGAGCGGGTCCGTCGGGTGCTGGTGGGCGGTCGCCAGCAGGGGCACCGCGTCCGCCGGGTAGAGGTCCCCGAGCAGCGGCAGCAGGCGGGTCGTCAGGTCGGCCCACATGTCGACCGGGCCGGACGCCGTCCCCTTCGGGTGGAGCGCCGCGAACTTCGCCCCGTCCCCGAAAAAGGCGTCGTCGAAGCCCGCCCGGTGGACGGCGAACAGGTTGTCGAAATCCGTCCAGGTCAGCCCGTCGGACGCCCCGATGACCAGCATTGCCCGGCGGAACACGTCCGGCCGCAGGCGGGAATCGGACGCGATCAGGTGAGCGTCGAACAGATCCTTCGCCTCCCCGGTCCACCGCACGCGGCCGTCCACCCGTGGGAAGCTGCGGACCAGCCAGGAGGCTTTCGCCGCCAGCATCGCTTCGGGTGAGTAACAGGGGACGGCGAACGCGGCCCCGCCCGGCGCGGTCAGCGTCTCGGCCCGGACCCCGAGGTCGGCGGGGGTGTAGGCTCCGGGCGTCGCGAGGTCGAGTTGCAGCCGGCCGCTCGACGGCGTGTGCGCGGCCGACTCCCACGCGGCGTAGTACCGCTTCCCCGGCGTGCCGTACACCCACAGGCTGGCCCCGTCCGCGGGCGGGGACTCGTCGTCCGAGAAGCGAATCCCGACGTCCCCGCCCGGCCGCTGGTACGCCGCCGCCCCGGCCCCGTACCGGCACATCGCCTTCCCCAGGTCGACGCGGGAGACGAACTCCCCGTACCGGCCGAACCGCCCCTCGATCGCGCCGCGGAAGTCCTCGTCCGCGTAGGGGTTCTCCTCGTCCGGGTCGAACTCGCGCGGCAGGTCCGGGCGGTCGAAGCATTCCAGGTCGATGTCCGCCGGCGGCCGGGCCGCCGGGCCGTACCAGTGGTGCAGCAACAGGCTGCCGCGGAGGGCGGGGGCGAACCCCTCGTCCCACTCGGCGGTCAGCCGGACGACGGCGTACAGGAACTCGTGCAGCACGTCGACGGGGACGGTCATCGGGCACCTGCGGGTTCGGGGGTCGGGTCGGGCAGCCAGCCGGCGTCGAGGTCCAGATTGGTGTCGAAGACGCAGTACTCGGACTCGCACTCCAGCACGGTTTCTCCCAGGGCGTGCAGGTCCGCGAGAAGGGCGGCCAGTCGTTCGCCCGCGGTCGCCGCGCCAATCTGATACACGCGGAGGGTGACGAACCGCTCCTCGCAGTCGCCGGCCTCGCGGAAGGCGTTGCGGGACAGGTGCGCCCCGTGGCGGGCACACGCGGCCGCCAGCGCGGTCCGGTCGGCTCCGGTCACCCGCCGCAACTTGGCGTGGTGCTCGAAGTAGTTCGCGGACCCGGCGGCATCGGCGTCGGTCGCGGGCACGTCCTCGTTCGCGGGGTCGACCTCGATCTTGAGCCGGGTGACGGGGACGCCTGCCGCGGTCAGGTCGGCGGCGAGCCGCTCGGCTTCCGCCCGGACCGCCGGAAGGGTGGTGTTCGCCCGCCGCCACGTCGCCATCGGCTGGTCGGGGGACGCGCCGCGGTCGAGCACGATCCGGACGCACTTCGCGCCGCGGTGGTGGCACCACGCCCGGAACCGCGCGTCGGCGTCCGGCTCTTCGGCGCGGACGGTCAGGTGGACCTCGAAGTGGCCGCGGAAGTCTGGCACGGGAACGCCCACCCTGGGAAGCGGATGGTGGAGTTTACCCCGGGTCCGGCCGGTCCGCGAGGACGGTAGCGGGGCGGTCGGCCCGCAGCAGGAGGCCCGTAAGGACGAGGGCGACGGCGATCAACCCGCCGCCGACGAGGACGCCCTTCCCCCAGTTCGGGACGTAGCGGACGGCGAGTTCCTTCGCGGGCCGGTCGAGCGGGACGCGGATGCGGTTCCACTCGTCCGGGGCGGCGTCGACCGGCCGGCCGTCGAGTTCGGCCCGGATCTGGGGGTACCAGAGGAAGTTCGCGGTCACGGCGTCGCCGGCGGGCACGCCGGACACGTCGACCTTGAGCCCGAACCCGCCGGCGGTCATGGGCAGCGGGTCGGCCGGCTTCCCGGCCGCGAACGCCAGCGGGGCGGCCCCCGGCACCCGGTACACCCGCACGCCGTCCCCGGCGGTCGGCGGCGGGAGCAGCGGCAGCAGCTTCATCCCGACCCGCCCGTTCGGGACGTACTCCCCCCACGGGCACAGGGCGTGAGAGTTCGCCGGGGTCGGGTCCGTGGCCACGATCACCCACCCGACGCCGTAGGCCCGCGCGGCCGGCAGCGGGTCCGCCAGGAGCCGCTCGTAGGCGGCCAGGTACGTCGCGTTCTCGCTGATCGGGACGTACCCGTCGACGGTCGGCAGCCGGTAAACCACGTTGAGGTCCTGGCCCAGGCCGTGGGCGTGGAGGGGGTCGCGGGATTGGCGGCTGGTCACCGTCAGGAACCGGGTCCGGAACGCGCCGGTGTCGGCGGCCAGCGGTTCGAGGACGGGCGGGAGCGGCGGGTACGGCGGGTACGTGTAGGCGAAGAACGACGCGGTCGCCATCAACACGTGGTACCCCAGCAGGCCGACCGCAACGGCCCCGACGACGGCCTCGGTGCGGCGGGAGCCGGCCCGCCGGAGGAGCCGGTCGAGGACCAACCCCCCGGCGAGGCACGTAAAGAGGGCGAGGAACGGGAGCATCCGGAAGGGGACGCGGAAGAGCGACTCGACGACCGGGAGGCTGCCGCCCAGCTGCCAGACGTAGCCGGCCTCCCCCAGGCTGAGGACGAACGCCGCCGCCGCAAGAAACAGCCACACCTGCCGCCGCCAGTCCGTTCGGGCGGCGGCGGTCAGCAGGGCGGCCCCCTCGGCCACCGCCAGCCACGCGAACAGTCCGCCGAAGAACGCGACGTGCCCGGCCCGGTCGCGGTCCATCTGAATCCACCGGGAGAGGTCGGCGTCGCGGACCAGGGGGAACGGCACCAGCGCCGCCGACACCATGTTCCCGCACCCCGGGTGGGCGGAATACCCGCGGCTGACCCCCGACATCATCTGGACCTGCTGGACCAGGTTGGGGGCGGCCAGTCCCGCCCCGACGAGCAGCGCCGGCCCGAGCAGCACCGCCTGCCGGCCCGGCACCCGACCGGCTGCCCACTGGTACCCGACCCCGAGCAGTAAAAACCCGCACCCGAACGCCGCGTTCTGCGCGAACCCGGCGTGGAAGTACCCGCCCACCGCCGCCCCGGTCCCGACGACCCACGCCCACCCGACCCGGCCGGTCGACAGGGCCGCCAGGGACAGGGCGAGGGCCGGCATCCACACCGCGGTGGCCACGAACGTGTGCCACGACCGGCCCATGATCAGGACCGCGCCGGCGAACGCGAACGACAGGGCGACCAGCACCCCCGGCAGCGGCCCCATGCCCACCCGCCGCGCCAGCAGCCGGGTCAGCCCGTACCCCGCGACCAGGTGCAGGACGGCCGAGACCTCCGCGAACAGCAGGTCGTCCCCGAGGCCGTGCCGGGCCGCCGCGTAGGCGAGGTAGCTCGGCAGGTACGTGAACTGCATCATCCCCGTGGAGGCGTGCGCGGACCCGAGGTGCAGGAACGGGTCGTACTCCGGGACGGCCCCGGCCCAGACCGACCGGAGGCCGAACACGTACACGGGCACCTCGGCGACGGCCACGTCGTCCCGCGTGAAGTAGTACGGCTGGCGGGCCTCCAGGGTGGCCAGCCCGCCGGCCAGGAACAGGACGCCGACGGCGTCCCAGCCCCGCCCGCCGGGGGGCGGGGCCGACTCCCCGGCCGGGGCGAGCCAGGCCCGCGCCAGGTCCGCGAACCGGGTCCGCCGGGCCGCCGCGAACGCCCCCGCGAGCAGCCCGAGGGCCGCCGCTTGCGCCGCCACGTCCGCGCCGTGGAGGACGAGTACCCGGCCGTCCCCCGGCCAGTTCCGGACGGCCGCGTAGGCGGGCACCCGCGACGTCGGGGCCGGCAGCGCCGGGGTCAGGTCGACCAGCACCGTCCGGCCGTCCTTCCCCAGAGCCTCCGGCTCGGTCGTCCGGTGCCGCCGGGCGTCCGCCGCCGACACCCCGGCGACGCGGTCGCCGTACCGGACCGCCACCCCTCCGACCCGGTCCCACTGGTCCTCCGGCACGACCAGCCGCAGTCCGGTCACCCAGTGCCCGACGACCGTCCACCGGCCGGGGTCGTCGACGTCCGCGTCCACCGGCTGCCACTGGGACAGGTCGGAGATGTACAGCGTGGCGTCCGGGGGCGGCCCGCCGGGGGCGGGGGTGACGGCCACCGCGACCGGCTCCCACACGTTCCCGCCCCGGGAAAGCTGGAACGCCTTGCCGTACGCCATCAGCGCCAGCACCAGCCCCACGACCAGCCCCACCGTCCGGGTTCCGGAACGCATCGGATTCGCCCTTTTTCCTGGTGCCCTTCGGGTCCGCCGCGAGATCGGTAAGTTATAGTACGGTGGCGGCGGCGGGGCGGGGGTTCGTGTGGGTTCGGGAGACCGCGATGAAAGTAGCCATCCTGTGCGGCGGGCTCGGCACCCGGCTGCGGGAGGAGACCGAGTACCGGCCGAAGCCGATGGTCGACGTCGGCGGCCGGCCGATCCTCTGGCACGTCATGAAGATCTTCGCCGCCCACGGGCTGAGGGACTTCGTCATGCTCCTCGGGTACAAGGGCGACACGATCAAGGACTACTTCCTGAACTACGAGGCGATGAACAACGACTTTACCGTCAGCCTCGGCCAGCTCCACCAGATCGCGTACCACAACGCCCACCGGGAGCAGGACTTCCGGGTCACCCTCGCCGACACCGGGGCCGACACCCTGACCGGCGGCCGCGTCCGCCGGGCGGCCAAGTACCTCGCCGGCGGGCCGTTCATGGTCACCTACGGCGACGGCCTCGCCGACATCGACGTGGCGAAGGTGCTCGCCTTCCACCGCAGCCACGGCAAGCTCGCGACCGTGTCCGCCGTCCAGCCGGTGTCCCGGTTCGGCGTGCTCGACCTGGACGACGCCGGCCGCGTCGAGCGGTTCGCCGAGAAGCCCCAGTCCGACGGCTGGATCAACGCCGGGTTCTTCGTCTTCGAGCCGAAAGTCCTCGACTACCTCACCGGGGACGACTGCGTGCTGGAACGCGAGCCGCTGGAACGCCTCGCCGCCGAGGGGCAGCTGATGGCCTACCGGCACGACGGGTTCTTCTTTGCCATGGACACCTACCGGGAGTACAAAGCGCTCAACGACATGTGGGCGAGCGGGCGGGCCCCGTGGAAGGTGTGGGACTGACCATGACTCCGGACTTCTGGCGGGACCGGCCCGTCTTCGTCACCGGCGCGACCGGGCTGGTCGGGTCCTGGCTCGTCCGCCGGCTGCTCGACGCCGGGGCCGAGGTCGTCGGCCTGATCCGCGACTGGGTGCCCCGGTGCGAACTCGTCCGGTCCGGGGCGCTCGCCCGGATGACCGTCGTCCGCGGCGACGTGACGGATCAAGAACTGCTCGAACGGACCCTCAACGAGCACGAAATCCGCACCGTGATCCACCTCGCGGCGCAGACGATCGTCGGCACCGCCAACCGCAACCCCGTCTCGACGTTCGACGCCAACGTCCGCGGCACCTGGGCGCTGCTCGAAGCCTGCCGCCGGTCGCCGCTCGTGAAGCAGGTCGTGTTCGCGTCGTCCGACAAGGCCTACGGCGACCAGCCGGTTCTCCCGTACACGGAAGACGCCCCGCTCCAGGGGAAGCACCCCTACGACGCCTCCAAGTCGTGCGCGGACCTGATCGCGCAGTCCTACGCCCACACGTTCCGGCTGCCGGTCACGATCACCCGGTGCGGCAACTTCTACGGCGGCGGCGACCTCAACTGGAACCGCATCGTCCCCGGCACGATCCGCTCGCTGCTGCGCGGCGAACGCCCCGTCATCCGCTCGGACGGCCTGTTCATCCGCGACTACTTCTACGTCGAGGACGGGGCGGCCGCGTACATGCTCCTCGCGGAGAAACTGGCCGCCGACCCCACCCTGGCCGGCGAAGCGTTCAACTTCTCGAACGAACTCCAGGTCACCGTGCTGGACCTGGTGCAACAGATCCGACAGCGGATGGGGTCGGACCTCGCCCCCGACGTGCGGAACGAGGCGTCGAACGAGATCCGCCACCAGTACCTCAGTGCGGCGAAGGCCCGGACCCGGCTCGGGTGGGCTCCGCTGTTCGACCTCGACGAGGGCCTGCGGCGGACGGTCGACTGGTACACGGAGTATCTCCGCGATGAGCGCTGACGCGGCCGCCCTGCGGGCACAAATCCTCGGCCTCGTCGCGGACTACCACGCCGCGGCCTTCCCGGCGAAGCCGTTCGTTCCGGGGCAATCTCCGGTCCCCGTTTCGGGTCGGGTGTTCGACGCCGCCGACGTGTCCGCGCTGGTCGACTCGGGGCTCGACTTCTGGCTGACGGCCGGCCGGTTCGCGGACCGGTTCGAGGCGGACTTCGCGAAAGTCTTCGGCACCCGGTTCTCCCTGCTCGTGAACTCCGGCTCGTCCGCGAACCTCGTCGCGCTGTCCTGCCTGACCTCGCCGACACTCGGCGACCGCCGCCTGAAGCCGGGCGACGAGGTGATTACCGTCGCGGCCGGGTTCCCGACCACGGTGAACCCGACGATCCAGAACGGGCTCGTCCCCGTGTTCGTGGACGTGGAGCCCGGCACCTGGAACGTCGACGTGTCCCAACTGGACGCGGCGATGGGGCCGCGGGTGCGGGCGGTCATGATCGCGCACACGCTCGGCAACCCGTTCGACCTGACGGCGGTCTCGGCGTTCGCCAAACAGCACGACCTCTGGCTCGTCGAGGACTGCTGCGACGCCCTCGGCGCGACCCACGGCGGCAAGCCCGTCGGGACCGTCGGCGACCTGGCGACGTGCAGCTTCTACCCCGCGCACCACATCACGATGGGCGAGGGCGGGGCCGTCATGACGAGCCGGCCGAACCTGAAGACGCTGGCGGAGTCGTTCCGCGACTGGGGCCGCGACTGCTGGTGCGCCCCCGGCAAGGACAACACCTGCGGCAAGCGGTTCGCCTGGCAGCTCGGGGATTTGCCGTGCGGGTACGACCACAAGTACACCTACGGCCACGTCGGGTACAACCTGAAGGCGACCGACATGCAGGCCGCCGTCGGGCTCAGCCAGCTCGGGAAGTTGAACGGATTCGTCGCGGCCCGGCGGCGGAACTTCCAGTTCCTGCTGGACTCGCTCCGCGACCTGGACGAGTTCTTCGTCCTGCCCCGGCCGACGCCGAACTCGGAGCCGAGCTGGTTCGGGTTCCCGCTCGCGGTGCGGCCGACGGCCCCGTTCACCCGCGACGCGCTGACCCGCCACCTGGACGCGAAGAAGATCGGCACGCGGCTGCTCTTCGGCGGCAACCTCGTCCGCCAGCCGGCGTACCAGGACGTGCCGAAGCGGGTCGTCGGGGACCTGGCGACCACGGACTTCGTGATGAACCGCGTCTTCTGGGTCGGCGTCTACCCCGGCCTGACCGCCGAGATGCTGACGTTCGTCGTCGACACGATCCGGGACTTCACGCGGGCCGCCACTCGCACGACCGCACCGTCCTGACGAACCCGTCCGCGACCGACGTTTCCGGGACCCACCCGAGCGCCCGCAGCCGGGACACGTCCGGGCAACTCCGCTGCAGCTTGCTCGTCACCGCGAGTTCGGCGGCGGTCGGCTCGGCCCGGCGGACGGCGATGCCGCGGTCGGCGAACGTCGCGGCGAGCAGGTCCGCGAGGCCGGCAATGGACAGTTCGCCGCCGTCGTTCGCGACGTTGTACGCCGCGCCGGGCTCGCCCTTCAGCAGCACGGTGAAGAACCCGGCGGTGGCGTCGGCGAGGTACGTAAAGGCCCGGGTCGCGAGGCCGGCGCTCTTCATCACGATGTCGCGCCGGTCGCAGATGTCGCGCACGAAGTCGGCGAAGACGCGGCCGTCGTCGAGCCGCATGCCGGGGCCGAAGGTGTGGAACGGCCGGACGACCGTGGCCCGCACCCCGTACTGGCGGGCGAACGCGGCACACAGCGTCTCGCCGGCCCGCTTTCCTTCCGCGTAGACCGACCGCACGTCGAGCGGGTCGACCGGCCCGTAGTCGGATTCGGCCGTTGGCACCCTCGCGGGCGTTGGCCCGTAGACCTCGCCGGAACTGAAGAACAGGAACCCGGCGGACTGCTTGTCGCGGGCCAGCGTGAGCAGGTGGTGCGTCCCGGCGACGTTCGGCGCGACGGTGCCGACGGGGTCGGCGAGGTAGGAGGAGGGCGTTGCCGGGCTCGCCGCGTGGACGATCCAGTCAACGGGGCCGGCCGTGGGGTAGGGTTGCGAGGCGTCGTGTTCGACGAGAGTTAGATCCGTGCGACCGGCGTGAACGGCGAACCGGTCGGCGGCCCGCTTCACGCTCCGAACGAGCCCGACGACGCGGACGTTCGCACGGCGGGAGTCGTTCAGGTGCAGCATCGTCTCGACGAGGTACGCGGGCAGGAACCCGTTCGCCCCCGTGACGAGCACGGTCGTCCCGGCGAACCGGTCCCACGGCAGCGGCGCGGCGGCGATCCGTTCCAGGTCTTCGAGGATGACGGGGTTCTGCACGGCATTCACCCGATCCGCTCGGACTTCGGGTGGATGCCGATGAGCATGTTCTGGCGGAGCTCGTCGCGGGGGAGCATCGGCCCCAGGTCTTCGAGCGGCGGCGACACCAGCACGCCGTCCGGCCCCAGCGCGACGCCCAGCTTGGGCACGAACGGCTGGTCCGGGTGGGTGAAGATCTCGCAGATGCACGGGCCGTCGTGGGCGAGCACCCGCGGCAGCACGGCGTCGACCTCGTCGTAGGTGCGGGCCTCGAACGACGCCATGCCGAACGCCGCGGCGATGCCGGCGAACCGCGGGCACGACACGCCCGACGCGGGGTGCGACCCGGCCAGCCGGCCGTCGAACAGGTTCCGCTGCGACAGCTTGATCGAGAGGTAGCCCTCGTTGCTGATGACGAGGATCTTGACCGGCAGCTTGTGGTGCGCGATCGTCTGGAGTTCTTGAAGGTTCAACATCATGCTGCCGTCGCAGTTGATGCACAGCACCTCGCCGCGGCCGGTCGCGAACGACGCCCCCACGGCGGCGGGCAGGCCCCAGCCCATTTCCCCGAGGCCCATCGAGTACCCGAGCCGCTGCGGGGGCTTGACCCGCAGCACGGCGAACGTCGCCATCGCGGCGGTGCCGGCGTCCGTGACGATCACCTGGTCGGGCTTCAGCGCCTTCTCGATGTGCCGCATCAGCCGGTAGCCGTTGATGTACCCGTCCGCGTCGGCGTGCTCGGGGCCGACCGTCGGGTAAGTGGACCGCCACCGGTCGCACTGGGAAAGCCACGCCGCCGGGGCGGTGACCTCCGAGCTTCGCAGGCGTTCCAGCAGCGCGGTCAGGAACGCTCCCGCGTCCGCCTGGACGGGGATGTCGTAGCGCTCGCGGTACTTGGCGAGTTCGTCCCGGTCCACGTCCACGACGGCGACTTTCCCGGCGCGGACGAACTCGGAAATGTCGTACCCGACTTGGGGCACGGCGAGCCGGGTGCCGACGGCGAGCAGGAAGTCCGCGTTCTGGAGGACGAAGTTCCCGCACCGGTGGCCGTACACCCCGGCCCGGCCGAACGCGAGCGGGTGGCCGGAGTCGATCAGGTCGTTGCCGCTCCACGACGTGAGGTAGGGCACCCGCAACAGCCGCAACAACTCGGGGACGAGGTGCTGGGCGTGGGCGAGCCGGATGCCCTGGCCGAGCCACACGACCGGCCGCTTCGCGGCCCGCAGCCCGGCGAGGATCTCGTCGAGCTTCTCGGACGGGAACGCCGGGGCCAGCGCCGCGTCGTGGGCGGCCGCCTCCGGGTCCGTCGCGGGGTCGAACGCGGCCAGCTTCGCGGGGTCGACCTGCGCGGACTGGACGTTCATCGGCACGTCGAGCCAGACCGGCCCTGGCCGGCCCTTCGTGGCGAGGTAAAAGAGCTTGTCCAGTTCGTACTTCACCCGCGTCGGGTCCATGAGCCGGGCGGCGTACTTCGTGATGCCGCGGACGGCCGAGACGACGTCGAACCCCTGCACGCCGTAGATCCGCAGCGGGTTGTCGGGCCGGGTGTACTTGGAGTTCTCGTTCCCGGACAGCACGATCATGGGGACGGAGTCCATGAACGCGCCGAGGACGCCGGTGAACCCGTTGGCCGCGCCGCCCCCGGTGGTGAAGACGGCGGCGGCGGGGTGGCCGGTGGCGAAGTGGTGGCCGTGCGCCGCCATCGCCGCCGCCTGCTCGTGGTGGGTGCAGACGAGGTCCGTCGCCCCCCGCCGGGCGATCGAGTCGAACAGGTGCAGGTTCCCGGCCCCGGAGATGCCGAACGCCCGCGCGATGCCGCGCTCCGCGAGGGCCTCGGCGATCAGGTCGCTGACTTTGGCCGTCATGCTCGGCTCCATTCCGCGATGAGTTCGGGGTGCTTGTCGGGGTGCAGGAACACGAAGTTCGTCGCGGCCGTCGCGTCCGTGACTTGCTTGATCGGGCGGGGGCCGGCGTCGGACACTTCGAAGCAGCGGAACCCGTCGGCGGCGAGCAGGTCGATGACCTCGTTCGGGTGGTAGCCGAACTTCGCGGCCCACTTCCGGAGCAGTTCGAGGAACAGCACCGGCTTCGCCGACCGCAGCGTCTCCCGGCCGCCCCGGACGACGTACAGTTCCGCCCCCTCCACGTCGCACTTCACGAACTCGGGGACGAGCCCGGTTTCCCGGACGAACCCGTCCAGCGTGCGGAGTTTCACCGACACCCGGCACCCGGCGTCGAGGTTCTGCGTGTTGGCGGCGGACGCCGCGCCGGTCAGCGTCGGGGAGAAGTAGAACTCGGCGTCGCCGTCCTGCTCCGAGAACCCGAACGGGTAGAGCGTCACGCCGGACAGGGCGTTGAGCCGGACGTTGCGTTCGAGCTGGGCGAACGTGTGCGGCACCGGCTCGAACGAGTGGACGGTCACGCCGGGGATCTCGGCGGCGATCCGCACCGCGTACCACCCGATGTTCCCGCCGACGTCGAACACCGTCGCGCCGGGCGGGATCGCGCGGAGGAACACGTCCCACTCGTGCGGCTCGAACCCGCGGAAGTTCAACGCCTCCATCTGGGGCTGGCGGACGTCGTCGCGGGTGAGGTAGAAGCGGGCCTTGCCGCAGACGACCTGGACGTCGCCGGGGTGGACCTCGATCCGGTCGACGCCCGAGCCGGGGAGGAAGTCGGCGTAGGCGAAGAGGAGCTTGGCGGCGTCGTGCATCCGGGCGATGTAGTCCGGCTTCGCCAGCCGGCCGGCCGAGAACTCGGCCCAGTGGTCGAGGGGGGACGCGGTCATGGAACCCCTGGCGGAAGCGTCGGGTCGGGTCGAGTGAGACGCTTCCCAATCTAGAACGCGACCGCCCCGTTAGCCAGCGAGCCCGCGGATTGCACCGGCGCGATTCCGAACTATGCTACCCGCACCGACCGTCCTCCGACTGGATGCGCCATGACCGACCAGGCCGTGCCCCGGAAGCGGGTGACCGTTGTCGTCCCGTGTTACAACGAAGAGGACAACGTCGGCCCGCTGTACGAGGCGCTGAAGGGCCTCCTGGGCAAGGAGTCGAACTACGCCTTCGACTTCCTCTTCATCGACAACGCCTCGACGGACTCGACCGCGGCCAAGTTGCGGGCGCTCGCCGCGGGCGACCCGGCCGTCCGGGTCATTCTGAACGCCCGGAACTTCGGCTGGGTCCGGTCGCCGATGCACGCCCTCCAGCAGGCGGACGGCGACGCCGCGATCCTGATGGCCGCGGACTTTCAAGACCCCCCCGAACTGCTGCCCGAGTTCCTTCGGCTCTGGGAGGCCGGCAACGACGTGGTGCTCGGCGAGAAGATCCAGTCCGAAGAAAATCCCCTCATGTACCGCGTGCGGAGCTTCTACTACTGGCTGGTGGCGAAGCTGTCGTCGGTCCACCTGCCCCGGCACGTCACCGGGTTCGGGCTGTACGACCGGAAGTTCCTGGCCATCTTCCGCCGGCTCAACGACCCGTCGCCGTACCTCCGGGGGCTGGTCGCGGAGGTCGGGCTGCCGCTGGCCCGGGTGCCGTTCCGCCAGCCGCTCCGCCGGTTCGGGGTGACGAAGAGCAACTTCTACCTGCTGTACGAGCAGGCCATGCTCGGGATCACGAACCACTCCAAGGTGCCGCTCCGGCTGATGACCATGAGCGGGTTCGTGATGAGCCTCGGCAGCCTGTTCGTCGCGTTCGCCTACCTGCTCGCGAAGCTCGTCCTGTGGGAGTACTTCACCCTCGGCACCGCGCCGCTGCTCATCGCGTTCTTCTTCTTCGCGTCCGTGCAGCTGTTCTTCCTCGGCGTGCTGGGCGAGTACATCGGGGCGATCCACACGTACGTCCAGAACCGGCCGCTGGTCGTGGAGCGGGAGCGGATCAACTTCGGCCCGGCCGACCCGCCCCGGTGACCGGCGGAGGCCGCCGGTCGCCCGACCGCGCCCGGTGGTCCCCCGGCGTTTGCCCGGTCTCGCGCCGGAAGAAGACGCTCAGGTACTCCGGGTGCTCGAACCCCGTCATCTCGGCGATTCGCGCGAGCGAGTAGTCCGTTTCCCGCAGGAGCTGTCGGATCCGTTCCACCCGGACGCGGTTGATCTCGGCCTTGGGGCTGCGGCCGACGTGCCGGGCGAACCCCCGTTCCAGGGTGCTCCGCGAGCACCGGACCCGGGCGAGCACGTCGGCGACGTCGATCCCGTCCCGGGCGTGCTCCCGGATGAACCGCACCGCGGCGATCACCTCGGGGCCGGCACCGGGAACCAGGTCCGTCGACCGCCGACCGATCACCCCGAGCGGCGGCACGAACACCGGGGCGGGGGGCCGGCCGCGGCCGGCCATCAACCCGTCGAGCAGCGCCCCGGCTTCGAGCCCGATCCGGCGGGTGTCGGGAACCACGCTCGACAGGGCGGGGGTACACAACTCGCACAGCAGTTCGTCGTTGTCCACGCCGACCACCGCGACCTCGTCCGGCACGCCGAGCCCGGTCAGCCGGCACGCCCGGAGCACCTGCTGCCCGCGGATGTCGTTGCACGCCATGATGCCGACGGGCTTCGGCAGGCCGACCAGCCAGTCGGCGAGGTGCGTCTCGAACGCGATGTTCGCCTGCTCCAGTTCGACCGTCAGCCCCCGCCGCGGGCGGGTCGGCGGGCGGTAGACGACGCACCCGCCGTGCTCGGCCGCGAGGTCCGCGAACAGGCGGCACCGGACGTCCGAGTAGTTGGTCCCCTCGAACCCGCAGAACGCGAACCGCCGGACGCCCCGGTCGACCAGGTGGTCGTACGCCTGCCGGACGACGCGGGGTTCGTCCGTCTCGACGAGCGGCAGGTCCGGCGCGCGGTACAGGCCGCGGAGGTCGACGACCGGCAGCCCGAGCTGGCGGACCACCGCCAGCAGCTGTTCGGACTCGATCCGGGCGATGACGCCGTCCCCGTGCCACGCCCGCAGCCACCCCGGCACCTCCTCGCTCAGCCCCCGGTCGTCGAGGGAGACCGTCCACCCGTCGTGGACGCGGGCGTACTCCGCGAGCCCGTGGAGCAGCCCGCGGCCGTAGGACCGGGACGATTCCACGAGTAACGCGACCCGCCGCCGCCGAGGCATGGCGACCCCCTCCCGCGCCGTGTTGGCCGCCCCAGTGTACCAGTTCGGCCACACCGCGGGGCGCGACGAAAAATCTCAGCAACCATCCGGAAAAGCTCAATGACAGAGCAAGAATCGGGGCTTACGATCCCAATCGGGCAGGCTCGCACCCTTCGCCCCCTCACTCAGGCCGGATCGCTCCAGTCGGCTCCACTCCACTCTCCGGGGGCAGGTTCCATGTCGTACTCCCGCCGCGGCTTCACGCTGATCGAACTGCTGGTCGTGATCGCGATCATCGCCATCCTGATCGGGCTGCTGCTCCCGGCGGTGCAGAAGGTCCGGGAGGCGGCGGCCCGCTCGAAGTGCCAGAACAACCTCAAGCAGATCGGCCTCGCGCTGCACAACCACCACTCGACCTTCGGCCGGTTCCCGCACGGCCAGATCGCCGAGGACGCGACCGACACCAAGCTGTACGGGTCGTGGATCAAGCCGATCCTGCCGTTCCTCGAACTGGACAACGAGTACCAGAAGTTCGACCACACGAAGAGCTGGTGGATGGCCCAGAACCAGACCGTCCGCGGGTTCCGGATGCCCGTGTTCCTGTGCCCGTCGGACGTCGAGGCTCCCATCTCGAACGCCGCGCAGGACTTCGGCTTCCGCGGGAACTACGTCGCGAACACGGGCATCGGGAAGTGGGTCCGGGCGTTCCCGGCGAGCAACCAGACGCTGTTGACCGTCAAGGGGCCGTTCCTCCACGCCGGGTTCGTGAAGATCGAGAGCATCACGGACGGCACGTCGAACACGGCCGGGGTGTCGGAGATCCGCAAGTCCCCGAAGAACGACTCCCGCGGGGCGCTGTTCGCGGACACCGGGTGCGTGCAGTACACGCACGACTACCTGCCGAACGCGACCGTCAGCGACCTGACGGAACGGTGCAACGGCGACGCGAAGACGCCGTGCGTGTCGACCGGGAACTTCGGCGAGTACCAGCTCACGGCCAAGAGCCACCACCTCGGCGGCGTCGGCGTGATGATGCTGGACGGCTCGATCCGGTTCGTGGCGGACAATGTCGACGCGGTCGCCTGGCAGGCCGCCGCCAGCCCCGCCGGGGGCGAACCCGCCCAACTCCCGTGAGGCCGACCATGACGTCCGAATTCCTCCGTGCGTTGTTCGTTCTGGGTCTGCTCGCCGGGGGGCTCGGGTGCGGGCACCCGGCCGCCGGCCCCAACCCGCCGCGGGCCAGCGTCGGCGGCCGGGTGACGCTCGACGGCGAACCCGCCCCCGCCGGCACGATCGTCTTCGTGCCGCTCGCCGTCGGCCAGTTGCAGGCGCAGGGTCTCATCCGGGACGACGGCACCTTCGAACTGAGCACCGCGAACGGGCCGTCCCCCGGCGAGTACAAGGTCGAGATCCAGTGCGCGAAGAAGACCGGCCGCCGCGTCCGGAGCCTCGCCAGCACGGACGGCACCGGCGAGATCGACGAGCGCGTCCCGGTCATCCCCGCGAAGTACAACGCCGCGACGACCCTGCGACAGGTCATCGTCGCCGGGGACAACCGGCTCGCGTTCGCACTCCAGTCGGACCGCCCCGCGAAGCCGTGACGGCCGAGAGCTGCCACTTCCCGTCTCGAAGCTCCTCCGCGCTCGCGCTCGACGACGAGCCCGCTCTTCGGATTCGCCCCGGCCCGCACCCCGGGGTTCCGGAATGCGGTAAACTACCCTCAGGTGAAGGAGGGGCTTCGATGACTGCCAAGCCGACAATCGTCGCGATGAACAGCGACGAACTCTTCGCAATGCGGCCCAGCAAGAAGGTCGACCGGTGGCTGTTCCGTGGCGAACTCCGGGAGTCGAAGGTGACCAAGCGGAACCCGAGCCATTCCCGAACCGTGATGACGGTCGGCACACTCCTCAACAACTGGCTTCGCACTCGGCCCGAACCTCGTGGGAAGATTTACGGCGGCGAGGCGTACTTCCGCATCCGGAAGGATCCGGACACGAACGTGGGGATCGACGTGGCCCTGTCGACCCCGGAACAAGCGGCGGCCACGGGCAAGAAAGCTAGCTACGTCGACGGCCAGCCGGTCCTCGCCGTCGAGGTGCTGTCACCCCACGACAAGCACCAGGATGTCGTCGTGATGACCGAAGAGTACCTCGACTGCGGCGTCCCGCTCGTTTGGATCGTGGACCCGTACGAGGAAACCGTGACCGTCCACCGCCCGGGGGCGAAGCCCGTCCTGTTCAACACCGACCAGGATCTGTCCGGCGACCCCGAACTGCCCGGCTTCCGCTGCCGCGTCGCGGACATCTTCGAGTAAGCCCCATGCCCTTGCCGATACCCCCGGTCGCGTCGCTGCGGGACTTTTACGCCTTCGAGCAGCACGTCAAGACGTGCCGGGGGCACCGCGGGCTGGCGATGGTCCCGCAGTGGTACGACGTGCCGGTCTTCTACTTCTCCAACCCCGTCGCGGTCGTCGGCGACGGCGACCCCGTCTTCGCCCCGTTCGGCAGCGAGGCCCTCGACTACGAACTCGAACTCGCCTGCGTGATCGGCACCGCCGCGTCCAACTTGCCGGCCGACGACTCCGCGATGGCCTGCGTCGCCGGGTTCTGCGTGATGAACGACTGGTCCGCGCGGGACCTCCAGCGGGCGGAAATGGCCGTCGGCCTCGGGCCGAGCAAGTCGAAGGACTTTGCCACGTCCCTCGGCCCGCACCTCGTCCCGTTCGGGGAGTTGAAAGACGCCTACCGGGAGGGCCGACTGTACCTGGAAATGACGGCCACCGTGAACGGCAAGGAGTACAGCCGGGGGAACGCCGGGGCGATGCACTGGACCTGGCCGCAGCTCCTCGCCCACGCCAGCCGGGACACCGAACTCCGCTCCGGCGACGTGCTCGGGTCCGGCACCGTCGGCACCGGGTGCATCCTCGAACTCACCCCCGACGCCGTCGGCGGCTGGCTCAAGCCCGGCGACGCGGTCGAACTGACGGTCGAACGCCTCGGCACGCTGCGGAACCGCGTTGTGCCGCGGCCGGGGAAGTCGTAGGCTGGCTGCGCCCTGTCCGCTCCGGAGTTTCGCATGGCCCGGTTCACGATCGCGAAGGACGTGGACCGGCTCGCGGCGGCGGTTACCGGGAAGGTGTGACACGGAATCGCCAGGATTCCTGATTCTTGCTCCCCTCTCCCCGTTGGGGAGAGGGGCCGGGGGGTGAGGGGTGAACCGCAAGCCCCAATCCGTGATAGCGAACGGGTAAAGGTATCCGCTCACGCCCAACCCCTCTCCCCGCCGGGGAGAGGGGACGAAAACCACTCCACGCCATCGGTATGAGTGTCCGTCGGAGGTCGCCCGTGGCCGTGCGCGGTGTCCGCAACCTGGAGATTCACGCCGCCCACGCCTGCAACCTGCGGTGCGAGAGCTGCACGCACTACTCCAACCAGCTCCACAAGGGGTTCGTGTCGCTCGACGACGCGGCCGCCTGGATGAGCGCCTGGGACCGCCGGCTGTCGCCGCAGACGTTCTCCGTCCTCGGGGGGGAGCCGACCCTGCACCCGGACCTGACCGGGTTCGTCCGCCTCGCCCGCCGGCACTGGCCGACCGCCCACCTGCGGCTCGTCACCAACGGGTTCTTCCTGCACCGCCACCCGGACCTCGGCAAAGTCCTCGGGGACGACCCGGACGCGGCCGTCTACGTGTCCGTCCACCACCCGGACCCGGAGTACGCGGCGAAGGTGCAGCCGGGCCTCGACACCCTCGCGCGGTGGCGCGCCGCGCACGGGCTGAACTGGTTCCGGTACGACGCGGTCGGCATGTGGAAGCGGACGTACCGGGGCACCGGGGCGGACCTGGAGCCGTTCGCCGACGGCGACCCGCGGTCGAGCTGGGAGCACTGCGACTCGAAGTTCTGTACGCAACTGTTCGAGGGCAAGCTCTGGAAGTGCGCCCCGCTCGCGTACCTGCCGATGCAGCACGCGAAGTACGGGCTGTCCGAGAAGTGGTCGCCCTACTTGCAGTACCGGCCGCTGTCGCCGGACTGCACGAACGCCGAGCTGGACGCCTTCTTCAACCGGGAGCACGAAGCCGCGTGCGGCATGTGCCCGGCACGACC
>ERZ1066121.1294-NODE-1294-length-18864-cov-7.386623_pt1 | contig 18864 bp, 15 predicted proteins | sample MGYA00382768_ERZ1066121 | MGnify/ENA primary metagenome ERZ1066121 (study PRJEB33369, sample SAMEA5778351) | biofilm metagenome | biome: Industrial cooling water; feature: Water cooling tower basin; material: Biofilm | place: United Arab Emirates | collected... | reverse complement strand
CGAGCCGAGCGACCGGGAACTGGAGGCCATCCAGAAGCATCTGGGATTGCACGAGCTTGCCGTCGAGGATGCGCTCGATCCGCGCCATTTGCCCAAGATGGAAAGCTACGGCGACCATCTGTTCATCGTCGCGCGGACCATCCATCTGGACGGGGATCGCAGCGCGGCCCGGATTGGTTACGGCAACACGGCCATTTTCGTCGGGCGGCAATTCATCGTCACCGTGCGCCACGGTTCCGATCGTGGTCATGCCCCGGTGCGCAAGCAACTGGAGGCGACACCATGGCAGCTTCGTCAAGGGGCCGACTATGTGCTGCACGCCATTCTCGACTTCATTGTCGATGGCTATTTCGAGGTCATCGACGCGGTCGAAGAACAGGTTCTCGCGATGGAGGACCGCAGCCTCGACCATTTTCTTGACCGAGCAGAGACGGCGCGGCTGTTTTCCCTGCGCCGCGACCTGTATCGTCTGACCCGCATATTGGGGCCAATGGAGGATTTGGCCGGGCGTTTCGTCAACATCGACCTGCCGCAGATCGACCACGACATCGACCCTTATTTCCGCGATCTGGTCGATCATGTGCGGCGGGTGAATTACCGCGTGGCTGGGCTGCGCGATACCTTGACCTCGGTCATTGAAACCAGCGGCCTGCTCGAACAGCAGCGGCAAGGGGTCATCACGCGGCAACTGGCCGCTTGGGCGGCAATATTGGCGGTGCCGACGGCGATTGCCGGAATTTATGGGATGAACTTCGATGTCATGCCCGAACTGCGCTTCAGATATGGCTATTTCATCGTTGTCGGCGTGATGGCGTCTATCTGCCTGGCGCTCTATGTTCGCTTTAAGCGGGCTGGGTGGCTGTAACCGCGCGCAGCACCGCGGTATAGCCCGGCGCGATGGTCATGGCGGGATGGTGCCCACGCTCGCCCAATATCCCATGCACCGCCGCCAGCCGGTAACAGGGCACACCCATGAACAGATGATGTTCGGCGTGGTAATTGACCCAATAGGGCGCGACGGTGGCCCGTTCGAGCCAGTTGGCGCGCGTGGTGCGGGCGTGGGTGAAGGGGTCGGCGCTGCCCGTGCTGGTACAGGCATGTTCGGCAATATTACGCAGGCGCAGGAACAGCTGAAATGTCGTCGCCAGCGCCGCCAGCCACAACAGAAAGGGCGTCAATCCCCACAGCATGAGCGAGACGGCAAGCACGGCCGCCTGAACGGCCAAAAAACGCGCAACCGATTTGGTGACGATCACCGCCCCGCCATTGCCGCCGGTCAGCGAGCTTGCCTCGGCCTTGTTGAACGGGGTGCCCGCGCGAGTATCGCGGCCTTCACCTGAACCCTCCCCACGCACCAGCGCGCTGAGCCCCCGAAGCGCGAGCGCAAATTGTCCCGCGCGCTGTTTCAGGAAGGTCTGCCCCGACAGGTCGCGCACGGCCTTGCGCCACAGGCTGGCCCGGCTGGCCGGAAACGGCGCCGACAGCGGCAGATCGGGATCCTCCGCCTGCTGCGTATATTTATGATGGCGCAGGTGATAGGTGCGATAGGCGGCCAGATCGCTGCCCACCGCCGCACCCGTGAACCATTGGCCAAGCAGATTGTTGATGCGCCGGTTGGGGTGCAACAGCCCGTGCGCGGCATCGTGCATCAATATCGCCAGCCCAAGCTGCCGCCCGCCGACAATGGCGAGCACCAGCGGCACTGCGGCGGCGCCGGCCAGCCAGTGCCAGTCCCATGCCCATGCCCCGCCGATCAGCGCCAGCAGGATAACCGCCCAGCTGTGTACGACCAGCCAAACGCCGCGCCAGCGCGATATGCGCGTGACACCCGCCCACTCGGCAGGGGAAAACAGCGTGTCCGGGCGCAAGGTTCGAACGGCGGGCATCGCGTCAGTCTAGGCGCTGTCGCTAGTCAGCGCAAAAGTTTCTGCTTCCTACAATTTCGTCATGCCCGCGAAGGCGGGAATCCACCACCTGCACTGGTAATTTGGGCCGCAAGGAATGGACTTTCGCCTGAAGCAGAGAGTGTTGCACCCTATTATCCGCCGCGCGCCACCTCGGCCAGCAGCCTTGAATCGCTGCGCTATCCCGCCTATGTGCGCCGCTTGACCGCATTCTTTAGTGATTTAGGACTTTTTCGATGTTGTTCACTTTCCTGCTCGTCATCCAGGCACTGATCGCCGCCGCCATGATCGGCGTCATCCTGATGCAGCGTTCGGAAGGCGGCGGTCTTGGTGTGGGCGGAAGCCCGGCGGGACTGCTCTCTGCGCGGGGTGCCGCCGACTTTCTGACGCGGTCGACCACGATATTGGCAACGCTGTTTGTCGGCCTGTCCATCGTGCTGGCCGCCCTTGCGGCCACGGGCGGCAGCAGCGCGAGCAAGATCGACACCTCTCTGTCGAAATCGGGCGCAGCGGCTCCGGCTTCGGCACCGGCGCCAGCGACCGCGCCGGCACAGGGCAGCGTTCCCTTGACCGATGACCCGCTGGCTGCCGCCGCGGCGGCCGGGGCTGCGCCCAAGGAAGAAGCACCGGCGGCCAAGGGTGTCCCCCTGGAGCAGTAAGTTTTCGGCGATAGTCCGCTTCCCACGTTCCAACATTCTCACCGCATGAGGAGTTGGAAATACCGGTGATTTTTGGTGAAGTTTGCGTTCTAACCAGCGGCTGAGGGTTTGTCAGTCTGGTTCACGGCCTGTCGTCGTAAGGTCTGGTTTCCGCTCTCGAACCCGAAATATTGTCGTCCCCCCGATTCGCCGCCTTGCGCGTATCGTCCTCTTGCGTTTAGGCCTTTTCTCCCATGGCGCGGTTCATTTTCATCACCGGCGGCGTGGTTTCATCGCTTGGCAAAGGGCTTATGGCGGCATCGCTCGCCGCTCTCCTTCAGGCACGCGGCTACCGCGTTCGCATCCGGAAATTCGATCCTTATCTGAACGTCGATCCGGGCACCATGTCGCCCTATCAGCATGGCGAAGTCTTCGTGACCGACGACGGCGCGGAAACTGACCTCGACCTTGGCCACTATGAACGCTTCACTGGTGTTGCCGCGCGTCAGGCCGACAATGTAACCTCTGGCCGCATCTACCGCGATATCATCGCCAAGGAGCGGCGCGGCGATTATCTGGGCGCAACTGTTCAGGTTGTTCCGCACGTCACCGACGCGATCAAGGCCTTTGCCCGCGCCGACACCGACGATCTCGACTTCGTGCTGTGCGAGATTGGCGGAACCGTGGGCGACATCGAATCGCTGCCCTTCATCGAGGCAATCCGCCAGCTTCGCAACGAAGTCGGGCGCGATCAGACGGTTTCGGTCCACGTCACGCTCGTTCCCTACATCGCGGCTGCGGGCGAACTCAAGACCAAGCCAACGCAGCATAGCGTCCGCGAACTGGCCTCGCTCGGCGTGCAGCCCGACATCTTGCTGTGCCGCTGCGAAAAGCCATTGCCCGATGGTGAGCGCGCCAAGATCGCGCAGTTCTGTAATGTGCGGAAGGAAGCCGTGATCCCCGCGCTCGATGCCGACAGCATCTATGCCGTTCCCGCCCAATATCATGGCGAGGGACTGGATGCCGAAGTGCTGCACGCCTTTGGCATCACCGACGCCCCGGCACCCGACCTGTCGCGCTGGCACGACATCATGGACCGGAAACGCAATCCGGAGGGCGAAGTCACCATCGGCGTTGTTGGCAAATATGTCGGGCTTCAGGATGCGTATAAATCGCTGAACGAGGCGCTTGCGCATGGCGGGCTGGCCAACCGTGTGCGCGTCAATGTTCAGTGGATCGACGCCGAACTGTTCGAGGCGGCGGACAGCGACGTGGCCGCGCGACTCGAACCCATGCACGCCATCCTCGTCCCCGGTGCCTTTGGCGAGCGCGGTGCGGAAGGGAAAATTGCCGCAATCCGCTTCGCACGCGAACGCGGCGTACCCTATTTCGGCATCTGCTTCGGCATGCAGATGGCCTGCATCGAAGCCGCGCGGAACCAGGCCGGTATCGCCGGGGCTTCGTCGACGGAGTTCGGTCCGACCGACGAACCGGTCGTCGGCATCATTCAGGAATGGATGAGCGAAGAGGGCTTGCAAAAGCGCAGCGCGGGCGGCGACCTTGGCGGCACGATGCGGCTGGGCGCCTATGACGCGGCGCTGTCGGGCAACAGCCATGTTGCGCAAATCTATGGCGGCGAGCGCATTTCCGAGCGTCACCGCCACCGCTGGGAAGTCAACGTCGCTTATCGCCAGCGGCTGGAGGCTCAAGGCCTGATCTTCAGTGGCATGTCACCCGACGGCGAGCTTCCCGAAATCGTCGAGCGGCCAGATCACCCCTGGTTCATCGGCGTGCAGTTCCACCCGGAATTGAAGTCGCGCCCGTTCGAACCCCACCCGCTGTTCGCCAGCTTTATTGCGGCGGCGGTACAGCAAAGCCGGTTGGTCTGATCTTTCAAAGCTCACCCATCGCGATCACGATATTTGGATGCATTGCCATCGTCACCCTGAACTTGTTTCAGGGTCCATGGGACAAGGTTAGGGCATAGCGCCGTGGATGCTGAAAAAAGTTCAGCATGACCATTCAAGCCCATGTCATCTTGACCTGATTCGTCATTCCCTGCTTGCGCGGGAGCGACGAATTATGCGGCAGCTGTGAAGTTAAACCAGTTCGACCGCGACAGCCGTCGCCTCACCGCCGCCGATGCACAGGCTCGCGAGACCGCGTTTTTTGCCGTGACGTTCCAGCGCGGCGATCAGCGTCGTAATGATCCGCGTGCCCGACGCGCCGATCGGATGGCCAAGCGCGGTTGCGCCGCCATGGACGTTGATCTTGTCATGCGGGATGCCAAGGTCATGCATCGCGAACATGGCGACGCAGGCAAAGGCCTCGTTCACTTCGAACAGGTCAACGTCGGCGATGGTCCAGCCTGCCTTGGCCAGGCATTTCTGAATTGCGCCAACGGGTGCAGTGGTGAAATCCTTTGGCTCCTGTGCATGAGCGGCGTGCGCAACCAGCCGCGCAACAGGGGCCCTGCCCTTCTCTGCCGCGACCGACGCGCGCGTCAGGACGACCGCGGCAGCGCCGTCGCTGATCGAACTGGACGTTGCCGCCGTGATCGTCCCATCCTTGGCAAAGGCCGGTTTTAGCGCGGGAATTTTGTCGGGGCGGCCCTTTCCGGGCGCCTCGTCGGTGTCGACGACGACTTCACCGGTGCGCGTTGCCAGCCTGACCGGCGCAATTTCCTTGGCAAAGCCGCCATCGGCTATCGCCGCCTGCGCACGGCGGAGCGATTCGATTGAGTAATTGTCCTGTGCCTCGCGGGTCAGTTGATAGGCGTCGGCAGTATCCTGCGCGAATGTGCCCATGGCACGGCCCGCGTCATACGCATCCTCAAGCCCATCCAGGAACATATGGTCATAGGCGGTGTCATGGCCAATACGCGCGCCGGAACGATGCTTCTTGAGCAAATAAGGCGCGTTGGTCATCGATTCCATGCCGCCAGCGACCACCACATCGACGCTGCCCGCCGCCAGAGCCTCGGCCGCCATGATGACGGTCTGCATGCCTGAACCGCAAACCTTGTTGACGGTTGTCGCCTGCACCGATTTAGGCAAACCGGCCTTGATCGCCGCCTGCCGCGCGGGAGCCTGACCCAGTCCGGCAGGCAGGACACACCCCATATAGATCCGCTCGACCTCTGCACCGTCGATCCCGGCGCGCTCGACCGCCGCCTTGACCGCCGTAGCACCAAGGTCAGTCGCCGATGCATCGGCAAGCGCACCCTGCATGCTGCCCATCGGAGTGCGGGCGTAGGAGAGGAAAACGATCGAGTCGGTCATGGCCGGCAACTCCGCTAATGCATCGGTAAAGGTCGCTGATTAGCGCAATTGCTGCACATGCGAAAGAGGGCGGCGCGGCGTCAGAGTAGTGCCAATTGGCCATCAGTTCGGGGCCGGATGAACAGATCGCGGCGCGGGGAGCAATGTGGGCGGTCAAGTCCGTGCCGGACAGCGGCCTTGCGGAAACGGGTGCGGATCAGATCGGCCCACACGCCCTGTCCCTTCATCCGTGACCCGAAATTCGGATCATTGTCGCGCCCGCTGCGAATATCTTGCACGATGTGCATCACCTTGGCAGCGCGGTCCGGATAATAGGCATCGAGCCAGGCATGAAACAGCGGCGCAACCTCGTGCGGGAGGCGCAGGAGGATGTACGAAGCGCGGACCGCGCCCGCGCTCGCCGCTGCCGCAATGATTACCTCAATCTCATGATCGGTAATGGCCGGTATAATGGGGGAGATATTGACCTGTGTCGGTATTCCAGCCGCGTTCAAAGCTTTGACTGCAGCCAGTCGTCTGGTCGGGCTCGCCGCTCGCGGTTCCAATGTCCGCGCCGTTTGCGGTATCAGCGTCGTCACGGAAATGGCAACGCTGACCAATCCGTCCCGCGCCATTGGCGCAAGCAGGTCGATGTCGCGCAGGATACGGTCTGACTTGGTGGTGATCAGCAGCGGGTGGCGTGCCTCGGCCAGCACTTCAATAATCTCGCGGGTGATCCGCCAATCGCGTTCGATCGGTTGATAGGGATCGGTGTTGGTGCCAATGGCGAGCGGCGCGGGGCGATAGCCTGGCCGCGCCAATTCGGCACGAAGCAAACGCGCCGCGTCCGGCTTGGCAAACAAACGACTTTCGAAATCCAGGCCTGGCGACAGGTCGTGAAAGGCATGCGTTGGGCGCGCATAGCAATAAATGCACCCATGCTCGCACCCGCGATAGGCGTTGATCGACCGATCAAAGCTGATGTCCGGCGATGAATTGCGGGTGATGATGGTACGCGGCCGCTCGACCGTTACCGTCGTATGCAGACGCGGCGTGGTGCCGTCTATGACCTCGGCATTGTCCAGCCAGTCGCCGTCAACCTCGCGGGCGAGCGCCCCGGTACGAATTGGGTCGGGATTAACGGTGGCGCCGCGCCCATGACGAGAAGGGGATTGCATCGGCGCAGCATATGCGAAGGATGAGAACATAAAAAGAACAAATATGGCGTTTCGCGATACTGCGAACGCATGGCGATACTCGTTATCTTATCGTTCGTTCAGACGCGGCATCAATTCCACGAAATTACACGGGCGAAAACGGCTGTCGAGCTGACTTGCCAAGATACCATCCCAGGCATCGGTGACCGCGCCAGTAGAACCGGGAAGGGCGAAGATGTAAGTGCCGCGAACAACGCGGGCGCAGGCACGCGACTGGATGGTCGATGTGCCGATCGTCTGAAAGCTGAGCCAGCGGAACAGCTCGCCAAAGCCAGGAATGTCCTTGCCGCCCAAGGCCGCCATCGCCTCAGGTGTCACGTCGCGTCCGGTTACGCCCGTGCCGCCGGTGGTAAGGATGACGTCAATGTGAGCATCGTCGATCCAGCCATTGAGCGCCAGCGTGATAGCCGCGATGTCGTCGCGCACAATCATGCGGTCTGCCAGCTTATGTCCTGCTGCTGTCAAGCGCTCGACCAGGCGGTCGCCAGACTTGTCGTCATCCGGTCCGCGCGTATCGCTGATCGTCAGGACAGCGATACGGACCGGCACAAATGACCGGCTGTCGTCAATCGGCATTGGAGGCAGCGGGGGCAGAAGTCATTGCCATCCCCATACGGCGAGTTTCACCGGGGAAGCGAGGCCATTTGCCCTGCGCAAGTTCGGCGCGGCTGACCGATGGCTTGCCTGCCTGCGCCTCATACATCCAGTAATTTCGCAGGACGATCCCGACATAACCGCGCGTTTCCCAATAGGGGATAGACTCGATAAACAGCAGCGGGTCGCCATTGTCCCGCACTTCCGTCGCCCAGCGTGCAACTGGCGTCGGCCCGGCATTGTACGCGGCGATAACCTTTGGCAGCAGCCCGCCGGTCGAACTGTCGCCCGACAGAAGCTGCAAATAGCTTTGTCCGAAGTCCATGTTCACAGCAGGGTTTTTAAGATCGGCATTGCCGCCCAGATCGCCGCGCCAGCGCGCGATGTCGCGCGCAGTGCCTGGGCGGACCTGCATCAATCCTTGCGCACCTGCCGGGCTGACGGCAGCACGGCGAAACTGCGATTCCTGAAGCGTGTGGGCAAACACCAGCGACGGATCGACTTTCCAGCCGCCAACCGGTTGCCATTTCGGCGCGGGATAGCGCGCCATCATGTCGGGACGGGCACCGCCGGGTGTGTTATGGGCAAGGAAAAGCTGAGTTTCGGGTAGCCCTATGGCTCCTGCAACGGCGGCGAGCGCACCATGATGATTCGGTGCGCCAATGCGTGCCTGATGCCGCATCACCTGATCCGCCTGCTCATAGGCCCCAAGTTCGGTCAAGGCGATGGCGGCGCGCACATTCGGCAACTCTGCCAGTCGCCGCCATGCCGATCGGTCGGCGCGCAAATTTTCCCGCTGGACCGATGCGGTTACACCCAGCGTCTCACTGGCCAACATGCCGTAGAATGTTTCGGCGTCGCGCGCGGCGGCGCGCAGTCGAGGCTGGGCTTTCTCCGCCTCGCCCAGCGCGGTGGCCGCGCGGGCCGCCCAGAAGTTGCCCGCCGCGCGAACCTCGGGATCGCTGGCCTGACGCGCGACACGGCCAAAGGCGTTGTCGGCATCGCGTAATAGACCGCCGCGCCAGGCGGCAAGGCCCTCCACCCACGCACCGTGGACGGCCCAGGGGCCAGTGCCTTGCGCCGCCAGCCGCGCGAGGCGGAGCGCGTTATCATCGTCATTTTCGATATAGTAGGACCAGGCAACACGCTGCTGCCATTCGGTCAGCGCCTCGGCGCTCAGCGTCGGCTGGGCGGCCGCCAGCAGCGCTTCGGCTCCAACGGGGTCATCGCCCTTGATCCGCTCGCGAATCGCGCTGCCCATGGATGACGCTGCCGGATCGCCAATTGAACGTTCGGTTGTGCGACGCGGCGCACTGCCCGCCCAGATCAGCCGCTGTTCAGCGGGCAGGGCGGGTAAAGCGCTCGCGCCGCGCTTGCTGGCGAGCGATGCCAGTCGGCCCGCTTGGGGCAGCTCTGGTGCCTGCTCCAGCAACGGCAGCAGATCCGCTAATTCGGCGCGTGGACTGTCAGGTGCAAGCAGCAACTGCGCCCGCAGATAGGCAGCGAGTGGTCCCTTGCGATCGGCCTCCAGCAGCGCGCGCGCGTCGGCCCAACGCTTGGTCCGAATGGCGGCAAAAACATCGGTGTAACGCTTGCGATCATCATTGCTGAGAATGGACGGCACGCTCTGCGCGCTATCGAGAGGCTTGCCAAAAGCGGGGGCTGACGCAATCCCGCTGCCCTGAGCCAGCGCCGTTCCGGGAGCTGCAACAGCGGCGAAAGCCAGCGCGAAAACTAAGGGGCGAAAGCGGTCCACGGTCATCCGATCATAGTCTCAGCAGCTTCAGGCTGTCCCACGCAGCGGCCTTGCGGGCCGGACGGTCGAGCAGCAGCATCGGATGCTGAATCGCCGCCGCCGTCACTGTGACGCCATCATGGTTAACATTGAGTAACTTTCCACGCGCTGCCGCAAGATCGGTTCCCCCAGCCAGCGAGGTAAGATCGCTGCCCAAAAGCAAAAGCCGCTTCGGCCGCGCCAGCCGTATGTGGTGCCACATGAGCGGGGTGAGGGCGGCAAGGTCCGCGCCATCGATACGTCCACCCGGCGGCCGGGTCAGCGCCAGCGATGCGAGATAACATTGCGCGCGAGTCAGGCCGATCGCGCGCAGCATGGCGTCAAGCAACTGCCCGACATCCCCGGCAAACAGCGATCCTGCCTCGTGGTCGGCGATTTCCGGCGTGAGCGCCAGCACCATCAGCGGTGCGGCCACCGGCCCTGTCGGCAGCACGCGGGCCGGGTGCCACTGCGTGCCCGGAACGGCAGCATCCCCTGAGAGCCAGGATTGAAACGCCGTCCATTCGCTGGGCATCGCCAGCGGGGCTAATGGAGCAGGCGATGCAGCCGGTGCCGAATCCATTGCGGGCCTTGGACGACGCACCGGCTCTGCGGCAACCTTCGGTGCGGCGGTGCGGATATCCGCGACCGGCGCAGGGACGGGAACTTTCGGCGGTGCCAGCCAGTTCACCGGTTCATCCCCCACCAGCGTGTCCATGCCCGCCAGCTCCCACCAGTGCCTATGGCTTTCGAGGTACAAAGTTGCGGGCGTGGCAGTCATCGCAAATCGTCAAACAAGCGGTTGACGGAGGCGTCAATTGGCGGGCATCGGGATATGTGATGGAATGACCGGCTGGCGCGGCGGAACGAGCCCTCGCGCGCAGCCAAAGCCAAGAGGAAGCGGGAAGTGAGCGAACGCGAAGCAATGCCCTATGATGTGGTCATCGTCGGTGCCGGTCCGGCGGGGCTATCGGCGGCGATCCGGCTTAAACAGCTGGCGGGCGAAGCTGGAGCCGATCTGTCCGTTTGTGTTCTTGAAAAAGGCTCGGAGGTCGGCGCCCATATCCTGTCTGGCGCTGTTTTCGATCCGCGCGCCATTGACGAATTACTGCCGGACTGGCGTGAACAGGGCTGCTCCATGGCGGCGGTGCCGGTGACGGACAACCAGCACTGGGTGCTGACGAAGGGCAAAAAATTTAGCGTTCCCCATATGCTAACCCCATCATTCATGCATAACGAGGGGACTTATACCGGGAGCCTTGGCAACCTCTGCCGCTGGTTGGCCGAACAGGCCGAAGGGCTGGGTGTAGAGATTTTCGCGGGCTTCCCCGCCGCTGAGATCCTGTATGACGATGACGGTTCGGTTAGGGGCGTCGCAACCGGCGACATGGGGATTGCGCGCGACGGCAGCCACAAGGGCGACTATCAGCCCGGCCTTGAACTCCATGCCAAATACACCTTCTTCGCCGAAGGCGTGCGCGGCCATCTGACCAAGCAGTTGAAACCGCGCTTTGGGCTCGACGCCGATTGCGAACCGCAGGTTTACGGGCTTGGTATCAAGGAGTTGTGGGATATTGATCCCGAACTGCATCACCCTGGCCGCGTGGTCCATACACAAGGGTGGCCGCTTGATGAAAATGCCAATGGCGGCGGGTTCATCTATCATCAGGCAAATGGTCAGGTGGCATTGGGCTTTGTGACATGGCTCAATTATCGCAATCCGCATATTTCGCCTTTTCACGAAATGCAGAAATGGAAGACCCATCCCGAAATCGCGGCTTTGCTGAAAGGCGGTAAGCGCGTTTCCTATGGCGCGCGCGCCATCAGCGATGGCGGTTGGCAATCGGTGCCTAAGCTCGCTTTCCCCGGTGGCGCGCTCATCGGGTGTTCGGCAGGGTTCGTCAACGTGCCGCGCATCAAGGGTAGTCACACTGCGATGAAGACCGGCATGATGGCCGCCGAAGCGGCTTTTGCCGCCATTCAGGAGGGCCGGAGCGGTGACACGTTGTCAGGATATCAGCACGCCTATGACACCAGCTGGGTGGAAAAGGAGCTGCGCACTGTGCGCAACGTCTTGCCGCTGGTTGAAAAATTCGGCGATCTTGCCGGATCGCTGATGTCAGGTGTCAACATGTGGTTCGAACACTGGGGCGTGCGGATGCCCTTCACGATGAAGCATCACCCTGATTACAAGAGCCTTTATCGTGCCGATTTGATGGCAAAGCCGGACTATCCCAAGCCCGACGGCGTCCTGACCTTTGACCGGCTGTCTTCGGTTTTTCTATCGAACACCAATCACGAAGAGGATCAGCCTGTTCATCTTCAGGTGAAGGACATGGACCTTCAAAAGATTAGTGAGCTAGGCGAATATGGCGGTCCTTCAAGCCTCTATTGCCCTGCTGGCGTCTATGAATGGGTCAGTGTTGGCGAGGGCGATCCGCGCTATGTCATCAACGCGCAAAACTGCGTGCACTGCAAGACCTGCGATATCAAGGACCCCAACCAGAACATCAACTGGGTTACGCCGGAAGGTGGCGGAGGACCGAATTATCCCAATATGTAGGCCCATCGTCATAGCACCAGTTGCGCACGCGATCCGCTTTTATGGTGCGGCGGCGATGGTGACGGTGTCGCTGATGCTCCCTGTCCTGGCGATGGCCGCGCCGCGCGTGACGAGCGACGAAGCCATTCGTGCGGCTGCTAAGGCTCGGTTGGCCGAGGAAAGCGGCGATGCCGCCGCTGCCCTGTCTGCCCTTATCGCCGCTGCCAGCGCCGATCCTGCCAATGCGGCTGTGCGTAGCCGAATTCTCGAACAGGCGTTGATTGCGGGAGACCAGCCCCGGGCAGTTGAGGCCGCACAGCAATTGTGGCAGTCCGGACAGCAGCGATTTGACGCACGGGTGATCTTGATTACCGATACTGTGCGCCGGGGTGACTGGGCAGCCGCCCGCGCCTTTGTTCGCGGAACCGATCCCAAGAGCGGCCCTGACATTACCGAGCGGTTGATCGGCCCCGCGCTGCTTAGCTGGATCGACGTGGCGATGCGCGAGCGTGACCCAACACGTCATCTTGCCCGGTTCGGGCGAGTGGGCGAAGATCCGACGCCTCTGTGGATTGGTGCGACCATGCAGCTGCTGGCCGGACAAAAGGCCGAAGCGGTGGCAGAGGCGCAGCGGCTTCCCATCATCAATCGCCCCTCGCGGCTGGTCGCTGCGCGGCTGGCGGCAACGCTCGACCAGCGCGGCGAATCAGCCGCAGCACAGGCATTACGGGCCCGCCTTGTGGAAGGGGTCAATTTTTTCGGAGCTACTGATCCGCCGCTGATGGCGGTGAACGACGCGCGGCAGGGCGTTGCACAATGGTTTGGCCTGCTAGGGGACAGTTTTGCCCGGACGCCTGGTGGCAATGCCGAGCTTGCTCTCCTGCTGACCCGTGCAGCGCAATGGTTGGACCCTGCCGATCCGTTCGGCCGTGCGGCATTGGCCGAGGCACTGGTAAAAATGGAGCGGTTTGACGCGGCGCTTCGCGTGCTGGGTGATGGGCCTCAACATGGCGATAGGCGCGCGCTTGACCTGCGTCGCGGCGAATTGCTGGCGGCACGCGGTGATTTTGCGCAGGCGTTGGCTGCTGCCCAGTCGTCATCTGGTGAATTGCCCGACGATCAACGCTGGCTGATCCGTTTTGCAGAGATCGCACGACGTGCGGAAAACCCGGTACTGGCCGAGAAAATATATGATCGTCTGCTTGCATTTACGACTATAGGCACGGGAGACGCGAAATTGCGCGCCGCGCTGCTCGTTACCAAGGCCGAGATCCGTATGGGGCAGGGCCGTTGGGTTGATGCTCGCCCTTTGCTGGAAGCTGCAGTTGCAGCCATGCCTGACGATCCCGAAACGCTGAATTTCGCAGGCTATTCCGCACTAGAGCGCCGCGACAATGTGCCATTGGCGTTAGCGCGCGTAGAAGAGGCCTGGCGATGCGATACCGCCAATCCCGCCATCACCGACTCGCTAGGCTGGGCCTATGTCATCACCGGTGATGTTGCACGCGGCCTGCCTCTTCTGGAAAGCGCGGCGCGCGGCGAGCCCGCTAATGCGGTCATCAACGAGCATTTGGGCGATGCCTATTGGAAAAGCGGTCGGCACATCGAGGCGCGCTATGCTTGGCGTGCTGCCGCATTGACTGCCGAACCGGACATGGCGGCGCGGATCAGCACAAAATTGAGCGATGGCCTGACCCCTGCGACGCTCGCCCCCTGACCATGTGGACCGAGACGGCCTATGCCAAGATCAATCTGGCCCTGCATGTTCGCGCACGGCGGACTGATGGCTATCATGACATTGAAACCCTGTTCGCCTTTGTCGATGCCGGCGACCGGTTGACCGCTGTCGCGGCCGATGCCGACAGCTTGGCCATTACCGGCGAATTCGGAGAAGCGCTTTCGCCGGGCGATGACAATCTGGTCCTGCGCGCATTGGCAATGCTGCGTGGCCAGATTGGCGGGCAAGCGATACCGCCCTTGGCATTGACGCTCGACAAGGCATTGCCCGTGGCGGCCGGGTTAGGTGGCGGTTCGGCCGACGCTGCCGCATTGATCCGGATGGTGGTGCGGGCGTTCGACCTGCCGCTGGATGAGGCGGCCCTGATAGCCGCTAGCGCACCTTTGGGGGCGGACATTGGTGCTTGTATTGTTAGCGAGACCCGGCGCGGCACCGGGACGGGGTGGCAGCTTGCGCCTGTGGACGATACCGATGTGCGCGGCCTGCCTGTGCTCATCGTGAACCCGCGCCTGCCGCTAGCGACCGGACCTGTCTTTGCCGAGTGGGACGGCGTGGATCGTGGCGCGCTAGCGGAAGGTCCGGCGCTGGCAACAGCGCTCGCCGGGCGCAACGATCTGGAGTCGCCTGCGCTGGCACTTTGCCCGGAAATTGATGAAGTGCTGGCGGTGCTGAAGGCGCAGTTGCCGCTGCTGGCGCGCATGTCTGGTTCCGGGGCGAGCTGCTTTGCGCTGTTCTCCAATATCGCCGCGCGCGATGCGGCCGCGCGCCGGATTGCCGACGACCATCCCGAATGGTGGCAACTGGCGGGCGCGCTGCGATGACTCAGGCGTGGCGGGAATTGGGCCGCGCCCGGGCGGGCGGCGTGCTGCTGATCGCCGATCATGCCAGCGCGCATGTCCCCGGCGACATCGACCTTGGCATAGCGTCCGCAGTGTTGATGACACATATTGCCGTCGATATTGGCGTGGCTGAAGTCGCCGAATTGCTGGTCGATGGCGGCGCCGTCGATTGCGCGGTTCTGGGCGGCGTATCCCGCCTGGTGCTCGACCTCAACCGCGAGCCGGATCACCCCGGCCTGATTCCGGAGCATAGCGACGGGCACGCCATCGTTGGCAATATCGGGCTGACGCGCGGGGCCCGTGCCGAACGGATCGGCCGATTTTTCGACCCTTACCATGACCGCCTCGACGCGCTGATTGCCGCCGCGCCGCCCGCCATGATCCTGTCGCTGCACAGTTTCACGCCGCGCCTTGCCACCCGGCCGGACGAGACGCGGCCATGGGACATCGGCGTGCTGTACAATGACGACGACCGGCTGGCAGCGGCGGCCATCGCCGCGCTGGCCGCAGATGGCTGGCATGTCGGCGACCAGCAGCCCTATTCCGGCAAGCTGCTCAACGCGACGATGAACCGCCATGCCGAGGCTCGCGGCATTCCCTATATCGGGATTGAAATGCGCCAGGACCACAACGCCACGGCAGAAGGCCGCCGGACGATGGCGCAATCATTGGCAAAAATGACAAAGGAACTGCGCAACAGCCTTGCGTGAAGCCCGTTCCTTTGGAAAGGGTCATGCGCCAGCCATTGCCGTGGGAACTATCGATGCCATTTGACAAATTTCGCCTGCCCAGCCGTCATGTTTCCATCGGCCCAGCGCGCGCGCCGCACCGCAGCTATTATTATGCCATGGGCTGGACCGAAGAGGATATTGCGAAGCCCTTCGTCGCGCTGGCGTCGGCCGGCAATGAATCGGCCCCCTGCAACACCACCCTGGATGCGCAGGCGGATGCCGCGAAGGCGGGGGTTCAGGCGGGTGGTGGCACGCCCTTTCGCTTCAATACGATTACGGTGACCGACGGCATTGCCATGGGGCATCAGGGGATGAAATCCAGCCTGATCAGCCGCGAGGTGATTGCCGATTCGGTCGAATTGTCGATGCGCGGCCATTGTTATGATGCGCTGGTGGGGTTTGCCGGATGCGACAAATCGCTGCCCGGCATGATGATGGCGATGCTGCGCCTTAATGTTCCGGCGATCTTTGTCTATGGCGGATCGATCCTGCCCGGGCAGTTCGATGGAAAGGATGTAACCGTCAAAGACGTGTTCGAGGCTGTTGGCCAGCATGCCGCAGGCAATTGCCCTCTGAAAGAGCTGATCGCGCTCGAAAAAGTGGCCTGCCCGGGGCATGGCGCGTGCGGCGGACAATATACCGCCAACACCATGGCCTGCGTCGGGGAAGCGATTGGACTGTCGCTGCCCAACAGCAACATGGTGCCCGCGCCCTATCAAAGCCGCGGCGAAATCGCGGTGGCGGCGGGGCGGCAGGTAATGACGCTGCTCGACCGCAATTTGAGGCCGCGTGATATCTGCACGCGCGAAGCTTTTGAAAATGCTGCCCGAGTCGTGGCGGCAACGGGTGGATCGACCAATGCTGGGCTGCATTTGCCCGCGATGGCGAACGAATGCGGCATCGATTTCGACCTGTTCGACGTGGCAGAGATTTTCAAGACCACCCCCTACATCGCGGATCTGCAACCCGGCGGCCGCTACGTCGCGCGTGACATGTATGAAGCGGGCGGGGTGTATATGTTGATGAAGACCCTGCTCGATAACGGCCTGTTGCACGGCGATTGCATGACCGTGACAGGTCGGACGCTGGGCGAGAATATCGAACAGGTCAGCTGGAACCCCGACCAGAAGGTGATTTACGACGCGCGCACCCCTATTACACCGACGGGCGGTGTCGTCGGCCTGAAAGGCTCGCTCGCACCCGACGGCGCAATCGTGAAGGTCGCCGGGATGACCGAACTGGCCTTCACTGGTCCGGCACGGGTGTTCGATTGCGAGGAGGACGCCTTTGCCGCCGTCGAACGCCGCGACATCGCCGAGGGCAGCGTGATCGTGATCCGTTATGAAGGGCCAAAGGGCGGCCCCGGCATGCGCGAAATGCTGTCGACCACGGCCGCCCTTTATGGCCAGGGCATGGGCGACAGGGTGGCGCTGATCACCGACGGGCGTTTTTCGGGAGCAACACGGGGTTTTTGTATCGGCCATGTCGGGCCGGAGGCGGCGGTGGGCGGTCCGATCGCGCTGGTCGAGGATGGCGACGTGATCCGTATCGACGCCAACGTCGGCAGCATCGATCTGGACGTAGACGAAGCGACGCTTGCCGAACGGCGCACGCGCTGGCAGCCGCGTTCGCACGATTATCAGGCGGGGGCGCTGTGGCGCTACGCCCGCAACGTCGGCAACGCGCGCACCGGTGCACTGACCCATCCGGGTGCCAAAGCGGAAACACATATGTTTGCGGACATATAGAACAGAACTGGCATCATCGCGTGAAAGCCCTGTCGCTTCTGATCCTTAGCTTTTGTCTTGCTGCGTGCGATCGTGGGCCGGAAAATACGGTGGCGGCCGATGCGCAAGTCCGCATCAGCTGTGCCATGCGCGGCGCGGCGCGGTTCGAGCGCGCATGCAGTCTCGACCGAATGGACAGCGCGGATGGTCCGGTGCTGATCGTCGGGCGCGCCGATGCGGGTTATCGCCGCCTGCTCGTTACGAGTGACGGGCGCGGCGTGGTGTCGGCGGATGGCGCGGAACCGGCAAGCGTGACGATCATCGGCGATGGCATGATCGAAGTGGCGGTGGACGGCGACCGTTTCCGTTTGCCTGCCGATACTGACGGCATGCCATAGCAACGCGGGACTCGCGCGTATCATGCTGCTATGCGCGCCGACGATGACCGTTCCTGCCGCTGCCCCCATATTGACCACCGCCGCCATGCGCGCCGCCGAACTGGCGATGACGGCGCGCGGGACAAGCCTCGCCGAGCTGATGGAACGGGCGGGCGCGGCGGTTGCCGACATTGTGTGGCGCGCCGCCGCTGGGCGTGAAATTTTGATCCTGTGCGGTCCCGGCAACAATGGCGGCGACGGTTATGTCGCCGCCCGCCTGCTGGCGGAGCGCGGCGCGGCGGTCCGGGTAGCGGCAAGCGCCGCGCCTGCCACCGATCTGGCTCGTGCAGCGGCGGCGCGCTGGTCCGGCGCTACGGAGCGAATTGAGGCAGTCGACACCGCACCGGTGTTGGTCGATGCGCTGTTCGGCGTTGGCCTCACGCGGCCATTAACTCCAGAGCTGGTTGCGGCGCTTGGCCGGCTGGCGCACGCCGCGTCCCGCCGAATTGCAATTGACGTGCCGAGCGGGGTTGCGCCGGACACGGGTGCGGCGATGTCGCCTACTCCCGACTTCGACATTACCGTAGCACTGGGGGCGCTTAAGCCTGCCCATGTCCTCTTACCCGCAGCGGCACGCTGCGGGGTCGTGCAACTCGCATCCATCGGTATCGCAACGGCGGCGGCGGTCACGACATTGGCGCGTCACGCGCCGCGCACTCCGGATGCGGCCACCCACAAATATAGCCGCGGGCAGCTGCTTGTCATCGCTGGACCGATGGCCGGGGCCGCGGCGCTGGCCGCCACCGCTGGCTTGCGCGCCGGCGCGGGGCATTGTCTGCTGAATTGTGCCGAAAGCAGCGCTGCTCCAGCCCACGCCGTCGTGCATGACACTGCGCCGCTTGCCGAACGGCTGCGCGATCGGCGGGTTGGCGCGGTCGTAGTGGGGCCGGGCAGTGTGCCGAGCCGCGATTTTGAGGCGCAGGTTGCCACCGTGATCGCGGCGGGGAAGCCGCTGGTGCTCGACGCCGCAGCGATCGAAACAGGACTGGCACCACTCAGTGCCGCCGCCATGGTCCGCCCGCCGACCATCCTGACCCCGCATGGCGGTGAGTTTGATAGGGCCTTTGGCACGCGCGGAGCCAGCAAGCTCGACCGGACGCTCGCCGCCGCCCGGCACAGCGGCGCGGTCGTCATCCACAAGGGAGCCGACACGATCATCGCCGCGCCAGATGGCCGCGCGGTGGCTGCGTGGCCAGGGTCGCCGAACTTGGCCAGCGCGGGGACTGGTGACGTCTTGGCAGGAGCGTGCGGTGCCATGCTGGCGCAGGGGTTTGCACCGTTCGAGGCTGCCTGCCGCGCGGTGCGTTGGCACATCGACCGGGCGGCGCAGATCGGTCCCGGCCTGATTGCCGACGATCTGGTAACGACGCCGTGAGCGCCCCCGATCCCATAGTCCGCATCGCCGCCCGCGGCGACGGCGTGGCCGAACTGAAGGCGCATCTGGCGGGCCGGATGCCCGAGGG
>ERZ1066121.1291-NODE-1291-length-18880-cov-5.048765_pt1 | contig 18880 bp, 16 predicted proteins | sample MGYA00382768_ERZ1066121 | MGnify/ENA primary metagenome ERZ1066121 (study PRJEB33369, sample SAMEA5778351) | biofilm metagenome | biome: Industrial cooling water; feature: Water cooling tower basin; material: Biofilm | place: United Arab Emirates | collected... | reverse complement strand
CCTCGCGAGTTCACGTCGAACGCAGCCGGTCCGCGAGGAGGGAAAACCGCCGGGCCGTGTCCGCCTTTTGCACCGCGATCCAGAGTGCCTTCCGCGAACCCACCAGCACCACGAGTTTTCGCCCGCGGGTGACGCCGGTGTAGAGGAGGTTTCGCTGCAGCATGACCCAGTGCTGCGTGTGGACGGGGATCACCACGGCCGGATACTCGGCCCCCTGCGACTTGTGGACGCTGATGGCGTAGGCCAGTTGCAACTCGTCCAACTCCGCGAACTCGTATTCGACGAGCCGGCCGTCGTACTCGACGGTCAGAATCTGGTCGATGAGTTCGATCCCCGCGACCCGGCCGATGTCGCCGTTGAAGACTTCGCGCTGGTAGTTGTTCTGCGTCTGCATCACCTTGTCGCCGACGCGGAAGGTCGTGCCAAACTTCTGGACCTCGGCCGCGCCCTTGGCGGCGGGGTTGAGGGCGTCTTGCAACTTCGCGTTGAGGTTCTGCACGCCGAGTTCGGACTTGTTCATCGGCGACAGGATTTGCACGTCGCGAACGGGGTCGAGGCCGAACCGGGCGGGGATGCGGTCCGTCACCATCGTCAGGATTTTCGCGGTGATCTCGGTGGGGTCGTTCGCTTCGACGAAGAAAAAGTCTCCCTTCCCCGGCGGGGCGGACTCGGGTTCGTCGCCGCGGTTGATGGCGTGGGCGGCGCGGACGATGTGGCTCGAACCGGCCTGCCGATGGACTTCCGTGAGACGAACGACCGGCACCGCCCCCGAGCCGATCAGGTCCGCGAGGACGCTGCCGGGGCCGACGCTGGGAAGTTGGTCCACGTCGCCGACGAGGACGACCGCGGCCCACGGCGGGACCGCGGGGAGGAGCTTGTTCATCAGCACGACGTCGACCATCGAGCACTCGTCGACGACGAGCAGGTCGAGGTCGAGGGGGTTTTCCTTGGTGCGGCGGAAGCCGCCGATCCCGGCATCGAATTCGAGCAGGCGGTGGATCGTCTTCGCCTCGCGGCCCGTCGACTCGGAGAGCCGCTTCGCCGCGCGACCGGTCGGGGCACAGAGGGCCACCCGCTGCAGGTTCGCGGCGAACAGTTCGAGAATCGCCCGCACGATGGTGGTCTTCCCGGTGCCGGGGCCGCCGGTCAGGACGAGGACCTTCTCCGTCAGGGCGGCCCGCACCGCGTCGCGCTGCTTCGGCGCGAACGCGAGCCCCATCTTCGCTTCGATGCGGCTCAGGTCGGCGTCGGCGTCCGAGGGGGGAAGCGGGTGTTCGCCGGCGAGCAGTTCCCGGACGCCGCGGGCGACGCCGAGTTCGGCCAGGAACAGTGGCTTCAGAAAGAGGAGGCTGTCGAGTTCCGGTCGCTCGTCCGCGCTCGGCTTCGCCTCGCGGCTAACCGTGTCCCGGACCAACTCCCCCTCTCGCATCAGCGCGTCGACCGCGTCCCGCACCGCGTCGGGGGAGATCTGTGTCAGTTCCGCCGTCTGCTCGATCACCAGCGGGTCCGGCAGGCCGACGTGCCCCTTCGTGTTCGCCGCTTCCGACAGGACGTGTCGCACGGCCGCCTGGGCTCGCTGCGGGGCGTCGCGGGGGATGCCCAGCCGCAACGCGAGTTCGTCCGCGGTGCGGAAGCCGACGCCCCAGATGTCCGTGCTGAGGCGGTACGGGTTCGACCGCACCAGTTCGATCGCGTTCTCGCCGTACTGCTTGTAGATTCGAACCGCACGGGCCGTGCCGATGCCGTAGCTTTGCAGGAAGACCATGATCGACCGGACGCCCTGCGACTCCCGCCAGCCGTCGCGGATCTGGCCGATCCGCTTCGGGCCGATCCCCTTGACCTCGGACAGCGACGCGGGGGACTTGTCGATCACGTCGAGGGTGCGGTCGCCGAAGACCTCGACGATCTTCTTCGCGTACTTCGGGCCGATCCCCTTCACGAGCCCGGACCCGAGGTACTTTGCAATCCCCTCCGCGGTGTGCGGCGGCAGCGACTTCAACTCCGCCGCCTTGAACTGCTGCCCGTGGCTGCGGTCGATCACCCAGTCCCCGGCCGCCTCGACGTACTCCCCCGCGACCGCCTGCGGCATGTGGCCGACGACCGTGACGAGGTCCGCGTGCCCCCGGGCGCGCACCCGGAGCACGCAGTAGCCGTTGTCCAGGTTGTGAAAGGTGATCCGTTCGATCACGCCGGTGAGGGTCTCGGGCATGGACTCAGATTACCCGACCGGCCGCGAAAGGAGAAAGTCGGTCAACCGTCGGCGAAGGCGGGCTATCCTGATCGCATGGCGGGTGGCCTGTCTCGTTCCGCGCGTGGAGGTGAGTCGTGTTCCGCTCCGGACTGATCGGACTCGTCGGCCTTGGCCTCATCGGCTGTCTGTCGGCGGCCGCTGCCGGGCCGAAACCCCCGGCGATTTACGCGCCCGAGAACCTCGTGGCGTGGTGCGTCGTCCCGTTCGACGCGAAGAAGCGGTCCCCCGAGGAGCGGGCCGCGATGCTCAAGAAGCTCGGCTTCAAGAAGTTCGCCTACGACTGGCGCGCCGAGCACCTGCCCGCGTTCGAGCGCGAGATCGAGGCCCTGAAACAAGAGGGCATCGAACTCACCGCCGTCTGGTTCCCGGCCAACCTCGGGAAGGAGGCGCAGGCGTTGCTCGCCGGGCTGAAGAAGCACGAGATCAAAGCCCAGCTGTGGGTCACGATGGCCGGCGGCGGGCCGGCGAAGACCCCCGACGAGCAGGCGAAAAAGGTCCACGACCACGCGGCCGCCCTCAAGCCGATCGCGGACGAGGCGGCGAAGATCGGGTGCACGGTCGCACTCTACAACCACGGCGGCTGGTTCGGCGAACCGGAGAACTCGGTCGCCGTCGTCAAGGCGCTGAACCGGCCGAACGTCGGGATCGTCTACAACCTGCATCACGGGCACGACCACCTCGACCGGTTGCCCAAGGCGCTCGAACAGATGAAGCCGCACCTGCTCGCGTTCAACCTGAACGGCATGATTCCGGAGGGGGACAAGAAGGGGAAAAAGATCATCCCCCTGGGGCAGGGCGAGGCCGACCTCGCCCTCCTGAAGTTGCTCGCGGACAGCGGCTGGACCGGGCCGGTCGGCATCCTGGGGCACACGAACGACGACGCCGAGGAGCGGCTGAAGGACAACCTGGACGGCCTGGCGTGGCTGCTGCCCCAGGTGACGGGCGAGAAGCCCGGCGCGAAACCCACGCCCCGGACGTACAAGCCGGATTAACCGTCCGCCTTGCGTGACTGGGCCAACCTGGCCGCGACGCGGACGGCGGAAACAAGGCTCGATTCGTCCGCGATGCCCTTCCCGGCGATGTCGTAGGCGGTCCCGTGGGCGACGCTGGTCCGCACGATCGGCAGCCCCGCCGTCACGTTCACCGCCCGCCGGCCGCCGAGGAGCTTCATCGCGATGTGGCCGTGGTCGTGGACCATCGACACGATGCCGTCGAACTTTTGGCTGTTGTGCGGCAGGAAGATCGCGTCCGCGGGGATGGGGCCGGTCGCGTCGATGCCTTCCGCTCGCGCCGCTTCCACCGCCGGGGCGATGGCGGTCGCTTCCTCGTCCCCGAAGAGCCCGCCGTCGCTGGCGTGCGGGTTGAGCGCCGCGACCCCGATCCGGGCCGAGGGCTTCCCCGTGAGTTTCGGGACGATCCCGTGCAGCAGGCGAATTTTGTCGAGCACCCCTTCCCGCGTGACGAGCGGAAACACGTCTTTCAGGCGAACGTGCAGCGTGACGTGGGCGACCGCGAGCCCGACTTCGTCGTCGAACAGCAGCATGGCGTGGGACGGCACCCCGCACCGGTCCGCGAGGATTTCCGTGTGGCCGGGGAACGGCACCCCCGCAGCGTGCAGCCCCTCCTTGTGCAGCGGGCACGTCACGATCCCGTCCGCCCGCCCTGCGAGGCACTCGTCGATTGCGTAGACGAGCGAGTCGTAGGCGGCCCGCCCCGCTTCGGCGGACACCTGCCCGGTGCGAACGCGGGACAGGTCCGCCTTCGAGGGGTTGACGACGGGGATGCCGGGCGCGAGCCGGGTCGGGTCGCCGACGACGACGGGCCGGCAGACCGGGGTCAGCGCGTGCCACGCCTTCGCGACGATTTCCGGGCCGACCCCCGCCACGTCGCCGAGGGTGATGAGCAGTTTGGGAGGGGTCATTCCCGTATCTTATGCCCGCAGTCGTGAAGTCCGAAACCGCCAGCGGGAAGCGAGTGAGGAGTCGTTCCGATTCCTCCGACTCGCCCGTGTCTCCGCCGACGTCAGCGGGTCTGGGCACCCCGCGGAGGGCTGGCCGGACGAGCCGGATGCCGTAAAAATTCGGGAGCCATGACTCCGCCTGTCGTCACCACCGTCGCCGACCTCCGGGCTGCCGTGGCCGCGGGGCGGGCGGCCGGGCGGGTCGGCTTCGTCCCCACGATGGGGGCACTCCACGCCGGCCACGCCCAGCTGGTCCGCACCTCGGCGAAGCTCTGCCGGTTCACCGTCGTGTCCGTGTTCGTGAACCCGACGCAGTTCGGGCCGACCGAGGACTTCGCCAAGTACCCCCGCACGCTGGAGGCCGACCGCGTCGTGTGCGGGGAGGCCGGGGCCGACCTCGTCTTCGCCCCGGACGCGGCCGAGGTGTACCCGGCGGGCAGCGCCACCGTCGTCGAGGTTCCAGGGGTTTCGGACGTGCTCGAAGGCCCGGCCCGGCCCGGCCACTTCCGCGGGGTGTGTACCGTCGTCCTCAAGCTGTTCAACATGGTGCAACCCGACGTCGCGGTCTTCGGGGCGAAGGACGCCCAGCAGGTGCGCGTCGTCAAGGCGATGGTCCGCGACCTGAACGTGCCGGTCGACATCGTCGTGGAACCGACGGTCCGCGAGCCGGACGGGCTGGCGATGAGTTCGCGGAACCGCTACCTCAGCCCCGCCGAGCGGGCCGTCGCGCCCGGCATTTATCGGGCACTTCAGGCGGTCCGCAGCCGTGCCCTGGCGGGCGAGTGGGACGTCGCCCGGCTCGAATCGGCCCTGGCCGCGGCACTGGCCGCGATCCCCGGCGGGAGACTGGATTACGCCCGCATCGTGGACGACGCCACCCTTCAGCCGATGGCCCGGCTCGACCGCCCCGCCCTGGCGGCGGTCGCCCTGTCCCTCGGCACGACGCGGCTGATCGACAACGTGACGATCCCGTAACCCGCAGGGAGAACGCCGATGCCGGCTCCGATTCTCACCGTCGGGTTCGACGCCCCGGACACGCCCGCCCTCGAAGCCCGGCTCGGCCGGCCGTGTTCGCACCACGAGATGCTGCCCCGCGTCGTCGTCGAGCGGGGCAAGCTGTTCGTGCGCGAACGCGACGCGGACCGGTACGTCGGCGTGGCGGGCGTCGTCTTCCACGGCATCTTCGAGCACGACCTCGACTTCCTCGCCGCGCTCGCGCTGTGGGGCGGACCTTGTTTCCCGAACCCGGCCGCGATGATGGACTGCCGGCTGCGGCTTCCGTGCCTCGTGCGTGCCCTCCGGTTCACGCGCTTCGGCGGGCCACGGGGGTACGCTTCCCCCGGCGCAGTGTATTCGACGGACGCCACGGAAGTCGCGAAGTGGGGCAACTGGCACTGCGGCGAGAACAAGGAACGGTTCACCGGCGACTGGAAGGCGACCGAACCGACACTGTTCGAGCCCTTCGTCGCGGGGGACGCCGTGCGGGTCGTCGTCATCGGCGACACCGCCCGGCAAATCCGGTTGACGGGTCCGGACTGGAAGAAGTCGGTTCACGGCAGCGGGGCGGCGGTCGTCCCCGCCGACACGGACCTCGTCGCGGACACCCTGGCCATCCGCCGGGGGATCGGCCTGGACCTCATCGCGAACGACTACATCGCCTCTCCGGACGGGAAGCACTACCTGCTCGAAGTGAATCACATTCCGAGCGTGACCTGCTTCCCGGAACTGTGGCAGGATTACCTCGGCACCGTCTCGGCGTGGGCCGCGACCGCCGTCCCGAACTAGCCGACCGGAGCCCGTCCGCCCATGTCGCACCCGCTGTTCGGCCCGGAAGTCCGGGAGATGCTCGCCGAGCACGACACGGAGGGGCTCCGGAGCCTGTGCGATTCGCTGCACCCCGCCACGGTCGCGGAGGTGCTGGACGACGAGTTCACCCCGGAACAGATCTGGGAAGTGATTTCCCCCAGCGACCTCCGCACCCAGGCGGCGATCTTCGAGTACCTGCCCACGTCGCGGCAGGTGGAAATGGTCGAGGGCACCGGCCGGCCGCAGGTCGGGAAGCTCGTCGAAAAAATGTCCCACGACGACCGGGCGGACCTGCTCCGCCGGCTGCCGGCCCGCGTGCGGGAAGCGTTGCTGCGACTCGTCGACGAGGCCGACCGGCGGGACATCGCGACGCTGTTCACCTACGAGCCGGGGACGGTCGGCTCGCTGATGACGACCGACTACGCCTGGCTGCCGCCGTCCCTGACCGCCGCCGAGGCGATCGACCAGCTCCGCCAGCAGGCCCCCGACCGCGAGACGATCTACTACGTGTACGTCCTCGGGGAGCACTGCCGGCCCCCAGCCGGCGGCGGCGTCGCCACCCGCCGGCTGCTCGGCATCGTGTCGCTCCGCGACCTCATCCTCGCCCCGCGACACGCCAAGATCGGCGACCTGATGGAGACCGAGTTCGTCGCCCTCAAGCTCGACGACGACCGCAAGACCGCCGCCGAGACGCTCGCCCGGTACGACTTCATCGCCATGCCCGTCGTCGACCCGGACGGCGGGATGCTCGGCATCGTGACCCACGACGACGTGATCGACGTGCTCCAGCAGGAGGCGACCGAAGACCTGCAGAAGCAAGCCGGCGTCGGGCCGATCGAGGGGGCGTACCTGGAGGCGAGGTTCGCGTCGGTGTGGTGGAACCGCGTCAAGTGGCTGTCGGCGGTCTTCGTCGCCCAGATGTTCACGATCAACGCGATGGCCTTCTTTCAGGTCAAGATCGAAGCCGTCACCGTGCTGGCGATCTTCGTTCCGCTGTGCCTGTCCGTCGGCGGCAACACCGGGTCGCAGGCGGCCACCCTCGTGATCCGGGCGATGGCCCTGGGGGAGGTGCGGGTCGCCGACTGGGTCCGGGTGTTCCGGCGGGAACTCCTCATGGGAACCGCCCTGGCCCTGAGCCTCGGCGCGCTGGCCCTGATTCGCACCTACTTCCTGACGCCCGAGCACCTGCTCCACCGCGCGGACCACCTGATCCAGCTGACCAACACGATCTCCTTCGCGGTCATGGGCATCTGCTTGTGGGGCACGATCCTGGGGTCCATGCTCCCGATCGCCATTCAGAAAATGGGCTTCGACCCCGCGTTGATGTCGAGCCCGATCATCGCGACCCTCAGCGACGTGTCCGGGATCTTCATCTTTTTCGGGGTCGCCACCTTGTTCTTCTTCTGAGGTCGGTCCGTCCGGTTCGGGGTTGACGGCTGTCTGGGGCGTCGGGCCTCCGGCGGGCTCGAGGAGCGGGCCGAGCAAGCCGCGTGCCGCACCTCGGAGCCCCGAGCGCAGTTCGTCTGGTTCCCTCTGCCTATCCCGCGTAAACTGTCTGCTCGTTTCTCTCACGAAGGATTCGATGCCATGAAGCGGGCACTGATTACGGGGATCACCGGCCAGGACGGCAGCTACCTCGCCGAACTCCTGCTGGAAAAGGGGTACGAGGTTCACGGCATCGTCCGCCGGGCGAGCACGGAGAACTTCGACCGCATCGAGCACCTGTCCGACAAGGTCCACCTCCACCAAGCCGACTTGCTGGACCAGCTCTCCATCATCGACGCGATGAAGGAGGCGAACCCGGACGAGGTCTACAACCTCGCCGCCCAGAGCTTCGTGCCGACCAGTTGGAAGCAGCCGTGCCTCACGGGCGAGTTCACCGCCATCGGCGTGACGCGGATGCTGGAAGCGGTCAAGCACCTCGGGCCGAAGAAGATCCGCTTCTACCAGGCGTCTTCGAGCGAAATGTACGGCAAGGTGCAGGCCGTGCCGCAGACGGAAGACACGCCGTTCTACCCGCGCAGCCCTTACGGCGTCGCGAAACTGTACGGCCACTGGATCACGATCAACTACCGCGAAAGTTTTGGGATGTACTGCGTCAGCGGCATCCTGTTCAACCACGAGTCCCCCCGCCGCGGCCGCGAGTTCGTCACCCGCAAAGTCACCGACGGCGTCGCCCGCATCAAGCTCGGACTGGCGAAGGAACTCCGCCTCGGCAACCTCGACGCGAAGCGCGACTGGGGCTTCGCCGGCGACTACGTCCGCGCCATGTGGATGATGCTGCAACAGGACAAGCCGGACGATTACGTGATTGCCACCGGGGAAACGCACACCGTGCAATCCCTGGTTGAGATCGCGTTCGCGGCCGCCGACCTGGACTGGAAGAAGTACGTCGTCACCGACCCGGCGCTGGTCCGCCCGGCGGAAGTCGACCTGCTCATCGGCGACCCGGCGAAGGCCAAGAAGCAACTCGGGTGGAAGCCGAAGGTCGGGTTCAAGGAACTCGTCGAGATGATGGTGAAGGCCGACCTGGAGCGGCTGTCGAAGACCGCGTCGCGGCTAAACGGGAACGTGGGGCACGGATGCGCATCCTCATCACCGGCATCACCGGGTTCGTCGGCGGGCACCTCGCGGAACGGTTGCTCGCGGAGGGGGGGCACGAACTTTTCGGACTCTGTCGCAGCGGGAAGTGGCCGAAGGATCTGGCGCACCTGACCGGCAAGGCCACGCTTTTCTCCGGCGAACTCGCCAGTTCCGCGGCGGTTGATGTCGCACTGCAACAAGCCCGGCCCGAGTGGGTTTTCCACCTTGCTGGCTATGCGAACACCGGCAAATCCTTCCGCGAGCCGGCCGTGTGTTGGGCCGACAACCTCGACGCGACCCGCACCTTCTACGACGCGATTGTCCGCTCCGAGCTTCGCCCCCGCGTGCTGTTCGTCTCCAGCGGCCTGATCTACGGCGACCCGGACGAGCCCGGCAAGCCGTGCGACGAGCGGACGACGCTGAAGCCGGCGAGCCCCTACGCCGCGAGCAAGGCCGCCGCCGACCTGCTCGGCTACCAGTACCACCGCACCGCCGGGCTGGACGTGTTCCGCGTGCGGATGTTCAACCAGATCGGCCCCCGGCAATCGGCCGACTACGCCGTCCCGAACTTTGCTCGACAGATCGCGGAGATCGAGGCGGGGAAACGCCCCCCCGTGATCGAAACCGGCGACCTCTCCGGCCACCGCGACATCAGCGACGTGCGCGACATCGTTTCGGCGTTCCGCGCCCTGATCGAGAAGGGCACCCCCGGCGAAGCGTACAACGCCGGCCGTGGCCGAACGTACCCCGTGCAGGAGCTTTTAGACCGGCTCGTGCGCATGTCGCGGGTGAAGGTGGACGTCCGTTCGACCGACGCGGGCCGCAAGGGGGACACCGCCGTGGCGCGAGCCGACACGACGAAGTTGCGTTCCGCGACGGGGTGGGAACCGCGGTACGAGTTGGATCAAACCCTGGCGGACGTGTTGGAGTGGTGGCGGAAGCAGTGATGCGGAACATCCGCGATTTCGAGGTTGGCTTCCGTGTCGCAGATTTCCTCGACGAATCCCGCACCTGCGTTGCCTCGCTGGCGAACTCTCGCGGCCCGACAGACCCTCTGGCACGGAACGCTGCAATCCTACGCTTCCGACATCCAGACAAACGGTGTTGATCTCGCTCGAAGTCGCTATTCTCTCGACTTCGGCCGGGGGTTTTACACGACGACCAACCGGAATCAGGCTGAGCAATGGGCAAGACGGCTTCATCTGAACTTGCCTCCAGCTGACCGCACTGTGAACCGGCCCACGTTACTCCGGTTCAGCTTGAGCCGCGACGAAGTGGCTGCGTTGGAATCGCTCGCTTTTGTTCGGTCTGACGCAGCGCATGGGGAATTCTGGGCGTTCGTGCATCATTGCCGGGGAAGCACCACCATTCCGCGAACCCACTTACACCCAGGCCGACCCGCCCCCGACGACTGGTACGACCTCGTGGCCGGTCCTGTTGCGCTCGTTTGGCCGCCGAGGGGGACGACGGCGATTCCCGAGTTCGATCAGTTCAGCTTCCATACTCCTGCTGCGGTGGCGATACTGAATACAGCGATCCAGACGGGACCACCGAGTTGCGATTTGATTGTTCTCTGACGCGAGTTCTGCGATGCCTACACCACGAACGAACGTGCCGAAGCCGCTCGCCGATGCGTACTGGGAAGAGGTTCGCCGCGTGTTACAGTCTCGCCACCATCTTCCGGAAGAAAGTGCAGAGCGAGCCGTGCTGGCGTACCAGCGAGCGTTGGTGAAAGTTGGCGTTCGCGATGCGGTCTACCATGCGCCCATTGAGGAAACAGCGGAAGGCATTATGACCGGAGGTTATGCTGCGAACACGAAGCCACGTCCCGCGACGAAAGCTTAGTATCATGCGAATCCCCGGCAAACGAGTTCGGCGAACGAGACTGGTGCGGACGGATCGCTACGTCGTCGCGGTCGAAGTGGAAGCGGTGATCCCGCCGGACCACCCGAGCGAGCCGTGTTTCGAGTCGGAAACGGTGCAACTTCTGCGAGAAGTCCGCGAGCACGCCGAACGCGGCGACGAGGAGTGGTTGCAACGGCACGGCAAAGTGTATGTGGCGGCAATGACATGAATGTGGGAACCGCGGTACGGTTGGACCAAACCCTGGCGGACGTGCTGGACTGGTGGCGAAGTCATACCGAGAAGGCGAGGTGTTGCAGCATATTCTCGCACGCCGGATACTCGGATGTGAATTTTCCCAGGCCAACGGAGAGAGCGGATGGAACTCACAGTTTGTCCGAATTGCGATTCTCGACTGACGCTTCGTATCGAGGAGACCGGCAGATCCTATCATTGCTTCAAGTGTGGTTCCATCCACTCTCCACGTGTAATCCCAATTCAATCCCCCAATGAAATCTCCGGTAAGCGACCTCATGATGACGCAAGAGAGAATGCACCCGCAAAGCGATGGGGGAAACAAGAAAAGACAACTTCTCCAAATTCATCAGTGGCAGGCGGAACCATTTGTGGCGAGTGCAGAGAATGGACTCCGTGCAAAAAGACAACCGTTATGTATGTGAGAGGTTTTCTGATGACAATTTGGTATGGACAAGTTGACACATACCTCTGCCGTCGATGTTTCAATAGGGTGTTCGTTGAGTTTACGTTCTCAACGATCTTCTTGGGGTGGTGGTCCCTCCTTTCTATCTTCGTGACCCCAATAGTCCTTGCAAACAATGTCCGGCAGTACATCGCATTCCACATGGTTGAATATGATCAATGTCAAATAGGCTCATATCACTATTTGGCCATAGCGGCGTTTGGTTTATCACTTGCGATTGTAATTATCGCCATTGTTGGCGCTGGAGTATTTCTATGGACGAATGTATCGCGATGGTGATGTGCGAGTTTAAAACATAGTCCTTACTGCGGGATTTAATAGGGGTGATCCCTGGGCGATTTCATCCATCCGGACAACGTTCTCATCAGGGGCAACGCATGAAAGTCGCAGTCGTCGGCACCGGGTACGTCGGGCTCGTCACTGCCACCTGCCTCGCCGAGAGCGGGAACGATGTCGTCGGCATCGACAAGGACGCCGGCAAGATTCGGCTCATCACCGACGAGAACAAGATCCCCATCTACGAGCCGGGGCTGCTCGAACTCGTGCAGCGGAACAAGAAGGAAGGCCGGCTCACCTTCACGACCGACCTCGCGGCCGCAGTGCGGGCCGCCCGGCTCGTGTTCATCGCCGTCGGCACGCCGCAGTCGGACGAGGGGGACGCCGACCTGTCCGCCGTCTGGGCCGTCACCAAGGCGATCGCCGCCACGCTGAAAGACGTGCCCCCCGGGCCGGCCGGGTCGCGGGTCGTCGTCACGAAATCGACGGTGCCCGTCGGCACGAACGCGAAGGTGGCCGCGATCCTCGCCGAGAACGGGTGCCCGCACGTCGACGTCGCGTCGAACCCGGAGTTCCTGAAGGAAGGGGCCGCGATCGACGACTTCATGAAGCCCGACCGCGTCGTCGTCGGCGTCCGGAAGCCGGAAGTCGGCGAGGTGCTGCGGGAACTGTACGCCCCGTTCCTCCGGACCGAACGGCCGTTCCTCGTGATGACGCCCGAGTCCGCGGAGATGACGAAGTACGCCGCCAACGCGATGCTGGCGACGAAGATCAGCTTCATCAACGAGACGGCGAACCTCTGCGACCGGCTCGGGGCGGACATCAACGACGTCCGCCGCGGCATCGGCCACGACCAGCGGATCGGATTCCAGTTCCTCTTCCCCGGCCCCGGCTACGGCGGCTCGTGCTTCCCGAAAGACGTCCGCGCGATCCTCGGCATGGGCCGCAAGGTCGGGCTGCCTTTGAAGATGATGGACGCCGTCGACGAAGTGAACGAAGCCCAGAAACAGGTGCTGTTCCAGAAGGTGTCCGCCCACTTCAAGGGCGACCTCGCGGGCAAAACCTTCGCCCTGTGGGGCCTCGCGTTCAAGCCGCGGACCGACGACATCCGCGAAGCCCCGGCCCTCGTGCTCATCGACAAACTGCTCGCGGAAGGCGCGTCCGTCCGCGTCCACGACCCGGAGGCGATGCCGAACGTGCGGGCGGTCTACGGCGACAAGATCGCCTACAGCGACCGGCCGTATGGGGCTTTGGAAGGGGCCGACGGGCTGGTGATCGTCACGGAGTGGCAGGAGTTCCGCAACCCGGACTTCGAGGTGATGCGGCGGCTGCTCAAGTCGGCCGTCATCTTCGACGGCCGGAACATCTACGACGAAAAGACGATCGAAAACTACGGCTTCCGCTACTACGGCATCGGCCGCGGGCACCGGGCGAAGGGGTGACGAATTCCCGTTACTTCCCGTCCGCGAATGCCTGGAACGCCTCCGCGACTTTGCCGGTGGCCGCGTCGCCGGTGTGGGCGAAGACGCCGTAGCGCAGCTTGAGGTGGTCCCCCTTCGCGAGCTTGACGAGGTCCGTCTTCCCCTTTTGCGACGGGAACCCGGACCCGGCCCGGCCGAAGGGGTTGGCCGCCATCAGGCCGTAGGCGCGGGTGTGCCACGCGGCGCGGTGCGGGTTCTTGGGGTCACTGAAGATCGCGAGGCCGGCCACCTTCCCCTCCGGGCCGCCGGAGTAGTCGTGCCAGTCGGCCTCCTCGCCCCACACGGCGAGGTTGTCTTTGGCCGGGGCTTTGGCGGTCGAGCCCGCGGAACTCGTCACGATGCCGCCGCCGTCCTTGTTCGCAAGCCGCACGGAGTCCGGCACCCGGACGCCCATCGCGCCCTCCTTGGTGTCGCCGAAGGTGACCGGGCAGGCGCTCGCGTGGAGGTCGATTTCGAGCACGTACAGGTAGCCCGTCGGCCGCGTGACGAAGTGGATCGTCCGCGTCTCGTCGAGGATTTTCACGCCGTCGGGGGTCCGCCACTCGTTGGCGGTCTCGACGACGGCGTGGCCCGGCGACACCTGCTTCGGCTCGCCGACGGCCGTCGCCACGATCCGCCCGTGCCCGGTGAACTCGGACCAGAAGTCGACGCCCTTGACGTGCTTGTCCCCGGCCTTCGTCTTCAGGTCGATCCCCTCCGGGATCACGTCGCCGTGGCAGAACCAGACGGACTTCTGGTGGAAGTGGTCGGTCGTCTCGCCCGCCGTCCCGCGCTCCATCGGCCACGCCCGCGTGACAGGCACCCCGGCGGGGGCGTGGACCGGGTAGAAGTACGGCTTCGCGAGCGGCTTGGTGCCTTCCCCCTTCTCGACCCGCACCGTGCCCTGGAACTGGTACTTGGCGACGACATCCGTCCCCGCGGTGAAGACGAGGTGGTCGCCGTCCTTCGCGATTTTCGCGGCGGGGAGTTCGTCCGCACCGGCGAATCCGGACAGCAGAAGCAGAATCGAGAGGGAACGCATGGCAGCTCGGGGAAGGAGGAGGGGACACGGGCACTATCGGCGGGCGGGCGGGGCGTGTCAAGCACCCGCGCACTCGTAGACTTCACTTCAGCGCCTCGCCCAACCGCTCACTCCCCGAGTCCGTCGCACGCATGAACAACTGGCACCTCGCCCGCGGGTTTCGCTTTGCCGGCGTCGTTTCCGGGCTCCGCTCCGAGCCCGACCGGCGGGACGTGGCCGTCATCGTCTCGGACACGCCGGCGGCGGCCGCGGGGGTGTTCACGCAGAACCGCGTGTGTGCGGCACCGGTCCACGTCAGTCGGAAGCGGTTACCCCGGACGGACGCCCGGGCCATCGTGGTTTGTTCCGGCAACGCGAACGCCTGCACCGGCGACCAGGGGATGAAGGATGCCGAGCGGATGGCCGCGATCGTGGCGGCCGACATCGGCTGTTCCCCGGAACAGGTGCTCGTTGCCAGTACAGGGGTGATCGGCCGGCCGCTGCCGATGCCGATCCTGGAGGCGGGGATTCCGAAGGCGGTGGCGGCGGCGAAGCCCGGAGCGGAAGCATTGAATGACGCCGCCCACGCGATCCTGACGACCGACACGAAGATCAAGGTCAGCACGCGGGAACTGCCGCTCGCATCGGGAATCGTCCACGTGACCGGTTTCGCGAAGGGGGCCGCGATGATCGGCCCGAACATGGCCACGATGCTCGGGTTCGTCCTGACGGATGCATCCATCGCCCACCCGTTCGCGCACGACGTCCTCCGCCGGGCAACGGACACGACGTTCAACTGCGTCTCGGTGGAAGGCCACACCAGCACGAACGACACGGTGTTTTTGCTGGCCAACGGCACCGGCCCGCACCTGTCCGGCGACGACGCGGCCCGGTTCGACGCGGCGGTTCATGCGGTCTGCCAGGACCTCGCCAAGCAGATCGCCGCCGACGCGGAGGGGGCGAACCACCTCGTCACGCTCGACGTGGAAGGGTGCCGGTCGGACGCGGAAGCGCGGACGATCGCGAAGGCGGTCGCCGACAGTGCCCTGGTGAAGACCGCGATCTTCGGCGCGGACCCGAACTGGGGCCGGGTCGTGTCCGCGGCCGGCTACTCGGGCGTCGCCTTCGACGAAGCGGACCTGTCCCTGTGGATGGGCGACATGCTCCTCTACCGCGACGGCCAACCGCTGCCGTTCGACGCCGCGACCGCGAGCGCGTACCTGAAGACGAACCGCGACGTCCACTTCCGCCTGCGGTTCAAGCTCGGCACCGGCCGCTGCACCTTCTACACCTGCGACCTGACCTACGAGTACGTCAAGCTGAACGCGGACTACACGACTTAACGGGGCAGCCGGTAAACGCGGAACGTCCCGGTCTTCGCGACGGGCTCCTGGGTTCGCAGCCAGTCGACGAACGCGAGCGTGTCCGGTTCGCGGGCGGGGGTGCCGTAGAGCAGCGTGACGCTCACCGCGAAATAGCCCTCGGGCGGGATGCGGTCGACCACCGCGGGCGGGGACTTGTCCGGGAGCATGTGGACCGGCAGGTGTCGGAACGGCGGCTTCAGGATGGCCGGGTCGGTGCCGAAGAACCACACGCACAGCGGCGGTTCTCCGTTCGCGTGCCACCACTCCTTCAGTTCCGGCAGGCCCTGACCCCAGTCGTAATTCGAGTCGTTGAGCAGTTCGCAGCCTCGATCCGGGCCGCCGCGGAGGTGATTCGTGTAGCGCAGCCCGTCGGGCCAGACCACGACGGACGAATACGCGGTGCAGGCGACGGCGAGCCAGGCGAGGAGTTTACAGAACCCGTCTGGTCCCCTCCCCCTTTGGGGGGGAGGGTTAGGGTGGGGGGTGGCAACTTCACCGGGGAGGGAGCTTTCACCCCCACCCCAACCCTCCCCCCTCAAGGGGGAGGGGGGAAAAAGGTTCGCTTCGGGGTTTCGCCTCCGCCCACTCACGGCCACCGCCAGTGCCACGTACAGAAACGTCACCAGCGGAAACACCAGCCGCACGCCGATCTGAACTCGCGTGTTCAGGCTGAACGCCAGCAGCACGAGCGCCGCCAGCCCCGCCGGTGAGCCCAGCGCACGGGGCCGCAGCAACACCACCGCCGCGAGGAGCAACAGCGTCGCTTCGGGCAGCTTCACCGACAGCGCGGCCGGGAAGTAGTACCACACTTCCTTCGGGTGGTACTCGCCCAACAGGAACGACCCGCCGTGCCCGCGCAGGTTGTGGCGGATCTGCTGCACGATGCCTTCCCCCGCGTTGGGGAAGATCCGCAGGTTCTCGGCCGCCGCGACTGCGATCTCCCGGCCCGCCGGATGAGGCACCGTTCTCGCCCACTCGACGAAGGTCCGCTCCGCGGTCCAGTCCGAGCCGCAGTACGCGAACAGGTAACCCGTGCCGATCACGATGATGCCCGCCAGATCCCAGCGAAGCCGGGCCGTGCTCGCCCACGGCTGTCGCCAGTCCGCGTGCCACAGCCCGAGGACTCCACACAGGAGCGGGACGTACACCAGCGCGGACGCCTTCGCCGTGAGCGCGACGCCGTACAAGATGCCGGGCAGCAGGACCCGCCGCTTCCAGCCGTGGTCGCGGCCGGTGAAGAAGTGGTACGTTGCCGCGAGCACGGTCGCCGTCAGTGCGATGTCCGTCGCCGCCAGAGCCGCGTGCGCGAGCAGGTTCGGGTCGCAGCCGATGAGGCACAACGCGAGCCGACCCGCCGCTGGCCCGCCGAGTGTCCGGCCCCAGAGCATCCCGTAGAACAGCACCGCCCACCAGAACGGCAGGGCCGCCGCCCGGGCGACCGGCAGCAGTCGCGGCGTTTCGTCGAGAACTGAAAACGGCTCGCCCCGGCCGCGTTCCCACAGGTAGATCGGCAGCGTGACGGCGTCGATCGGCAGGGGCATCGCCCCCCACGACATGAGTTGCTTGTTGCTGCCGGTCCGCCAGCCGTCGACGCCGGCCGTCAGGTACAGGTTCTCGTCGAAGGTCGGCCCGAGCCGGGCACCGGCCGTGACGCACCATGCCGACGACAGCACCGCCACGACCAAGAACCACGCGACATCGGATTTCGTGGGCATTCCGGCTCCATCCAGGGGCTGACCGCGAAAGTAGACCCGATTTTCCCCCTTTCCCGCAAGGCAGACCGCCAAGTTGATCTAAGTTGATGCGGTATCGACTCGGATGTTTGCGACCGGATTGAAATCATGGGGAACGGAGTTCAGCATATTTTTAGGAGTGGATTCACAGTCTCGATCGCCTCTCCCCGAGCAAAGACATAGATGAATTTCCCATCCGCCTTGCCACAATCACGCACGCCAGGCTCTATCGCGACGAATAAGTCGTCCTTTTCAAAGATTTGGAAGTCATCGAATGTCGTTGGTTTGGAGACGTTCTTTTTCAAGAATGTGATCGCACGTTTCCCGGCAGACTCGCTGATCTGCTCCTTCCTCGGGAAATCCACTGAATCGTCAAACCCCACTGAAAACTGGAGTATCCATGAGAGTGCGAACATGCTCATGGATTTCCGATTGAGGCCTCCGTCTTCTTCACTGGTGCTGTCGTAAAAATGGACTGGAGGATCGGGATTCTGCCAGAACTTCTTCGGAATCATATATACCGAGCGGCATCCATCATCAGACAACAAAGGGATAAACTCGTCGGTCAGTTCAAACTCACCAAACTGGAATGTAAATTCTGGGGACTTCATGCTCTGAATGAGTCTGTTGTCCTTCTGCAAAGCCTGCACACGAGTCACGAACGCGAACCATTCACGAACAGATGGAGGAAAGTGTTCGTTCCCAGCAATTTTGTCGGCGGCATCAAATTTGACATTCTGCCACCGACGCACAAACAGCTCGAGGAGTTCCCACCTGCCCTTCCAGTCGTCGGGCACATGGGTAAAGACTGGCTTAATCTTGGCAGCCATATCCTGCTCCGGTGAATATCGGTACTTCAGCCCAAGCTGCGGAAGTAGACCCGATTTTCCCCCTTTCCCGCAAGGCAGATCGCCCGTGACGCTTCCGGCCGACGCTGAACTCCTCAACCCGTCCGTTCGTCGCGGCCTGTTCGCGGCGGCCGTGTTCAACTTCGACGGCACCGTGTCCCTCATCCGCGAGGGGTGGGCCGCGATCATGGCGCGGATGGGCGTCGAACTCTTTCGCGCCCAGAATCTGCTGACCGTCCCCGAAGCGGACGCCCTGCACGAACTCGAAGACGCGGTGCTGCGGCTCAGCGGGAAGCCGACGATCTTCCAGATGCGGCGGCTCGCGGAAGACGTCGCGGCCCGAGGCGGCGTTCCCCCGGACCCGGACGAGTTGCTGGCGGACTTCCAGGCCCGGTTGCTAGGCGAGTGCGGCCAGCGGTGCGACGAACTCGCGGCCGGGACCGCCGCCCCCGAAGACTGGGCCGTCGCCGGGACGCACGCCCTGTTGCGGAACCTGCGAGGCCGCGGGGTGAAGCTGTTCCTCGTCAGCGGGACCGACCTCGTCTTCGTCCGGGCGGAAGCGGACCTTCTGAAGCTGACCGAGTTCTTCGCCCCGCACGTCTACGCCCCGGCGGCCGACACCCACACGTTCGCGAAAGGGGCCGTGTTCGACCGGATCGTCCGCGACCTCGGCATCCCCGGTTCACACATTTTGAGCTTCGGCGACGGCTACGCGGAGACCGTCGAAGCGAAGCGCGTGGGGGCGGTCGCCGTCGGCGTCGCGAGCCGGGAGCGCGGCGAGCCGGGGGTGAACCCGCTGAAGCGTACAATGCTCGCGGAACTCGGGGCCGACGTGATCGTGCCGGACTACCGCGGGCAGGCCGAACTGGTGCGGTGGCTGTTCGCAGACTAACGGACATTGTCGTTGCTCATTTTGGGCGAGCGGCGGGGCGTGAGCCCGCCGCGGGATCGCGGTTCCAGCGCGGGCTCACGCCCCGCCGCTCGCCGAAGCGTCCCATGCCGCTGCCCGTGCGCT
>ERZ1066121.1286-NODE-1286-length-18987-cov-7.599039_pt1 | contig 18987 bp, 17 predicted proteins | sample MGYA00382768_ERZ1066121 | MGnify/ENA primary metagenome ERZ1066121 (study PRJEB33369, sample SAMEA5778351) | biofilm metagenome | biome: Industrial cooling water; feature: Water cooling tower basin; material: Biofilm | place: United Arab Emirates | collected... | reverse complement strand
CCCCAATCTGGGCATGGGGCCCATGCAGTACCGCCCGACCGTGCGCAGTCCGGCCGTGCGCCAGGCGGATCCGGTGCGGGTCGCGGTCGTTACCCACAATCTGGATCGCGAAGGTGCCCAATCAACCCTGATCGACCTGCTGGAAGGGCTGGTGACGACGGGCAGGATCAGCCCGGTTGTCATTTCGTCACGACCGGGCACGCTGGCGGAGCGCCTGACGGCCCTCGGTATTCCTTTGCAGCTGTTGCCGCCCCCCGGACGGCGGGCCAAGCCCGCCGCAGTGCGCGAATATCGCGAGGCTCTGGTTGACGTCTTCCGCATGGCGGATGCCCAGGCCGTCCTCGCCAACACGTTGGAGTCCCATTTGGCGGTGGCTGCGGCCGCCGATGCCGGACTGGCGGCCCTGTGGTGGCAGCATGAAGGGGGCGACTGGTGGCGATATTTCGCCCGCTGGCCTTTGTGGCGACGGGCGATCGCGTTCAGCGGCTTCGGTTCGGCTTATCGCGTGATCCAGGTTGCCGATGCAACCCGGCGGGCCTGGTTGCCCATTGCCACGCGTGACAATTTCGCCGTCGTTCGGCACGGGATTCCAACCGAACGCCTGGCTGCCGACAGGGCCCGCTGGACCCGCGCGGCGGCGCGCGCCGAACTGGCGCTGGCGGCTGGCCAGTGGTGCGCCGTGCTGCTGGGCAGCGTGTCGCGCCGCAAATCCCAAGCCGATGCCATTCGCGCGCTGGCCCGGATCCCGGAGCGCCTGGTTGGCACAATGCGCATATTCATTGTTGGTGCGGTGGTTGATACAGACTATCGGGCCGAAATGGAGCAGCTGCTTGGCCAGCTTCCCGCAGCCCATCGGGCAGCGGTCTCCGTCACAGGCGGCGTGCCGGATGCGGCGCTCTACCTGGCTGCAGCGGACGCATTTCTATGCTGTTCCCGCCAGGAGAGTGCCCCCCGCGCGATAATGGAGGCCATGGCCTTCGGGCTTCCGGTCATCACAACCCCGGTCGATGGCATTCCCGAACTTGTTGGTGACGGTAGCGAGGCGCTGTTCTATGCGCCTGGCGATGCCGATGGCTTGTCACGCGCGATGCAGCGGCTGATGGACGATCAGTCCTTTGGCCAGCAACTGGGTGAAAACGCCCGGGCGCGGTTGCATGAAATAAGCGATTTCAACGCGATGGTTGCACGATTCGACCATTTGTTGCGCGAGGCCGCATGGCAAAGACGGTCAGCTGTGGCAGGAGGCGGCAATGACCATTGATCCAGAACGCCCGGCCCCAACGGCCGCGCCGTCAGCCCCCTTCTGCGCGGATTGCGCGGCGGGGCCGGACGGGCAGTGGGCCGACGCGCTCGCATTGGCCTGGCAGGAACATCATCGCCTGCGCACCTTGCTTGCCGAGCGGTCGGCCGAACTGGCCCTGGCGCAGACCGAGGCATTCCAGTTGCGCCGCGAAGCCGAAACCGGCGGCGCCACCCGCAATCAGATGTCGCGACTGGAAAGCGAATTGAACGCGCTGCGCTATCGCCTCGACGAGGCCGAGACGACCCTCGCGCGTTTCCGCAAATCGTTGAGCTGGCGCATGACGACCCCGATCCGCTGGATCGGCCGGGTGCTCAAGTTGAACCAGCGGAGAGCGCCGTGAACCAGGCAATCTCATCAACAGGTCGACCCGTTTGCGATGTGCTGTTCCTGATCGGGTGTTGGGAAGGTGAATCCAAGCGATATCGAGTCCACAATGTCATCGAGGGGCTGGAACGCCTGGGCTGCTCCGCAGCAGCCATGGATTTCGCCCGCTGCGGCGACATCGTCGACAAGGGGTTGCGACCACGGGTCGTGGTGTTTTTCCGGGCCCCGTTCGATCCGGCCAAGCGCATTGTCGAAGTGCTGGAATATTGCCGGATCAACCGGATCCGCACAGTATTTGACGTCGACGATTATGTGTTCGAGCCGGGTATCATCGATGATATTGCCGGTGTGGCTGCCCTGTCCGCCGATCAGCGCCGGGATTATGAATGGGGTGTCCGGGCCTATCGCGCCCTGCTGTTCAGCTGCGAGCGGGCCACCACCACAACCCGGTTCCTGCAAGACCGCATGCGGGATCTTGGCCGCGATGCGTTCATCGTTCCGAACAGCGTCAATCAGGCGCAAGAAGCGTTGGCGGCACGGTTGCGCGAACAGCGCCGGGCGCCCGATGGCCTTGTGCGCATCTGTTATTTTTCCGGGTCCAACACCCACGCGCGCGATTTCGCCCAATGCGCCGAAGCGTTGCAGCAATTGATGCGGCGCGATCCGAAGATCAGGTTCAGGCTGGTGGGGCTGCTCGATCTGGATGCCAGCTGGATCCCGTTTGCCGATCGTATCGAACGCGCCGGCTTCATGGCACCGCTGGACATGCTGCGCAGCCTGTCCGAATGCGACATCAACCTGGCTCCGCTCGAAGAGGGAGACCCTTTTTGCGAAGGCAAGAGCCAGCTGAAATTCTTTGAGGCGGCGCTGGTTGATGTGCCGACCGTTGCCAGCCGCACCGAACCGTTCCGGTCGGCAATTGTGGATGGCGAATGCGGTGCCCTTGCCTCCTCTACCGACGAGTGGCTGGCCAAGTTGGCGCAACTTGTCGATGATGCCGCGTTGCGGGCCCGCATGGGTGCGGCAGCGCGGGCCGTGGCAATCGGGCAGTTTTCGGCAGAGGTGGTCGCGCGGGCCGCACTTGCGGCCTATGGGATGGAAGCCCCGCCGCCCCGCAAACAACCGAGCCAGCAACCGCTGACCATCGGCTGGATCGTCCCCGGCTTGATCATCGGCGGCGGCGGGCACCGAAACATCTTGCGCGCGGCCTACCATCTCGAACGCTTTGGCCACGATGTGCGGCTGTATTTTTCCGATACTGACCTGTCAGATCAAGACCTGCGCGCCCAGGTGCAGACGCATTTCTACCCATTTCAGGGACCGATCGCCCGGTTTCGCGGCCAGGTCGCCGGCGAAGCCATCCTGATGGCGACCCATTGGTCCACCGTTGCATTGGCCGAGTCGGTGCAGAGTTCCGTCGGTGAAATCCTGTATTTCGTCCAGGATTTCGAACCGGCCTTCTATCCGATGGGGTCCGAATATATCCTTGCCGAAAACACCTATCGCAAGGGGCTTTATGCCATCACGTCGGGGCCCTGGTGCGCCCAGATCCTGCGACGCGACTATGGCATGGAGGCCGATTCCTTCCAGTTTCCCGTTGATCGCAACGTTTATCGGCCCGAGGCGGCCAATGGTGAGCCACGGTCAAAACGCGTTCTCTTCTTTGCCAAGCCCGAAATGCCGCGCCGATGCTTTGACATCGGCACCCTGGCGCTGCGCGAGTTCAACCGCCTGAAGCCTGATCATGAAATCCTGTTTTTCGGCTCAGGATCGGCCCGCAACCATCCCCAGCGCTATCCGGTAACCTATCTCGACGTGGTTCCCACGTTGCACGATCTGGCGCGCCTCTATGCAACATCGGCGGCAGGCCTGGTGTTCTCCACCACCAATCCCAGCCTGGTGCCCTATGAGATGATGGCCTGCGGCCTGCCGGTGGTGGACATTGATCGGCCCGGTAACGCCGTAAACTATGACGGGCGCACGGATATTGCCTGGTTGGCCGATCCCGATCCGGTCAAAATGGCGCACAGCCTGGCAAGGCTCCTCGACGATCCGGCCGAACTTGCCCTAAGGGGGGCGCGCGGTACCGAATTCGCCGCAACCTTCCCGACAGAGGAAGACATGGCGCGCCGGGTTGAAGCGTTGATCCTGGCCCGTGCCGGCCGTGCCGTGCAAGCGGCAACAAGGAACGCGGCAGCAGCCGCGACGGAGGATTGAATTGTGGCAGTACACCTGATTGCCGGCGGTGCTGGATTTGTTGGTGTGAATTTGGCCGCCGTCCTTCTTGAGCGTGGGGATGATGTGGTGCTGCTGGATGATCTGTCACGCGGCAGCCGGGCCAACATGGCGCCGCTGGCCGACCGCGCGGGGTTCCGTTTCGTCCAGGCCGATTGCAGCGAGCCCGATGGCCTTGATGCCGCGCTGGGCTCGCTGGCATTCGATGAAGTCTGGCACATGGCCGCAAATTCCGACATCCCGGCCGGCGTCGCCGATTACAGGGTCGATCTGCGCCAGACGTTCATGACCACGGTGGCGCTGCTGGACGTGATGAAGCGGCGGGGCTGCACCGTGATCCATTTCGCCTCCAGCTCGGCGATTTACGGCGATCATGGCGACAATCTGATCCATGAAGACATCGGCCCGTTGCAGCCCATCTCGAACTATGGCGCGATGAAGCTGGCCTCGGAAGCCCAGTTGCGCGCCGCGAAGGAAGCCTGGCTGGAGCGGGTCTCGATCTTCCGCTTTCCCAATGTGATCGGGGTGCCCGCCACCCACGGCGTCATCCTGGACTTCATCCGCAAGCTTGCGGCAACCCCGGACAGGCTTGAGGTGCTGGGCAACGGCACACAGCAGAAAGCCTATCTGCACGTCAGCGACCTGGTCGCCGGCATGCTCCATATCGCAGATCGCCGTGAGCCCTATGCCGTCTACAACATCGGTCCAACCGACGACGGGGTAACGGTGCGCTTCATTGCCGAGACAGTGCGCAACCAGTTCCGCCCGGCCGCGGCCATCCAGTTTGGCGAAGGCAATCGTGGCTGGGTTGGCGATGTGCCGAGGTTTGCCTATTCCGTGGAGCGGTTGCTGGCCACCGGGTGGCAACCCCGGCTCAGTTCGGGCGAGGCTGTGCTGAAGGCGGTGGCCGAGATCATCGCGCAGGAGATCCGATGACACAGGCGGTCATCCTGGCTGGCGGCAAGGGCACGCGTCTGGCCAGCCGGCTGAACGGCCGGCCGAAGCCGCTGGTCGATGTGGGCGGCGTGCCGCTGCTGCAGCGCCAACTGGCAGCACTCGCGAGCCAGGGCGTCGACGATGTCGTCCTGCTGGTCAATCATGCTGCCGATCAGATTGCCAATTTCATTGCCGAGCTCGATCTGCCGATCCGGCTGAACCTCGTTGACGATGGCGATCCGCGTGGCACCGCCGGTGCCACGCTGGCGTGCCTCGAACAGTTGCAGGAACGCTTCCTGGTGGTTTACGGCGACACGCTGTTCGATCTCGATATCGGCCACATTCTGGCCGAACATGCAAACAGCGGCGCCGATGCCACTTTGCTGCTGCATCCCAACGATCACCCGGCCGATTCCGATCTGGTGGAGTTGGATGGCGATGGCTGGATCAGCGGTTTCCACCCCTATCCGCATCCGGACGGTGCCTGGCTGCGCAACCTGGTCAACGCTGCCTTCTATGTGGTGGAGCGCCGTGCCCTCTTGCCCTGGGCCGGCCGGATGGCCGCAGGCGACTTCGCCAAGGATCTGTTTCCGGCCATGCTGGCCGATGGCGCCCGGCTGCGCGGCCATGTCAGCTTCGAATATATCAAGGATATCGGCACCCCGTCCCGGCTGGACAAGGCGCAGGGGCATCTGGCGAGCGGATTGGTGGCGAGGGCACGCCGCAAAAGCCGGCAACGGGCGGTGTTTCTCGACAGGGATGGCACTTTGAACGAACTGCGCGGCCATATCGCGCAGGCGGAAGATCTGGTGTTGCTGCCGGGCGCCGGGGAGGCTGTCAAACGGCTCAATGATGCCGAGTTTCGCGTGGTCCTGGTGACCAACCAGCCGGTGCTCGCGCGTGGCGAGGCGACACAAGCCGATCTCGCGCGGATTCATGCCCGGCTGGAAAGCGAGCTTGGTGCGGCCGGGGCCTATCTGGACGATATCCGCTATTGCCCGCATCACCCGCACGCCGGTTACGCCGGCGAGGTGCCCGAACTGAAGCGCCAATGCGATTGTCGAAAGCCCGCGCCCGGCATGGTGCTGGCGGCGGCGGCCGCAATGAACATCGATCTGGCGCAATCCTGGATGGTGGGTGACAGCAGTGCCGACATCGCATTGGCTGCGCGCCTTGGACTGCGCTCCATACTTGTTGAAACAGGCGAGGCCGGCCGCGACGGCAAGCACGAAGCCGCCTCCGATCATGTCGTCCCCTCCATCCGCGAGGCGGCAGCCCTGATCGTGGCGGCCAGCCCCGTTTTGGCCCTTGCGGAACCAAAGCCATGATCATCAGCCAGACCCCCTTGCGCATGAGCTTCGTGGGTGGTGGCAGCGATCTGCCGGCCTTTTACCGCGAACATGGCGGTGCCGTGCTCAGCACCGCCATCGACAAATATGTTTATGTCTCCATCAACCGGAAGTTCGATCAGGGCATCCGTCTGGCCTATTCCCGCACGGAGGAAGTCCAATCGATCGACGAGATCGAGCATGAACTGGTGCGCGCCGCCTTTTCCATGCGCGGCATCAGGGGCGGTGTGGAGATCACCACCACGGCTGACATCCCATCGCGCGGGACAGGGCTTGGCTCCTCGTCAACCTTCACGGTCGGGCTGCTCAACGTGCTCGGCGCCTATCAGGGGCAGCATGTTTCAGCCGAGGATTTGGCGCGCGGCAGCTGCGAGATCGAGATCGAACGCTGCGGCCAGCCGATCGGCAAGCAGGATCAATATGCCGCTGCCTATGGCGGGCTGAACCTGATCGAGTTTCATCCCGATGACAGCGTCTCGGTCAAGCCTGTCATCATGCCGCGCGATCTGCGCGATCTTCTCGAACAGCGCCTGATCGTCTTCTACACCGGCATCACCCGCAGCGCCTCGGCAATCCTGGCCAGCCAGTCGGCTGAAACCGGCAGCGACCGGGCCAAGCAGGCCGCGCTGAAGCGGATGGTGGAACTGGCGCATGTGATGCGCGAAGAACTGGGACGCGGCAACATCGACAGCTTTGGCCATATCCTTGATGAAAACTGGTCGCTCAAGAAATCGCTGACCAGCGGCATCAGCACCAGTGAGATCGATGGCTGGTATGATCGCGCCATGGGTGCCGGCGCGCTGGGCGGCAAGCTGCTCGGCGCCGGCCAGGGCGGCTTCATGATGTTCTATGCCCCGCGCGAACGGCACGAGGATATCGCCAATGCCGTTGGCTTGCGCCAGGTGCGGTTCGGGTTCGAGCCGCTAGGCAGCCGCATCCTGTTCTACAACCCGCGTTGACCCTGTCCGAAGCCCCCATCGGAGACGATCCATGCCCTATTTCCCCGATCGCCGGATCGAAGGTGCCGGCCCCTATGCCAGCGAATATTTCATGCGGCTGGCGGCGGCAGCGGCGACCATCGACAGCGCTGCCATCACGGCGGCCGGTGAACTGATTGCCCGCACGGTGGCCGCCGGCCGGCGCATCTATTCCTGCGGCAATGGCGGTTCGGCGGCGATTGCCAACCATCTGGTGTGCGACTGCCTGAAGGGCATCCGCACCGATACGGCGATCCGCCCCAAGGTCTACAGCCTGTCCACCACGGTGGAAACCATCACGGCCATCGTCAACGATATCGGCAGCGAACAGATGTTCTCCTTCCAGCTGGAATCGCTGGGCGAAGCTGGCGATCTGCTGATCGCCATCAGCTCGTCAGGCGCATCGCCCAACATCGTGCGCACGCTGGAACTGGCGCGCACGCTGGGCATGGGCACCATCGTCATGACCGGCTTTGCCGGCGCCCCTTCGCGCCAGCTTGCCGATGTCAGCCTGCATGTCGATTGCGAGAATTATGGCATCGTCGAGGATCTTCACCAGTCCCTGATGCACATATTGGCGCAATATACGCGGCACACGCACTTGCAGCATCCGGAGAAATTGGGGATGCTGAAGTTCTGACATCATCAGGCATTTGAACGAGCAGAGAAACCATGGTTTCTTCAATTCATTTCAACGCACGCGGCTGGCATGTGCTGCCATCATTTGCTGGTGCCGGACTGCTCGATCAGCGCGTGTTTGACGCCATGCAGGCGCACCCATTTTTGCCGGGTGAATCGGCTTGGGGAACGCGCAACCTCCTCCATGCGATGATCCTGGGGACACGACCAGCCACCGTCCTGGAGGTGGGCTCCCATATCGGCTCCGCTTCGGTGGTCATCGGCGCCGCACTCAAGGCCAATGGCTTTGGCCGCTCTTTTCATCTTGAGCCGCAGCAACATTATCGCGATGTGCTTGAGGGGTTTCTGCGCATGGCTGGCGTAGCCGACGTGGCGACCGCCCTGCCTTTGTTTTCGACTGATCCAGGCCTTGCCGAAATCGTCGGGCATGATGTGGACTTGATCTTTCTTGATGCCAATCACAGCTACTCGCACGCCCTTGAGGACCTGAAAATCTGCGATAAGCTTCTGTCTAGACAAGGAATTATTCTGTTGGACGATGTCGGCTCACCCCATTCGGCCAACATTTGCGGCGAAGGGAAAGGTGGCGTCCGGCAGGCTCTACTGGATTTCGTGGCAACGCGTTCAGACTATGCGGTGATCTTTCTCGAACCGCCATTTTGGCTTAACCCCTGCGGACTGGCGTTGCTGGCCCGGAAACCCTGATGCCATAAGGGCGGCTTGCCGGCGAAACCGCCGCAGAACGCACTGCAGGCGCAGGGATTGCCTGCGCGGCGCGGCCAATCATGCCAACCCGTCAAGCCAACTGATGATCGCGTTCTCAGGCAGCACCCGCACGCCATCATGCGGCGCCCCGGCGCGCGCCCAGGCGGGATGGTGGAACGGATCACGAGTCACTGCATCGCCCCAGCGCGTCTGCATCAGCTGCCATTCCTGCCGCATCCGGCGGCGCTTGGCGCGCGAGACGTTGAGCCCGCGTGACACCGATTCATGGTGCAGCAGGGCGATGGCGCCGCAATAGGCAACGATGCGCCCCTGTGCCCGCAGTTTCAGGCACAGATCGACATCGGCGAAATCGATGGCCAGCCCCACCTCATCGAAACCGCCGGCGGCTGCGAAATCGCCGCGCCGGATGGCGATGAAGGCCCCTGTTACTGCCACTGTTTCGCGCACCGCTGTCCAGCGCCCGGCGGGGCCGGGGTCGCTGCCCTCGCGCCAGCGGCCATCGTGCTGCGGTCCATTGTCCATGCCGAACACGAAGCCGGCGTGCTGGATGCGGCCATCGGGATAGAGCATGCGGGCGCCCACCGCGCCCATGCGTTTGTCTGCCAGCAATCCGGCGAGGATGCGGTCCCATCCGGTGGTCTGCATTTCGGTATCGTCGTTCAGGAACAGCAGCCGGTCTGCGGCGGCGGCAGCAGCACCGACATTGCTGGCCCGCGACCAGTTGAACGGTTCATCGAACGGCACGATCCGCGCCGCATCATCTGCAGACAGCCGGTCCAGCAGTGCCCGGGTGGCCGGCAGCCGGCTGCCGTTGTCAACGATCACCAGCTGCAGCAGGTCGGGCCGGCTGGCGGTGGCGCGCAGGCTGGTGATCGCGGCTTCCAGCAGGCCGGGATTGTCACGGGTCGGAATGATGATCGACAGAGGCTGTGGTTCGGCATCGGGGAGCGGGGATGCCGGCGGCGCCACCGCCGGCAGCGTCGCCAGCACCAGCGGCACGTGCGCGGCCCGTCCCTGCCCGTTCCCCGGCTTGCGTGCTTCCACCGCGGTGATCGCCTTGAGCCAGAGCCGATCCGATTGCGGCAGCAGCCACGGATCGCAGTGCTGGCCATTCGGCGCCACATGATCGTGATCGGCCCGCAGCACGGCGGCACCGGTGCGCGCGGCAGCATGATTGAGCCAGGCCAGCGCCTGTGGATGAAGGCTGGCCTGGTCAGGCAGCGGCAGATCATAGACCGGCAGGGCCGCCCAGGCGGCGGGCCCGTCCATGCCATCGACATCAAGGCACCAGGCGCGGTGGCTCTGCCGCGCCAGTGATTGAAAAAGCGGGCCGTTGGCCGTGGAACCGCCGATCACACGGATGCGGAACAGCGCGGCCGGCGGTGTGACTGGCGGTGGCGGGCAGGCCCCAGCCAGCGCCGCCCAGTCACGGCGGGAATGGACTCCCGCTTGCGGCAACGGCAGTGCGGCCCGCTGCCCCAGCCGCAGCAAGTCGGCAACCGCGCCGGCATGGCCTCTGGCCGCAGCGCTGCGGAAACTGGAAACGGCCTCCTCCCATTGGCCAGCAAGGCGCAAGGCCCGCCCCAACTCGCGCAACAGGGCCGGATCGTCCCGGCCAAGGGCAAGGCCGCGCCGCAGGGCCGCCACCGCTTCGGCGGGACGCTGGCCGGACCGCAGGGCCTGGCCATGCGCGCGGTGCAGGAAGGCAATGGGCGCGATGGCTGCGATGGGACCCAGAAGATCGGCCAGCATGGACCAGTGGCGCGGTTCCTGCGTTAAGGCAGCCAGCACGGCCCTGGCCGCCGCCCGGGCAGCCAGCAGCGGCAGTGCGACCAGACCGGCGGCTTGACCAGCCGGCGTCATTGCAGGTGGATGGCCCGGTGATAAAATTCGAAGGCTTCGTCTGGATCGGAGAAGGTCGACATTTCGCCTTCCGACAACACGCACAGCGTGGAGCAATGCTCGCGCACATAATTGGCATCATGGCTCACGATGATCAGTGCCCGATCGGCGCGCTTCTCGAACAGTTCGGCGTGGCACTTCTCGTGGAAGCGGGCATCCCCCACTGCCACCACCTCATCGATGAGGAAGCAGTCGAACTCGATCACCATGGACAGGGCAAAGGCCAGCCGCGCGCGCATGCCCGATGAATAGATGCGCAGTGGTTCGCGCAGATAAGCCCCAAGTTCCGAGAATTGCTGGACATATTCCAGCTTGTCTTCCCACGGGATGCCATAGATCCGACAGATGAAGCGCAGATTGTCCAGCCCGGTCAGCGCACTCTGGAAGGCACCGCCAAAGGCGAGCGGCCACGAGACCGACATGCGCCGCTCCACCAGCCCCGATGTCGGCTGCTCGGCGCCCGACAACAGCCGGATCATCGTGGACTTGCCGGCCCCATTGCGCCCCAGGATGCCGACCTTCTCGCCCGGCGCCACCGTGAGGTTGATGTTGCGGAACACCTCGCGCGGGCCTTGCGAGGTGGGATAGGATTTGCACAGGTCCACCAGCCGGATCATTCCGGGACGACCTTCTGGCTGATCACCCGGGTTTTCGCGAAGCCGAGCCCGGTCAGCAAGAGGTTCACGCTGACCAGATAGGCCAGATCATAATGGGCGTGAACGACCGAGCCGAAGTAGCCCTCCCGCAGATATTCGATGGCGTTCACCATCGGCAGATAGAGGATCCATTGCTGCCCGCCCGGCGGCAGCGTGTCGACCGTGAAGGCCGCGCCTGACAACGGAAGGATCAGATAGGCAAACGGGTGCCAGAGCTTTTCAACGATGTCATAGTCCTCGGCCAACGCTCCAAGCAGGATGGCCAGGCCAGCACCGAACCAGGCCAGCAGCATCCAGCCCACGCACACTTGCAGGAGGTCTTCGGGCAGCTTCATCCAGTCGATCCCGACGAACAGGATGGTCAGAACGATGAAACTGATGGTGGCGCCCATGAACTCCAGCGCCAGCCTGGACAGGAAGATATCGATGACCTTCACCTGCCGGTGGAACATCAGCGCCAGATTGGGACCGATGGAGCCGATCAGCCGACCTGGCATGTTCCGCCACAACAGGATGCTGGAATAGCCGGTAACCGCAAAGGCCGTGATCGGCAGGCTGGAGACATGATTGAGATCAAGGCCAACCCAAAGCAGCGTCACGGCCAACGTGAACAGCATCGGTTCCAGGAACAGCCACAGGAAGCCGAAATTGTGCCGACCATAGCGGGTGATCATTTCCCGCAGCAGCAGCGCCCAGATCACCCGGCGTTGCACATCGAACGCCGCCGCCAGAGCGCCGCGGCCTTCAGAACGCCCAGCCGGCGGCATGCTCATTGCCCATGCTCACGCACACCGGCCAGCATCATGGACAGCACGCCCCACACGATCAGCGAAAACACGAAGGTGGACAGCACGCCGCGAATGCGCCGGGGTTCGATGGGATAATCCGGCAGGTTGGGCTCAACAATCCGTTCAACATAGGCCTGCTTGCGGCGGGCCTCGTTCTCCGCGTCCTGCTGCGAGGCCATGGCCACGGCCAGCTGGCGATCGGCAAACTGGCTTTCCAGCTGCAGCCGCTGATACTGTGCCGCCCGGGAGGACAGCGAACGACGGTCGCCGGCCACCTTGCCGACCTCGGCGTCGATTGCCGTTGCCAGGCTGTTGGCCTGCGCCTGCAGCACGGCGATCTGCGGATTGCTGGGCGCCACGGAACGCAACTGGGCAAGTCGTGTCTGTGTGGCGATCAACTCGTCCTGCAGCTTGGACACCATCTGAATCTGCACGGTCGCCTGTTTTTCGGGATCGACAACCCCTTCGCGGTTGCGGAAGGCCGATAACGCCAGCGCGGCGTTCTGAGCCCGCAGCTTGGCATCGACAACCTCCTTGGAAGACGTGCGGATCAGATCGCTGCGGGCGCGTTCGTTCAGCCGATTGACGGTGGCTTCCGACACGTCCAGCAAGCGCTGGTTGATCCGCTGCGCATCGCCCGGTGTGTAGGCCTTCACCGTCAACGTGATGATCGAGGATTCACTGTCCTGGGCTGCAGTCACCTTGCCGAGATAATATTCATACATCTCCTCGAACGATCCACTGAACCCCAGCGGATCAAACCGGTCGAACAGCGAGATGCCCGCCCGCGTGTAGGCTCTCCGGAAAGCGCTTCCCGTATCGACGGCGCGCAACGCATCACGCGAATTGACGAAGTTCTGCGCCGCATAGATCTCGTCACCCGCCGTGCTGAACCCGGCTGCACTTTTCAGCAGCAGGCCAACCCCGGAAGCCGAGGGCTTGTCGGGACTGCGAACAATGAAGCGGGATTCGGAAACATAGACGTCGGAGGCGATCGCGCCAAAATAGAGGATGGAGGCAATCGTGGGAAGCACCACGGAATACAGGAACAGCCGATCGATGCCCAGCACACGGCGCGCGATGGAAGCAAGGGCAGTCACCGGCAATTCTCCGCCAGTTTCAGCATAGGGCATGTCAATTTGTCCCGCATAGGCTCGCCATCGCGATGCTGGTCTCGATTGCGATTGCCCGGCATTTTGAACGCGACGTCATCGACAACATGTTTCAGCAAGCAAAATTCCTGTTTCTGTGGTCGCAATGGCCGGCCAGCGCCTGAATAAACGGCTGGCGCAAGAGTGGCAATGGCAGGCCCGGATCGGTCAGGGTATTCGGGCCTGAAGGGGATGTTCGGCATAGCGCACGATATCGTCCTCACCCAGATAATCGCCAATCTGGACCTCGACCAGCAGCATGGGGACATCGCCGACATTCTGGAGCTGGTGAATTGCGCCCTTCGGGATGAAGACATGATCGCCGGGACCAACCGCCCGCGCATCCTCCTGAAGGATTACGCGGCCTCGGCCCGACAAGATGATCCAGTGTTCTGCGCGGTGGGCATGCGATTGCAGCGACAGCGACTGGTGGGGATCGACGATCAGTTGCTTGACCTGATAACCCTTGCGCACGGCAATGCTCTCGTACCAGCCCCATCTTCGATGGTCACGGCGGCTGTGATCGGCTTCAGGCCGGTCCGTCTGGCGAAGGCGTTTCACGACCTCAGACACACGTTGGCTTGAGGATTGCGGCGCAACCAGCACGGCGTCGCGGGTAACGACGACCATCATGGCATCCAGATCCAGGCCGACCACCATCTGGTCCGGAACCTCGCTGCGCAGCAGGCAGTCCCGGCAATCGATGGCGTCGGCCTGACCTTCAATAAGATTGCCATCGCAGTCGGGCTCGCCTTCCCGCCACACGCTCGACCAGTCACCCACGTCTGACCAACCGCCCGCAAAGGGCATGACGGACAGATTGGCGGATTTCTCCATGATGGCGAAGTCGATCGAGATGCTGGGCGATTGCCGCCAGTCCGCTTCGCCCAATGCAACGAAATGGCCATCCCGCTGGCTGGCTGACACTGCCCCCGATACCGCAGCGAAGATCTCGGGTGCCAGGGCCTTGTAGGCGGCGACCACGGAGCCGACGGACATCAGGAACATGCCCGCGTTCCACAGGTGGCGGCCACCGTCCAGCATGGTCTGCGCGGTTGCGCGATCAGGCTTTTCCACAAACCTCACCAGCGGCTGGGGTTCGAGGGCGAGGCGGGCATTGGCATTGGCCAGTTCGAGATAGCCATAGCCTGTTTCGGGCCGCACCGGTTCGATGCCGAAGGTGACGAGGTTGCCGGCCAGAGCCGCAGGCACGGCGGCATGCGCTGCGGCCCGAAATCCGGCGACATCGGCAATGCGGTGGTCCGATGGCAGCACCAGCATGACAGCCTCGGGGTCTTCCGGGGCAAGGTGGAGGGCGGCCGACAGGATGGCGGGTGCAGTATTGCGAGCATCCGGCTCGACAATCACCGCACCAGGATTGCGTTCGATACGGGCAAGCTGTTCGATCACGCGGAAGCGCTGGTCAGCCCCCGTCACCACGATTGGCGCGGCAAAGCCATCGTCATCGACGAGCCGCACGGCGTGCTGAAACAGCGAACGACCATCAACGATGAGGGCAAACTGCTTCGGCAGGTTGCGGCGCGACGCCGGCCATAGCCGGGTCCCGGCGCCGCCGCACAAAATGACCGGGTGGATCCTGGCGATATGCATCCTGACCTCTTCGATCGGCCGGGCTCCCCGCCGTGAATTCCACCGGCAGCGGGCCACAATGCCTTGTCTGAAACACACTCGCCAGCCGCTGCGCAAGCACCCAGCGTATCCCATTAGGTCCCGCTTCCCGCGACTGGGATGAAGTTGCGGTGAACAGATGCGATGTGCGGCTGAACCGTGACCAGCGGCGCTTTGACAAGGGGGATGGCAGATGCCATTGCATCCCAATCGAGCCGCCCCTGCCTCGACCATTCACACCGGATCCAGCATATTCACTGCTCCATGCTCCATCGACTGTCACCACTGCACGGCGTTGGACTGCTGGCCGGCTGTCTCTTGCTCGCCGCCTGCCAGCCTTATGGTCCTGGACGCCAGTCTATCCTGAAGGCGGGGACCGTTCCGGCCAGTGCGAACAGTCCAGCGGCTGAAATCCGGGTCGTCCGCATCAGTGCAGACACCGCCAGCAGCTACAAGCCCCCAGCGCCGTGGCCGGCCTTCGCGGATGTGCTTGCCGGTGTGCAGCCAGTCGGCACCACGGTCGGCAAAGGCGATGTGCTGGAAGTGACAATCTGGGAAGCGCCGCCCGCAACCCTGTTCGGCGGGCCGGCGCCCGATGGCCGGGCCGGTGCCGGTATCGCGACGTCGCGACCCACCAGTGTGCCGGAACTCATGGTGGGACCGGAAGGCACGATCATGGTGCCCTTTGCCGGCACCATAGCGGCCGCGGGTCGCAGCCTGCACGAAATCGAGGCTGAGGTGGTAAAGCGTTTACGCGGCAAGGCCAATGCGCCCCAGGTGCAGGTTCGCGTTGTGCGCAATGCCACGGCCACCGTCACCGTTGTGGGCGACGTGTCCAACTCGGCGCGGGTCGCGCTCACGCCACGAGGTGAGCGTATCCTTGACGTGCTGGCCCAGGTTGGCGGAGTCAAACCGCCGGTGAACCTCACCACCATCCAGGTCACCCGCGATGGCAGGAACCACCGTATGCTGATGTCCGCCATCATCGAGCGCAGCGAAAACAACATCGTCCTGGCGCGAGACGATGTCGTAACGGCGCTGTTCCAACCCTATAGCTTCACTGTCCTGGGGGCCGCGAACCGCAATGACGAAATCCGGTTCGAAGCCTTTGGCATCACATTGTCGCAAGCGCTGGGGCGCATCGGCGGCCTGCAGGACGGACGTGCCAACCCGCGTGGGGTGTTCATTTTCCGCTGGGAAGAGCCAACCGTCCCCGGTGGCCAGCGCGTGCCCGTCATCTACAGCTTCGATCTCAAGGACCCCACAGTCTACTTCATTGCGCAGCAATTCCAGATGGCAGACAAGGACCTTGTCTACATCACCAACGCACCGGTGGCCGAGCTGCAGCGTTTCGTGAGCATCGTCTCGCAGACCATCCTGCCCATCGCCACTGTCACAACCGTGATCCAGCAGCAGGATTGACCGTCGGGAGCACGGGCTGATGGGTGGCAACGATGCCCCTTACATCCTCGATGTGTCGCGCATGGTATGGCGGCGTTGGGCGGGATTGCGGCCGACCGGGATCGATCGCATCTGCCTCGCATGGCACGATCATTATGGGCCCGTGTCGCAGGCCGCCCTGTTCCACAAGCGAGGCTGGCACATCCTCCCTGAGGCTGCATCCCAAGCGCTGTTTCGCCTGCTTGGTGAAGAGGGCCCGCGGGATCGGTTCCGTCGCCGCTTCGTGGCCTGGGCGGCACGCAATCTGGTCTCCCTGGCCAGTCCGCAGGCCGGGCACGGGCGCCTTTGGCTGAATGTTGGCCATACCGGCCTCAATCTCCCAGGCCTTGCCGACTGGGTGCGCCAGGCCGACATCCGGCCGGTGCTGATGCTGCACGACATCATTCCGATCACCCACCCCCAGTATTGCCGCCCCGGGGAACAGGCCCGGCACGAAGTGCGGGTGAGAACGCTGCTGAAGATCGCCAATGCCGTGATCGGAAACAGCCGGGACACACTGAATCGGCTGCAAGCCTATGCTGACAGCATGGGAGTGACGGTACCGCGTTCACTGCCGGTGTGGCCAGGCACGCCGCAGCTTGCAATGCCAGCAGGCGAGAAGCCGCCGCCCACCAAGGAATTCGTCATTCTGGGCACGATCGAGGGCCGCAAGAACCATATGCTGCTGCTCAACGTTTGGGAGCGGTTGGTGAACGATTATGGCACCAATGCGCCCAAGCTGGTTATCATCGGCCAGCGCGGCTGGGCCTGTGACGATGTCCTGGCGCGCCTGGCGGCCGGTGGCTTCGACGGCCGAGTGGAAGAAGCGGGCGCGCTGGACGATGCAACAATCGCGAGGCGCCTGGCTGGGGCCCGCGCGCTGCTCTTCCCCAGCTTTGCGGAGGGCTATGGCCTGCCCCTGGTGGAGGCAATTGCCGCCAAGGTGCCGGTGATCGCCAGCAATCTGGATGTGTTTCACGAGATCGGCCAAGGCGTGCCGGATCTCCTGCCCGCTCACGATGTGGATGCCTGGTCCAGGTTGATCATGGCCTATTGCGAACCGGAAAGTGCTGCCCGGGCGGCCCAGATGCGTCGCATATCCGGCTTTCGCGTTCCCGATTGGGCCACGCATTTCAGCAGTGTTGACGCGTTTCTAGAAACACTCAGAATGCAAACTCCTGGATAAGAGACTTCTGAACTGGCAATCGGCATCACCGGCCGCAGAACCAGTTTCTTGATCACCAGCAAATTCTTGATCCCGCCCCCCGGCCGCACGGCAGCCACATGGCAGGTTTCAGGCTGATGCAATGCGCCGGCCTCAGCCCTGGGGATTAACCCCCAGCCCGTTTGCCATCACGCCCACCAACGGGCATCAACAGGGCAGCCGGCTCGACTCTTGACTGGAGGAGTTTCGAGGCTCAGACCAACCGGCACCCCCAGATGATCGCCGTGGACATAGCTCAGCGTTGACGCGCCCAGCAGTGCCAGCGGTTCCCAGCCGCCTTCATCGCTGTCCGGCATCAGCCAGATGTGCTCGGCGTTGACCGTGCCGGCGGCGCCATATTCCCCAATGACCCGCCCGCTTTCATCTGCCAAGAACCGGCGCGGGGTGCCATCCACGCTCACCTGCACCCGTTCGTCCGTGCCGCTGTAGAGCATCGCGAACGACGGCGTGCCGGTGCGGGTGTAGGTCGCCAGCCGGCCATAGGCATCATAGCTGGCGGTGATGCCGGTGCCATCACGCGCCTCCGCCGTCACATCGCCCCGACCATTGTAGGTGAAGCTGCGGCTGGTCGTGCCGGTGGGGCCAGCGATGGACTGGCTGTCGAAGCGGATATTGAATCAACCTAGTCTCGACACTGTTCTTGACACTACAATCATTGCATCCAACGGTGAATCTGCGATAGCCATATCGCGTATAAATTGATGGGACAGTTTCTTGTCGCTATCGTATCGTAGTCGACTCCTAATTGCACGCTTGAGTTTTTCTTTCATTTCATCTAGATCAAGTTTACAAATTTCCAATAGGACAGGCTCTGCAAAAATAGACCCGAATAAGTTCAGAAATATTCCTTTTAATCCACCAAAAACAGGAACGGTTTTCCAGTCAACTATTTTAAAAAACCGACCGTCCGAATCGATCATCTGCAACTCTCCTGATTTGGTTTTTTCTATCGTGTCTCGAAAAATTGATCGAGGGTGCACGCAGAGTTCGAGGGGAGTATCGGCCAGAAAAACGTACTCCTTCCGAAATATCAGTGCCGGATATCTTAAATCGCTGAGATTGGCATTTATTTCCTGCATTCGCAACTCCCATTTGATCCAGAAATGGACGTACCGAGACCTGCTTCAATAGATGCTCCCCCAAGCCATCCAGGAACGCGAAGGAATTGTCGAACAAACGGATGGAATTTATCCGCAGCTTTCATGCCCTTAATGTTCCTATGAGGATCAGTCAGTGCATGGAACATTGGGCTCACATAGTTCTTGTTGTAATTGCTGTTTACAAATGCGCGGCCAATGCGATTGTCTAAATACGGCTTATAGGAGGGATTAGGGTTCTTCCCAGACAAGCTTAATGGTCGGATGAAGCGGTCTGGGATCCAGTGTGAGCCTTCGGTACCGAACCGCTTAACCTTCGTGAGCGATCCTAATGATCCGCCAACTGCACCAAGTGCTGCAGAGAAAAGCAATTGATCCCTATCTAAGCAATGCCAATTTCCGCCATTGCTCGCGAGCTGAGTGGCTAGCTCAAGCCCGACACCAATACCGGCTCCGATGAAGAAACTCGCGAACTCGCCGGTAGGATCTACTAGGCTAATTGGATTCCCACCCGCATACCCATACACATTATCGCCGCCCTCCAGCCCGATGGAATCAGCCTGGAGGTAGCGCCCCAGCGTCGGGTCATAGTCGCGGTAGAGGTTGTAGT
>ERZ1066121.1284-NODE-1284-length-19033-cov-7.458584_pt1 | contig 19033 bp, 15 predicted proteins | sample MGYA00382768_ERZ1066121 | MGnify/ENA primary metagenome ERZ1066121 (study PRJEB33369, sample SAMEA5778351) | biofilm metagenome | biome: Industrial cooling water; feature: Water cooling tower basin; material: Biofilm | place: United Arab Emirates | collected... | reverse complement strand
GGCTCTATGCCATCGCGAAAAAGGGCGAGCTGCCGTTCCCCGCGATCAACGTCAATGACAGCGTGACCAAGTCGAAGTTCGACAATCTTTATGGCTGCAAGGAGTCGCTGGTCGACGCGATCCGCCGCGGCACCGACGTGATGCTGGCGGGCAAGGTCGCGGTCGTTGCCGGCTTTGGCGATGTCGGCAAGGGTAGCGCGCAGAGCCTCCGCAATGGCGGCGCCCGCGTGCTGGTGACCGAAGTGGATCCCATCTGCGCGCTGCAAGCCGCGATGGAAGGTTTCGAGGTGGTAACGATGGAAGAGGCGGTGACCCGCGCCGACATTTTCGTCACCGCCACGGGCAACGCCGACGTCATCACCGCCGAGCATATGCTGGGCATGAAGAATATGGCGATCGTGTGCAACATCGGCCATTTCGACAGCGAGATTCAAATAGCCGCGCTTGGCAATTACAAGTGGACCGAGGTGAAACCGCAGGTCGACCTGGTCGAATTTCCGGACGGCAAGCAGATCATCATCCTGTCGAAGGGCCGCCTGGTGAACCTTGGCAACGCCACCGGGCATCCAAGCTTTGTCATGTCGGCCAGCTTCACCAACCAGACGCTGGCCCAAATTGAACTCTGGACGCGAGGCGACGCGTATAAGAACGACGTGTACGTCCTGCCCAAGCATCTCGATGAAAAGGTTGCGGCGCTGCACCTTGAAAAGCTGGGCGTAAAGCTGACGTCGCTGACCAAGAAGCAGGCCGACTATATCGGCGTGCCGCAGGCAGGGCCGTTCAAGCCCGACCATTACCGTTATTGAGGGTTGATCGCCCGAAACCTAGGCTTGCGGCATCTTAGGCGCTGACGCCCTCGCTTGACGCAGAATTATGGTCGAGATTTCGGGTGATAACGCGCCTGGGCACTTCAGGCACCGTATCGCGGTGCTGGCAGAGACGATTGAACTTGCCGGATACCACCGGTAGGGCCGTGCGGATGCATCGTTCCTGCCCGAAGGCCCGGCCCTGACATGACCGGCGTGCTGTCCGCACCCGCGCTGTTTGGCATCGGGCTGTTCCTGATGATCTGGCTGGCGCTCGCGCTGTGGGCGCTATTGCGCGGGGTGGCGATGCAGCGGCGCGCGGCTGTGGCATCGGGACAGACGGCCCGGCTGGCGAGCCTGGTCGAGGCATCGCCGCAAATCCCGGTCATCCTGCGCGCCGACTGGCGGCTGGAGGCGAGCGGGCGGCTTGGCACCTGGCTTGGCCTTTCTACTGTGCCTTCGAGTTTCGACGAGCTGAAGGGCGTGGACGAAGGGCTGGATGCGGCGGCACACGAAGCGCTACGCCAGGCCGTGATCGGTGCGCAGCGCGGCGGCAAATCCTTTGCGCTGGTTGTGCGGCCCATTGGCGGCGCGCGCGAATTGCTGGTCCAGGGGATGGCCGCGCCGCCCGCTGTTGGTGCGCCCGGATCGGTGCTGTTGTGGCTCAGCGACAATAGCGAGACGCAGGCGGTGCTGGGCACAATGCGGCGCGAGCGTGACGATGCGCTGGCCGCCTTTGCCGCGCTATCGGGTCTGATCGAGGCCGCGCCCTTTCCCATGTGGTTCCGCGACAGCGACGCCCGGCTGGCGCTGGTCAACGACGCCTATGTTCGCGCCATCGAGGCGGACAGCGCGGCTGCCGTGATCGCGGCGGGCGTCGAACTGGTCGAAAGCGTCGCCGGGGTCAGCGCGGTCGAGGCCGCGCACCGCGCGCAGTCGGCGGGCGGGCCGCTGGCCCGGCTGGTGCCCGTCACCGTCGTCGGCGAACGGCGGATGATGCGTGTGGTTGACGTCCCGCTGACGGGGGACGAAGGACAGGCGATCGGCGTCGCGGGCTATGCCATCGACATTCAGGAACTGGAGCGCGAACGCGCGGCCCATCGGCGCTTTGCCGAAACGCAGCGCGACATGCTCGACCGGCTCTCGGCGGCAGTGGCGCAATTCGACGCTGACCGGATCCTCGCCTTTGCCAACCAGCCGTTTCGCCGCTTGTTCGGGCTCGATGCCCAGGGCGTGGCGGACAGTCCAGATTTCTCGCGGCTGCTCGATGCGTGGCGCGAGGGCGGAAAAACGCCTGAGGTGCGCGACTATCCGGAATGGCGACAGGCGCATGTCGACTGGTTTTCACGCACCGAAGCCGCGGAGGAGGACTGGCTGCTGCGCGACGGCACGCATTTGCGGCTGGTTGCCCAGCCGACGCCTGACGGCGGCTTGCTGCTGATCGTCGAGGACCGGACCGAACAAATCCAGCTGGCTTCCACCCGCGACACGTTGCTGCGCGTCCGCACCGCGACGTTCGACAATCTGTTTGAGGCGGTTGCGGTGTTCGCCCCCGATGGCCGGCTGCATCTGTGGAACCAGCGCTTTCGGCGGCTTTGGGCAGTCGAGGAAAATGTGCTTGCGGCGCACCCGCGCGTCGATGTGCTGATGGCGGGGCTGGCCGACCGGCTCGCCAAGCCCGCGCAGGTCAGCATTGTTCAGGAAATCATTCGCGCCGCCACGCGCGAGCGGGCGCAGCGCAGTGGGCAGATCCTGTTCAAGGACGAACGGCAGTTCGACTTTGCCGCCATTCCGCTGCCCGATGGCAACGCCCTCCTCATCATGCTCGACGTCACCGACAGCCGCCGGATGGAAGGCGCGCTGCGCGAACGCAACGAGGCGCTGATGGCGGCGGATCAGGTCAAGACGGCGTTCCTGTCGCGAATGAGCTATGAACTGCGTACGCCGCTCACGTCGATTGGCGGGTTCGCGGAGATGCTGGGCGGCGGCTATGCCGGGACACTGCCCGATGCCGCAAGCAGCTATGTCGCGGCGATCCTTGATTCGGTCGCGGTGCTGGGGCGGCACATCGACAATGTGCTCGACCTCGCGCAGGCCGAGGCGGGGACATTGGCGATCGAGCATGCGCCGGTGGACATCGCGCCGCTGCTTGACGAGGCTATTGCGGCCGCCGCGCCGCTGGCGACGAGCGAGCGGATTGAAATCGCGCGCGATTATGTTGGCGATTTGGGGGTTATTTCCGGCGACGCGGTTCGGCTCAAACGCCTGTTTGGCCAGCTCCTCGACAATGGGGTGCGCTTTACGGCACCGTTCCGGCGCGGCAGCGGCCGTGTGCTGGTTCACGCCGCGGGCAGTGCCGACGCGGTTGAAATTATCGTGTCGGATAACGGCCCCGGCCTGCCCGAAGCGGTCGCGCGTGCGATGCGGGCCAAGGCGGCGGGGACGGCCAGCGGGGGCATCGGCCTCGCCCTCTCGCGCCAGCTCGCCGAAGCGCACGGCGGGACGATGGAGGTCGTCACTGAAAAGGGCCAGGGGACACTCGTCCGCGTCCGCCTGCCGCGTGCGTCATGACGATGGTGACGGAGGCAGAGCTGTCGGCGCTGGGCGCGCGCATCGCCGGGGTGCTTCGGTCTGGCGACGTCATCGGCCTTTCGGGCGATTTGGGTGCGGGCAAGACGACGCTGGCGCGCGCCATTCTGACCGGGCTTGGCCTGGCCGGGGAGGCGCCTTCGCCCACCTTTGCGATCGTTCAACCCTATGACGTTCCCGATCTGCGGTTGCCGGTCGCACATGCCGATCTTTATCGCCTCGACGATCCGGAGGACTGCCGTGAGGTCGGGCTGGAGGATTATGCGACGGGCGGCGCACTGCTCATCGAATGGCCCGAGCGCCTGCCGCCGGGGGCCTGGCCGCAGATGTTGCTGCTGCGTCTCGATGGCAGCGGGGACACGCGCCGCTTGACAGCCACCGTGCCCGCCGCTTGGGAAGGGCGATGGCCGCCCCCATGATCCCGCCCGCCGCGACCGACGATTTTCTGCACCGCCACGGCTGGGGCGGGGCGCGGGTGACGCCGCTGGCCGGGGACGCGTCGTTCCGGCGTTATTTCCGCGTTGCTGACGGCGCGCGCCGCGCAGTGCTGATGGACGCGCCCCCGCCGCATGAGGATCCGCGCCCCTTCATCGCCATGGCCCAATGGCTGGTGGCACAAGGATTGTCCGCGCCCATGATCCTGGCCCGCGACCTTGACGCCGGATTGCTGCTGATCGAAGATTTCGGCGATGACCGATTGCGCGAGGCGCTCGATGCCGCGCCGGAACGGGAGAACGCGGTTTATGCCGCCGCCACCGACTTGCTCGTGCATCTCCACACGGCGACGCCGCTAGGGGGTTTGCGCGTTCACGGGCTGGACCAATGGCTCGGTGAAGTGTCGCTGTTCACGGACTGGTATTGTCCGGCGCTGGGCCTGTCGGTCGATATTGCCGGATGGGACCGTGCATGGCGCGATCTGCTCACCCCGGTGGCAGAGGATGATCTGCCGCGCGTAACGGTGCTACGCGACTATCATGCCGAAAATATCATGCTGCTGCCCGAACGGCCGGGTGTGGCCGGGTTGGGCCTGCTCGACTTTCAGGACGCACTTCTGGGGCACCCGGCCTATGATCTGGTATCGGTGCTGGAAGATGCACGCCGCGATGTAACCCCGGCGGTGGAGGCGGCGATGCTGGCGCGCTATGTCGCGGCTACCAGCCTCGATGCGCGGTTCACACGCGCCTATTGGGCACTGGCGGCGCAGCGCAACACCCGGATATTGGGAGTTTTCACCCGGCTGTGGCAGCGCGATGGCAAGCCGGGATATAAGGCGTTTCAGCCGCGCATGTGGGGCCTGCTCGAACGCGATCTGGCTCAGCCTGGCCTGGAACCGCTGGCGGACTGGTTTGCCGCAAATGTGCCGATCGAGGCGCGCGGGGCGGCGTGGCTGGCAGGCGGCGAACTCGCGCCATGACAGGCGCGGTCATCCAATCCGCGCTGGTCCTCGCGGCAGGGCTGGGCAAACGGATGCGTCCGCTGACCGCGACCCGGCCCAAGCCGCTGGTGCGCGTGGCGGGCAAGGCGCTGATTGACCATAGCCTGACCCGTATCGCGGCCGCCGGGATCGGGCATGTCGTCGTCAATTGTCATTATCTGGCGGACGCGCTGGAGGCGCATCTGGCGTCCGGCACCTGGCCGTTCAGCATCGCGATTTCGGACGAGCGCGGCCAGTTGCTGGAAACCGGGGGCGGCATGGTGAAGGCCGCGCCGCTTTTGACCGGCGATCCGTTTCTGGTGGTCAACAGCGACAATATCTGGACCGACGGGCCGGGCGACACGATCCATCAACTGGCGCGGCAGTGGGATGGGGCGCGGATGGACGCGCTGCTGCTGCTCGTCCGGCACGCCAGCGCGGTAGGGCATGGCGGGCGCGGCGATTTTCACCTGAGCCCTGGGGGCCTTATCGCCCGGCGGCGACCGGGGCGGGTCGCGCCCTTTGTCTATACTGGCATTCAACTGGTCAGCCGCCGTTTGCTGGAAGGCGCGCCAGACGGTGCCTTTTCAACCAATATCCTGTGGGACCGGGCGATAGCGGCGGGCCGCCTGTTCGGCATCGCGCATCAGGGGCAATGGTTCGAGGTCGGCACGCCAGAGGCCATCCCCCCGACCGAAGCCGCGCTGGCACGGTGATGGATCGCCGGCCGACCGTCTATACGATTGCGCTTGGCCGCGCCTTTGCCGATGCGCTGGCGTGCGGAGTGATCGACCGGTTCGGCGGCGACCCGCTGGCCTTGGCGCGCGGGACGCTGCTCCTGCCCAGCAACCGTGCGCGCAGTGCGGTCCATGCCGCCTTTGTGCGGGTGGGCGGCGCTGGGCTGCTATTGCCGCGCCTGGTTGCGCTCGGCGATACCGATCTCGACGAAAATGCGGGGCTGGCCGTCGATGATGGCGATCTGGCCGACCCGCTGCCGCCAGCGGTCGAACCCTTGCGTCGCCGTCTGATCCTGTCGCGGCTGATCATCGAAAACTGTCGGCGTTTTGCCATCCCGCTGGCCAAGCCCGCCTCACTGGGTCTGGCCGATGCGCTGGCGCGGGTGATCGACCAGCTGCATTTTGAGGAACTCCCGCCCGCCTCACTCGATTGTGTCGAGGCCGAAAGCCTGTCGCAGCATTGGCAGGTGTCGATGCGCCACCTGCAACTGCTGCTCGATCAATGGCCTGCCGAGCTGAAGCGCATCGGCGCGGTCGATCTGGCCGACCGGCGCAACATGATGCTCAATCGGCTCGCGGCACGCTGGCGGGCCGCACCCCCCGCCGGCTTTGTCGTGGCTGCCGGGATCAGCGTCACTGCGCCCGCCGTCGCCCGCCTCCTGCGCACGGTCGCCGATCTGCCCAGCGGTATGGTGGTCGTGCCGGGTCTTGATTGCGACATGCCCGATGCCGAATGGGAAGCGCTGGGGACGGTGCGCCGTAACGACGAAGGCCCGCGCCCACTTGACGGTCATCCGCAATATCAGTTCAAATTGCTGCTCGATCGGATGGGGATCGCGCGCGGAGAGGTCCAGCCATGGCCCGCCGCCTCCGACAACCAGACGCAGGCGGACCGCGCCGCGCTTGCAAGCGCGCTGTTCGTGCCCGCGCGCTTTACCGTTGATTGGCAAGCGCGGGTTCCGGCGGGGGCCGCCGATGGCATCCGCATCGCCGAATTTGCCGACGACCATGACGAGGCACAGGGTATTGCCCTGTTGCTGCGGCATGCGCTCGAAACGCCCGGCCGGACGACGGCGCTGGTGACGCCTGACCGCACATTGGCGGCGCGGGTCAGCAGCGCGCTTGCCCGCTGGGGTCTGGTCGCCGACGACAGCGCCGGACAGCCGCTGGCGCTGACCCCGCCGGGCGGCCTGGCGCGGCTGGCGCTCTGCGCGGCGAGCGAACGCGCTCTCGTCCCGCTGCTCGCGCTGCTTTCACACCCGCTGGTCCAGCCACACGGTGAGCGCGGGGAATGGATTGCCATGGTCCGCCAACTCGACCTGCTGCTGCGCGGACCGGGCAAGCCCGCCGAACCCAGGGCCATAGCGGCGCTGCTGCGCACTCCGCGCCGTGACGGGGAAGCGCTCAGTGACGCTGACATCGCGCTGGCGGACTGGTGGGATACGGCGGCCGCACTGCTCGCCCCGCTGTGGACGCTGGGCGAGCGGGACGACGACGTGCCGCCAGTGGTTCTGTTTGGCGCGCTGCGCGATCTCATCGATATTTTGAGCGGCGGGGCGGTGTGGGCCGGGGCGGCGGGGCGGCAGCTTGCCGCGCTGTTCGACCGCTGGCAATTGGCCGCGCCCGACGGCCCCGCGTTGATGCCCGCCAGCGCGGCGGTGCGACAATTTGATACGCTGCTGGCCGGGGAAAATGTCCGCGCGCCTTTTGGCACCCACCCACGCCTGTTCATCTGGGGCCTGTTGGAGGCGCGATTGCAGCGCGCCGACCTCATGGTGCTGGGCGGGCTGAACGAGGGCGGGTGGCCAGCCGAGACCAGCCCCGACCCTTGGCTGGCCCCCGGTATACGGCGGCAACTGGGCCTGCCCGCGATCGAGCGCGCCCAAGGGCTGTCCGCCCATGATTTCGCAACGGCATTAGGTGCGGCCGATGTTGTCGTAACCCGTGCCAAACGACAGGGTAACGACCCCGCTGTGCCCTCGCGGCTGTGGCTGCGGCTGATGGCGCTGGCTGGCCCTGTACCTGAAGCCTTGCTCGACCGGCGACCGGTCACGCTGCTCAGTACCTTGCTCGATCGGCCCGATCATCGCGCTTGGCCCGCAGCGCGCCCGGTCGTGGCGGTGGGCGAGCGCCCGGTCAAGATAGGCGTGACTGCGATCGAAACGCTGGCCAAGGATCCCTATGCCTTTTACGCCCAGCATGTGCTGGGTGTGCGCCCGCTCGACCGGCTGGGTGAGGTGCCCGACGCGCGTTGGCGCGGCATACGCGTCCATACGCTGATCGAGCAGTGGGTGAAGGTCGGAGCGGACCCGGCGGCGCTGGAAGACGCGATCGCCGCACTGGCCAATGACCCGGCGCTCGACGCGGTGGAGGCGGCAAGCTGGCTGCCCCGCATCGGCCCGGCGCTGCACTGGGTGGCGGATCAGCTGGCGCGGGCCAAGGCTGCCGGGCGCATACCGGTCGCGAACGAAATAAAGGGCGAATGCACTTTCGGCGGGGTTACCCTCACCGCGAGGGCCGACCGCATCGACCGCACGCTCGAAGGCCTGATCGTCGTCGACTATAAAAGCGGACGCGCGCCCAATTCGGCGGCGCTGAAGGACAAGCGGACGATGCAGCTGGGCCTGCTTGCGGCGATGATCGAGGCGCATGGCTTTGCCGGATTGCCTGATGTCGCGCCAATTGGTGCGGAATATTGGTCGCTGACGGCCGACCGCGACAAGGGTGTCGGCGGCAAAATCGAACAGCCCTATGGCGGGAGAAATAAAAAGGTCACGGACTTCGACGAGGTAAAGGATCTTGCATGGGACGGCTTTACCGACCTGCGCGATCGCTATCTGCTGGGCGACGAGCCCTTTGCGCCGGGCGACAGCAATGGTGATTACGACCACCTCGCGCGCCGTGAGGAGTGGATCGGACGGGCATGGCGCGGGGACGCCGCATGACTGCCCGGACACAGCCCCACAACCTGATCGCGCAGTTGAATGCGAGCCAGCGGCTGGCGGTTGATCCGGCATCGCATATCTGGCTCAATGCATCGGCAGGCACGGGCAAGACGCAGGTGCTGTCCGCGCGCGTGCTGCGTTTGCTGCTCGATGACAACGCGCCAGATACCATCCTCTGCATCACTTTCACCAAGGCGGGGGCCGCCGAAATGGCTCACCGCATTCACGAGCGGCTGGCGCTGTGGGTCAGGTGCGAGCTGGCAGAACTGCGCACCGACTTGGAGGCGATCGGCGTCGATCCGGATGATGCCGAATTGACCGCGCGGGCGCGAACATTGTTTGCGCGCGTAATCGACAGCCCGGCTGGCGCGATCCGGGTGCAGACGATCCACAGCTTCTGCCAGTCGCTGCTCGCCAGCTTTCCGTTCGAAGCCAGTATATTACCGGGCTTTCGCCTGATCGAGGAGGCAGAGGCGGCGCCGCTGAAGCGCCGGGTGCTCGCCGCGCTGCTGACCGATGCCAGCGAGGGCGCACGGCGGCGCGGCTGGCTTGCACGGCTCAGCCAGCGGCTGGGTGAAAAACCTGCGGTTGCTTTCGCCGAAAAGACAGCCGCGCTGTTCGCGCGCCGCAACGCGCCCGCCCTTGCCCCGGCGGTCCAGGATGTGCGCAGGGCCTTTGGCCTGCCGCAGGGCGATCCGGTCCAGTCGATCGCGGCGCAGCTGGCCGAGGGAGCCGTCAGCGACAACGACGTAGCGACGCTGCTCGCAGCAGCGGAGGCGTGGGACGCAGCAACCGGGCAAAAATATGCCGCGGTGTGCCGTGTATGGCTGTCTGCCGATGCCATGACGCGGACAACCATGCTGGATGATCTGCGGAAATGCGTGTTCACGCAGAAAGGCGTAGTCCAGGCAGAATATAGCAAGCGGCTGGCTGCCGCCGCCGATGCGGCCATGGCCATTGGCACGGCGTGCACGCGCTTGATTGCGCTGCCCGACCAATGTGCGCTGGCCGACGATCTTGCCGCCGGATGGCAATTGGGCGCGGACTTTGCTGGCGCGTGGATGCACTGCAAGCGCGAACATGGCTATGCCGAGTTTGACGACCTGATTGCAGGGACAGCCGCGCTGCTAAGCGGCGGCGCATCGTCGGAATGGGTTCGCTACAAGCTTGACCAGCGCATCGACCATCTGCTGATCGACGAGGCGCAGGACACCAACGCCGACCAGTGGCGCATTGCGGGCGGGATCAGCGCGGAATTTTTTGCCGGGGCCGGGGCGCGGGAAGAAAATTGCGTTCCCAGCATGTTTACGGTCGGTGACCGCAAACAGGCGATTTTCGGATTTCAGGGCACCGACCCAGCCGCGTTCGAGTCCGCGCGGCAGCGGTTTGCCGCACTGGCCGAACAGGGCGAGCGCCCGTTCGTTCCCGCCGACCTGACGGTCAATTTCCGGTCTGGCGCGGCGGTGCTGGCCTTCGTCGACCGCTGGGTGGCGGATGGCGGAGCTGCGGCGATGGGGATCGATGCGCCCGTTCCAACGCATGAAGTGTATCGCGGCGGCGCTGGCCCGGCGCGCGTGGAGTTGTGGCCGCCGCTGATCGTTGCGGACAAGGACGGGCGCGGCGAGGGCGCAGCGGACGATGACGACAGCGACGATGGCGCTGGGAATGGTGTCAGCGACGAAAGCATCAGCGCAGCAAGCGATCCTGCCAGTCTGAAACTCGCCGCTGCACTGGCCGAACGGGTGGGCGCATGGCTCGATCCCGACGGGCCGGGGATTGACGGTCTCGCCATGCGCCCTGACGATGTGATGATCCTGGTTCGCGCGCGCGGCAAGGCGCTCGCGCTGCGCATCGTTGCCCAGTTGCAGTCGCGCGGCGTTCCCGTGGCGGGGGTCGATCGTTTCGACCTTTCGGTCCCGCTGGCGGTGCAGGACTTGCTCGCCGCGCTGCGCTTCATCGTTCAGCCGGACGACGAATACAGCCTCGCCGCGCTTTTGGTGTCGCCGCTCATCGGGTGGACGCAGCAAGAGCTTTACGACGAAAGCGGGGCACGCGGGCGCACACCCCTGCGCCAGTGGCTCGCACAAAGCCCCAGCGCACGCGCGGTGGCGGCGATGGAACGCCTAGAACTGCTGCGCGCCGAGGCCGATTTTGCGACGCCGTTCCGCCATCTTGACACCATCCTGTCCGGTCCGCTGCAAGGGCGGCGCGCGCTAGTCGCGCGGTTGGGGGCAGAGGCGAACGACGCCATCGACGCACTGCTGGCCGAAGCGCTGGCGTTCGAGGCGCGTACTGTACCCTCGCTCATCGCCTTCCTCGACCATATCGATCGCGCCCCGCCGCAGGTAAAGCGTCAGACGGACAGCCGCGGCGGGCTGGTGCGCGTGATGACGGTGCATGGGGCCAAGGGGCTGCAGGCCCCTATCGTGATTCTCGCCGATGCGACGCGCAACCCGCTTAACAGCGATCCCGATGTTAACGTCGATATCGCCGGATGGCGCGGCCTGCCGGTGTTCAAGGCAAAGGCGGCCATCCGGCCCGCCCCAATTGAAGCCGCCTGGGTGGCAGGACGGCAGGCCCAGCTTGCTGAGCATTGGCGGCTCTTCTATGTCGCGGCAACGCGGGCAGAGCGGTTGTTCATCATCACGGGCACGCTGCCCTCCGCCGAAAAACCTGTTCCGCCCGACAGCTGGTACGCGGCGGCGCAGCAGACGCTGACGGCGCTGGGTGCACAGCCCGCCGATGTCGGCTGGGCGGGCGGTCCTGCGCTGGTCCACCGAGACGCCCCTGGCAATTGGGCCAGGCGGCAACGGGACGACGGCCATCGCGGGTATGAACGCCAGGCAGCACGGCTGCTGCCCGACTGGGCACAGCGTCCGCCGCCCGCCGAAGCCCGCCCGCCGCGTCCGCTTGCCCCCTCGCAGCTCGGGGCCGACGATGCGCCGCAGCCGCCATCCGGGGCAGGCCGCGTTGCCGCAATCCGGCGCGGCGTGCTGATGCACGCGCTGATCGAGCGACTGCCCGATGTGCCGCCGATGGACCGCATGGCGGTGGCGGAACGCTGGCTCGCGGCGCAGGCGGGCGATCTTGCCCCCAGCGCTCGCGCCGCGATGGCAGCGGAGGCAAGCGGGGTGCTTGCCGAACCGGCATGGGCCGCGCTGTTCGGGCCAACCTCTCTGGCGGAGGCACCCTTCTCCGCCGTCCTGCCCGATGGCGTAGTGGTCGCTGGCACAGTCGACCGGCTGCTGGTGACGGACGACGCGGTGCTGGTCGTCGATTACAAGACCGGCGCGCATGTGCCTGGCACGGCTGAGAATGCCCCGGCCGCCTATTTGCGCCAGATGTCTGCTTACGCCGCCGCACTCAGCGTGATCTTTCCCGGGCGCGAAGTGCGCGCAGCCCTGCTGTATACTGCCGTGCCGCGTTTGATCGCGCTGCCACCCGCGCTGCTGGCATTGCACAAGCCAGGCTTTGCCGACGGGAAGATGAATTTGCCGCCGCCCGACCTTGAGCACGGCACGCCGAACGCCTAGGTTAGAGTGACATTTTCAGGAGATATTTCATGCCGACCAAGGCCATATCCGACGCCAGCTTCCAAGCCGATGTGATCGACAGCACGACCCCCGTGCTGGTCGATTTCTGGGCCGAATGGTGCGGGCCGTGCAAGATGATCGGGCCGAGCCTGGAGGAAATCAGCGATGAGCTGGCGGGCAAGGTCGTCGTCGCGAAACTGAACATTGACGACCATCCCGATGCCCCGGCGAAATATGGCGTGCGCGGCATCCCGACGATGATCCTGTTCAAGGATGGTGAAATCGCGGACACGAAGGTCGGCGCAGCGCCCAAAAGCGCGCTCAAAGGCTGGCTGGAAGGCGCGCTGGGATAACCCACCCCTATACACCGCATACCATGAGCTTGTCGAAGGGCCGTTCTTTTCTTGACCGTGGCCGAATAAATAACAGCCCTTCGACAAGCTCAGGGCAGGCGGTGTACAGGGGAAGAGGAAGGACATGCGATGCGCAAATGGATATTGCTCGGCGCGCTTGCTGCAACCGTGACGACCGCCGCCATGGCGGCAGATGGTGTGCGCGAGCGTGCGGGCCTTAGCGAGCGTGCCACCGACCGCCGTGCCCCGCTGGATGGTGTGGGCGCTTCCAAGGCGGCCGCTACGCTGGTCTATGGATTTGACCCGAAACAGCGCATTGATCTTTATCGCCCCGCCGCCGGTGCGCGTGGGCAGCCGCTCATCCTTTATGTCCACGGCGGCGGCTGGGCGGCCGGGACGCATCGCCAGGTCTCGGAAAAGCCGCGCTGGGCCAGCCGGATGGGGCTGTGGTTCGGCTCGATCGGCTATCGCTATCTGCCCGACGCTCCGGTGGAGACGCAGGCCACCGATGTCGGTGCCGCGATCCGCAAGGCGCGGGCCGACGCGCCGCGTTATGGCTATGACGCCAACCGCATCATCCTCATGGGTCATAGTGCGGGCGCACATCTCGCGGCCTTGGTGGCCACCGACCCCAAATATGCGGGCGACGCCTTTGCGGCGATCAAGGCCGTAATCCCCATCGATGCCGCGGGTTACGACGTCGCTGCGCAGATGAAGGTCGCGCCGTGGCTGGCCAAGCGCATGTATATCCCTGCTTTTGGCACCGAACCCGCGCGGCAAAAGGCGCTGTCGCCGATTACCCACGCCGGGGGCCGTGACGCGCCCCGCTGGCTGCTCATTCATGTCGTCAGCCGAGACGACGCCGCTGCCCAATCGAATGCGATGGCCGCCGCGCTGCGCAAGGGCGGTGCCACCGCGGAGGTACAGGCCATCCCCGGCACCCACATGACCGCCAATCGCGATTTCGGCAAAGCCGACTATCCGGCCCAAGCAGCAGTCGATGCGCTGGTCCGGGCTGTGGTGGGGTAAGGGTGCAGGGGCGATACGTGGCTTTTTCGGACGAAGGCCATCAAGTCGGGATGCCGGAACGACCGCGCCCGCTGGAGCGTTTACGCCGGCATGTGGCAGTCTTCGTCCGATCTGACCTCGCCTGATGTAACAGTCTGGCATGATGGCGCCTGCCCGCTCTGCCAGCGCGAGATTGCATGGATGCGGCGACTTGACCGGCGCGGCGCCATTCGCTTTGTCGACGTCAGCGATCCGGCAAACGGCGCGGCTTGCCCTATCGATCCGGCGGACTTGCTAGCGCGGTTTCATGCAATGGAGTGCGGCCGCCTGCTGTCGGGCGCTGCGGCGTTTGCGGCCATGTGGCGGGCTATTCCGGTGCTGCGTCCAATCGGGCTGATCGCCCGCCTTCCGCCGGTGTTGTGGTTGTTGGAAAGGCTGTACCGCCGCTTTCTGACGATCCGCCCGGCCCTGCAAAGGCGGCTGGGCAAAGTGGCGCTGCGATAGCGTTATTGCCCCGGCGGCGGCGGGGCGTCGGGCAGGTCGACCCAATCCAGCGCCTGCGCCGCGCCCGAAAAGGGTACATCAGCTTCTTCGCGCAGCACGAACAGCTGCACACAGGCGATGGTGAAAAATATCAGCGCAATCGACCACACGATAAAGGTCTTGATCCGCACCCAGCGCGCTTCCGCCTCGGCAGCGCGCATCCGAGCGGCATAATCGACACCCAGGTCAGCTTCGAATTCGGCAGTCAACCGGGCGCGCCGGCCCCTTGCGCCCACGCGGGTGCCGTTGTTCTGATAACCACCTTGTTCGACGTGCGGCATGAGGATCATCTCGGCGGGCATTGTCGCCCGCATCATTGCTACCTCACGCTCATTCAAAGAAAGGTTAATCTTGCCTCCATTCATCGCATATGGCGTATGAAATATTCGAGGCTCGGCCGCCGCGTCGCTTATGGCGCGATCGTTACGACCAGTTTCCCCACTGCGCTGCGGTCCGCGAGTTTCGCAATCGCTTCGCCGCCGCGTGCGAGCGGGAAGGTTTCCAAGACGCGCGGGCGGATTTTTCCGGCTTCGTACAGCGCGAACAGCTCGGCGATATTGGCCCGATTGCGCTCCGGCTCGCGCATCGTGAAGGCGCCCCAGAATACGCCGCACACATCGCAGCTTTTGAGAAGGGTGAGGTTGAGTGGCAGTTTCGCAATCCCCGCAGGGAAACCGACGACCAGAAAGCGGCCCTCCCACGCGATGGCGCGAACCGCAGGCTCGCTGTAATCGCCGCCGACGGTGTCATAGATGATGTCAAAGCCACTGGGGCCGGCTGCTGCCTTGAACGCCTCCGCCAGGGCTTTTGACTGGTCCTTGTCGAACGGGGCATGGCCATAGATGATGACATCGTCGGCCCCTGCCTCGCGCGCGATTGCGGCCTTGGCCTCGCTCGACACGCCGGCGACGACGCGGCCGCCCCACGCCTTGGCAATTTCGATCGCCGAAATGCCGATGCCACCCGCCCCGCCGAGGACGAGCACATTGTCGCCCGCTTGCATCCGCGCGCGATCCTTGAGCGCATGTGCCGAGGTGCCATAGGTCATCAGGATCGACGCGCCATGCTCGAACGACATGGCATCAGGCATTTTATACAGATTATGCGCCGACACTGCGATCTTTTCAGCCAGCCCGCCGTTGCCGCAGCCCGCCATGACACGGTCGCCAATGGCAAAGCCGGCGACACCTTCGCCGACGCTCTCGACCACGCCTGCCACTTCACCGCCAGGGGCAAAGGGGCGCTCGGGGCGGAATTGATATTTGTCGACGATCATCAGCGTGTCGGGAAAGTTGATCGAGCAGGCCTTTACCGTGATGACTACGTGACCAGGCCCGGCAACGGGATCGGGCAGCTCGCCCACGCTCAACGTTTCGGGACCGCCAGTGGCAGTGGACAACAGGGCTTTCATTGCGCTCTCCAACTTCGTCATGCTGAACTTTGTTGCAGCATCCATGAGGTTGATGGGGATGCCGACTGCCATGAACCCTGAAACAAGTTTAGGACGACGGGAAGCGAAAATTACCCCGTCGCCGGGACCAGCCAAGGCCGCGCCGCCGCGTCGCGAGCCTCGAACGCAGTGATGGCGTCGGCGCTTGCGAGCGTAATGCCGATCTCGTCAAGCCCGCCGAGCAGACAGGCTTTGCGAAACGGATCAATGTGAAAGGTAAAGCGGTCCTGAAACCGCGTTGTCACCGTCTGCGCCTCCAGATCGACATCGACCGGATCGGTGGCTGCGACCGTCAGCAGCCGGTCCACCGCAGCTTGTGGCAGGACGAGCGGAAGAATACCGTTCTTGACCGCGTTGCCCGAAAAAATATCGGAAAAACTGGGCGCGATCACCACGCGTATGCCAAGGTCGGCCAGCGCCCATGCCGCATGCTCGCGCGACGATCCGCACCCGAAATTGTCGCCCGCGATCAGGATCGGCGCGCCCGCAAATTCGGGCTGGTCGAACAGATTGCCCGGCTCCGCCCGGATCGTCTCAAACGCGCCCCGCCCCAGCCCCTCGCGGCTGATCGTTTTCAGCCATCGGGCCGGAATGATGACATCGGTATCGACATTCTTGAGGCCTAGCGGAATGGCGCGTCCGGATATGGCGGTGAGGGGGGTCATGGGACTATAGTCACTCCAGCTGTTGTTGCCGCTCGCCTCAGCGCATGATCAAGTGTGGCCAGCGCTCGCCCGGACCGCATGGCTAGTTCAAGATAAATGGCATCATAAATTGTAAGGCCATGTTGGCGGGCAAGCGATATGATGCCAGTGATGTCGTTCCGGCCCGTGCCGCTGTCTGTCTGGATGCCGAGGTCCGCAAGAAAGCCTAGAAACTGGACGGTTTCGGCCGCAGTGATGCGGCGACGCCGTTCGGCCATCAGCAACGCGTTTGCAACTTCCGAAAACCAGTGGAGCGGCACGAGTGCTTGCCCGGTGCCAAGCTGCTCTGCCAATTCAAGGGGGCGATAGCCATTTTCATCAGGCAATATCCAGGCAACAGCAACTGATGCATCAACTACGAAGGGCACGTTACCTCCGGCCCGCGTCGATAAAGTCCTTGTATGTCTCGCCCGCCAGCAAAGGTTGTGCAGGATTGGCCCGCACCCATGCCATAAACTCGGCGGTACGGCTGGCGCGCAGCTGTTCGTCCGTAAGGTCGGCGGCAACAATCTTCGCAACGGCGCGCCCATGCCGCTTTATGGTGATGGTTTCGCCGTGCTCTGCGCGAGCCAGCAGCTCGGAAAAGCGAGCTTTGGCTTCACCAACAGCAATTTCCGTAGCGCGCATGTCCATGCAGAATTCCTAATATGACCAAAATAGCGAAACCTTTGGTCAAGTCAACTCCCGCACATCCGTCAGCCGCCCCGTTACGGCCGCCGCCGCCGCCATTGCGGGGCTAACCAGATGCGTGCGGCTGCCTGGCCCTTGTCGACCTACGAAGTTGCGGTTGGAAGTGCTGGCGCAGCGTTCTCCGGGGGGCACCTTGTCGGGGTTCATGCCAAGGCACGCCGAGCAACCGGGTTCGCGCCATTCGAACCCAGCGTCGATGAAGATGCGGTCGAGCCCCTCCGCTTCTGCCGCGGCCTTGACCAGCCCGCTGCCCGGCACGACGATCGCCCATTTCACGCCGCCCGCCTTGCGCCGCCCTTTCAGCACGGCGGCGGCGGCACGCAGGTCTTCGATCCGGCTGTTGGTACAGCTGCCGATGAAGATATTTTCCACCGCAACTTCGGTCATCGGCGTGCCGGGCGTCAGGGCCATATAAGCAAGGCTCTTACGCGCGGCTTCCTGCTTGGACGGATCGGCAAAGCTCATCGGATCGGGGACGGTGCCGGTGATCGGCACGACATCCTCAGGACTGGTGCCCCACGTGACGGAGGGAGCGATGGCGGCAGCGTCGATCACCACGACCTTGTCATAAACCGCACCCGCGTCGGTCGGCAGGCTTCGCCACCACGTCAGCGCCGTGTCCCAAGCCGCTGCGGCGGGCGCCATGGGCCGACCCTTCAGATAGGCGAATGTCTTGTCATCGGGCGCGATCAGCCCGGCGCGCGCGCCATGCTCGATCGCCATGTTGCTGACGGTCAGGCGCCCCTCGATGCTGAGGTCGCGGATAGCGGCGCCGCTATATTCGATGACATGGCCGCTGCCCCCCGCCGCGCCGAGCACGCCGGTAATATGCAGCACCAGATCCTTTGCCGTCACGCCGGGGCCAAGCGCGCCGTCCACCCGCACCTCCATCGTCCGGGAGGGTTGCAGCAGCAGTGTCTGGGTGGCGAGAACATGTTCGACCTCGCTCGTCCCGATGCCAAACGCCAGCGCGCCCAGCCCGCCGTGACTGGCGGTGTGGCTATCCCCGCATACGATGGTGGTGCCGGGCAGCGAAAAGCCCTGTTCCGGCCCGACCACATGCACGATGCCCTGTTCGCGGTCGGCATCGCCGATATAGCGAATGCCGAACGCCGGGGCATTGGCCTCCAGCGCGGCCAGCTGCGCCGCACTGTCCGGATCGGCAATGGGAATTCGCGCCCCCTTTGCGTCGCGTCGTGCCGTGGTGGGCAGATTATGGTCGGGCACCGCCAGCGTCAGGTCGGGTCGCCGCACGACGCGGCCATTGGCGCGCAGCCCGGCAAAGGCCTGCGGGCTGGTCACTTCGTGCACCAGATGGCGGTCGATGAAGATCAGGCAGGTGCCGTCATCGCGCTGCTCGACCAGATGGGCGTCCCAGATTTTTTCATACAGGGTACGGGGCTTGGCCATCTCAACATCATCCTCGTCACTCTGGCGGATGCGGGGGTTCATTTCCCGCCCGTGCGAATAGGGTTATGCGCGCCTCGCCTACGCGGGAACGGCGAAAGTTTGCAAGCAGGCTTCTTTGGCCGCCGTTCTGGAAATTGTAACATCCATGTTGTATCCCCTTCCTTATGGATACGCTCTCGCTCCGATTCCCGATCAAGATCTTGCCCGATGACATCGATTTCATGGGGCACGTCAACAACAGCCGGTATCTCAACTGGGTGCAGGAGGCGGTGCTGGCGCACTGGCGCGGCCTTGCCCCGCCCGATGCGGTCGCGGCACGCGCCTGGGTCGCGCTGAAGCATGAAATCAGCTATCGCAAGCCCGCTTTCATCGACGACGATGTGGTTGCCAATGTGGTGCTGGAAAGCATTCAGGGTGCCCGCGCCTTTTACAACACCGTCATCCAGCGCGGCGAAGAGGTGCTGGCCGAGGTAAAATCGAGCTGGTGCTGCATTGACGCGGCGACCCTGCGTCCGGCCCGCATTGGCGCGGACATTTCAGCCTACTTCTTTCCGAAGGGCGAATAAGCCGCTATATTGGCAGCTATGTCGCTGCACGTTATCCTTGCCATAATCCTTGCCACCGTCCTCGCGATGGAATTCGTCGCCTGGTCGAGTCACAAATATATCATGCATGGCTGGGGCTGGGGCTGGCACCGTGACCATCATGAACCGCATGACAATGCGCTGGAAAAGAACGATCTTTACGGCGTCGTCGGCGCGGTGATGAGCATTTCGATGTTCATGTGGGGCAGCCCGCTGGTGGCCGGCGCAAGCGCGTGGGAGCCGGCAACATGGATCGGAGTCGGCATA
>ERZ1066121.1283-NODE-1283-length-19046-cov-6.799958_pt1 | contig 19046 bp, 19 predicted proteins | sample MGYA00382768_ERZ1066121 | MGnify/ENA primary metagenome ERZ1066121 (study PRJEB33369, sample SAMEA5778351) | biofilm metagenome | biome: Industrial cooling water; feature: Water cooling tower basin; material: Biofilm | place: United Arab Emirates | collected... | reverse complement strand
CGAGGCAGCGTATCGAGGGATCCCACCTCACCGCGCGGTCCAGCCGCCGTCCATGACGAGGCTGGTGCCTGTCACCATCGCAGCGGCAGGCGAGCAGAGGTAAAGGACGGCGGACGCGACTTCGTCGGCGGTGACGAGCTTGCCCATGGGGATCATGTCGAGCACGAAGCGCTTGAAGCTGTCGTCGGCGAACATGGCGCGGGTCCAGTCGGTGTCGACGAAGGTCGGGGCGACGCTGTTGACGCGGATGCCGTGCGGCGCGAGCTCGACCGCCATCGCCTTGGTGAGCCCCTCCACCGCATGCTTGGTGAGGCAATAGGCGGTGCGGCGCGGCGAGCCGACATGGCCCATCTGGCTCGACATGTTGACAATCACGCCGCCCCGGCCCGCGGACAGCATCGATCGCACCGCCGCCTGCGCCGTCATGTAGACGCTGCGGACGTTGAGGTTCAGCATCGCGTCGAACGCGTCGGTCGGCATCTCGGCGATGGGCAGCGGCGTGTTCATGCCCGCATTGTTGACGAGGATGTCGCACGGGCGGGAGGCAAGCTTGGCATGGAAGCCGGGGTCGGTCACGTCGGCCGGCCAGGCGGTCACGCCGGGCTGTTCCGCCGCGAGGCGCTCGAGCCTGTCGGTGCTCCGGGCGACCGCCGCAACCTCCGCGCCCGCCTGCGCCAGCGCCACCGCGACCGCGCGGCCGATGCCCTGGCTTGCGCCGGTGACGACCGCCGTCCTGCCCGAAAGGTCCGATTGCATTCGCATTCAATGCTTCATAAGCTCCGGGCTGACAAGCATCCGGGGGAGAGGGTTCGTGGCGCGCTACCTGAAGACGGGGATCACTGAGTCGGCCGCCGCCGACGCCGACGCGCAGGTCCGCGCCACGGTCGAGGAGATCGTCGCCGACGTGAAGGCGCGCGGCGACGCGGCCGTGCGTGACTGGTCGGCCAAGTTCGACGGGTGGTCGCCCGACAGCTTCTATCTGGGCCAGGCCGAGATCGACGCGGCCTATGCGGCGCTTGATCCGCAGACGATCGAGGATATTCGCTTCGCCCAGGCGCAGGTGCGCAACTTCGCGCAGATCCAGCGCGACTCCATGCAGGACGTGGAGGTCGAGACGCTGCCGGGCGTGGTGCTCGGCCACAAACACATCCCGGTGCAGGCGGTCGGCTGCTACGTGCCCGGCGGCAAGTATCCGCTGGTCGCCTCGGCGCATATGAGCGTGGTGACGGCCAAGGTGGCGGGCTGCGCGCGGATCGTCTCGGTCGCGCCGCCCTATCAGGGAAAGCCCAACCCGGCGATCGTGGTCGCGATGCACATGGCGGGCGCTGACGAAATCCTGTGCGTTGGCGGCGTGCAGGCGGTCGCGGCGATGGCGCTCGGCACCGAGACGATCGCGCCCGTCGACATGATCGTGGGCCCCGGCAACGCTTTTGTGGCTGAGGCTAAGCGTCAGCTGTTCGGACGCGTGGGCATCGACCTGCTCGCCGGGCCGACCGAGACGCTCGTCATCGCCGACGAGACGGTGGACGGCGAGCTGTGCGCGGCCGACCTGCTGGGCCAGGCCGAGCACGGCCCCAACTCGCCAGCGGTGCTGCTCACCACCTCCGAGAAGCTTGCGCGCGACACGATGCGCGAGGTGGAGCGGCAGTTGACCGTGCTGCCGACGGCGGCGATCGCGGGCAAGGCCTGGGCCGATTACGGGCAGGTCATCCTGGCCGATGACGAGGACGAGATGGTCCGCGTGGCCGACGAGATCGCGTCGGAGCATGTCCAGGTGATGACGCGCGATCCGGACCGCTTCCTGCGCGATATGCGCAACTATGGCGCGCTGTTCCTGGGCGAGCGCACCAACGTCTCCTATGGCGACAAGGTGATCGGCACGAACCATACGCTGCCGACGCGGCGCAACGCGCGCTTTACCGGCGGGCTGTGGGTGGGCAAGTTCATCAAGACCTGCACCTACCAGCGCGTGCTGACCAACGAGGCGAGCGTGCACATCGGCGAATATTGCTCGCGCCTGTGCGCGATCGAGGGCTTTGCCGGCCACAAGGAGCAGGCCGACATTCGCATCCGTCGCTACACGCGCAGGAACGCGGCGTGAGCGCAGGACGTATCCTCACCACCCATGTCGGCTCGTTGCCGCGGTCCAAGGCCGTGACTGACCTGGTGTTCGGGCGCGAGGCGGGCGAGGCGATCGACGAGGCCGAGTTCGACCGGGTAATCGCCGAGGCGGTCGCGGACGTGGTCGCGCGGCAGGTCGAGGCGGGCATCGACATCGTTTCGGATGGCGAGCAGTCCAAGATCAGCTACGCGACCTTCATCAAGGACCGGGTGACCGGCTTCGAGGGCGACTCCCCGCGCATCCCGCCCAAAGACCTTGAAGGCTTTCCGGGGTTCCTCGAGCGGCAGGCGCGCACCGGCGGTACCCCGACCTATAAGCGGCCGATGAATGTCGGGCCGATGGAGCCCAAGTCGGACGCGCCGCTCCGGGCCGACATCGCCAATCTGAAATACGCGACTGATAAGGCCGACGTCGCGGGCCGTTTCATGAACGCGCCGTCTCCCGGCATCATATCGCTGTTCCAGCCGAGCAGCTTTTATCCGACGCAGGATGCCTATCTGGAGGCGCTCGCCGAGGCGATGCGGCCCGAATATGAGGCGATCGCGGCGGCGGGGCTGATCCTGCAGATTGACGCGCCCGACCTGGGGCTCGGCCGGCACACGCTCTACAAGGACCGGAGCGAGGCCGATTATCTGTCCATGGCCGAGCGGCACGTGGAAGTGCTCAACCACGCGCTCCGCCATGTGCCCGCTGAGCAGATGCGGATGCATATCTGCTGGGGCAACTATGAAGGCCCGCATACCTGCGACATCGAGCTGGAGCCGTTGCTGCCGATCGTGCTCAAGGCCAAGCCGCAGGCACTGCTGTTCGAGACCTCCAACCCGCGCCACCAGCATGACTGGACCTATTTCGTCGATGCCGCGATCCCAGAGGACAAGATCCTCGTGCCGGGCGTGCTCGACACGACGACCAACTTTGTCGAGCATCCCAAAGTCATCGCGCAGCGGATCGAGACATTCGCCAATATCGTCGGTCGCGACCGGGTGATAGCTGGCACCGACTGCGGCTTCTCGACCTTTGCCGGCTTCGGCGCGGTCGATCCCGACATCGTCTGGGTGAAGCTGAGGGCGCTGAGCGAGGGTGCGGCGATCGCGTCCGACAGGCTTTGGAAGGCGGCAGCCTGACCGAAGCAGACGCGCTCGTCTGGCATGGGTGCTGTCCGTTCGACCGGATCGACGGCGCGGCGGCGGTGCAGGAGCGGGTCTGGGCACCGCTCGCGCGCGCATTTGGCCATCTCCAGCGCAGCACTGACGTGATTGTGCGCGGCCGTTGGAAAGGTGCCGACTGGATCGCGACCCGTGGTAATCTGACCGGCGTATTTTGCCGCGACTGGCTCGGCATTCCCGCCACGAACCGGTTCGCGTGGCTGCCCTATGGCCGCTTCGACCGGGTGGACGGCGGCGTGGTCGTCGAAAGCTACGAACTGTTCGACCTGCCTGCGCTGATGATGCAGGCGGGCATCTGGCCGCTCGGGCCCGGTCCGGGTCCGGCGCTGCCGTGCGGGAAACCGGCGGGCGGCCCGGACAGAGATGGCGCCGCCTCGCTCGATCTGGTCGAGCGCATGATCGCCGGCCTGATGCGCTATGACGGCCGCTCGCTCGCCAGCATGGGCATGCGCAACTTCTGGACGCACGACTTTCGCTGGTACGGCCCCGCGCCGATCGGGACATTTGCGGGGCATGAAGATTATGAGCGCGGGCACCAGCGCCCGTTCCTCACCGCCTTCCCCGACCGCGTGGGCGGAAATCACAAATGCCGGATCGGCGAAGGGCTATATGTCGCTTCGACCGGTTGGCCGAGCGTGCGGGCCACGCACTCGGGCGACGGTTGGCTGGGGTTGACGGCAACCGGGCGACCGGTCGGCATGCGCGTGATGGATTTCTGGCGACGCGAGGGCGACCGGCTGGCGGAGAACTGGGTCATGATCGACCTGCTGGACGTGCTGCGGCAGCTTGGGGTGGAGGTCCTGCACCCCTAGCGATCACCCCGGGCCTGACCCGGGTCCCGCTTCGGGCGGAAGAGCAAGCGGGACCTCGGCTCAAGGCCGGGGTGACGAATCCAGGCGAAGCCACCCCAGCCCGTCCTCCGTCCGGCCGCGGGGGCGGTACTCGCAGCCGATCCAGCCATCATAGCCGAGCCGGTGAAGCAGGTTGAACAGCTCCGGATAGTACACCTCACCCGCGTCGGGTTCGCCGCGGTCGGGGACGGCAGCGATCTGAACATGACCGATGCGGTGCAGGTCGCGCTCCAGCGTGCGCGACAGGTCGCCGGCGATGATCTGGAGATGATAAAGGTCGCACTGGAGCTTGAGGTTGGGCGCGTTGACCGTCTCGAGCACGTCGAGCGCGAGCGCGTGCCTGTCGAGGAGATAACCAGGCATGTCGCGGCCGTTGATCGGCTCGATAAGCAGGTCGATGCCGTGCGGCGCGAGGCGAGCGGCGGCCCAGCGCAGATTGCGGACATAGACGTCCGGCTCGGCCCCCGCTGCGCGCAGGCCCGCCATCGCGTGCAGGCGTCGCGTCCCGAGCCCCTGCGCATAGGCGAGGCCCGTATCAACCGAGGCGCGAAACTCGGCTTCGCGGCCGGGCAGGGCAGCGATCCCGCGCTCGCCTGCGCTCCAGTTGCCCGGCGGCAGGTTGAACAGAACGATCTCGACGCCCGCAGTGCCCGCCCAGCCAGCAATCTCTTCCGGCCTGTGGTCGTAGGGAAAGAGGAACTCGACGCCTCCGAAACCTGAGGCGGCGGCGGCCGCGAAGCGTTCCGCGAAGGGTCGCTCGGTGAACAGCCAGGACAGGTTAGCGGCGAAGCGTGGCACCTCGAAGCTATTGCATTCGCATGCACGCGCTGCAAACGATCGCGCAAGGGAGATACCGATGCGCGGCTTCGATCCGGACTTCGCCGACCTGCCGGATTACATCATCAAGATTACCGACCGGATCTGGGAGGGGCGGGGCATCGGCCTGATCCGCCGCTGGTATGCCGACGATTGCGTGATGCACACCAGCATGGGCCCGGCCCGGGGCGTCCCGGCGGTGATCGCGGGCACGCTCGACACGCTGAATGCCTTTCCGGACCGCCGCCTGCTGCCCGAAGCGATCATCTGGTCGGGCGACGATCAGGCAGGCTTTCTGTCCTCTCATCGGGTGCTCGCGCCGGCCATGCATCTCGGCCACTCGATCTTCGGTCCGCCGACCGGGCGCGAGCTGACCTTCCGCGCCATCGCCGACTGTTTCTGCGTCGAGAACAAGGTTGTCGAAGAATGGCTCGTTCGCGACCAGGCCGGGATCGCCGCCCAGCTCGGCCTCGACGCTGACGCGCTTGCCCGCAGCTTCGCCGAACGCGAAGCCGATTGGGATGGTGAGCCCTGGCATGTGGGTGCCGCGCGCGAGCTGGCGAGCAAGGGCGGATTCCGCACGCCCGAGCTGCAGGATCACCCCGCGGCCGCACTGGTGCGCGACGGCATGGCCGCGATCTGGGGCGGCGCCGACCTTGACCGGGTGGCCGAGCTCTACCACCCCGCGGCGAGCGTGCGGGTTCCGGGCGCGCGGACGCTGCATGGGCATGAGCGGCTCAATCGCTGGCTGTTCGGATTGCTCGCGGCTTTTCCCGACGCACGGATCGCGATCGAGCATTCGATTGCGAACGGCGCCGCTGCGCGCGCGGAGGTCTCCACCCGCTGGTGGCTGACGGGCACGCATAGCGGCCATGGCCGGTTCGGCCCGCCGTCGGGCGCGACGATCCTGTTGCTGGGCGTCACGCACAGCAACGTTGAGGACGGGCGCATTCGCGACGAGTGGATCGTCGCCGACGAGATCGCGGTGCGGAAGCAGATCGCCTTGCAGCGTGGGTGAGGCCCGGCTCGCCTTCCATGCACATCCCCCGCCCGGCCATTGGATCAACGATCCCAACGGTCTGGTCTACCGCGACGGGGCGTTCCACCTGTTCGCGCAACATCGCGTGGACGCTCCGGACTTCCGGGCGACCGGCTGGGCTCGCTTCACCAGCCCCGACCTGCTGCATTGGTGTTTCGATGGGCCGGTGATCCCGCCCGATGGCAGTGAATGGGCCTATTCGGGTTCGGTTTTCGGTGGCGGCCGCTTGGAGGCGCTGCACACCGCGCATGCGGACCGGATCGAGCGTCAGGTGCGCCGCATCAGCATCGATGGCGGGCTGAGCTGGAGCGCGCCGGAGGAACTTACGACGCTCGGCGCTCCGGCCCGCAACCGCCGCGATCCCTTCATCTTCGCGGAAGGCGACGGCTGGGGCCTGCTGCTCGCCGAACCATGCGATTGGACCGACTGGGCGAGCGCACCGCCCTCACGCCTCCGCCGCTACCGCTCGGCCGATCGCCTTCGATGGGAAGAGGTCGGGACGATCGGGCCGTGGCGTCCAGCCGGCATCATGTGGGAAGTGCCGGTGCTGTTCCGCGCGGGCGCGCTCGACGTGCTGATCGTCTCGGAGGTGGACCGGCGGGAGGGACGGGCGGATTGCTCGGTGCGCGCATGGATCGGCACGCTCTCCGTCGACACGTTCACGCCCGCCGATCCGGTCGGCCAGCGTGTTGATCTGGGCCCCGACTTCTATGCGCTGATGACGAGCAGTGCGGAGGGTTGGCCGCTTGCCCAGACGGCCGCGGTTGCGTGGCTGTCCAACTGGAACAGCGCGCGCACGATCGGCTGGCCGGGGTTCGCGGGAGGCCCGATCAGCCTGCCAAGGGTGCTGAGCGTCGAAGAGCGGGACAGGCGGCTGACCGTCACGAACCGCCCGCATCCCGCTGTCGTGGAGCGTTTCGTGCGTCCGGTTCAGGTCATGCCCGACGCCGGAATGCTGCGGCTGACCGTCGCTGGTGATCGGCTCGTGTTGCGCTTTGCCGCCGGGCCCAACGCGCTTGCCGTCGCCGTCGATTGGAACGCGGGACGGCTCAGGGCGGAGCGGAGCGGCGTTGCGCCTTGGCAGACCGAACATGAATTCGTTCCATCGCACGCGCGCGAGTTACTGGTGTTTCGGGATGACACTCTGGTTGAACTCTTCGTGCCCGGTGAGGGGCTGGCCTTGTCGGCGATCGTGCCGGGGGAAGGACTGACGATCGATGTGCTGAACCCGCCCACGGAAGGAGCCTGGTATCGGCTAGCCGGATAAAAAAGTTTCGTCGGAACAACGAAAACTTTGCACTTGTTGTGCGTTGCAGCAATGTACATAGAGCGACTGCGATGCCGGGATGGCCGGGTCATTGCTCAAAAAACGGGGAACAACGAGATGCTGACGGTCGCCTTCCTCCTGTTGCAGGTCGCCGCTGCCGAGGCGACCCAGACCGCTGAAGCGGCTCCGGCCAATGCGGCGGTCGTGAGCGCGGAGGCGCCGGACGAGCCGAAGATGAAGCGCGTCTGCCGGAAGGTAATGGATCCGCGCGTGAACTCGCTCAGCTCGCGCACGCTGCAGTGCAAATATGTCCCGGCGGATGCCGCCGAGGTGGCCAGCCGCTAATAGCGGAGCATGATGCGCCGGCCGAGCGCGGGTGCGACCTCGCTCACCGCGCGCAGCACCTTGACCGCGCCGATATAGATCTCGGGCGTGTCCGCTTCGATGCCGGCGACGATGGCGGCGGCGCAATCCGCCGCCGGCATCTTCTTGCGCGGATTGCTGGCGGTCATGCGCGTGTCGACCACGGGCGGCAGCGCCTCGATTACATGAACCCGGCTGTCGGCCAGTTGGGCACGGAGCGCCTGGGTAAAGCTGCGCAGCGCCGCCTTGGTCGCGCAATAGACAGGAGCGCCCGCGCGCGGCGCGATGGCCAGGCCCGAGGTCACGTTGACGATCGCCGCCTCGGGCCGCGCGCGCAGGCCGGGCAGCAGCCCCGCGATCAGGTGCATCGGTGCGTTCACGTTCAGGAAGATGGCACGGTCGGTCATCGCCAGATCGAAGTCGCCGAGCAGGTCGGTGGGCCCGCCCATGCCGGCATTGTTGATGAGAAGGTCGAGCGGCACGCCCGCGAGCTCTTCGACGATACGCGCGCAGCCCGCGGCGTCGGACAGGTCCGCCTCCGTCGCCTCGAAGCCTTCGCCCCGAGCCGCGGCAAGGCGGCCGGGGTCGCGGCCGACCACCACCACGCTTACGCCCTTGCCCTTGAGCTGGCGCGCGATCTCCAGCCCGATCCCGTCGGTGCCACCGGTAACCAGGGCCGTCTTGCCCGCCAGCTTCATCCCTGTTCTCCCTGTCCGTCGCCCTGAAGGTCAGCGCGGCTTGCGGAACCTATACACGAACTGATCGGTCCTGCCGCGGATACTGGGGTCGAAGACGCTGGCCGTTCCCGGGTCGGCCGGGTTGCGCAAGATGGGCAGCTCGCCTTCGTAGCGGAAGCCGGCGCGCTCGATCTCCGCGCGCGCCGCTGCCGGATCGATCCGGTGCAGCGTGTCGGGGGCCTTGAACTCCGGATCGGCGTTGGCGACGTGATCGACGACCAGCAGCACGCCGCCGGGCTTGAGCGCGTCGAACAGCCGCTTGTTGACGAGGTCGGCGAAGCCCTTGGGCGCAAAGCTCAGATGCAGGTCGTGGTAGGTCTGGACGGTGATGATCGCGTCGAGCGGCTCGGGAAAACTGATCGCCCCTAGTGACGATCGCAGCGGCGTCACATTTGCCAGCCCCTTGACCGCTGCATCCTGCTCGGTCGCATAGGCCGCGCGATAGCTGATGAACTCGGCCGGCTGGTAGGCGTAGACCCGGCCCTTGGGTCCGACCCAACCCGTCAGGATACGGGTGAAATAACCCCCGCCCATGATGAAGTCGGCCACCTTGTCGCCGAGGTCCACGCCCGCGAACACGAGCAGCTCGCCCGGTTTGCGGACCGCATCCTTCGCCTTGTCCGCCTCCGATCGAACCGGCGAGTTAAGCGCATCAATGGCGGGCGACGTGACCGTCTGCGCCATCGCGGGCGCAGCGAACGCCATCGCGAGCGCGGTTGCGATGTGTCTCATGCCTCGACCTCCCGTTGTGAGCCGGCGCCGGCCCCCCTAACTCTGCCATGGCATGTCGCGCCCGAAAAGTCCTGACCGGTTCAACGAGGAGACCGCCACCTATTCGGTGCGCGGCGCCGATGCGCCCGACTTGGAGCAAGGGGTGGCGGCGATCCGCAACGTGCTGCGGACGCTGCCGATCAAGCCGGGCGTCTACCGCATGCAGGATGCCAAGGGCGACGTGCTGTATGTCGGCAAGGCGCGCGCACTGCGGAACCGGGTGAGCAACTACACCCAGGTCGCGCGGCTCTCGAAGCGGCTGCAGCGGATGGTCGCGCAAACGCGGGGCATGACGATCGTCACGACCAACAACGAAGCGGAGGCGCTGCTGCTCGAGGCGCAGCTGATCAAGCGCTATCGCCCACCCTACAACGTCCTCCTGCGCGACGACAAAAGCTTTCCCTATATCCTGCTCCGCGCCGACCACGACTTTCCGCGCGTGCAGAAGCATCGCGGCGCGCAGAAGATCAAGGGCGCGTATTTCGGCCCGTTCGCGAGCGCAGGCTCGGTCACGCGCACGCTCAACGCGCTGCAGAAGCTGTTCCTGCTCCGCTCCTGCTCCGACAGCTTTTTCGCCAACCGCTCGCGGCCGTGCCTGCTTTATCAGATCAAGCGCTGCTCGGCCCCGTGCGTCGGGCGGATCGACAATCCGGGCTATGCCGAGCTGGTCGCCGACGCGAAGGCCTTTCTGGCGGGCAAGTCGACGGAGGTTCAGGCCAAGCTTGGCGCCGCTATGCAGAGCGCGGCGGCGAACATGGATTTCGAGCTGGCCGCAGTGTTCCGCGACCGGCTGAAGGCGCTGACCTTCATCCAGGGCACGCAGGCGATCAACGCCGAGGGGGTGGGGGACGCCGACGTGTTCGCGCTCGCCTGCAAGGCGGGCACCTATTGCATCCAGGGCTTCTTCATCCGCGGCGGGCAGAATTGGGGCCATCGCAGCTTCTTCCCGACGCATACGGAAGAGCTGAGCGAGGAAGAGGTGCTGACTAGCTTCCTGATGCAGTTCTATGAAGAGGTGCCGCCGCCGCGCGCGATCCTGGTCGACCGCGCGCTGCCCGAGGCCGAGCTGATCGCCGAAGCGCTCGCCGAGCAGGCGAAGGGGCGCATCGCGATCACGAATGCGCATCGCGGCGACCGGCGGCGGCTGGTCGAGCAGGCCAAGCGCAATGCGGAGGAAGCGCTCGACCGCCGGCTTGCCGAGAGCACCACCCAGTCGCGCATCCTGCGCGAGCTGGCCGACCTGTTCGAGCTGGACGGGCCGCCCGAGCGCATCGAGGTGTACGACAACTCGCACATCATGGGCACCAATGCGCTCGGCGCGATGATCGTCGCGGGGCCGGAGGGCTTCCGCAAGAACAGCTATCGCAAGTTCAACATCAAGCGGCCCGAGACCGCGCCCGGCGACGACTTCGCGATGATGCGCGAGGTGTTCGAGCGCCGCTTCGGCCGCGCGAAGACCGAGGATCCGGACCGCGAGGGCGGCGACTGGCCCGACCTGGTGCTGATCGACGGCGGCCGCGGCCAGCTCAACGCGGCGCTGCGCACCCTGGCGGAGATCGGGGTGGAGGACGTGGCGCTGATCGGCGTCGCCAAGGGCCCGCATCATGGGCGCGAGGGCAGGGAGGTGTTCCACCTGCCGGACGGGCGCGAGCTGACGCTGCCCACCAACTCGCCTGTGCTCTTCTACCTGCAGCGGCTGCGCGACGAGGCGCACCGCTTCGCGATCGGCGCGCACCGGCAGAAGCGCGCCAAGGCGATCGGCGTCAGTTCGCTCGACGAGGTGCCGGGCGTCGGCCCCGCGCGCAAGAAGGCGCTGCTGATGCATTTCGGCACGGCCAAGGCGGTGCGCGCGGCAAGCCTCGAGGACCTGGCCAGGGCCCCGGGGGTCAGCCGGACAGTGGCGCAGACGGTGTATGACTTCTACCATGCCCGTTGAGGCGTCGAAGCAGCGCCCCTGGACTTTGTTCGGGACGAGCGGATGCAGCAAAGTCAGGAAAACCGCTCGCCCTGAGCGAAGTCGAACCGCGTCCGCTCAGTGTTGATTTCCACCCCCGCGCTCATTCTCTCGTCGCGCCAGCACGGCGAGCATGGGGCGGTGGTGCGGGCGCTGACGCCCGAGCATGGCTTGCAGGCGGGTTACGTCCGCGGCGGCCGGTCGCGGCGGCTGCGGCCGGTGCTGATCCCGGGCAACGGCGTGCAGGCGGAGTTCCGGGCCCGGGTGGAGGAACAGCTCGCCGCACTCACCGTCGAGCTGGTGGACAGCCGCGCGCCCCTGCTTGCCGAGCCACTTCCCGCCGCGGCGATCGAGTGGGCCTGCGGCCTGACGGTCGCGAGCCTGCCCGAGGCGCATCCCTATCCGCGGCTTTACCAGGCGCTCGACGGCCTTCTCCGGGCGATCGCCAGTGCGGACAGTGCGCGCGCATGGTCGCCCGCCCTCGCCAAATATGAGCGGCTGCTGCTAACGGAGCTCGGCTACGGGGACGGGACGGACGACACCGGATGGGCGATCGCGACGCATCTGCTGACCGGGCGTCTCGCCGAACTGATGCAGGCGCGCGAGCGGCTGGTCGACCGACTCCGGCGCGCGCTGCCCTAGAGCTCGCCGTCGTGGTGCCCACCTTCAACGAGGCGGGCAATGTCGAGGAGCTGGTGCGGCGGCTGGACGCGGCACTGACCGGGCGGCACTGGGAAGCGGTCTTCGTCGACGATGCAAGCCCCGACGGCACGGCCGACCGGCTGCGCGCGATCGCCCGCATCGACCCGCGTATCCGGGTGATCGAGCGGATCGGACGGCGAGGACTTTCCTCCGCCTGCATCGAGGGCATGCTGGCGACGGCGGCACCGCTGATCGCCGTGATGGACGCGGATCTGCAGCATGACCCGCGCGTGCTTGCGACCTTGTCGGACCGGCTCGCCGCGGACCCGGAGCTCGACCTCGTGATCGCCTCGCGCTTCGTGGCAGGCGGGGGCACGGGCGACTGGGACCGCGACCGCATCCAGAAGTCGGCGACCGCCACGCGGATCGCGCGGCTGGTGCTCAAGGCCGACCTGGCCGACCCGATGAGCGGCTTCTTCACCATCCGCGCTGCGCGCTTCCGCGCGCTCGCGCCGCGGCTGTCGGGCATCGGCTTCAAGCTGCTGCTCGACCTGCTCACGACCGCGCGCCGGCCGCTGCGCTTCGCCGAGGTGCCGCTCGTCTTTCACCGCCGCGAGACCGGCGAGTCCAAGCTCGACCATGTGGTCGCGCTCGAGTTCCTCCTGCTGCTCTACGACCGTCTGTTCGGGCGCGTGATCCCGACCCGCTTCGCCATGTTCGCCGCGATCGGCGCGCTGGGCATCGCGGTGCACATGGCGGTGTTCTGGGCAGCCTACGGCCTGCCGGGGACAAGCTTCCTCGCCGCCCAGATCACCGCCACGCTGAGCGCCATGACGTTCAACTTCTTCCTCAACAACGCGCTCACCTACCGCGAACGAAGGCTGCACGGGGCGCGGCGGCTGCTGCTCGGCTGGCTGGGCTTCTGCGCGGTCTGCTCGGTCGGCGCCTTTGCCAATGTCGGGGTCGCGGCCTTCCTGTTCAGCGGCCGCTATGCCCGCGAGACCCTGTCCGCGCTGGCCGGGATCGTGATCGGCGCGGTGTGGAACTATGCCCTGTCCCGCCGTTTCGTGTGGGGCCGCTACTAGGGCCAGGTGGACAGCCACATCCAGCGCTCGAAGGCCCGGTCGTTCGGCAGCGGCAGCGCGGACAGGATCGGGTAGAACCAGGCGAACAGCGCAAAGCTTAGGCCGAGAAAGGCGGCGGGAAGCCAGCGATCCTTGGATCGATAGCCGTGGTGGAAGGCCACCGCGAGGGCCAGCGGGAGGATCAGCCCGGGGATGTAGTAATAGTAGAAGAAGCCGATCTTCTTGGGGATGACCAGCCAGATGCCGAACGCATAGGCCCATGCCGCGGCAACCCCGACGAGGACCGGCTTTCGTTCGCGGAGCCCGCTCCACAGGCAGGCGAGGACCGCGACGAGGCCGCCCCACATGACCGCGGGATTGCCGACCAGGAAGACGCCGCGCTGCACGCCTCGGACGGGCTCGTACAGGTACCAGATCGGGCGGGTCATGAGCGGCCATTGCCAGGGCGTGCTCTGGTAGGTGTGGCGTGCGAGCGGACGGGTCTGGAGCTCGAACATGTGCGCCTGCCAGCCAAGCACCGTATCGAGCTTGAGCGCGTCGGTTGTGTAGAGTAGCGCAGGCAGGAAGGTCGCGAGATAGGCGAGCGCGGCCGCGGAGCCGAAGGAGAGGCCGGCCTCAAGCCACCGCGCGCGCCAGCCGAGCAGCGCGATCAGCCCGGGCAAGGGCAGGAGCGGGAGGACGCTCCACTTGGCGCCGACCGCGAGGCCGAAGCTTGCGCCGGCCGCGACCAGCCAGCGCCGGCCGGGGCGTCCTTGGCCCCAGAGCAGCAGGGCCATGCTTGCGAACAGGAAGAAGCCGGCGAACACCTCCAGCATGGCGATCCGCGCCTGCACGAACAGCATCTGGTTCAAGGTGGCGAGCAGGGCGGCGGTGGCGGCGGCGCGGGTGTCTCGGAGCAGCCGGTACACGATGGCGAAGAGCGCCAGCACCGTTCCGCTCCCCGCCAGGACGGCGAGCGCGCGCCAGCCCGCGGGCGTGTCGCCGAACAGCGCGATCGACAGGCCGATCAGCCATTTGGCGAGCAGCGGATGCTCCTCGTTCGAGGGGCCGACCAGCCCGAAGGTGTCGCGCCCGGCGGGGACGTAATAGACTTCGTCGAACATCAGCTGCGCGGGATCGCCGAGCCGCCAGCCGAACAGCAGCCCGGCGACGAGGCCCAGTATCAGCGCCACGGGCCAGGGCCCCAGCGCCTCCAGCCGTTCCACCAGTCGTTTCATGCCAGCCCCGCTGTTGACGCTGCGCCCCCCTAGCCTGCAAAGCGCGCCTGTGAAGAGGCGGACGGGGCAGGATCGGACGGTGACGGCGGGCTGGCGGCCCGCCACCCAGGCCGTTCGCGGCGGCACCGCGCGATCGGAGTTCGGCGAGACTTCCGAAGCGATCTTCCTCACCTCGGGCTATGCCTATGACACGGCCGGCGAGGTCGCCGCGCGCTTTGCGGGCGAACGGCCGGGCATGACCTACAGCCGCCTGCAGAACCCGACGGTCGAGATGCTCGAGCAGCGCATCGCGCTGTTGGAAGGGGCGGAGGCGGCGCGCTGCACCGCGAGCGGCATGGCGGCGATGACCGCGGCGCTGCTTTGCCAGCTCTCAGCGGGCGATCATCTGGTCGCCGCGCGCACCATGTTCGGCTCGTGCCGCTGGCTCACCGACAGCCTGCTGCCGCGCTTCGGGATCGACGTCACGATCGTCGACGGATCGGACACGCCGGGCTGGGACCAGGCGGTCCGGCCGAATACCAAGGCATTCTTCTTCGAAACGCCCGCCAATCCGAGCCTCGAGATCGTCGACCTGGCGGCGGTGTGCGGCCTTGCCCGGTCGCGCGGGATCACCACGATCGTCGACAATGCCTTTGCGACTTCGGCACTGCAGCGGCCGCTCGACTTCGGCGCGGATGTGGTCGCTTATTCCGCCACCAAGCTGATGGACGGGCAGGGGCGGGTGCTTGCGGGCGCGGTGTGCGGGACGGAGGCGTTCATCAACGACCTGCTGCTCCCGTTCGTGCGCAACACGGGGCCGACGCTGTCGCCCTTCAACGCCTGGGTGGTGCTGAAGGGGCTGGAAACGCTTGAGCTGCGCGCGATGCGGCAGAGCGAGAATGCGCTGGCGGTCGCGCGCTTCCTCGAAGCGCGGGTGCCCTGCATCCTGTACCCCGGCCTCCCGTCGCACCCGCAGGCCGCGCTCGCGCAGGCGCAGATGCATGCGGGGGGCACGATCATGGCCTTGCTTGTGGCCGATCGCGCGCAGGCGCATGCGCTGCTCGACGCGCTCGAGCTGATCGACATCTCGAACAATATCGGGGACTCGCGGTCGATGATGACGCACCCGGCTTCGACCACGCACAGCGGCCTTGCCGCCGACGTGCGCGAGCGCATGGGCATCACCGAAGGCATGCTGCGGCTCAATGTCGGGCTCGAGGACCCGGCGGACCTGATCGACGACCTCGACCGGGCGCTGGAGGCCGTGGGCCTGTGAAGGCGCTGTTCCCGCACGCCGAGACCACCCGCGACGTGACGGTGCGCGTGTCCGTCAGCTACCTTCCCGACCAGTCGGAGCCCGCGCGCGGCCGCTGGTTCTGGAGCTACCATATCCGGATCGAGAACCACGGCACGCGCGCGGTGCAGCTGCTGACCCGCCACTGGATCATCACGGACGGGCGCGGCGCGCGGCACGAGGTGGACGGCGAGGGCGTGGTCGGCCAGCAGCCGGTGATCGAGCCGGGCGCGGCCTATGATTATGTCTCGGGCTGCCCGCTCGCCACGCCGAGCGGGCAGATGCGCGGCCGTTATCGCATGATCGCGGAGGACGGGACGATGTTCGACGTCGCGATCCCCCGCTTCCCGCTGGTCGCGCCGGTCACCCAGCCATGAAGCGCACCCACCTGCCGCTCAACGGCCTGCGCGTGCTCGATGCGGCCGCGCGTCACCTGTCCTTCACGCGCGCGGCCGACGAACTGGCGGTGACCCCGGCGGCGGTCGGCCAGCAGATCCGCGCGCTGGAGGATACGCTGGGCACCGTGCTGTTCCGCCGCACGGCCAAGGGGCTGGAGCTCACCCCCGAGGCGGAAGCGGGGCTCGAGGCATTGCGGCACGCCTTCCTGTGCTTCGAGGACTCGGTGCGCGCGATGCAGGCGGGCCAATCTTCCAAGGTGCTGACTCTGGCAGCGCCGCGCGACCTCACCGCGCGCTGGCTTGCGGGGCGCATCGCGGAGCTGAGCGCGCTCGACCCAGAGCTCCGCTTCCGCATCATCGCCGCCGATGAGCCGGTCGACTTTACCGAGGCCAATCTCGACGTGGCGATCCGGCTCCTGGTCGATCGGGGCGAGCATGAAGGGGTGCGGATTGGCGGAACCAGCTTCATCCGCGTGGCGCGCCCCGGCGCGACCGACGAACGCTGGATCGCCTGGCCCGGCCACGCCCCCGCCGATGCCGTGCTGCGCGTGGCCGACGCCGGCCTCGCCCTCGACGCGGTGGCGCGCGGGGCGGGGCGAGCCCTCGTTCCCGAACTGCTGGCCGTGCACGAGATCGCGGCCGGAACGCTGGTCGAGGCCGGTGAGCCGGTCGATCAGGGGCTCGGCTATTGGCTGTTCGCCCCGACCCCGCAGTGGCGGCAGGCCAAGGTGCGGCGGTTTGCGGAGTGGCTGGTCGGCTGATCCGGTTCTAAGGCCGAGCGCGTTAACTTTCTATTAGCATTCCCGCCCCGCGCCCGTCCCACTAGGCCGTTGCAACCGGGGCAAGGGCGTCGAGCGCGTCCAGCCCGCGTTGGGAGCTTTGTAGGGGATAATCGAAATGACCAAATTTCTATCGGCCGCGTGTCTGGTGACCGTGTTCGCGATGCCGGCCCAAGCGTCCGTCGTGGAGTTCAAGCTGTGGGATTGGCCGGCCGCGGGCAATACGAACGTCGCCTCGGTGACGAAGGCGGCCGCGACAGGTGAACGGGTCACGGTCAGCGCGCGTCTCTGGTCGAACATTCAGCCGGACCAACTCACCCACCTGTCTCAGCTGACCGGCACCGGCACGATCCGCCTGACCGATGGCACCAGCGCATTGAACGGCGGGCTGGGCGTCACCGGCGGCGGTTCGACCGAGCAGGTGGATACCAACACGGTCACCCGCCGCGAAGCGTTCCTGGTGGAAGGCAGCACGACCCTGCGTCTGACTGCGCTCAGGCTCAACATGATCGATGCCAACGATACGCTCCGCGTCTACGGCATCGAGTCGAACGGCGCGCTAACATCGCTCGGCTTCGCGGGCACGATCGGCGGCACCGGCGGGAACGCTCTCCAGGGCGCCACCTGGAACGCAGGAACGGGCACGCTCACCTTCGTGCCGCGCCTGGCACCGTTCCGGCGCCTCCTGCTGACCACGCGCGAGGGCGGCGAGGAGCGGACCAACAACATGCTCGGCCAGGGCTATCGTCTTGCTGCGATCAGCGCGGCGGTTCCTGAGCCGGCAACCTGGGCGATGATGCTGGGCGGCTTCGGTCTGATCGGTGCCGTCTCCCGTCGGCGTCGGACTGCGGTCGTTCACGCCTGAATGTCAGGCTTTCCGGCGTTGTCGAAGGGCGGCTCTCGGGCCGCCCTTTTCCGTTCTCTCCGAGCATAGCTGCCCCGGAATGAACCAGCGGACTCGCCGTCCCTCCAGAATGACCATGGTTTCGGTCCGATTCGGACACGTTAGACCGTTGTTCGAATCTTAATACCGTATTATCCGTGAGTTGGCCTTGCGACCAGGAGTGTGCCTGGGCGCCGACCGTCAGAATGGGGGTTCCGATGAAACGTTTTCTGCTTCTAGGTGCCGCAATTGCTGCGGCTGTTCCGACCGCGGGGTCCGCGGCTGTGACACTTGCGGGTGTTTTCTCGAGTCCCGTCGTCGTAAATCCAGCTCAGGATCCTGGCTTTGCCTCACTCGGTCAGACGCTGATCTACGATTTCGATACGATGAGCCCGGTTTCCGGTGCCCTGACCGGTGACTTCGCCATCGCCGAAGCTCCGGGCACGCCCGGGGTGTTTGCGGCCCCGTCGGGCACCGCCGCCGGGACATTCTACCTCACCGTTCCGATCCCCGGTCCTTCGGGAACCGCCACGCTCGATCTGGGCGGGGAGTTCCGTACGCTGAGCTTCTACTGGGGCTCGGTGGACACCTACAACACGATCACGCTGATCCAGGCGGATGGCACCCAGACTTCGTTTGCCGGTGGAGCGCTCGGCTTCGGCATCGATCCCGACGGCAATCAAACGTCCAATGACAGCAACGTCCGCGTGAACTTCCTGGCGACGGGCCGGGGCATCACGTCGCTTCGGTTCGAGTCGACTCAGTTCGCTTTTGAGACGGATACCTTCGCGGGCACGGCAGTGCCCGAGCCGTCGACCTGGATGATGATGCTGGGCGGCTTCGGCGCGGTCGGAGCGTTGCGGCGTCGTTCGCGGCGGGCCGCGACCGTCACCGCTTGAATCATCTCAAGGGTTTCGGGGAAGGGCGGTCGTTTGGCCGCCCTTTTTCGTTTTGCCTCCCCTGAGGCGTCCCGAACTGGAACGATCAAAAGTTGACCTAGGTTTACGGCTTGGAAACGGTGAACGAGTCGGCTATCGCCGCGATGCAAACGGTTGCGAAACGTTTCGCACGCCGCTCGGTCGAACGGCGATGTTTTCTTTGGGGGTAGTGTCATGAGGACGTTTCTTCTCGCCGCGGCTTCGCTGATCGCGACGGCTGCTGTTTCTGTTCCGGCCAACGCGGCGGTGTTCATCGGTCTCCAGCAGGCCGGCACGAACGGTGGCGCGATCACGCAGGTTGCGACCGGCTCTAACTTCGCCGAGTTCAGTGGCTCCTATGGGACGTTCGAGATCAACGCCGCGTCGGTGAGCGATGGACCATTGCCGGACCTGCTCGACGGCCTGGCGCAGAACCGGAACAGCGGCGGGACGGGTGGCGTCATCAGGGTGTTCATCACCCGGACGAACATCCTTGGGACCCCGACCGCGTTCAAGAGCGCGTTCACGGCCAACAACTTCACGGGCGGTGCGTCGGCGACGGTTGAGTCCTTCTACAGCGCATCGAACCAGCTCTGGACCGGCACCCTGCTCGCAACGCGTTCGTTCACCAGCGGTGGCTTCTTCGAGCAGACCAACAATGTGGCGCCGAACGCGGGTCTTTACTCGCTGACCACTGTGTTCACCGTGAATGCGCCGGCTGTCGGCGGCTCGCGCCTGACCGCGGTCGTTACAGCCGTTCCCGAGC
>ERZ1066121.1279-NODE-1279-length-19091-cov-7.357323_pt1 | contig 19091 bp, 18 predicted proteins | sample MGYA00382768_ERZ1066121 | MGnify/ENA primary metagenome ERZ1066121 (study PRJEB33369, sample SAMEA5778351) | biofilm metagenome | biome: Industrial cooling water; feature: Water cooling tower basin; material: Biofilm | place: United Arab Emirates | collected... | reverse complement strand
CCGACACCTATGAAAATCTGGTGGCGGCCGGCGTGATCGACCCGACGAAGGTCGTTCGCACCGCGCTCCAGAACGCCGCATCGGTTGCTGGTCTGCTGATCACTACCGAAGCGACGATCTCGGAACTGCCCGAAGACAAGCCCGCCATGCCCATGGGCGGCGGCGGCATGGGCGGCATGGGCGGCATGGATTTCTGATCCTGCCGTTCGGCCACCCGGTCGAAACAGAAAACCCCGGCGGAGCAATCCGCCGGGGTTTTTTGCGGGATGCAGCTGAATGTCCGGTAGTGGAGCGTGCACGTTCAATCCTGCACTAGAGCATAATGACTTTAGGTTGATCCTCTTGTCCTCGTCATTCCCGCGAAGGCGGGAATCCATCACCTGCTGGGTAAACTTGCCACGGCAGGTGATGGACCCCCGCTTTCGCGGGGGTGACGATTCCATATGAAGTCATCAGACTCTAACCCGCTGTTTTATCATGGTATTGTTGGGTATGTGTGGCGGATTTGCCTCTGCTATATGTGCCGTCTAGCCTCGAAGGATGAGCCAAGTGATTTTCCGCCGAGCGACCTACACCGACTTGCCTTCAATTGTCCGCCTGCTCGCGGACGACGCGCTGGGAAGCAGTCGGGAGGACATCAGCCTTCCCCTTAGCGAGGCTTACACGTCGGCCTTTCGCGCCATTGGAGCTGATCCCAATCAGTTCTTGGCCGTCGCTTGCGAAGCTGGCGAGATCGTCGGCACGCTTCAAATGTCTTTTATCCCTGGACTGGCGCGCACGGGCGCTTGGCGCGGCCAGATCGAAGCCGTGCGGATCGCGGCCCATCACCGAGGCGGAGGGCTGGGACGGAGGATGTTCGAGTGGGCGATTGAAGAATGCCGCAAACGGGGCTGCACCCTGATACAGCTGACCAGCGACAAGGACCGACAAGGCGCGCACCGCTTCTACGAACAGCTGGGATTTATAGACACGCACATTGGGTATAAACTTACACTATGGTAAGGCGTCACCCGCGTCGTTCCCTCGCGGGGGAGATGGTTCTGTATAGCGTCATCTCGCACTAAATCCTTGCCAGTGCATCGCCCATCTCGGCTGCTGCCCGATCATAAACACGGGATTTCAGGGCGTCGGTTCGCGCTGGGCCGCTCGTGTCCGGGTGGCCGCCCGGAAAAGGGGGGGCGGGGTCATATTCCAGGGCGAGCTGGATCATCCGTGCGGTTTCCTCCCCCGCTTCGCGCGCGATCAGGGTGAGGGCGAAGTCGATGCCGCTGGTGACGCCGCCGGCGGTGATGACATTGCCGTCCTCGACCACGCGGGCGGCTTCGTGCACCGCGCCGACCATCGGCAGCAGATGCGTATAGGCCCAGTGGCACGTCGCCCGTTTGCCCGTCAGCAGCCCTGCCGCGCCGAGCAGGAAGGCGCCGGTGCACACGCTCGTCACCCAGCGCGCGCCAGGTGCCTGTGCGGCGATGAAAGGGACGGCCGCGCTATCGTGCAGCGCCTCGCGCACGCCATGTCCGCCGGGCACACACAGGATGTCGCTCTGCGGACAGTCGGCAAAGCGGACGGTCGGCATCAGCGCGACGTTGCAATCGGTTGGCACGGGATCGAGGCTGGCAGCGGCCACATGCACCACCGCGCCGGGCAGACGCGAGAGGAACTGCACCGGGCCCATGAAATCAAGCTGGGTGAGGTTTGGAAATATCGGAAAGACGAGATGGACGGGCGACGCGCGGCTCATGGGGCGGGGGCCTGGTCACTTTCGGCCGCCGGGTCAAGCCGGTCGCGTTCCTCCAGCATGGCCGCCGCATCGTCGAGCGCCTTGGCCTCCCCCACCGTGACGCCGCCGGGACCCGGATCATTGTCGTTAGGGCTGCCGCACCCGGCAAGCGCGAGCAATGCCAGGGCGGCGGGGGCGCCGCAAAAGCGACTTGCCGCGTCCCCGAGCACGGTCAGCGCCGCAGCCGGACAGGCACGAACTGTGACGGGCCACCGCGCCGCAGCACCTCGACCAGCACGGCTTCGCGGCCCGCAGCCTTGGCATCATTGACGGCTTTGGCCAACGCCTCGACCGTCGTGACCGGCTGGCGGTTGACGGTCAGGATGACGTCGCCGCGCCGCACGCCGCGCCGCCCAATATCGCTGCTGCCCGAAACCGCACCGATGACGAGACCGCGTGTCGCGGAGTCAACGCCAACGGCGCGTGCGATTTCCGCCGTCAGCGGCTGAACCGCAAGCCCCAGTTCGGACTGGATCGTCTCCGCTGCACCCGCCGTGGGGCTGTCGGGCAAATCCTCCTGCGCCTCTGGATCGAAATCTGTGCTGCTTTGCGCCAGCTGCTCGTCGGTCGGACGGGTGCCGACGACGGCATTCAGTGTGATGGTACGGCCATCGCGGATCACCTCCAGCGGGATGCGCGTGCCGGGCTTGGTATTGGCGACGATGAAGGATAGCGTCTGGTCGGGCCGTACTTCGCGCCCAGCGACCTTTACCACCACGTCGCCGCGCTTCAGGCCCGCCTTGTCGCCGCCTTCGCCGGGCTCGACACGCTGCACGAATTCGCCGCGATTCTTGTCGATGCCGAGCGCAGCGGCGAGATCCTCGTCGACCGGCGCGATGCCGATGCCCAGATAGCCGCGCGTGGGCCGCGCGCCGCTGCGCAGCGCTTCGATCACCGGGATCGCAGCTTCCGCCGGGATCGCGAAGTTCACGCCGATGTTCGCGCCGACGGGCGAAATCAGCATGTTGTTGATGCCAACGACATTGCCGCTCAAATCGAACAGCGGGCCGCCCGAATTGCCCCGGTTGATCGCCGTGTCGGTCTGGATGAACCGGTCATAGGCGCCGCCGTTGCCGATGTTGCGCTGAACCGCAGAGATAATCCCCGCCGTGACGGTCGATCCCAGCCCAAGCGGATTTCCGATGGCGACAACCCAGTCGCCCACGCGCGCCTTGCTGCTGTCGGCAAAGCGGACGAAGGGCAGGCCGGTTGCCTCGATCTTGAGCAGGGCAAGGTCGGACGCGGCGTCGCGGCCAACGATGCGGGCGCGAAACTCGCGGCGGTCGGTCATTGTCACGGTTACGGTATCGACCGCATCCCCGCGGGGACCACCGGAAATGACATGATTATTGGTCACGATGTAGCCGTCGGCGGAAATCAGGAAGCCGCTGCCACCGCCCTGCTGCTCCTGCGTCACCGGCTCGCGCGTTCCGGCGCTCGGGTCGATGCGGGTGCCAAGCGTCACCTGCTGTTTAGTGGCGATATTGACGACCGCCGGTTGCAGCTGTTCGACAAGGTCGGCAAAGCTCGCGGGTGCGCCCGACCGGGGCACGACACGTTCCATCTGTGCGGCTTCGTTTTGCGCGACCTGTGCCACCAGCGGGCTCTGACTAGTGAGCGCAAGCGCCGTTCCGCCCAGCAGCATCGCGGTGGTAACTCCATAAACGTAGCGCACGTCTTTATCCCTCTCTTGCGCCAGAAATGCTGGCTATTTCGCGTCTGTGGTGCGAATTCGCGCCTGAACAGCAATTGAATGACGCTGTCGTCCGTCCGCCCGAATAGGCCGCTCGTCGAAGCGTCAATCCATGCTTATTCCCCGCGAAAACGCCGCAGATAGTCATTGTCCGGCGACAGCACCATCTTGGTCTCGCCCCGGTTGTTTTCCCCGAGGAAGGTCTGACGATAGCTCTGCATTGCGCGGTAGAAGTCGTAAAATTCGGGGTCCTTGCCAAAGCTGGCGGCATAGATGCGCGCCGCCTCGCCATCCGCGCCGCCGCGAATGATCTGTGCTTCCTTCTGCCCCTCGGCACGGATCGAAATCGCTTCCTGCTGCCGCGCGGTGCGCATGCGGTTGAACGCCGCCTCCAGCGTCGCACCTTCGGGCAGGTCGGCGCGCTTGATCCGCACGTCGATGACTTCGGCGCCGTATTTGCGCGCTTCACGATTGAGCGCGGCCTGAATATTGTCCATCACCGCGCCGCGTTCGGCGGACAGCAGCGTTGCAAAGGTACGCTTGCCAAGCTCGTTGCGCAGCGACGAACCGAGAATGGTCTTGAGCTGTTCGGTCAGCCGCTCCTCGGTGCGGATCGCGGTGTACATGCGCACCGGATTGGTGATGCGAAAGCGCGCGAAGGCATCAACCTGAAGGCGCTGCTGATCGGTCGACAGCACCTGCTGCCGCTCCATGTTCACACCCAGCACGCGTTTGTCGATGAAGGTGATGGTGTCGACGAACGGAACGCGCGCCACCAGCCCCGCACCGGACTCGCCAAAATCTTCCTTGGGATCGTAGCGGTTCACCATTCCCTGAATTTCGCCAAAGCGCAGGATCAGCGCCTGTTTATCCTCTGGCACCACGGCGAAGGTAGAGGTCAGGACGACCAGCAGAGCGATGACGCCGAAGAGGAGGCGCAGGGGGCGCTGCATCAGATTGTCGAACATCACTGGCCTCCCTTGGCGACGGGCGCAGGCGCGGGTGCCGCGCGGCGTTGAAGCTCGCTGAGCGGCATATAGGTATTCACACCGCGCGGTTCGACGATCGTCTTGTCGACGTTGGACAACACATTCTCCATCGTTTCATAGTAAAGCCGCTGGCGGGTCACGCCGGGGGCGAGCCTATATTGCTCGTAAATCTTGTCGAAAGCGGACGTGTCGCCGCGCGCGCGTTCCAGCACTTGCTGTTCATAGGCGCGGGCAAGGTTGATCGCCGACTCCCGCTCCTGACGGGCGGCGGTCACTTCCTTGAAAGCCTCGTCGACGGCCTGCGGCGGGTCCGCCTGGCGAATGGCGATGCCCTGAATCGAGATGCCCGCGCGATATTCGTCGAGCAGTTCCTGCATCCGCGCTTGCACCTGCGCCTCGATCTCGACGCGCCCTGGGCCGATCGCCTGGACCAGATCGAAATTCGCGACGGTGGCGCGCATTGCGCTTTCGGCGACCTCGCGGATGGTGCCGTCGGGGTCGGCAAGCTGGAAAATATACAGCTCCGGGTCGCGGATCGTCCAGCGCACTTCATAGGCGAGGTCGACGATGCTCTGGTCGCGGGTCAGCACGAAGTTTTCGTCCGCTGCCGACGGGGTGCCGATGGGCATGGTGCGAATCTGCCGCACATCCTCCATCTGGATGCGTTCGAGGGGTGAGGGCAGGGTGAATTTGACGCCCGGCCCGACGGTGCGCGAATAGCTGCCCAAACGGGTGACGACGCCTTCCTTTTCCGGCGGGACGACATGGAAGGACGAGAAGGCGACCCACAGCAGGACAAAGGCGACAAGGCCCCAGCTCCACAGCTTGGCCGACGGCATCGGTGGCAGGTTGGCGCCGAAACCGCCACCGCCGCCGCCCGAGCCGCGTCCGCGCTTCAGCAATTCGTCGAGCGCAGAGGGGCCGCGCGGTTTGCGCCCACCGCCGCGATCCTCCACTGGCGACAGCCACGGGTTGCGCGGGCCAGCGTCACCGCCGGATTTGCCATCCTTGCCATCATCGCCCGAACCGCCCCACGGGCTGTTCGCCATCGCGCTGATTCCGTTGAAAAAGCGCCGAATGCTCCCACGAGAGCCCGGCGTTTGCGGCACATTGTCCATCCTGTCCATGAATGCATTTATAGGGACAGGTTTCGCGAAAAACAGGGGGGTTAGGAATAATGCGCTGGCAAAGTTGTCCGGCAGACCTATTTGCGCGGGCATGACCGATGCCGTCCCCCCCTCGCTCGATGCCCTGACCGCCCGCGCCGCCGCGCTTTCGGAGGGTCGCGCGTCGGGACTGCGACTGCTGGATGAGGCGGGCACACTGGCGCTGGTGTTGGACATCACCGGGCTGGACGACGGGGCACCCGCCGCGCTGGAGGAGCGGGTGCGCAGCGCCCTGCTGGCCGAACCGGGCGTGGCGGCGGTCAAGATCGCGCAGACCCGCTCGCGCCGCGCGCGGCCTATCATTGCCATCGGCAGCGGCAAGGGCGGGGTCGGCAAATCGACGCTTTCGACCAACATCGCCATCGCGCTCGCCCGCACGGGGCGCAAGGTCGGGCTGGTCGATGCCGACATATATGGGCCGTCGCAGCCGCGTCTGATGGGGTTGGAAGGGCAAAAGCCGGAAGCGCGCGGCGGCAAGCTGGTGCCCGTTATGAGCGCGCACGGCGTTGCGCTGCTTTCCACTGGCCAGATCGCCGCGCCAGGACAGGCGATCGCGTGGCGCGGGCCGATGGCGGGCCGGGCGCTGGAACAATTGATCGATGCGGCATGGGGCGACACCGAACTGCTGATCGTTGACCTGCCCCCCGGAACCGGCGACGTGCAATTGTCGATGATTACCAAGCACAAGCCGATGGGCGCGGTGATCGTGTCGACGCCGCAGGACCTGGCGCTGATGGACGCGACCCGCGCCATCGGCCTGTTTGAACAGGTGCAGGTGCCGATCATCGGCATGATTGAAAACATGGCCGGTTATCTGTGCCCCCATTGCGGGGAATTTTCCGATCCCTTCGGCAGCGGCGGTGCCGAGGCGGCGGCGGCGACCATGGGGCTGGACTTTCTGGGCCGCGTGCCGCTCGACATCGGCATCCGCACGGCCAGCGACGACGGCGCCCCCCCGGCTGCAGGGAACGATGCGCTGGCGCGGCCCTTTCAGATGATTGCCGCGCGTATTGGCGCATGGATCGACGCGCACCGGCAGGAGGGCTGAGATGGCGATCAATGACGAAGGCGAAATCCGCGCGCTCTTGGGCCAGCCGTGCCGCATTGCGGTGGTTGGCGCATCCCCCAACCCCTCGCGCGATTCGAACCGGGTGCTGGCGTTCCTGAAAGGGCAGGGACATGAGGTGATCGCGGTCAACCCCGGCCATGCTGGCCAGTCCATCCACGGCGCGCCGGTCGTGGCCGCGCTGGCCGACATCAACCCTCCGGCAGAGATGGTGGACATATTTCGCAACAGCGAGGCGGCGGGTGACGTGGTGGACGATGCGATCGCGCACGGCGCGAAAGCGGTGTGGATGCAGCTGGGCGTCGTCAATGAACAGGCCGCCGCGCGGGCCAAGGCGGCGGGGGTGATTGTCGTGATGGACCGCTGTCCCAAGATCGAGGTGCCACGGCTGGGGTTGTTGCGGTAAAATAGTGCGAGCTTTGACAAGCTCATCCCTCTCCCACACCGTTTACCCTGAGCTTGTCGAAGGGCTGTCCTTTCTTTGCCCATCGTCAAGAAAAGAACGGCCTTTCGACAAGCTCAGGGCAGGCGGTTTTGGGATGGATAGGGAATTATCTTGCCGGTGCTGAGGGTAGCGCGCATGCCACCCACGAAAGCGCTTTCCTGACCGCGCCTGCGTCCCTATCAGCGGCGGCGCATGAACCGCTTTCGTGACAGACTTTCCGCACGGCGGAATCCTGTGTTGCCGCAGATCAGCCGCCGATCGCTGCTGGTCGGAGCAGGCGCGGCGGGTGGGCTGGCGCTGGCCTGGACGGTGTGGCCGCGCGATTATGGGGTCAATGTCGCGGTGGCGCCCGACGAAAGCCTGTTCAACGCCTTTCTGAAGATCGCGCGCGACGGGCGGGTGACTATTGTCGTGCCGCAGCTGGAAATGGGGCAGGGCGTCACCACGCTGTTGCCCCAGATCATGGCGGACGAATTGGGCGCGGATTGGCGCACCATCGCGGTCGAACCCGCACCGATCAGCCCCAACTATGTCAATCTGTGGCTGGTGGATCAGGACAGCGCGACGGTGACGCCGCGCGCAGGATTACCCGACATCATCGGCGACATCCGCCAGTGGACGCGCCGGGAATATGCTGAGCGCCACGCGGCGATGCTGACCGCCGGATCATCATCCGTGCAGATGTTCGAGGGGCCATGCCGCGCCGCCGCCGCGCAGGCGCGCGCCATGCTGATGATGGCGGCGGCCGAACGCTGGGATGCCGACTGGCAGGATTGTGACACGGCGGCGGGCTTTGTGACGCTGGGCGAGCGGCGGCTGCGCTTTGGCGAACTGGCGGCGGCTGCGGCGGCGATCACTCCGCCGGATGAACCACAATATCGCGCTGCCAGTGCTGACCCACTTTACGGCCAGGAACTGACCCGGCTTGACCTGCCCGCCAAGGTTGATGGCAGCACGAACTACGCGGGCGACGTGCGCCTGCCCGGCATGGTCTATGCCGCCATTCGGCAGGGGCCAGTCGGCGATACACGGCTGGTGTCGATCGACACGGCAGCGGGCCTGAAAAGCCCCGATGTGCTGCACTATGTCCGCACCGAACGCTGGCTGGCGGTGGTGGCGCGGAACTGGTGGGCCGCCAACCGCGCGCTCGACCGGTTCGCGCCGGTGTTTGAAACGGCGGGCAAGCCGGTTTCGACACCGGCCATTGCGGCGGCGCTCGACCAGGCGCTGAAGGACGAGGGATGGCGTATTCATAGCCGGGGGGATGTCGCCAGCGCCTTTGCGGGCCGCCGCCTGCTGGGCAGCGATTATCGCGTCGCGCCCGCGCTGCACGCGCCCATCGAAACCCGCACCGCGACCGCCGCGCCCGATGGTCGGCGGCTGCGCGTGTGGGCGGCAAGCCAGGCCCCGGCGCAGTGCCGCGCGGCCATCGCCGCCGCAACCGGGCACGACGAGCACAGCGTGACGCTGTTCCCCATGCCCGCGGGCGGCAGTTTCGGCATCGGACTCGATCATAGCGCGGCCGTGCAGGCCGCTGTCATCGCCGACACGGTCCAGCGCCCGGTGCAACTGGTGTGGTCACGGGCGGAAGAGATCATGCGCGATCTGCCGCGACCGCCCGCCGCCGCGCATCTGACCGCCAGCCTGAACAGCGCGGGCGGCATTGATGCGCTGGCCGTCAAGATCGCCGCGCCATCGACGACGCATGAAGTCCGCGACCGGCTGTTGTCGAACACCCGCCCCGCCGCCGCGCAAGCCGCCGCCGCCGGGCGCAGCGATGCGGGTGCGGTGGTTGGCGCGCTGCCCCCCTATGCCATTCCCCATGTGGCGGTGGACCACTATCCCGCCGACATCGGCCTGCCGACAGGGCGGTGGCGAGGCAATGCCGACAGCTATACCGCCTTCTTCGTCGAATCCTTTGTCGATGAACTGGCCTCACGCGCGGGCAGCGATCCGCTGTCCTATCGCATGGGGATGCTGTCGGGCGCGCCGGAACTTGCCCGCTGTCTCATCACCGCAACCACGCTGGGCGGGTGGGAAGGCGGCGGCGCTGGCACGTCGCAGGGCATCGCCTGTCACTCCATGCGTGGCAGCCATATCGCCGTACTCGCAGAAGCGATGATGACCGCCGACGGCCTGCGCGTCATCCGGCTGGTTGCGGCGGCGGATTGCGGGCGGATCGTCAACCCGGCGATCACGCGGCAACAGCTGGAGGGCGGCCTGATCTTTGGCCTTGCCGCCGCAGCAGGGACGACGACCGACTATCGCGGCGGGGTGGCCGATGCCCGCCGCCTTGCGCAGCTTGGCCTGCTGCGCCTGTCGCACTGCCCCGAAATCACCATCGAACTGGTGGACAGCGACCGCGAGCCGGGCGGTATCGGCGAACTTGCCGTGCCGGTCGTCGCGCCGGCTATCGCCAATGCCTTGTTCGCGGGCAGCGGAAAGCGTATCCGCCGTCTTCCTCTTTCTCCCGGTCCATCATGACGATCATTCCGCCCGCCGACCATCCACCAGTCATGCCCCCGCGCATTGGCGTGCTGCTGGTCAATCTTGGCACGCCCGACGCGCCAACGACCGAGGCGGTGCGCCGTTATCTCAAGCAATTCCTGTCCGACCGGCGTGTCGTGGAAATCCCGCCGCTGTTGTGGCAGCCGATCTTGCGGGGGGTCATTCTCAACACCCGTCCCCGCAAGTCGGCCCATGCCTATGCCCAGGTGTGGACCGATCAGGGTAGCCCGCTTGCCGCCATCACCGCGCGCCAGGCCGAGGCGCTGCGAGACCGGTTCGGGGACAGCGTGATGGTGCGCCATGCGATGCGCTATGGCCAGCCCGCCATCGACGGCGTGATCGACGACATGCTGGCCGCCGGGTGCCGGCGCATCCTCATCGCGCCGCTGTATCCGCAATATTGCGGTGCGACGACGGCGACAGTGATGGACGCGGCCTATGCCCATCTGGCGACTTTGCGCTGGCAACCGGCGCTGCGCACGCTGCCGCCCTATCATGACGATCCCCTCTATATCGACGCGCTCAAGGCGTCGGTGGACGCGGGGCTGGCGGCGCTCGATTTTGCGCCTGACGTGCTGCTGGCGAGCTTTCACGGGATGCCCGAACGCACGTTGATGCTGGGCGATCCCTATCATTGCCAGTGCGTCAAGACCGCGCGGCTGATGTCCGAAGCGCTTGGGCGGCCGGTGGCGGTGTCGTTCCAGTCGCGCTTTGGCCGTGCCAAATGGCTTGAGCCCGCCACCGACGACACCATCGTTCGGCTCGCGGGTGAAGGGGTGAAGCGGCTGGCCATCATTGCGCCAGGGTTCAGCGCCGACTGCCTGGAAACGCTGGAGGAAATCGCGATGCAGGGCCGCGATGCCTTTGTCGAGGGTGGCGGCGAGCATTTCGCCTATCTGCCGTGTCTTAATGACGGCGAACAGGGCATGGCGATGCTGGAGGCGCTGGTGCGGCGGGAATTGTCGGGCTGGCTAATAACCTGATCTTCAGAAACTTAAGTTAGCCGGGTAGCAACCAAAAGGATTGCTGCCATGCTCGACCTTATCAGTCAGTTGAACCCGGTCACCCTGATGATCGTGATCGCGCTCATCGTGCTCAACGTTGCGGGTGCGCTGATCCTGCGCCTTGTGCGGCAGGGTGCTGCCAAACCGGCCGATATCGTCAACGCCACCAAGGCCCGCATCGAGCAGGGCAAGGCGCGCAAGGAAGCCGTCAAACAGGCCGAAGCGGCGATCGCGGAGCCGGTCGCGAACAGCCGCCTGTCGCGCATCGGCGCGCGCGGGGGTGCCAGTGAGCCCGCCGGGATCGAGCTGGCCGAGGCGGTGGGCGAAACCGACGCGCCCCCGGCTGCGACCGCCGCAATCGACGCAGCGGACTATGGCCATGATGAAGCATCCGACGTCCCATATGAACCCGAATTCGAAGCGGAAGCAGCCGATGGTGCCGATCCGCTCCTTTTCGAAGATGTGGAGACCAGCGCGGTCTTTGCAGCTGAAATCGTTGGCGAGGCTGACGACGAGGATGCCGTATGCCCGGCACCTGAAAGCTGGCATGGATCCGAAGCAGTATCCGATGATATGCCGTTCGACTTTGCTGATCCGGTTAACCATCCGCGCAATTGGACCGAGCTGGTAGCCGTCATTGACGCGCTGGATCAGGTGCTGACCCGCCCCTGGGCCGAGGACCGGATGACGCTACAGCTCAGCCGCGATCAGCTGGCCGCGAGTGCGGCCGGGGACGAAGCCGCGACGCTGAACCTGTCCAAGCAGCTTGCCGCGACCGATCTTGCCCGCACGATAAACAGCGCCGCGCGCGAACAGGCGGCCGAAGTTGTCGCCGTGGTCCGCGAATTTGCGCATCGGGCACCGTTCGATTCAGACGAATGCGCCGCTGTCATGAACGGCTTGACCGAGATTGAATGGATGGCGCTGAACCGCAACGGACAGGAACTTGGCAAGCGCACCCTGCCGCTCACCGTCAGCGCGCCCGAAACGCCGCTGTGGGTCGAGGATGCGCAGGCGGCGGTTGAACGTCTGCGCCGCGATCTGGCGGCCTGATCTCTTCCACGGCGAATGAATAGCTATGCAGTTGACGTTTCGGTCAACTTGCCGCCGCGCGCCTCTCCCGATACCCAATGCTCCAGGCAGATCGGGAGAATATCGGCATGGCACGTATCGCAATCGTCACCGGAGGCAGTCGCGGAATTGGGGAGGCGATCAGCCTTGCCCTCAAGGACATGGGCATCACGGTCGTCGCCAACTATGCCGGCAACGATGCCAAGGCTGCGGAATTTACCGCGCGGACAGGCATAGCGGCATATAAATGGGACGTCGGCGACCATGCCGCCTGCCTTGATGGCTGCGCCCGCATCGCGGCCGAGGTCGGCCCGGTCGATATCGTTGTCAACAATGCGGGCATCACCCGCGACGGCACGCTGGCCCGGATGAGCTATGACGACTGGCACGATGTCATGCGCATCAACCTTGGCGGCTGTTTCAACATGGCCAAGGCGTGTTTCCCGGGCATGGTCGAACGCGGGTGGGGTCGGATCGTCAACATCGGATCGATCAACGGCCAGGCCGGCCAATATGGCCAGGTCAACTATGCCGCCGCCAAATCGTGCATTCATGGTTTCAAGAAAGCCCTGGCGCAGGAAGGCGCGAAAAAGGGGGTAACGGTCAACGCCATCGCGCCAGGATATATCGACACCGACATGGTGGCCGCCGTGCCCGCGCCGGTGCTGGAAAAGATCGTCGCCAAGATTCCCGTCGGGCGGTTGGGCCAAGCGCACGAAATCGCGCGCGGCGTCGCATTTCTGTGCTCGGAAGATGCGGGTTTCGTCACCGGGTCGACGCTCAGCATCAATGGCGGGCAGCATATGTATTAAGGGCTGGGGCGCGGCCCTGTTTTGCCGCTGGACTCGCCGCGCCGACTGTCCAATAATCGGTTCCGATGGGGTTTACGGAACATCCGCTGCGCCGCTGGGCGGTGGACGAAATGCGCTTGCGGCGTTTCGCGCCTGTCGCGCGCGAGTGCGATATGTATCAGGTCGTACGCCTGATCGATCCCGCCGAACGCGGCATGGAGGATCGATGGCTGGTCAGCCACCGTCCGGATTTCGACGATTGGACGCTCGCGCCGCGTCATGGCTCCGGTCACGCGCGCAGTGCCATCCATTTCCTGTGGGAACGGCATACCGAAGCCAGCACATTGACGCTGATCCTGCCCGCAGACGCGGACGAGGCGGCGCGTGCGCCCTATATCAAATGGCTGGAACAATGGCCCGGCGCGGTGGTGCGGGCGACGCGTATCTTTGTGTTGCCCGACGCGGCCGCCATTGAGACACAATTGGCGCGGCAGGAGATTTCGGCCGCCGACATGGTCTGCTGCGACGTTAATGCGGGGCTGCGGCTATGGTCCGATTTCGGCATTCATGGCGATGGCTATGGCCGGTTGCTGATTTCGGCGGGCGATGTCGATGATGCCGAGCGCGGACGGATTATCCAGCGGGTTCAGGAACTGGGCAATTACCGCAATCTGGCATTGTTGGGATTTCCTGCCGTCCAGGAATATGGGCCGCAGGCCGATGCGCTGGAAACGAAACTGTCCGAACACGCCCGCCGCGTCGCACTGGCCGATGATGATGACGAGGCGCTGCTCAATCAGCTGGCCGGGATATCATCCGAACTGGAACTGATCCGTTCGGCGACCGGATTCCGGCTGAGCGCGACAGCGGCTTATGCGGAGGTCGCCGCCGACCGGCTAGCCGCGCTCGACGTGCGTCCTGTCGCCAACTACCAGAGCCTGACGGATTTTACCGAACGGCGGCTGGTGCCGGCATCGCGTACTTGCGCGGTATTTCGCCAGCGACTCAACCATATTGCCGAACGTATTTCCGGGGTCATGCACACGCTGGACGTGCGCATCGACAGCCGGATCAAGGCCCAGAATTTGAATCTGATGCGGTCGATGGAACGATCAACCCAGCTGCAATTGCGGTTGCAGACGCTGGTCGAGGGGTTGTCGGTCTTTGCTGCCGCTTATTACCTGCTCGGCCTGATTGGTTATCTCGCGAAGGGTGCTGATGCGGCGAACGGCGGTAAATGGGCGGAAATCATTGTTGCGGCGGCGACGCTGCCGGTTGTCCTGCTCATCTATTTGTTCGTGCGGAGACTGCGCAGCAAGATGTTGGACGAGGTTGGCACCGAGTCCCATTGATACCCCCTAGCATTACCGCTTTTCTCCGTCGCCCAAGTGGAGTAACACTGTGCTGGGTTGGACAGGAAAAATCCTGGCAGTAGTCACAAGACGCCATAGGAGCGGATATGATTAAAACACGTGCATTGTTGGGCGCGGCAGCGATGTCGGCCTTGCTGGCTGCCTGTTCGGGTGGCGGCGAAGAAAAGGCATCGGCCGATCCGGCTCCGGCCGCAGCGCCCGCTGCTGCCCCTGCTCCTGCGCCCGCGCCTGCGGCCCCCGCTGCTCCCGCGGCGAGCGCTGCTCCGGCGGTGGACGATCTGACCACGCTTGATGGCACGCAATTCGCAAGCTTCACCGGCAACCCGGCAGCAGGCAAGATCGTGTTCGCACAGTGCCGTACCTGTCACGTCACCGATCCGGGCGTGAACAAGACCGGTCCTTCGCTTGCGGGGATCATTGGCCGCGCGGCGGGAACCGTTCCGGGCTTTAGCTATTCGCCCGCCAATGCGAACAGCGGCATTACCTGGACCAAGGAAAAATTGTTCCAGTATCTGGAAAAGCCGCAGCGTGTGGTGCCCAAGACCAAGATGATCTTTGCCGGCATCCCTGATGCGCAGAAGCGCGCCGACCTGATCGCCTATCTCGCGGCTCCGAACTGAGCATCGCATTCTTGTAAATTAGCAGAAAGGGCCGGGAGCGATCCCGGCCTTTTTTGTGACCCGGCCCTAGCGGATGGCCCCGCGCGCGAGCAGACGGGGGACGAGCACCAGCGCCGCCACAAGCGGCCACCGCCGCATCCACGGCGCGATGGCGATGGCGGTTCCGGCATGACGGTTGATCTTCCACGCCAAATAATCAATCCCGCCGGCGTAGGTGAAGGCGGCCTTGGCAAGGCGGAGGATGCTAAGCGCCTTGCCCGTGATCCGGCGGCGACGCCATTGCCAGTGGACGCGTGCGCCAAGCGCCGGGCGCCAACTCCACGCGACTGCTTCAGCGGCTGGCCCGAACCGGGCATATCGCGCCGGGTCAGCATCGACGACCGATGTCGCGCGCCCGCTGCGTTCCGAACGCAGTTCGGCGGTGTAGGTCATCGCATAACCGCGCCGCCAGTGACTCAGCGGGTCGCGGTCATGAAGCTGCCCGGGGTTCGACACTTCGGGGTCAAGTCCCGCCACCGACCACAGCAGCGTCGGCGCGGCCCGGGCGACGGCGGTGATGGCCCGCTGTCGTGCCCGCTCATCCGCAGCCCAGACAAGGCGTGATGGCTGCGAAAAGCGTGCCCAAACCGACACGTTTCGTGTCTCTGGTCCGTTCAGCCGGTGAAAGTCGGCTTCGCTCAGCACCGCATATTTGGCGATCAGCCCGCCATGCTCGAACGGAAAGACATTGGGCGGGACCATGTGGTTGGCGGCCGCCAGCCAGCCCCGGCCATAGGCGGCGCGGTAGTCGGAGACGATCAGATAGAAATCGAGCATCAGCCCGTCGAGACGGCTTTCGCGCAGGCAACTGCCATAAAAGAGCACCGCTCGCGCCGCGTCCGGATAGCAACCGGCCAAAGCCGCGGCCATTGCAGTCACGCGGCGGTCAACGGTTTCGGTCAGCTCGGCGTCGACCATCCGCGTCAGATCTTCGATGGCCGTCACCGCCGCACTCAGGCGGCAAGGCGCAGAAAAGATACCGGCGGCGTGGACGTCAGCACGATCGGCCGTCCGTGCTGCGCCTCGAAAATCTCGCCGTCGAGGATGACGTTGGACCGATCGCCCTCGATGCGAATTTCATCGCCCGCCTCGAAATGCACGCCCGTCACCGGTTGTTTGCCCAGCGTGCCGCGCCAAGTCGCGGTCATCAACCGGACGAGCGCCCCGACGCTGCGATCGACCGCCAGCAGCTTCATCGTGCCTGCGGCCTTCATGTCGTTCGTCCGCACGCTCAGCAGCAGTTTTTCGAGCGTGGTCACGATCAGCAGCGAAAACATGCCTTTCAGTTCGCCCTGCCGGTGCAGCGAAACACGCAGTGGCACCGGCTTTGGCGGCAAACGCCCGCCGCCCAGCCCAAACAGGATTGAAAAAATGCCCAGCAGCGCTGCCAGGAAATGCGACAATCCGTTGGGCAGGCCCAGCGGATAGATTTTGTGGCGGCAATAAAGCATCACATCAGCGAGATAAGCCCCGCCCAGAAACATGCCGAGCACGGGTCGGCCAGACCCCGAGGATAGTGCGATCAACTGGCGCTGGATCACATGCTCATCAAGATTACATGACGCCAGATCGACCACGCGCTGCAACGCGGCCAGCGGGTCGCCTTCCGCCCCCAGATCGAGCGCGATCAAATTGGTCTTGCCGTTCGGAAGCACCGCGACCGGCGGCGGCGATCCGGCAAAATGCGTGCCCGAATGGAGTTCGGTCAGTGCCGCCTGGACCGTGCCGTCGCCGCCGTTGATGGCGATGACGCGCGGGCCGACCATGGCGATGGTCCGCATCGCGTCGCCGATCTGCGCCACATCCTCGACCTCATAATGAAAGATTTCGGGATGATCGGCACAAAAGGCCCGAACCTGCGGCAACAGCGAACGGTTGCCGGTCGACTTGGGATTGGAGAGGAGCGCAACGCGGGCCAAGATCCGTGCACTATTTCACGGGATCGAACGACAGGCCGTTCACATAGTTCAGTGTCACCGGGACGCGCCGTGTGGTTTCGCTGACCGCAAAGCTGGTCGCGCTCAGCGGCGGTTTGCGCTTGAAGATGAAATCGCTGAGCTTCATGTCGGGATTGCCCGACAGGCCGCCGCCGTCGCTGCGGTCCGACTTCCCGTTGCCGTTGATGTCGTGGCGGACCGAGACGACATAATTGCCCGGTTGCTGCACCGGCAGGCAGATGCGCATGGGGCCGCTCTTGCTGACCGGCACCTCGACGCGGTCGAGCCACTTGCGCTTTTCGAGGTAGGTTTTCTGGTTTGCGGCAAAAATCTGGATGCGCAGCGTGCCCGTGCGCGCCTTGAACCCAGCAACCTCGACCAGCGCGGCGCTTTCATTCGCATCGCAGCGCTGCGCAGCCGGGCCGAGGGTCGTGGCCTGCGCCGCCAGCGGCACCGACAACGCAAGGGCGCTCATCGCACTGAACAGCGTTGCATAGCAAAGTTTCGACATGACCTTATCACTCCAGGCGGTTATAGCCCCATCCGGCAGTCGCCGACATGGGTCCAGTTTGCCCCTGAATGGCAGATCGTCATCGTTTGCGGCCAAATCATGGTGATGGGACGTCGGAAAGTTGAATTTCATTCCTGCCATCGACCGGTACATTGCCCGGCTCATCTTTTTGCCGATGCTTGCGACGCTGGTGCTGTCGGCTATGCTGCTGGTGCTCGACAAGATGCTGCGCCTGTTCGACTTCGTCGCATCGGAAGGGGGGCCGGTCAGCGTCGTGTGGCGGATGCTGGCCAATCTTATCCCCGAATATCTTTCGCTGGGCATCCCGATCGGGCTGATGCTGGGTATCCTGCTGGCCTTTCGCCGTCTGGCGACCTCCAGCGAGCTTGACGTGCTGCGCGGTGTCGGGATGAGTTTTGGGCGGCTGATGCGCGTGCCCTATATCTTTGCGATCGGCCTGGCATTCGTCAATTTCGCCATCGTCGGTTTCGTGCAGCCTTATGCCCGCTATGCCTATGAAGGGTTGCGGTTTGAGCTGCGTTCGGGGGCGTTGGGGGCGTCGATCAAGGTCGGTGAGTTCACCAATCTGGGCGAGCGCATGACGCTGCGGATCGAGGAAAGCAGCAATGAAGGGCGCAACCTTAGCGGCATTTTCATTCGCGGGCAGAATCCGGATGGACAGCGGGTGTCGGCCACGGCCGCGCGCGGCCAGTTTCTGGCCACCGACGACCCCGACACGATCATCCTGCGGCTGACCAAAGGCACGCTCGTGCACGAAAGCCCCGGCTTTGCCACGCCGCGCGTATTGAGCTTCGACAACCACGACCTGCCCATCCCTCTGCCCAAGATCGAGGCGTTTCGCACGCGCGGCGGGGCGGACCGGGAACGCACCATTCCGGAGTTGATCCGCGTGGGCCAGGACGGCGCCGAGAGCCTGTCGACGCGGCTTGAATCCCGCGCCAATTTCCATTTCCGCATGGCCGAGGTGGTGGCGATGCTGCTGATACCCCTGATGGCGGTTGCACTGGCTATTCCGCCCAAACGGTCGACGTCGGCGCTGGGCGTGTTCCTGTCGATCGTCATCCTCGTCACCCAGCACAAGATCAACGAATATGCCGAGGCGCTGGGCGCGCGCGGTGTCGTTGATCCGGTTGTGGCGCTGTGGGCACCCTTCCTGTTGTTCGCCGCGCTGGCCATCTGGATGTATCATATGGTTGCCCATGTGCCGGGCGGTCAGCCCATCGGCGCGCTCGAACGGGTGGCGGGCAAGATCGGCGCGCAAATCCGCAGGCTGGTCGCCAATATTAGCGGCGCGGCCCGGCGCAACGCGGTGGCCGCGGAGTAAGCCCATCCATGCAACAGCTTCGTTTTTTCCCGTCGCGCCAGATGGCGATCTATGTCGGCAAGATGTTTCTGATCCGCACCTTTGCGATCCTGATCGCGCTGGTGCTGGTGCTGCAAACACTCGACCTGCTTGGCGAAAGCGGCAAGATATTGGCGGTGCCGACGAATGGCGAAGCCGACATCTGGCGCTATGTCGGGCTGCGGCTGCCGCAGATCGTGGCCCGCTTCCTGCCCTTTTCGGTGCTGCTCGGCACTATCCTCACGCTCATCACGCTCAACCAGAACAGCGAAGTGGTGGCCATGAAAGCAGCGGGCATGTCGGCGCATCAGGTGCTGGCGCCGCTGTTCCTGGCCGCGCTGCTGGTCGCGGGGATCAGCTTTGCGTTTAACGAACGCATCGTCGCGCGCGCCAATGCGGCGCTGTCGGCCTGGCAAAAGATCGAATACGCGGAAATCCCGCGAGACAGCGGGGTGCGCACCAATATCTGGGCGCGCGAGGGCGATGACCTTATCAACGCGGGCGAGGTGCGGGGTTTTGGTCGGAACGTGACGCTGAGCAATGTTTCCATCTATCAGCGCACGGGCGGCGCGCTGACCGCCATCATCCGTGCGCCGCGTGCCGTGGTGTCGGGCGACGGGTGGCAGCTGACGGACGCGACACGCTTTGCCGTGCGATCGGGCGAGGTGACTGAGCTTGGCACAATCACCGCCGGGCGCGGGGTTCGACCCCTCGACGCTGATCGCCGGCTCGGTG
>ERZ1066121.1276-NODE-1276-length-19125-cov-6.437284_pt1 | contig 19125 bp, 14 predicted proteins | sample MGYA00382768_ERZ1066121 | MGnify/ENA primary metagenome ERZ1066121 (study PRJEB33369, sample SAMEA5778351) | biofilm metagenome | biome: Industrial cooling water; feature: Water cooling tower basin; material: Biofilm | place: United Arab Emirates | collected... | reverse complement strand
TGGTAAAAGCAATGAAGGTCTGAGGAATGTGATACGAACTTACACCGAAGCTTTCACCTATGAATTTATCTCCAACCTTATCGAATAAAAGGTTATCTTCTGTAAGTGATTTTCGATAGATAGCCGCCAACTTCGCCAGCGTACTCTTCCCCCCACCCGTTGGCCCGATAAAAACCGTTACCCGCTTGAACTCAACGGTGGCCTCGCGGATGGGGCCGAAGTCTTTAACGGTGAGTGTCTCGTTCATCTTTCGCTGCTGAAAAGTGCCCCACCGGGGCGGCGGCAAAGGTAGCCGCTTCGGTAGTGGCGAGCTTAATGCCAAACGCCCCGGCCGCTATGGTAGCGGCCGGGGCGTCTGGTTGTGGCAACTCAATTTACTTGACCACCACCCGGCGGCTCAGCCCCCCGGCGCGCACCACGTACAGCCCGGCAGGCAGGCCGTGCAGGTCGAGCACGGTTAGCTCGTCGCGCACAGTGGAGAGATGGCGCACGGTGCGGCCGAGGCCGTCGAGCAGCGACACGTCGTAGGCGTCGGCGCCCGACAGGCCGGGGTTGGCGGCGTGGCGCACGATGGTCAGCTCGTCATCGGCGGGGTTAGGATAGACGTTCAGGCTGAACAGTGCGGCCTCGGCCTCGGGCGCGAGGCCCACCGTGCCGCCGTTGGCCGAGAACGGAATCTGCTGCGGAGCGCCCGCGCCAAGTTGCAGGCTGATGGTACCGCTGATGGCGCCCGTCACGCCGTTGGGGTTCAGGGTAGCGTCGAGTACCAAGGCTTCGCCGGGCGCAACCGGCGTGGTGGGGTTGCTGACGGTCAGACTCGCGGCGCCGCCGCTCGTGAAGGTGTGCGTAGCGGCGCCGCCCACCGTCAGCGGCTGCGTACCGTTGTTTACGACGACGAACGTATACGTCGCCGGCCCCACGATGCTGCCGAACTCCATCGTCGGGGCGGAGCGGTAGATGGAAACCGAATCCAGCCCGACCGACGGGTTGCCGATGAAGTCGGTAATCCGGTCCACAAGCTGCGGGTAATCGGAGAACGGGTTGCGGTTGCCTTGCGCCGCCTGCACGGCCGCCGAGCGGGCGCGGTCTTGCGCCGTCGGCGGGAACTGCTGATGCCACTGCCGCAGAATGGCCTGCTGCGAGCCGAAGAAGAACGCGTAGTTCTGGTAGCGCGTGATGAAGTACAGCATCGCCCGCGCGGTACGGCCTTTCTGCGGGTCGCGCGGCTGATAACGGTTGTTGGCGCCAAGCTGCGAGGGCGCGTTGATGCTGGAGTTACGGTACGGCTGCGTGGCGACGCCGAACGGGAAGCTGCTGCGCGAGTTGTTGGCGTCGTTGTCGGTCGGGAACAGGTGGTGAATGTCGCTCACCATCGGGTCGGCCGAGCTGAACATACTCTGCGGCCAGGTGTGCTCGGTGTTGAAGTTCTGGTTTTGCGCCTGCGAGCGCGAAGTGTAGCCCGTGGCCTGCCGACCGGTATAGACGCACGTCACGGTGTTCACCGACGCACCCTGCCCGTTGAGGCGCTCGTTGTCGATGGTCATAAACATCCGGTCGCGGGCGGTATTGTAGCCCAGCGCATTGTGGCCCGCCGTGACGATGGATTTGAGCGAGGTCAGCAGCGCCTGTTCTTTCAGGTTCTGCGTAGCCGAGTAGTACGGCAACGAATATTGGCCCTGCCCCACCAAATCGACGCTCACGGCGCCCAGATGGTCGGTGGTGAGTACCAGCTCCGAGTTGTGCTGAATGTTGTGCAACGGCGCAAACGTCACCGTGACGGTCTGCGAGCCACCCGCCGCCACCGTAAACGTGCTCGGCGAGACGCTGAACGCCGGCTGACCGTAGGTGGTAAACAGCTTCGCGGCCACCGCGATGGGCGCGCTCGCGGGGTTCGAGATGGTCAGCGGGCGCGTCTGGGCGGCCACTTCGGTGGCGGTGCCGAAATTGAGCTGGCCCGCGCTGGTGGTGATGGTCTGGGCGTGAGCCGACAGCCCGACGGCCGCGCTCAGCATACAACAAGCGGAAAAACGCTTCATCAAGGTGATTGGATTGAGACCACGAAGGTACGACCGGTAGCAGCCGGCCTCCCGGACAAGTGGCGTAACCGGCCGATAATCACCGAAGCAGACGACTGGTTCCGCGCCCGCCGCGCTCCGCGTAGCTTTGTGGCCGTGCTGCCCGCCTCGCCCCTTACCGCCCTTTCGCCGCTCGACGGCCGCTACCACGCCCACACCGCGCCGCTGGCGCCTTACTTCTCCGAGTTCGGTTTGCTGCACTACCGTGTGCGGGTTGAGGTCGAATATTTTATCGCGCTGTGCGGCCTGGGGCTGCCGCAGCTCACGAGCGTAGGCGAGTCGGATTATCCGGCGTTGCGCCGCCTCTGGCAAGACTTTTCGGTGGCCGACGCCGAGCGCATCAAGCAGCTCGAGCGCACCACCAACCACGACGTAAAAGCCGTAGAGTATTGGTTGAAAGAGCGTTTCCAGCACTGCGGGCTGGGTAAGGTGGTCGAGTTCATTCATTTCGGCCTCACCTCGCAGGACATCAACAACACGGCCCAGCCGCTGGCCCTGCGCGAGGCACTTCAGTCGGTGCTGCTGCCCGCCTACGACGCCGTGCTCGACGACATTCAGCACTTGGCCGAAGCGTGGCTCGGTGTGCCGCTGCTGGCGCGCACCCACGGCCAACCCGCCTCTCCCACCCTGCTCGGCCGCGAACTGCTGGTGTTCGTGGAGCGCCTGATGGGCCAACTCGACGCGGCGCGCGGTGTGCGCCACTCGGCCAAGTTCGGCGGCGCCACGGGTGGCTTCAACGCCCACCACGCGGCCTACCCCGACATCGATTGGCCCGAGCTTGCCGACGACTTCGTGAGCAGCCTCGGCCTCGAACGCGCCTACTACACGACCCAAATCGAGCCATACGACCACCTGGCGGCCCTCTGCGACGCGCTCAAACGCCTCAACACCATCCTCATCGACCTCTGCCGCGACGTGTGGCAGTACATCTCGCTCGGCTATTTCGGTCAGAAGCTGAAAGCGGGCGAAATCGGCTCCTCCGCGATGCCGCATAAAGTCAACCCGATTGATTTTGAGAACGCGGAAGGCAATTTCGGCCTCGCCAACGCCCTGCTCGAGCACCTGGCGGCCAAGCTGCCCATCTCGCGCCTCCAGCGCGACCTCACCGACTCCACCGTGCTCCGCAACGTGGGCGTGCCGCTCGGCCACACTTTGCTGGCGCTCACCAGTCTGCGGCGCGGCCTCGGCAAGCTCACGCTCAACGAAGCCGCCATCCGCGCCGACCTCGCCGCCAACTGGGCCGTGGTGGCCGAAGGCATCCAGACCATCTTGCGCCGCGAAGGCTACCCGCAGCCCTACGAAGCCTTGAAAGAGTTGACGCGCACGGGCGAGGCCATTTCAGAGGCCACCATCGCGTCATTCATCGACGAGTTGACGATTTCGGAGGCTGTAAAACAAGAATTGCGCGCGCTGTCGCCGTTTACGTACACGGGGATGGTGCGGTAGCAAAAAAATGACTTCCACACGGTTGAGAAGCATTTTAACAAGTGCAATAAGCTCGAACTCCCCTCCCCGGACAGGGAGGGGTGGCCCGCAGCGCCGGGGTGGGGCGATACGGCGGTTGGATACGGCGGCCGGGCTACGGTTGTTAAGCGTCGCTTAACCGCGTTGCCCAACCGCCGTGGTCGCCCCACCCCCAGCCCCATTTCTGGGCCCCTACCCCAATCCCCATCCGGGGAGGGGGAGCTTGTTAGCTAGTGACAGCATCGTTGCCCAACCGCCGTGGTCGTCCCAACTCCCATCTTCATCCGGGGAGGAGAGTTTTTTTGTTACCGACAGCTACATTAGCCATATAACAACCCAATCACCGCGCCCACCTCGTTGGAACTCCTGCATCCCGACTGCCGCCACTTCCGGGGCGATTTACCCTGTGCGCCGCACAAAGCGCACGGCTATCATTGCGATGGCTGCCCGGCCTACGCTCCTACCGACACGCGAATACTGATCATCAAGCTCGGGGCCATCGGCGACGTCATTCGCACCACACCGCTGCTGCGCCGGTTGCGGCAGGAATATCCGCAGGGCCACATTACGTGGCTCACGCTCACGCCCGCCATTCTGCCGCAGACGGAAATCGAGCTGATTCTAAATTGGTCGCCGGCGAGCTTACTGTTCGTGCAGCAAGCCGGTTTCGACGTGGTATTCAACCTCGATAAAGACCGCGAGGCGTGCGCGCTGCTGCAATCGCTCGATGCGCCCAAGAAATTCGGTTATACGCTGTATAAAGGCAAGCCGTGGCCGATCAATCAATTAGCCGAGCATAAATATCACACGGGGCTTTTCGACGACGTGTCGAAGGCGAATATCAAGCCCTACGTACAGGAAATTTTCGAGCTGTGCGGCTACGAGTTTCGGCAGGAAGAATACGTATTCGACACGCACGAAGACAAAGGTTACCAGTGGCCGCAGCTCGCCGCCCTGCGCGGCCCGCGCATCGGCCTCAACACCGGCTGCGGTGACCGTTGGACCACGCGCCTGTGGTCCGACGACAAATGGCTGACCCTGATTCGAGAGCTACAAGCCGCCGGGTATGCGCCGGTGCTGCTCGGCGGCGATGCCGAGCACTCGCGCAACCAATTCTTGCACGAGCAAACCGGCGCCACGTATTGCGGCACGTTTCCGCTGCCGCAATTCATCAATCTGCTGTATCAGATGGATGTCGTCGTCACGCAGGTGACGATGGCGATGCACATCGGCATCGCGCTACGCAAGCCGCTGGTGCTGATGAACAATATTTTCAATCCGTACGAATTTGATTTGTACGGGCGCGGCCACATCGTGCAGCCCGACCGCGAATGCGTGTGCTACTTCCGGGGCAGCTGCCGCCTCGGCACGAGCTGTATGGAGGAGCTGCCCGCCGAAAAAGTGCTGGCCGCCGTGCGGCAGACGGTGGTTGAGCAGCAAGTCGGCACGTAGGGGTGTACGGATTGCCAAACGGGCACCTCGGGAACACCGGGCTCCAGCCCGGCCCGTAGTGGACGCTGGAGTTGTTGCGAAACACATCTTCGGCCATTCAGGCACTTGCTGCCGCGCCCGGCGGCCCGACCGCCGTGGCGAACCGGGGGTTCGCGGTCCATTGCCCGGCCGCCGTGGCCCGGCCGCCGTGGCCCGGCCGCCGTGGCCCAGGGTAGCACTCCCTTCGGGATAGCAACCCTGGGTTGTGGAACACAACCCTTTCAGGGTTGCCGAAGACCTACAACCGCGTATGCAGCCGCGTGGCCATCGCCACAAGACTGGTGCCTTAGCATAGGGTTCGCGCGTGGGGCCAAGCTGGAGGTTGGTGCTTCCGGGCGGTTATGGCCGCGCGGTTAAGGCCGGTGCGACGTCCGGTTGCGGCTCAGCTTCTCGGTAAATTCCTCGGGCGTGAAGGTGCCGACGATTTCACCGATTATGTCAAGCGGCAAATCTTCGGCTTTGTTGAAATTGACGCAGCTCTTGCCGACTTTCAGTTTTTTATCTACCCCATCGAGCTTGGTTTTCAGGGTGGGGTCCACGTACACGGGCAGCAGGTAGAGCGAGACGTAGTTTTTTTGGTTGGCCAGCGCGATGTAGCCTTCGGCACCGGCGGCGAACTGTAGAAACTTCGGGCCGATTTGCTCGACGTAACCCGCCGGCATATGGTCGCGCACGACCTGCCAGACGCGCGCCACCGACTCGCGCCGTTCGTCGGGGAGAGTAGCCAGATATTCGTCGTAGGTCATCGTTTCGGAAGCGGACATTGAGATGGTAGAAGAGGTTGGAAGGAGGGAAAGGTTGCCGGGCAGCCTGAATAAGTGCCCGGCCGCACAAATGTGGGCACCACCGATTAAACCACCAACCCGGCGTTTTGTCTATGACCGCGAACGGCACGATTCGGGTACCCAACCGCACGGGCCGCTTGGCGTTTTTCATTCCTCGTTTCAATTTTAAGGTTCTCTTTCAATGACCCGCACCTCGTTGTTGCTCGGCACCGCGCTGAGCCTGCTGACCCTCACCACCACCCTGCCGACGCTGGCCCAATCGGCCCCGGCCGCGCCCGACCGAATGGCGCGCGCGCACAAGACCCCCGCCGAGCAGGCCGCCGCGATGACAAAGCGCCACACCAGGCAGCTCGGCCTCTCGCCCGACCAGCAAACCACAGTGGCCGCGCTCAACTCGCAGCTTTCCACCGATCTGAACGCGCTGCTGCAGACCGACAAGGCCGACAAAGCCGCTCGTGCCGCCCGCCGCGCGAAGGCGCAGGAAATCAAGGCCGCGTACGACGCGAATATGAAGGCCACCCTCTCACCTGAGCAATACGCGACGTACGAGAAGCTGCGCGACGAGCGCGAGCAAAAGGCCCGCGCCCGCCACGAAAGCCGCCGCGCGATGCGCGGAAAAGGGGGCACTCGGAAGCAGGTGCCAAGCGCGGCGCCGCAGCAGATGACGCCGGCGCAGGGCTGATTAACCGCCGACACACAACGAAAACGGCCCCGGAAGCACTGCTTCCGGGGCCGTTTTCGTTGTGTGTCGGCGAGCCGAAGCTCAACTCGCGGGTCTGGCTAGCGGGTGACGGCTACGCGCGTCGTGCGCGACACTTTGCCGCCCGTGAACACGAGCTGGTATAACCCAACGGGCTGGCTGCTCAGGTCGAGCGTAGCGGCGGCACCCACTGCCTGGCGCAGCACTACGCGGCCGGCACGGTCGTACACAGTCACGGTTTCGCGCGGGTCGGTGCCGGCCAGGCGCAGCAGGCCGGTGGTGGGGTTGGGGTAAGCGGCACCGTTTTCGCGCACGATGTCGCGGCGCGTGGCCAGCGGCGAGCCGGTGTACTTCAACAGCCCCCCCAAGCCGCCGGCCTGGGTGAATGAGCCGGCCCAGCCGTTCTGGTTGTCGAAGAAGATCACGGCCGTGCGCTGCTCGGCAGTGTCAAGCTCCGTCCAGGTCAGGCCGTAGTCGTACGACACCGACGTGCCGAGGGCTTCCGTCGGGTTGGCGCCGGTACTCACGTAAGCGCCGGGGAGATTGGGGATGCGGGCCAGGCCGCTGCCGAAGAAGTCGGACGCAGCCGTCAGCGGCACGTTCGTCCAGGTCATCCCGCCATTGGTGGTGCGCCGGAGGGTATTGACGGCGCGACCCACGACGAGGCCGTTGTTGGCGTCGCTAAACTCCACTTGACGAATCGCGGCGTTCTGGCCGGAAGCAGTGAAGCCCGTGGCCTGCTTCATCCAGCTCATACCCTTGTCGGTCGAGTGGTAGATGTCGCCTTTCAACGTCGTGAACCAGATGTTGTCGCCCAGAGCATCGAACTGATTGACGAGGCCAAAATCGTTGGCCTGATGCATAGGCACATTGGCCGGCGGGACGCGCGTCCAGGTAGTACCGCCATCGGCGGTGGTGTAAATCTGGAAACGCGAGTCGGGGTCGCTCATCAACACCCCATCCTGTGCATTGAACATATGCACGAAGTTGAGAAAAGAGAGCGTGGGCAAGGTCAGCTCCGACCAGTTGTTGCCACCGTCGGTGGTTTTGAAGATGTAGCCGCCGCCGCCGGTGACGTCGTCATAGGCACTGACGTAGGCCGTCGCCCCATCCACGGCCGAGATGTTGCACATCGCCGCTGTGGCCGAGTTGGTCGTGAAGATGGTGTTGGATGTCCAGGAAGCGCCACCATCGGTACTCAGGAACATATCCTGCACGGCCGCGCTGCCGCCCGAGCCGTCGTAGTGGATACCCCACACCACGTTGGCGGCGGGCATATCAAAATCCTGCACACCCAGTGCCGTGCCGGTAGCGCCGAGGTTGGCCTCGGTCCAGGGAAGTCCTTGCGCGACAGCGGCCGTTCCGCTGCCTACGGCGAGCAGAGCCGCCGAAAAAAGTACACGCTTTAACATCGTGAAAAATGAAAACGAACTGGTGAAACAACTTGAGATGCCGCCACGAAAGCCACCGGCAAAGGCAGCGGGCGGGTCAAAGATAACTGAAACCGGCTTGTACGGCCTGCCCGCAGGCGCGCCGGATGGCAAATGACCGACGGGCAGGGCCGTATTTTTGTACTAGACGCGCCGCCCCGCCGCCGGGTTACTCGCGCCGCGAAAGACGCCCCGCATTTTGCCGGATTCCACAATGCCGACCCACATCGAACGCTTCTACGACAAGGGCCTTGCCCACGCTTCCTACGCCGTGCTGGCCGACGGCGAGGTGGCCCTCATCGACCCCGCCCGCGACCCGCAGCCGTACTACGCCTTCGCCGCTGCCCACAGTGCGCGCATCACGGCCATCATCGAAACGCATCCGCACGCCGATTTTCTGTCGTCGCACACCGAAATCAGCGCCGCCACGGGCGCGCCGGTGTACGTGAGTCCGCGCGTGGGGGCCACGTACGCGCATCAGCCGTTTGCCGAGGGCGGCGCGGTAGTGCGCGTGGGCCGTGCCACCCTGCGCGCCCTCGATACGCCGGGCCACTCGCCCGATTCGATTTGCGCCGTGCTTGAAAGCGCAGCGGGCGACGTGGAGGCCGTCTTCACGGGCGATACGCTGTTCGTGGGCGCCACCGGTCGCCCCGACCTGCGCGACGACCTGCCCGCCACCGATGCCGCATCAGGGCGCCCGGCGCGCGACATTCTGGCCGAGCAGCTCTTCGATTCGGTGCACCGGAAGCTGCTGGCGTTGCCGGCTGCTACGCGCGTACTGCCCGCGCACGGTCCCGGCTCGTTGTGCGGCAAACAGACGGGCTCCGAACTGGAAACCACCATCGGTACCGAGGCCACCCACAACGCGGCGCTGCAACTGCGGGAGCGCGCCGCCTTCGTGGCCGATTTGCTCGCCGACCAGCCGTTCGTACCCAAATACTTTACGGCTACAGTGCGGGCCAATAAGGCCGGGGCGCCGCCCCTGGAAGCCAGTCTGGCGGCCGTGCCGCGCCTGTCGCCCGACGCCGAGCCGGCCCCCGGCACACTCGTAGTGGATACGCGCTCGCCCAACGACTTCCGCGCCGGCCACCTGCCGGGCGCCCTCAACCTGCCCGACGGCGGCAAATTCGAGACGTGGCTGGGGTCGGTGGTGGGGCCGAACGAATCGTTCTACCTGCTCGCTCCCGACGAGAAGGCCCTGGATACGGTGCTCCGCAAAGCCGCCAAAATCGGCTACGAACGGTTGGTGAAGGGCGCCCTCACCACGCCGCCCGCTGCCCGCCTGACGGCCACCAGCCGCCTGGCCGATGCCGACGCCGTGCGCGCCGACGCCACGGGCTACACCGTGGTGGACGTGCGGAACACGTCGGAGTTCGTAAACCGCCTCTTCCCGAACTCGCTCGAAATTCCGCTGCCCGAGTTGCGCGAGCGAGTGGGCGACATCCCGACTGACCGGCCGATTCTGGTGCATTGCGCGGCCGGGTACCGCTCGGCGGCGGCAACGAGCATCATCGAGGCGGCGCATCCGGGGGCGCGGGTGGAGGATTTGAGCGAGGCTGTAACGACGTTTCCGGTGCTGGAGAAAGTCTCTCGCTAAGCTCGCAAAGGGCACAAAGCTGGCATTGTAGCTCTTTGCGCGCACGACTGGCGCGAGTCTTCCGCGAAGCGGGCGACTCGTGCCGACCGATGCCGGGAGTCTCCAGACTCCTCCACATAGCCGCACTGGGCACGGGTGCGAGTCCGGAGACTCGCTGCATCGGTCGGCACGAGTGACCGGCCTTCGGCCGAACACTCGCGCCAGTTTCCCAGATGTTCCATATTCTTTCTATGAAAATCATCCACACCGCCGACTGGCACTTGGGCCAGCGGTTTTGTCAGGAAGAGCGCACCGACGAGCACCGGCATTTTCTGTTTGAGCAGCTATTGCCGCTGATTCAGACGGAGCAAGTGGAGGCGCTGGTGGTGGCGGGCGACGTGTTCGACACCGGCTCGCCTTCCAACGCGGCGCTTGACCTGTACTACTCGTTTCTGGCGGCGCTGCGCCACACGCCGTGCCGCCACGTGGTGGTGGTGGGCGGCAATCACGACTCGCCCGCCACGTTGCAGGCGCCGCAGGCGGCGCTGCGCCATCTGGGGGTGCGCGTGGTGGCCGACGTGCCCGACGATGCCGCCGAACAGGTATTCGAGTTGACCGACGCTGCGGGACAGCCCGCGCTGGTTGTGGTAGCCGTACCATATCTGCGCGAGCGCCATTTGGGGCTGAACACCGTCGGGAAAACCCCCGACGAGATTGCCGCTCAGGTGCGCGCCGGCATTCAGGCGCACTACGCGGCGCTGGCCGAGCGCGTGGCACCGCTGCGGGCGGCCGGGCGGCCGGTGCTGGCCACGGGCCACCTCTTCGCGGCGGGCCTCACGCGCACCGAAGGAATGCGCGACATCCAGGTCGGCAACCTCGGGATGATTGGGGCCGACTGCTTCCCCGACAGCTTCGATTACGTGGCGCTCGGCCACATTCATAAGCCGCAAACGGTGGGCGGACAGGCGCGGGTGCGCTACGCCGGCTCGCCGGTGCCGCTGGCGTTTGATGAAACCGACGTGCCCCGCCGCGTGGTGCTGCTCACGTTCGGCGCCGAGCCGGGGTTGCCTCTCATCGAGGAGCGGTTGCTGACGTGCGCGCGGCGCCTGCTGCGCCTGCGCGGCACCCCCGACGAAGTGGCCGACCAGTTCCGGCGCTTCAAGGCCGTGCCGGGCGAGTTGCCCGCGTGGTTCGGGGTGGAAGTGAGTGATTGGGCCGGAATGACGCCGCTGGCCGGGCAGGTGCTCATCAAAGACGCCGAGTTGGGCCGCGCCGCCGACCTGCGCGTGTTGCGGGTGTCGCCGCCGCCCACGGCCCGCGCCGCCACGCTGGCCGAAATCGCCGCCCAGGGTCGCCACCTGCGCGAACTGACGGAAGAGGAAGTATTCGAGGAGTTGTTGAAACAGAAAAAGCTGGCTCCTGATGTGGCCGAGCCACTGCGCCAAACCTTTCGTGAACTGTTGGCGGGGATGTAAAGACGCATCCTTGCGTCTCCGGCGGTTGGACCACGACGGATGGGCTGTGCCGTGCAGCGAAGACGCAAGGATGCGCCTCTACTGCCCTACCACATTATCCAGCGGCAGCGCCCAACCGCCGCCGCCCCACCACGTTGCCGTGCAGCGGAGATGCAAGGATGCGTCTCTACGATTTTTGAACACCACTTTCTATGCGAATTCTGTCGCTCAAATGCACCAACCTCAACTCGCTGCGCGGCGAGCAGGAGTTGATTCGGTTTGATGAAGGGCCGCTGGCGGCGGCGGGGCTGTTTGCCATCACCGGGCCTACGGGCACGGGCAAAACCACCTTGCTCGACGCCATCACGCTGGCCCTGTACGGGAAGGTGTATCGGTTTGAGGAGGAAGGTGCGAGTCTGAGCGCCGACGAAATCATCGCGCAACTGCTCACCATCGGCACCGGCGTGTGCGAGGTGGAGGTGACGTTTCGGGTCGAAGGTTACGTCTATCACTCGAAATGGGCGTGCCAGCGGGCGCGCAAGAAGGTGGACGGGGCAATGCAGAAGGCCGAAATGTGGCTTTCGCGGATGGGCGCCGACGGGGCGGCCGAATCGCCGTACAAAACCCGCTCGGAGGTACCCAGGGAGGTAGCGCGGCTCACGCAACTCGATTTTGGGCAGTTCGTGCGGTCGGTGCTGCTGCCGCAGGGGGCGTTCGCGCAGTTTCTGAAAGCGAAGAAGGGCGGGCGGGCCGAACTGTTGCAGAAACTCACCGACACCACGCGCTTCGCTGCCATCGGCAAGGCCGCCCACGAGCGCACCCAGCAGGCCGACCGCGAGCTGGAGCGCGCGCTCAACAAGGTGGAGGGCCACGGCGCCTACCTGCTGTCGGAGGAGCAGCAACGTGCCGAGGAAAGCGCCGCTGCCACCGACGCGGCAGCCCTCGCCGACCTTGACCGGCAGCTCGGCGAGCTACGGGCAGCGCAGGCGTGGTTTCGGGCCGACGAAGCCGCCCGCCGCGCCCTCGACAACGCCCGCGCCGAATGCGCGGAGAGCGAAAAGCTCAGCGCCGCGCCCGACGCCGAACACCTGCGCGCGGCCCTCGCGCGCCACCAGCAGGCCGAGCCGTGCCGTGATGCCTGGGACGACTGGCGCCGCGCCCTCGCCGACGTGGAACGCCTGACGACCAACCACGGCGGCCTACAGGCACACTCGGCGGGGTTTCAGGCCGCCGTAACCGCTGCCACGCCCGCCGTGGAAGCCGCCGAGGGAAAGTGGCAGGCTGCCCAGACCGAGTACGCCGAGCAGGCGCCGCGTCTGCGCGAGGCGGTCGTGCTCGACGAGCGCCACGCCGCTGCCGTAAGTACGGCCGCCGAGCAGCAAAAGCGGCTGACGGAAGCCACCCGAAAGCAGCAGGAGCAGCAACACCGGCTGGACACCACTCAGGCGCAACTGACCGGCGCGCGCTCGCTCTTCACCGAAAGTCAGGAGTGGCTCGATGCCCACGCCGCCGATGCCGCCCTCACGAACGAGGCCCTGCAACCCGCCACCGAAGCGTGGCACCACTACCGGCAAGCCCGGCAGGCGCTCGACACGCTCGACGCCCTCGACCACGCCGCCGAACGCCGACGCGGCGAGCTTGCCGCGAGCCTGACGGCGAACGGGGAAGCGCAGGCCAACACCACGTTCGAGCAGGCCGAAGCCGACCGCGCCCGCCGCGCCGCCCTCGACGAGCTGGGCAACCTGCTGGCCCGATTGGAAGGCCACGGGCTGGGCCTGAAAACGACCGCCGACACCGCCACGCTCCTGCTCGACCAGCTCCGCCGGAGCCTGCGGCGCCTCGAGGCGCTCCACCAGCTTCCGGCCTACCGCGATACCGTGGTGCCCGGCGAGCCGTGTCCGCTGTGCGGCGCCCGGCACCACGATTTGCCCGCCGTGCTCTCTGCCTCGGACGCGGAGCTGACGGCCGCGCGCGATGCCGTGACGCGGCAACAGGCCGCCCTCGACAGCCTGCAAGCCCGGCAGCTCCGGCTGCGCGAAGCCTTCCGGCTGGCCCGCGCCGAATGGCCCGCCGACCACGAGATGCCCGCCGCGTTTCCGCCCGGTACGCACCTCACCGACGCCGAGGAAACCGACCTCGACGCGCGCGTTCAGCAGCTTCGGCAGCAGCTTCGCGCGGCCACCACCAACCATCAAAAAGCCACCACTGCGTTGGCCGGGCACCAAACGGCCGCCGACAGCATCAAGGCACAACAACAAGCGCAGGTTGAAGAAGAGGTAGCCCGCCGCCGGAACCGCGCTCCGCACGAGGCGATGATCACGCAGGAGGCGCGCACCCTGACCGCCACCCTCACGACGTGGGGGCGCACCTTCGCGCCCGCCACCGCCGACGCCGACCTGACGGCACTCCGCGACGCCGGGGCCACCTACCAGCAACGCCACGAGCGCCACCAGGCCATCCTGCGCGACGGCAAGCGGGTGAGGGACGAAGTGGCCACTCGCCAAACCGACCTCGAGATCGCTACTGCCGAGCACCGCGCCGAAGCCGCCAGGCTCGCCACCGCCGAGGCCGAGGCCGCCGCCATCCGCACCGAGCGCCTGCGCCTGTGCCCCGCCGACCGGCAGCCCGCCGCCGCGCTGGCCACCCTCGAGCAAGGCGAGAAAACGGCATTCGCCGCGCTCGAACAAGCCAAAAAAGTGCTTCACGACGCCGAAAAGGCGCTTCTCGAACATCAAACCAGCCTCAACGCGGCCTATCAGCACCTGACGGAAGCGACGACCCGCCGCGACGGCTGCCGCGACACGTGGCACCGCCACCGCGACACCCACAAGCTGCCCGCCGACGCCGACCTCGCCGCGTGGCTCATCCGCGACGCGGCCCGCCTCAGCGCCCACCGCCGCGAAGTGAGCGACCTCGATGAACGCTGCCGCAACGCCAACAAAGCCGTGGAAGCCGCCCTCGCGGAGTTGGAAAACCAACGGGCGGCGGCGCCCACGTGGCCCAATCAGGAGGTGGTGGCGACAAACATCAACGAGCTGACCGCCCGGCGCGACGCCCTCAACCGCACCCACGGTGAGCGCGCCGAGCGCCTGCGCCGCCACCAGCAGGCCGCCACCGCCGCTGCCGCCGACGCCGCCGAAATGGGCTGCCGCCAAGCCGACGCCGCCCGCTGGCACGAGCTCAACAAGCTCATCGGCGGGTCTGACCAGATAACGCCCCGGTTCAGCAAGTTCGCCCAGACGCTCACGCTCGCGCACCTGGTGCGCGAGGCCAACCGCCACTTGGCGCGGCTGGCCCCCCGCTACGAGCTGACTCCCCGCCCCGACGACGACGCGCTGGGCCTCTGGATTCTCGACGCCGACCATGCCGGTACACCGCGCGCCGTGGAGTCGCTCTCGGGCGGCGAGACGTTTCTGGTGAGTCTGGCGCTCGCGCTCGGCCTCTCCGACCTGGCGGGCTACCGCGTTCAGATCGAATCGCTCTTCATCGACGAAGGCTTCGGCACCCTCGACCCCGAAACCCTCGACACGGCCATCTCGGCGCTCGAAACGGTGCAGCAGTCGGGCCGGATGGTGGGCGTCATCTCGCACGTTTCGGCCTTGAAAGACCGCATCAAGACGCAGATTCAGCTACGGAGGGTGGCCGGCGGGAGCAGGCTGGCGGTGGTGGTGGAGCGGTGAGAGAGGGTGGAGAGCGGACGGCGCTCCCTCCTACCCTCACCCCCTCAATTCCTCGCTACTCCCCCACAACCCACCGCCTTACAACGCTCCCCAAGCGCACCGTGTACACGCCGGCCGGGAGGGCGGGCAAGGCCACCGGGCCGTCGGTGGCGGGCAGCGCCGGGCGGGCGTACACCACGCGGCCGGTCAGGTCGGTGATGGTGAGCGGAAGGACGGCGGCAGCGGCAGTAGGCTGCACCCACGCCGCGCCGGTGCTGAGGTTGGGGTAGAGCGTGAAGCCGGCGGCCGGACTGGCAACCGCCGTTTCGGGCAAGCCAACGGGGGCGCGGCCGTAGATACCGAAGCAGTAGGAGCTGAGCGAATCGTCGCCGGTGGCGTAGAAGATGCCGCCGGCTACCACATCTTCCGACGGCAGCACGAGCAGCGCGAACACCTCTCCGTCGAGGCCGCTGCCCAGCGGTTGCCAAGCGGTGCCGTCGAAGCGGGCGATGTGGTCGGCGAGGGGATTGCCGCCGGCGTTCAGAAAATCGCCGCCGGCCACGATGTCGCCGTTCGGCGCCAGCGCCAGCGCCGAAACGGGCGGATCGAAAAACGGGGCGCTCAGGCCACTGCCCAGGGCTTGCCACTGGCCGCCCAGCCAGCGGGCCACGCCACTGGCCTGCGCCACGCCGCCCGCCGCCTGGAACGAGCCGCCCATCACCAGTCCGCCGCCGCCCAGCGGCTGCCACGCGGTGCCATCGAAGCGGGCGATATAGTCGGCGGTAGCGTTGCCGTCGGCGTTGGTGAATTCGCCACCCGCCACCACCTCGCCGGTGGGCAGCACCACCAGCGCGTTCACCGAGAAGTTGAGCCCCGCGCCGAGGGCCTGCCAGGCGGCGCCGTCCCAGCGGGCCACGTAGTCGGCGGCGGGGTTGCCGCCGGCGTTGGTGAAGGCGCCGCCGACTACACGTCGCCGTTGGGCGCCACGGCGAGGGCTTCCACATCGCTGTTCAGGCCGGGGCCGAGGGGCTGCCAGGTGGTGCCGTCGAAGCGGGCGATGTGTTCGGTGGTGGTCTGGCCGTCGGCGTCGGTGAAGAGGCCGCCCACTACCAGTTCGCCGGTGGGCAGCAGCGCCTGGGCCTAAATGGAATTCGGCGCGCCCTTGCCGAAGCGGGGGTCCCAGCGGATGGTGGTGGTGGGCTGCGCTACGGCAGTTTGCGCGGCGGCGACGGCTGAAAAGCACAGAAGGCCGGCACCCAACTGGCGCCAGCCACGGGCGGTAAAAAGAGTCATCAGGAAGAAATTGGTGTTTTAAGTTAGCAAGTTACGCCGCAGACCCAGGGCGGCCAGCCGCACAGCCCCGACGCTACTCGTCTCGCTTGCTGCCGCGCCGATTCCGTATCCGCTCCACCTTCACCCGCCGAATCCAGTTCAGATACATCTGCAGCTCGGGTGCCTCGCGCAGCTTTTCGGCGGTATCGTAGCGCCGCGCCAACTCGCGGTTGGTCAGAAACCGATGCACCGACGAGTGGCACGGCTGACACAACTCGATGGTAGGGCCGTATCGGCCGCCTTCCACGCGCGGCACGAGGTGGTGGCGGCTGGTCTCCTGTACGGGGCGCTCGCAGAGGCCGCAGGTAAGGGGCGGTGGAGGTTGGCTGTGGCGGTACAGCTCGGCGTCGGTGAAACGGGGCTTGCGGGGCATAGCGTCGGAGAGTGGCGGCCGGAGCGCGGCAGAGCGGTTTTTTTCCACTCTTCAACAGACAACCCGGCGCTTGCGTTGTTCATCCGCTTCGTGCGGGGCGCGGAGTCGGGAACCCGCGCCCGCCACCCCGACCTTTGAAGCCTGGTACGGCCGTTGGCCTCCTGTTGTCCTTTTTGCTGTTGATGCTGCTATTCGTCCGTCGGGCCGTGGGGCCGTTGTTGGGTTTGAGCGTGTTGCTGGCGGCCAATCAGGCTGCGGCGCAAGCCAGTTGTACGCTGCAAGGCACCGTGCGCGATGCGCGCACCCGCGAGCCGCTGGTGGGCGCCACCGTGGCCGTGCCCGCGCTCGGGCGCGGTACGGCTACCGATGCTGAGGGCGGGTTTTCGCTGCTGCTGCCCACCGTGGCCGAGGCGCAGACCGTGCGCGTGACGTTCGTGGGGTACGAGCCGGTGACGCGCACCTTCACGGCGCCGGCCGGCGGCGTGGTGAAGCTCAACGTCACGCTGCAGGCAACGGAAAACCTCCTCGGCGAGGCCGTGGTGGAAGGCACTCAGGAAAAGCTCTCCGACAAGCTCCGCTCCACGCAGATGAGCGTCGAGCGCCTCACCATCGCCGAGGCGAAGCTGCTGCCGGCGCTGTTCGGCGAGGTCGATATTCTGAAAACTCTTCAGCTCAAACCCGGTGTGCAGAACGGCGGCGAGGGCACGACGGGCCTGTTCGTGCGGGGCGGCTCCAACGACCAGAATCTGGTGCTCCTCGACGGCGCCACGGTCTATAACCCGCAACATTTGTTCGGGCTGTTTTCGGTGTTCAACCCGGATGCGGTGTCTTCCGTGGATTTGTATAAAGGCGGGTTTCCGGCGCAGTTCGGCGGGCGGCTGTCGTCGGTGGTCGATGTGAAATCGCGCGACGGGCTGGCCGACAAGTGGCACGTGCAGGGCGGGCTGGGGCTGATTTCGTCGCGGCTGGCCGTGGAAGGGCCGTTGCCGCGCCTGCCGGGCCGCGCCGATACGCTGCCCGACGGCAGTGCCCGCCGCGCGCCCGGTACGCTGATTCTGGCGGGGCGCCGGACGTATTTCGACATCTTCACGCGGCAGCTCAACCGAATAAATGCCGATAACCCGGATTACGACCCCATTCCCGACTACTATTTCCAGGATTTCAACGCCAAGCTGGCGTGGCAGCTCTCCGACCGCGACCGCCTGACCGTCACGGGCTACCTCGGGCGCGACATTTTCGGCTTCAAATCGCCCAACGGGTTCGATTTCAATTTCCGCTGGGGCAATACCGTCGGGTCGGCGCGGTGGGTGCGGACGGTCTCGCCGACGCTCACGCTCGTCACGACGGCCTCCTCGACGAACTACCGCTACGGCATCGAGAATCGGTTTCAGCAGTTCACGTTCGGGCTTTCGTCGCGCATCAACGACCTCTCGCTCCGCTCCGATTTGCTGTGGACGGGGCGCGAGAATCACGCCGTGCAGGTGGGCGTGGCCGTCACGGGCCACCGCTTCGGGGTGGGGCGGCTGCAGATCGAGCTGGGCGAAAACACCGACGACATCGGCTCCGACATCACCTACTTCGGCACCCAATACGGCCTCTATGCACAGGACGACTGGGCCATCACGCCGCGCCTGATGCTCTCGTACGGGGTGCGCGGGTCGGCCTTTGCCAACGGGCGGCAGTGGTATGGGGCGCCCGAGCCGCGCGCGTCGGTGCGCTACTCGCTCTCCGAAAACGTCAGCCTGAAAGCCTCCTACACGCAGATGCGCCAGTACGTGCATCTGGTGACAAACTCGGGCGCCTCCTTGCCCACCGACGTGTGGTACCCCTCCAACCAGACCGTGCAGCCGCAGCGCGCGCGGCAGGCGGCCACCGGCGTGAGCTACTTGTTCGGCAACGGGCACTGGCTGTTTACGCAGGAAGTCTATTACAAGTGGATGAACCGCGTGGTCGATTTCCGCGACGGCGCGCAGCTCTTCGTCAACCCCACCCTCGACCAGGAATTTCTCTTCGGCCGGGGCCGCTCTTACGGCGCCGAGTTCTACATCGAGCGCAAGGACGGGCCGCTGACGGGCTGGCTGGGCTACACCTGGTCGAAGGCCGAGCGCCAGTTCGGCGACGAGTTCGGGCGCGGTGAGACCATCAACGGCGGGCGCTGGTTCCCGACCACCTTCGACCGCCGCCACAACCTGACGGCCGTGGCAATGTACCGCGCCACGCGCCGCCTCGACCTTACGGCGTCGTTCGTGTACACGTCGGGCAGCCCCACCACGCTGGCGGCGCGGCGCTTCTTCCTGCAAGACCAGCCCGGCAACGACATCGACGTCATCCCGATCTACCCCGACCGCAACACCTACCGCCTCATCCCCTACCACCGCCTCGACCTGGGCGCGGTGTGGCACCTGCGGCCCAAGCGCGGCCAGTCAGACATCACGCTGAGCATCTACAACGCCTACAATCGGCGCAACGCCTACTTCGTGTTCTACGAGGTGCCGGATGTGGAAGTAGGCCAGCCGCAACCCGCGCTGTTTTTGCAGCCGCAGGCGAAACAGGTATCGCTGTTTCCGGTGATTCCGGCGCTGACGTACAATTTTCGGTTTTGAGGCTGGGTGAGCTGCCTATTATTCACACGACTGTCATCGTCCCTTCACTTGTCATCGCCCCCCCTCGCGTGTCATCCTGAGCGAAGCGAAGGACCTTCCCGCCTGACTGGCCCGCCGCCCCGCTCTGGCCCGACCGTCTGAGAAACCCTAAACGCGGTAGCACACGTGTGGAGAGAGTACGGC
>ERZ1066121.1274-NODE-1274-length-19144-cov-10.143957_pt1 | contig 19144 bp, 16 predicted proteins | sample MGYA00382768_ERZ1066121 | MGnify/ENA primary metagenome ERZ1066121 (study PRJEB33369, sample SAMEA5778351) | biofilm metagenome | biome: Industrial cooling water; feature: Water cooling tower basin; material: Biofilm | place: United Arab Emirates | collected... | reverse complement strand
TCCACGACGCGGCCATGCGCGGCTTCACCCTGCTCGAAATGCTGGTGGTGCTGGTGCTGCTTGGTATGGCGGCAGGGATCGTTGTGCCCGCGCTCTCGCGTACGGCCGAGCGTGTCAGCGAGGCCACGGACCGCGATGCGGTGGTGAGGGCATTGGCCAGGCTTCCCTCGATCGCTCGCGAGAGTGGAGAGCGCCTCGAGTTCCCAGCGGGCGGGCCAATACGGGTCGCCGGGACGCAGTGGCCGCAAGGCTGGCGGGTAACCGCTTTGGACGATCTTGTCGTTTACGAATCTGGATGGTGCAGCGGCGGGCAGATCGAAATCACAGGGCCGACAGGTCCGCGCGTGCTTTCGATCGGGTCGCTGGGCTGTCGGGCGGTGGAGTGATGCACAAGACTCGTGGGTTCACCCTGCTGGAAGCCGTTGTGGCGCTCGCCATCTTGTCTGCAGGCACGATGGCGACGTTCGCCGTCCTCTCGGGAGCGCTGCGGAGCATTGAACGGGTGGAGGCTGCCCTTCGGGCGCAGACGGCGGGGATGAATGCGCTTGCATTCGTTGAAACGATCAACCCGCTGGAGCAACCGAGCGGAGAAATCTACCTTGGTGACGCGCGCGTATCGTGGGATTCGCGCCTTGCCGCACCTGTCGTTCCAGCCCTCACGGATTACCTGCAGCTTGGATTGTTTGACGTCGGGCTCTACGACGTCCACGTCGCGGTTGTCATCGACGATTCAGTCGAAAGACGATTCGTCGTCAGGCGAGCCGGCTGGGTGCAGGCGCGAGAACCCGAGGTCCTATGAGGCGGTCGAAGGGTCTATCGCTACTCGAGGCTCTTGTCTCGCTGGTGATCGTCGCTCTGATCGCCACGCTCCTCGTTCAGTCTCTTTTGCAGATCCTCGCGATTCGGGAACGCATCCTGAGGGTCGAGGCAATGTCCCGCGAGACCATGCTTGTCGAAGCATGGTTCAGGGATTCGGTCATCGGTTTGGTTGCAGAGATGCCGGGAAATCCGCAGCGTTTCGCCGGCGACGCCGAGGGGTGGTCAGGCTGGTCGAGCATGGCCCTGATGGCGTCCGGTCAGCGCGGGATTTCGTGGCGCATTGTCGAGCAGGACGGCGAGCCTGTCCTCGCGTTCGCCGTGGAGGGCCAGTCTCCGCGTACGTTGCGACGGGTCGGTCCCGGAGCCAGATTTCACTACATCGACGCAGCGGGTTCTGCGCACGACCGATGGCCGGTCGAGGCAGTGCCGCAGGAAGCGCTGCCGAGGGCGGTGATCTTCGTGGACGACGAGACGCCGTCTGGAACGTACTGGTTCGCGCACGTCGGTGCCGGCCCGGGCCTGCCCCAATCGATCAGGTTCTCCGAGGATGTGCGCCTTGAACCCGGCATCTAGTCCGCGCCGTGTCGGCGGCGTCGCGCTTCTCGTCGTGCTTTGGCTTCTGGTTGCGATGGCATCTGTCGCTGGCGCGATCGCGTGGTGGACAAGAGAACGTGTCGCCGACGCGATGACCGGTTCCGATGCGCTGGATGACCGGATCGCTGCCGTTTCGACGCGGGACACGCTGCTCTTCCTTGCGGCCAGTGTTCCGATGACGACAGCCGGTCTTCCGCTAGAGCCGCTCCCAGCAAGCGAGATTGCCGAACGCAGGCTCGACGAATTCGGCGTTTTCGACAAGTCCCCTCGCGGAGGCGAGCTCCGATTGGATGGGCGGCCCTACGTCGGCATCGGGTCTACGGTGTTCGCGATTCAGGACGAAGCGGGCCTGGTGCCGATCGCCCAAGCCGTGAACACCCCTGTCGTTGCGATGCTCGAGGAGATCGGCGTTGACGCCGCGAGCGCACGGCGCATCGGCGAAGCGCTGGCGGACTACGTCGACCCCGATGACCAGCGCCGATTCCGGGGCGCGGAGGAGCGACATTACGTGGAGGCAGGGCTCGGGGCTCCCCCGAACAGGCCGCTCCTCAGCATCGCGGAACTGCATCGGGTCATGGGTTTCGACACGCTTTCACGCGACCAGCAGCAGCGCGCGGTCCACTACTCGACGACAGCCGAATCCACGGCATTGAATCTCAACACAGCACCCGCCACGCTCGTGCGCAGCATCTCCAACGGCTGTGCTGATCGATGCATCCGGGAGATCGAGGGCCGACATCTCAGGCCGTTCATCAACGGTGCGGACTTCGAGGACCGGACGGGGACATCGCTTGTCGGCGACCGGGGAGCGGACTATCGGTTTGCGCCCTCGTTGGCATTTCGTCTTACCTTGCAGGGGCGCACCGGCGTAGCCACACGCATCCATGTACGATTGACGCCCCTCGCAGCTGGGGAAGGGCCCTGGCGCGTCGACGCCACGGGCGCATCCCCTCGGATACGCGATAATGAGATCACTGCCAGCCCGGTACCGAGCCCACTTTTCTCCACATCGGCGATGGCTGCGCAATGACGGAGGGCAGCCGCGCCGCGGCGGATTGCTCGGTGCGCGGGAGCTGGTCATCCCTCGAGCTGACTGCATCCACCATCGGATTCCGCTGAATGAGGTCCCGGCTCGGGAGCGATTTCCCGCAGCGAGGCTGGCAGTCCGCAAGCTGGCCATTGCGGACAAGGCTCCCTTCGCCCTGATTTGGGTCGGATCCACGGCCCATGTCTGGCTCGTTGACCCCAGCTTGTGCAGCGAGATCGGGCAGGACGAGCGAATCATTTGCGAAAGCGCGCTGGTTGCGCCGCCCCCCGCCCCGGACGCCGTTCGACTGGTGAAGCTGAAGCAGGGTTACGAGGGGCAGGCTTGGCGAGCCGGAGAATTGGCGTGCAGTCGATGGTGGAAGAATCAGCCGATGCCCGACGAGTGGGCTCGTTTCCTCCGGGCCGCGTCGTTGTCGTCCGCTGCGGAAGTTCCGGATCCCGAGGAGGCGGTATATGCCGCTTCGCCGTGGGGTAGGGCGCAAGCACCGCTCTTCTGGCAGCCCGCACAACTGGAGCGCGCTTTTTGGCGGGCGTCCAGCTTCAGCGTCGCTGCACTCGTGGCTTGGTCGCTTGCGGCAGGTGGGTTGTGGGCCGTATCGGCCAACATCGTCCAAGAGCGACTTGCCGCGCTGCGGGAAGATGCCGCTCCGCTCATCGACGCGCGGGAGAGGGCCGAAGCGTTGGCGCAACGCGCGGATGCCCTCCTTCGGCTCAGCGGTGATTTCAATGACGCCGAGCTGCAGACGTATGCGCGTGAGCTGCTGCCAGCGGACGATCGCATGGCTCGGTGGACGCGCGATGGGGATCAGCTCCGGTTCGAGATCGTCACTGGATCGACGGATCCGAGGCCTTACGTTCAGGCCTTTTCCGGCCATCCCGCGTTCCGCGACGTCGTCGTGAATCCCGTCGATGGTGGAAGGCTTCGTTTCGAAATCGAGTTGTCTAGTTTGCAGCAGGCCACGCGATGAGCGCTTGGCAGAAGTGCCTCACCGAGTGGAACGGAAGTCGACGCCTTCGCATCGGTGTAGGCGTTGTACTGGTTGTCTGTTGCGTTCATCTCGCTTTCAGTCGGTCAGAGTCGATCAGTTCGGCAGCGCCGGCGTACCGCGCAGATCTCGAACTGCTCGCGCGGCTGGAGGGCGCCGCCGCCGACGCGACCTGGCCCCAGCGTGCCGAACAGGCCTCGCTCGCACTCGCCTCGGTGGAATCGCGCTTCACGAGCGTCGAGAGCGGGGGCGAGGCCCAGGCGGAGCTCCAAGCCCTGCTGGCTCAGCAGGCCGAGTCCGTCGGATTCTCGGGCAGTCGTATCCGCACCGAGAGTGCATCCGAACTCGCCGATCCGACGGGGGTGATCGAGGTCGTCGGGCGATTTGACGCCAGCGGCGCGCCTGCCGCCGTCGATGCTTTGTTGATCGCGCTCGCGTCAACGCCATGGATTCGCGTTGAGCGGATCGATATTGCTGATGGCGATCCCACGACCGTCATGATCGTCGTGCGTGGATACTTTTTGACTGCAGGTAGCGATCCTGGAGATAGTCCTTGAAGATACTTGCACGGGCGTCCGGCATCTGGGGAGGTCGCCTCGCTCGACTCCGTTCCCGCTGGCGCCCCTACGCGGGGGCTGCCGGTATGGGCGTACTCGCAGGCCTTGCGTCTCTTTTCCTTTTCGGTCCCACCCCTTCGGCCGAGCGATCGGCAGTCCAGCAGGTTCCCGCTGTGCCGCTGCCCGACGTGGCCGCGGACGGAGCAGCCGGCGATCTCGCCCGCCGGCGATCGGCCCTTCCACCGCTGTGGGCTTCCCAGCCCAGCGACGTTCCCGCGGGCGCCGAGCAGGAGGCTGCTCGGGAGCCGCCACCGATGCTCGTCGCCGTGTTCCATACTCTCGCGGGCTTCGAGGGAGTGTTCCTGACTCGAGACGGCAGGCGTCTTCGGGCCCATAAAGACGACACGTTACCTGGGGGGTTCCGTGTTGAAAGTCTTGAGCCTGTTTCCGCGACACTGAGGTCAGAAGACGGGGAAAGGCACCGCTCTCGACTTCTCGATGAAAGGCCCTGAAAACGAATGAAAGAAAATCTCCATACGCCATCTGCCGGTCTGACAGCAAAGCATCTCCTGCCTGTCGGGCTGGCGCTGATCGGGTTGGCTGGCTGTGCCACGACGGTCGCCCCCGGCTTGCCCGCGCCATTGCGTGATCCCCTGCCCATCCAGGAAAAGCCCGCATCGCTCGAGGAAGTCGCCGGCTCGGACGCCTCGCGGATCCAAGAAGGACCCCGCGGAGAAACGCCCCCGACGATCATGAGCGATCCGCGTCGGACGCCCGTAAAGGCCGGCGGTCGCCCGGTGGCTTTTGCAGTCGATGGCGTAAACCTCTCGGCCTTCATCGATGAGGTGTTCGGCAACCAGCTCGGTTTTTCGATCGAAATCGACCAGGCGGTTCGCAGCAAGGACGATCGGATCAGCCTGCGGCTCGTCAATCCGGAGCCGCCCCATCGCGTCTTCGAGATCGCGGCCGAGGTTTTGCGCGGTTATGGGGTTGCCATCGAGGAAGTGGATGGGCGCCTGAAGTTTCGCGAAGGCGACGGCCGCGCGTCGGAGCCGCCGCTGCTTCTGAGCGGACGGTCCCTGCCCGAGGTGCCGGCAGGACAGCGTCCTGTATTCGTGATCATGCCGCTCGACGTGGCCCAGCCCGGGGCTATTGCCGTTCAGCTGCGCAATCTGTTTTCGTCGGAAGGAGCAGGCGCGCTACGCATCAGCGAAATGCTTGAGTCGAACGCGTTACTGCTCAGCGGCCCTCCCACGCTGATCGATGCCGCGATGGAGGCGGTGCAGCTCCTTGACCGTACCGGTCTCCGTGAGCGGCGGTCTTTGCGTATCACGCCGCTTTACCTTTCCGTTGACGTGCTGTCGAAGGAGCTCCGCGATGTGCTCGTCGGCCAAGGCTTCAGCTTTCGGGAGGGCGCCGTTGGGGGCGCGCTGACGTTCGTTCCGGTTGCCTCAGCTAACGCCCTGATCGTTTTTTCCGAGTCGGACGTTGCGCTGGCTGCCGTCGAGGAATGGGTGGCCCTGCTCGACCAGCCGGCCAGCGTGGAGGGTCCTCAAGGCGGTGCGTTCATCTACCAAGCCCGAAACACGACCGCCGAGAGCCTGATGGGAACGGCCATTGCGCTTCTCGGGGGCAAGCCGGGCGCCGCCGCCGCATCGGGCCGAAATCGTCCCGAGGGCGGTGCCTCCGACAGTGCGTCGACCGGCGCGGCGGGTGGTGCGCCACTCGTCGCCGAGGGACCTGACGGAAGCAGGATCGTCGTTGACACAGCCCGCAATGCCTTGGTCTTTCAGGGGGATCCGGGTCGTTGGCGCGCGCTCCAGGCGATTCTCGCGCGTCTCGACCAGCCGGCGCGCCAGGTCCTCATCGAAGTGACAGTGGCGGAAGTCACCTTGACGGATGAATTTTCCCATGGCGTCGAGTGGGCCCTCCGCCAGGTTGGCGTCAGCGATTTCGGGGGAGAGTTGGGCGCCTATTCGGGTACCGTACCGGCCCGCGGCGTGGTCTGGCGCCCCGTGTCGTCCAGTGGACAGGTCCGCGCGGTCATGAACCTGTTCCAGAACGATGGGCGCGTCACCATCCTCTCGACGCCGCGATTGATGGTGAGCAGTGGCGCAGAGGCGAGCATCGATGTGGGTACCGAGGTGCCCATCTTGACCAGCCAGGCGACCGCTGGCGACCTTGGGGGAACGCAACCTTCGATCCTGCAGCAGGTCCAGTACAGGAAAACGGGCGTCATCCTCACCGTCGCCCCCACGGTGCACAGCAGCCAGCGGGTCGATCTCCGGATCCTCCAGGAGGTCAGCGAAGCGCAGGAAACCGAGACCAGCACCATTTCGTCGCCGAGTATCTTTTCTCGACGGCTCGAAACCGTCCTGACGCTCAACGACGGTGAAGCGATGCTGATGGGCGGATTGATTTCCGATACGCAGACCCGAGGCGGAACCCGCGTTCCGCTCCTTGGAGACATCCCCGGGCTCGGAGAGCTTTTCCGGAGTCGGACATCGCGAGGCACGCGTACGGAGCTGCTGGTACTGATCACGCCCTATGTGGTTGAGGATGCAACGCAGGCACGGGACATCACCGAGGCTCTGCGATCGAGGCTCGGCGAGGTGGAGCAGACGCGTCGCTCGGTCAGATGACGCCGCCGCGCCGGTCGCGATAGCGATCGAGCAGGTGGCCAAGAAGGGCTTCTGGATCCCCGGCGATGCGCCGGGTGATGGCATGGAGGCCCGAGCCCGCAACCGGCGGTGGAGCAGGAGACACCAGTGCGTCGAGCGCGGTGAAGGGCAGGCCTTCTGCGAAATCCTCACCTTGCACATCGAATAGCGCGGCGTCGACGGTCGGATCGCGCAGGATCTGTGCTGCGGCCGACGCGCGATCGACCGCTCTTCCGATGCATCGATCACCGACGTAGACGACCGCGCCGTCATTCCAGCCGACGATGGCGCCCAGCCGCTCAAGTTCGCAGCGCCATGCCGCGAGCGTCGCCTGTGTGCCTGCGCCGAGCGCGAATGCGGCCTTGGTGATTAGCCCATCGCTCTCCACCGCTGAGCCCATCAAGCATTGCCAGGCCACGTCGCCTGCGGCGGGGCCGACGCTCGGCTGGGCGTTGACTTCGCAGATGGCGGCCCCGCCCTGGAGCCAGGATCGCGCGGGGTCGGGGAGGAGCAGGTCCACGCCCGAGGGATCGACGTCGCAGATCCGGCTGGCGCGTAGCGCAAGGTCGAGATTGTCCTCATGCATCACGCCGTCGTACCGGACCGGTATGCCGCCCTGTTTGACGTTGCCTGCCGCCTTCAGTCGCAGCCAGCGGCCGGCCTCGAGGACGGTGCCCGCCGTGACGCCTGCATGCCTCATGAGTCGCTCGGACTCGGCGTCGAGCGTGATGGGCGCGAGCGTACTGGTCGGCGAACCTGAGCGGCGCGGATCGGCGTTGGTGACGTCAACCAGTTCGCTGATCGTGCGTTGGCCGTCGCCGGTGACGCCTGCTGGCTGCCGTTCCAAGATCGAGATGACCCGGCCACCGGCGACAGTGATGCGGAAATCACGCCCTGGAACGTGTTTTTCGATGATCAGCGCCGTTTTGAGGCGCTCCAACGCGCGAAGAGCCCCGTAGACCTCGTCCATGTCGCGAAGGTCGGCGTGAACCCCGTAGCCGCCCTCGAAGGCGCGAGGCTTCAGCACCACGGGAAAGCCATGGATCGAGATGAACTGATGAACCTGCTCGATGCTCGAGAGCGTTGCCTGCGGCGCAACGGGCAGTCCTGCTCGGGCCAGCCACCGGCTTGCAGCGTGTTTGTCGCGCGCGAGCCTTGCGCCCAGCCATCGCGTGTGGGCAAACAGCGTGGCGTTCACCCAACGCTGGCGGCTTCCTTCGCCGAGCGACCACACGCCGTCGTGCACCGGCACCACCGGGACGCCCTTCGCCGCCGCGCGCATCAGGATTTCGCGCGCGGCATAGTTCGGCGCCCGGCTCGCCTGCGCCAGCGCAATCGCCGTCTCTAGCCGCCCGGTCGGCGAGTGGGGGTTCACGGCGTGCCAAGCCGCCTCCAGCACGGCCTCGTGCCCGGGTCCGATCACCGCCGCGAATCGCGCGACGTCTGCCGATAGGCCGCTGGCCGCGGGCAGGGCGATCACGGGCCCAGCCATCAGCACCCCGTGGCGATGCAGCCAATCGGACATCGCGGACGCGGTCTGTTCTGGTACCAGCCCTGGGATCGATGGTGCGTCCAGAACCGTGGCCGGACCGACGAGACCGGCACGGGTGTAGCCCAGCGGGGAGGGCGGATGGAGGGCGGGATCCTTCATGACCGGCGGCGGCGTTGGCGGCTGCGCAGGGTACCGGTCCGTATGGGACAAACAAAGACTGAACATTCGTTGACGCCATTGAAACCCGCGTACTACCATCGGTCGGCGTTCGGGGACTGCGTGGTGCTCAAGCATGCGCAGAAGGGGGTTTTTGCCACCCTCCCTCCGTGCCGGCGCCGGCATGATGCATGCAGGCGCTAGGTGGTGCCCGGCGCAATGTGATGGATTGCACTTTTCCCTAAGCTTAGGAGTATCAAGTAATGACCCTCAACAAGAAGCTTCTCGCTTCGGCAGTCGGCCTTGCCGTGCTGAGCGCGGCCAGCGCGGCTTCGGCGCAGGTGTTCATCGGTGAAGAGGGCTCGCGCGTCTACGCTCGCGAGCTCGTCAAGCCGGTGAACCTGAACGACGCGAACGACGACATCGGCTTCGAGCTCGGCTACAACTTCTCGCCGTCCGAAGTCCGCTACGGCCGCCTCGAGTGCTCGAACGTCGAGTTCAATTCGACCGCCACGCTTGCGGTATCGGGCACCAACAGCAACGAGATCGAGCTGGGCGCCATCAACGGCATTAACAGCTCGGCGCTGTTCTTCTCGATCACCGGTGCCAGCACGATCACGCCGTCGACGCCGACGAGCGAGGTTCAGATTCTCGCCGATTCGACCCTGCGCCTGCTGAACAACGACGACGTGGCCTGCTCGTTCTCGATCTACGACCAGCCGTCGCAGGCGCAGGCCGGCGGCACCGCCGGCCGGATCTTCACGACCGGCAGCGACGTTGTCATCAGCACGGCCTCGGTGTTCTCGTTCACCACGAGCCCGGGTCGCGCCACCGCCGACGTCGAGTCGACGCCGCAGCCGTTCCTGTTCTTCCTCGGCTCGGATGAGGATGAAGTCATCGGTGAGGTCGACTTCGGCCTTTCCGACGACACGGTGCTCGATAACAACGGTGTCGTCATCACCAGCCTGGCCACCGTGTTCAACTTCGCCACGAGCCGCCTGGTCGTGACCCCGGCCGTCACGCTGCCCAGCTCGCACCGCCTGCGCAACGGGTTCGACTCCAACGACGTGTTCTCGAATGTCGCGGCGCCGAACATCGCGCTGTCGGCGCTTGGCTCGACGGGCGTCTTCGCGGACATCGAGTACGTCGTCCCTGACAACAACAACCAGGCGATCCCGGCCAACACCTTCCAGGTGTCGATCGCGGCGCAGCGCGCGAACGCCGCTTGGGTGGTGCCGGCCACGATCGGCCCGCAGCCGCTCGGCGTAATCAACCGCAACGGCACCGAGCTGCAGGCCCCGCTGGCGCAGATTCCGGCTGGCTGGCTGAGCCGCATCGTGCTGACCAACTCCGGCACGCAGCAGCGCGACTACCGCCTGACGCTGACCCCGGCCACGGGCGGCTCGGCCTCGGAAGCGAGCAGCACCTTCACGGGTCCGGTGTCGCAGACCGGCACGATCGCGGCTGGCGGTACGGTGGTGGTTTCGGTGTCCGACCTGTTCCCGGCGGCGAACTTCACCGGCCCGCTGCGCGGCACCATCCGCGCCACGGTCGATGGTCCGTCCTCGGAAGTGGAAGGCCTGTACCAGATCGTGAACCCGGCCTCGGGCTCGATCAGCAACCACGTCCTGGCCCGTCCGGCCCAGAACGAGCTGCTGGATTAATCGGCTGCGGGCAGCTCGACGCCCGCACGTTGGATGGAAGAGGGCCCGCTTCGGCGGGCCCTTTTTTGTGCCGATGCGGTGGCACAGCGTAGGGGCCGACTGCCCGGATCTGCGCGCCTCGTTGCTATACTCATCGACCTTTCGATGAGGGTTGCCGCGTGTCGGAATCCACCGGGCCGTTGGGCAGAGAGCAGAGCATCGAGGCGCTGGAGGCCGCCGTTTACGGCCGTCAGCGCGAGGATGCCGGAAAGCGACTCGCCGCGACGCTGCGCATTCTCGAGTCCAAACAAGGCGCGCTGCTCGACGGCCGTGATCGACCGCTCGGCGTTGCTGAAGAGCAGGCCGTGCATACGCGCATCGCTGCCGCGGCCTTTGCCTGGCTGGCAGATCCGCAACTCACGCTCTCCCAGCCGGGGTATGAGGCGCTGGCATCACTCAATGCCCAACTCGGATCGCTGATCGCCTGCAGCGGGTTTGGCGGAGCGGATCACCTCTGGCGCATCCTCGGCACCCTTCAGCCCGATGGGCGACGGGTCTTCGACCAGCACGCGCTGCGAAAAGGCTATGCGCTCGCGTCGCTCTGGGATACGCCCACCGAGGTCGTCGAACGCTTGCGTCAGCTCCCCGCGGATATAGCCGCACCTGCGCTGCTGGGTCTTCTCTCGGGGGATCTGGTGCTTTCCGCGAAGGCTGAGGCCTCGAAGCGAGCGGCACTCCAGTGCGGCGCCGTCTTCGATTCCTTCACGCTGACCGACATGCTGGCCGGCGCGATCAACGGCCCCTGGATGAAATGCAGCTACTCCGGCGACCGGGGGAAGCACGCGATCAAGCGGCATCTCAATGGCGCCGTCCGCCGCTGGATGCATCGCCGCGGCACGCCCATGATGCTTCCACCTCCGCCTGCGAACCGGGGTCGTCCCGTCCTGCTCGTTCCAATGGAGTACGCGCGGATCGCTCACGCCATGTTGCGCTGCTACGGGGCGTCGTTGGCGGCGCTACGCGCCCATTTTCGGACGGTTGTCATCACACCCGCCGCGTCGATCGACGACGATACCCGCGCGCTGTTCGACGACGCCGTTCTTCTCGATTCGTCGACCATGAATCCGGAGTCCATCGTGCGCCTGGTCGCCGGCGTCGCGCCCGACGCCGTTTTTTTCCCGAGCGTCGGCATGTCCTCATGGGCGATTTGGATGGCGAATCTCAGGCTGGCGCCGTGCCAGTTCATGGCGTTCGGTCACCCGGCAAGCAGCATGAGCGATACGATGGATTTCGCGATCGCGTCTGACGGCATCACGTTCGACCCTGCCTACTTCAGCGAGCGTATGGTGGTCGTGCCGGGGCTTGGCGTGCCCTTCCAGACACCGCCACGCCTGCCTCCACTGCCGGAGCGCAAGACGAACGATCCGGTCCGCATCGCCGTGCCGGCGAAAATGTTCAAGCTTTCGATCGGCTTCCTCGACGCGTGTCGACGCATTGCCGACGATGCGCCTAAGACCGTGCAGTTCCACTTCTTCTCGAACGAGCGCGGCATCCTGCACGAACTGACGCGGCGGCAGATCGAGTCCCGGATGGCACCACACGATGTGGTCGTTCACCCGGGTACTACGTACGACCCCTACATGGCCGCTCTGGCCACGTGCGACATCTCCCTCGCGGCGTTCAACTTCGGAAATTCCAACGGTGCTGCCGACTCGCTCTTCTGCGGCCTTCCCATCGTGGCCCTGGATGGCCCGGAAATCCACCATGGATCCGATCGTCCATTGATCTTGGCGGCCGGCCTACCCTCCGACCTTGTCGTCGAAACCGAAGACCAGTTCGTGGAGCGCGTGCTTGAACTCATCGGCGACGATGATCGCCGCGTCCGCATCACGACGGGTCTACGCGAGCGGACCCTCGAGGCGCTCGCGCGCCAACGCGGGGAAAGTGGGCAGTACGCCGCCGCCTTGAGGTGGCTCGTCGACAACCATGGCGAGCTGCGTGCGTCCGGGCAGCGTGTCATCCGCGCCGCGGCGGAGACGTTCGCATGACTGCCGCTGCCTCGATCGCCCGCCCGTCCGCGGTCAAGCGCGTGCGCTCGGGTAGTGATCTCGCGCTCAATGGGGCACCACCCGCGTACTCCGAATGCCTGCACGTGGGGCGTCCCAACATCGGCGACGAGTCGCGTTTCCTCGACCTCACGCGGCAGATGCTCGCGCGCCGCATGCTGACGAACAACGGCCCCTATGTGCAGGAGCTGGAGCGCAAGCTCGCGGACTGGTTGGGGGTGAAACATGTGGTGGCCATGTGCAACGGCACGGTTGCGCTTGAGATCGCCATCCGGGCGTCGGGCCTCCAAGGCGAGGTGATCCTTCCTTCCTACACCTTCGTCGCGACTGCGCAGGCGCTGCACTGGCAGGGCATTACGCCGGTGTTCGCCGATATCGATCCCGCGACCCACAACCTCGATCCGTGCGCGGTGGAGCGGATGATCACGCCCCGCACCACGGGGATTATCGGCGTGCACGTGTGGGGGAGGCCTGCGCCCGTGGAAGCGCTGCAGGACATCGCGGACCGGCGGGGCCTGGCGCTGATGTTCGATGCCGCCCATGCGCTGGGATGCGCCCATCGCGGCAAGATGATCGGCGGCTTCGGTCGAGCGGAGGTCTTCAGCTTCCACGCAACGAAGTTCTTCAATTGCTTCGAGGGGGGCTGCGTCACGACCGATGATGACGCTCTCGCGACGGCGATGCGCTACATGCGCAACTTCGGCTTTGAGGCACTCGACAAGGCCGTGTACGCCGGCGTGAACGGGAAGATGCCCGAGGTGTGTGCGGCCATGGGCCTGACCAACTTCGACTTCCTCCCGACGATCGTCGCGACGAATCGCCACCATCATTCGTCCTATTTGGCGGCATTCGAGGGTATCGACGGCGTCTCGATCATGCCCTACGACAATACGGAGACAGGTAATTACCAGTACGTGATCGCCGAGGTGTCGGACGATTGCCCCGCGACGCGCGACGAGTTGGTCGACGCGCTGCACGCGGAAAACATCCTGGCGCGCAAGTATTTCTGGCCGGGATGCCACAACATGAAGCCCTTCCGTGAACTGTATCCTCACGCCGGGATGCTCCTGCCGAACACGGAGAAGGTCGCGCGCCGCGTGATCGTGCTCCCGACGGGTACCGCGCTCCCGGGCGACGCCGTCGAGACCATCGCGGGCATCGTTTCAGCCGTTGTCGAGTCTGCGCGGCAACGCGGAGGGCGTCGTGGCTGAGCGTCGCCGACTGGTCGTTTTCGGCAATGGTTCCATGGCTCGCGTCTTGGCGTCCTTCCTCGATGCCGACGGGCGCCTCGACGACGTAGCCGCTTTCGTCATCGACGCGGAGTTTCTGACGCCTGGATCCACGCACTTCGAGGGGCGCCCCCTTGTCGCGCTCGAGGACCTTCCCGGCCGTTTCGAGCCCGCGGCGCATGACGCCATCGTAGCGGTGGGTTACGCCGGAATGAATGCGCTGCGCGCCGATCGGCATTCGGCGCTGAAGGCGATGGGCTACAGCATGGCGAGCTATGTGCATTCCAGCGTGCTCCTGCACCGGGGCGTGCGCATCGGCGAGGGCGCAATCATCTACGACCATGTCGCCCTGCATGCGGGTGCGATCGTGGGCGATGGTGCATTCATCGCGAGCAATGCGAGCTTGGGTCATGACGCCGTTGTTGGAGACTTTGGCTGGATTAATTCGGGCGCCACGCTCGCTGGCCACGCGCGGCTCGGCGCGCGGTGCTTCCTCGGCGTCGGGGCCTGTGTAGCCGACGCCGTACACCTCGGCGACGCGACTTACGTGGGTGCGAATACGCTGGTGAACCGCGACACGACGCCGGGCTCGGTGCTTGTTTCCGCGGCTGGTGAGCGTTTTCCGATGTCGAGCGGCGCGTTCCTCGACTACGCGAAGCGGGGGAAGGCCGCGCCATGACGAGCGAACTCGACGCTCTCGGTGCCGCGGGCGAGGGCAATCTGCTCGACTTGATTCGAGCCAACGCGCTTGCCGCGCCGCACAAGACCGCTTTGGTATGCGGTTCGGACGTCGTCGACTACGCCACCCTGATCGCACGCGTCGAGGCTGTCGCCGCGGTCTTCGCGACGGAAGGCGTCAGCGCCGGTGATTCCATTGGATTGGCGCTTCCCAACGGGCTGCCATTCGTCGTCGCCCTGCTTGCCGCAGCACACTGCGGTGCCGCCATCGCACCGATGAATACAACGCTGCCGCCTGACGACCTGCGCCGATTGTTCGAGGCGGCGGGCTGCCGTCACGTCATCGCCACCGTCGAGCTCTTGGACGCGCTGACGGAAGCGGGCGCGCGCCGCACCCTGGACGGCACGTGGCTGACAGACCGCGGTACTGGCGCCTGGCGCGGGATAGACGCGGTATGCCGCATCGACGCGGAGCCGAACTGCGCGGTGCCCGTCCGGGATGGCCTCGATCGTCCGCTGATCCTCACCATGACATCGGGCTCGACCGGCGACCCGAAGCCTATCGTCTTGCTCCAGCGCACCAAGGTTCAGCGCGCGGCCTCGGCGGCGGCGCTCTACGGGGTCGGCGCTGATGACGTGGTGCTCGCCTCGACGCCGCTGTACCACTCGCTCGCCGAGCGCCTCGTGCTGATGCCGCTCATGCTGGGTGCGACCGCCGTGGTGCTCAAGCGGTTCTCCGCGGACCACTGGATGGAGTCGGTCGAGGCCACGGGCACGACCTTCACGATCTGCGTGTCGTCGCAGCTCGCGCAGCTGATCGACCGGCTGGCCGTGCCGGATGCGGCGTCGAGCTTGCGCTGCCTCGTGTCGTCATCGGCGGCGCTGCCGACGCCGGTGAAGGAAGCCGCGCTGCGCTCGATCCGTTTCGCGTTCCACGAGTGCTACGGCGCCTCGGAAGTGGCGATCGCGACCAATCTGCACGCCAACGCCTTCCCAGAAAAGCTTGACACCGTCGGCACGCCGATCGGGGGCGTCGAGCTGCGCATCCTCGGCGACGACGGCACCGTGCTGGGGCCCGGCGAAGTCGGCGAAATCGCCGTTCGCACGCCGATGGCCTATGCAGGCTACCTGCGACAGCCGCAGCGCACCGCCGAGGCGCATCGCGACGGCTTCTTCTTGACCGGCGACCTTGGCCGCATCGACGCAGACGGCTTCCTGTCGTACCTCGGGCGCAAGAAAGAGCTGATCATCACCGGCGGCGTCAACGTCTATCCAGCCGATGTCGAGCGCGTGGCGCGGGCTTGGCCGGGCGTGATCGACGCGGTGGCGTGCGGCGTTGAGGACGCCGACCTCGGAGAGGTCATCGGGCTCGCGTTGGCGCTGCACGACGTCGACGGCTTCGACCTGCGCGCTTTTCGCCGCCATTGTGCGACCGCGTTGGCTGACTTCCAGCAGCCGAGCCGCTTCATGCGCCTCGAGACACTGCCGCTCAACGCGCTCGGAAAGATCGATCGACGCGCCATCAAGCAACGTTTTGCTTCACAGGGATCGCACTGACATGCTCGACCATCTTGGCCGAACGGCCGCAGAAAAGCGCATGACGCTGGGGTTCATCGGCGGCTCGCTGCGCTCGGCGGTGGGCTATGCGCATTTTTCAGCGGCGACGCTCGACAGCGAGTGGACGCTCGCCGCGGGCTGCTTCAGTCGCGACGAGGCAACCAATGCGGCAACGGGGGTGGCCTATGGCGTCGAGCCGCAGCGTGTCCACGCTGACTGGCGCGCGATGCTCGAGGCCGAGCGTGGCCGGCTCGACGCGATGGCGGTGCTGACACCGACGCCCGATCACGCCGAGATGGTCGTGGCCTGCCTCGAGGCCGGTTTTCCGGTGATCTGCGAGAAGGCGCTGGCCACCACGGTCGACGAGGCGCAGCGCATCGCCGCGGCGCTGCAGCGCACACGCGGCTACCTTGCGGTGACATACAACTACTCGGGCTACCCGATGGTGCGCGAGATGGCGGCCATGGTCGCTTCCGGCGGCATCGGCCGGGTGCGCCACTACCAGGTCGAGATGCCGCAGGAGGGTTTCATCCGCACCGACCGCGCCGGCAATCGACCCACGCCGCAGGCTTGGCGTCTGCAGGACGGTGCGGTGCCGACGCTCTATCTCGACCTCGCCATCCACCTGCACCATCTGCTCTCCTACGTGCTCCGCTCGCAGCCTTCGGAAGTGGTGGTGCAGCAGGCCAGCCACGGCTGGTTCCCACAGGTGGTCGACAACACCAACGCGCTTTGCCGCCACGACGACGGCATCGAAGGCCACGTGTGGTTCAGCAAGTCGGCATTGGGCTTCCGCAACGGCCTGCGCCTGCGCATCTACGGCACCGAGGGCGCGCTGGAATGGCTTCAGTCCGAGCCGGAGGTGCTGCACGTGGCGCGCGCCGACGGCCGTCGCGAGATCGTTGATCGCGCGGGCTGGACGGAGGTGGCCCAGCAGTCGCGCTACGGACGCTTCAAGGCCGGGCATCCGGCCGGATTCGTCGAGGCCTTCGCCAACCTCTACCGCGACGTGGCCGATGAAGTGCGGGCGCTGCAGCAGGGGCGTCGCGAGGCGAGCGGCGAGGTGTTCGGCGTCGAGCTCGCGCTGCAGGGGCTGGCCTTCCTCGAGGCGATGCAGGCCTCTGCCGCTGCCCGCCAGTGGGTGCGCGTGGCCGAGCAGGGAGGCGCGCCATGAGCCCGACGCGCGCCGAGATCGAACGGCTGGTGCTCGCCCATCTCACGGCGAAGGATGAGCTGCCGGCGGATGCCGATCTGACGACGTTCGACTACGTGGCCTCAGGCCACGTCGACTCGATGGGAATGATCCGCTTCGTGCTGCTGATTGAGGAGAAGCTTGGCATCGCCCTCGACGATGCCGCGCTGCTCGACCCGCGCTTTCGGACCGTTGGCGGGTTGATTGATCTGCTTCACGCGCTGGTCACCCAGAAAAAATGAGTCAGGGTCGTTGGCTGCCTTCGTTCCGTTCGTAACCATCCGCGTCCCCGTCGATCGCTCTAGGCCAAATGCGTGATGCGATGAAGATTCCGAGGCTGCTGCACGTTACTTGCAGCCAATTCCAAACATTGCCAGCGTTCGTCATCGCAAATCTACAGCGGTTTTCCGAGCTCATTCCGGCAGGTCAGAAAGAGTGAGCAGATGTCGCATTGGAATGGCATCGATCCATGTTCCAAGTCCGCCGGGCTATGCACCGTCTCCCTGAGCAAAAAAGTTGCCGAGATGACCCGCTCTTCCGCCGCTTCTTCCCCACAAGAACCTTCCGTGTGGGGCGCTACAGATCCGGCTCTCGACGGATTGCGCGGACTCGCCGTTCTGATCGTTTTGGCTTCGCACATGGCCAACCGCGAGCTGCCCGTATTACCCGGATTTAGCCTTTCGGGGATCGGAAAAAGCGGTGTCTATCTATTCTTCACGCTCAGCGCGTTCCTGCTGACCCGCATTTTGCTCGCCAAGCCTTGGTGCGAGTGGCGATGCCCCCAAGGCTGGATCGATTACGCGGTCAGGCGCACGCTGCGGATCTGGCCGCTGTACCTAACCGTGTTGACGGTAAGCGTCGGTGTACATCTGACGCTCGCACCAGCGTGGTGGTCCTACCCGTTGGACATCGCAGGACTGCTGCGGCACGTGTTGCTGCAAGACGGCATCAGCGTTTTCTGGAGCATCCCGGTTGAGTTCCACTTCTATCTCTGGCTGCCGCTATTCGCCGCAGCCTTCGGCATGGCTCACGCACGTTGGGGATTCCGTGGGCTATTTGTTGTTGGCGCCACGGCGGTCCTCGCTGCTGGCGTCATTTGGCCTGCCTCCGAGGCCGCGACCAACACCATCGTTCTTGGCCCCTATCTTCCAACTTTCTTCGCAGGGGGTATCGCGGCGGTCATATCGCTGGACTGGCAGCGTGGAGCCGCGCCGTCTGCGAGGTCACTTGGCGTGGCGGGTGTGCTGGCCACGATCGCCCTGCTCGCAACGACGCCCTCGGGGCTCGCCCTTCTGACGGGCAACGACTTTCGCTCCGACGTGAACCACGCGTGGTTCGTGTTCTTCGGGCTCGCCTGGGCGACGCTGCTGCTGGCGGTCGTGCACGGCCCCGCGGCGCTGCGCCGCCCGTTCAAAAGCGCCGCCATGCAATGGGCGGGACGGGTGAGCTTCAGCGCCTATCTGCTGCACATGCCCGTACTCGATTGGACGACGCGGGCGCTGGGGCTTGACGGTATCGCCGCTGTCTCGGTCTTTCTCGCGATGACGGCGTTGGTGTCGTGGGCCTCTTGGTGGCTCATTGAGCGGCCCCTGCAGCGGGTGCGCTGGCGGAGCTGAGCGCCCGCCCGTGCGCGAACTAGCCCGGGAAGCGGGCTGGTACAATCCAGCGCCGCCCCGACAGCAACGCGATCCATGCCCGTCCACCAGAGCGTCCTCGAACTCGTCGGCAAGACGCCCATCGTCAAGGCGCAGAAGCTCGACACCGGCGTCTGCGAGCTGTACCTGAAGCTCGAGTGCATGAACCCGGGCGGTTCGATCAAGGACCGCATTGGCGTCACGATGATCGAGGCGGCCGAGAAGGCCGGGAAGATCCGGCCCGGCGCGACGCTGGTCGAGGGCACGGCCGGCAACACCGGCATCGGCCTGGCGCTTGCCGCGCAGCAGAAGGGCTACCGCCTCGTGCTGGTGGTGCCCGACAAGATGAGCCGCGAGAAGATCTTCAACCTCAAGGCCATGGGTGCGGAGGTGATCCTGACGCGCTCCGATGTCGCGAAGGGCCACCCGGACTACTACCAGGACCTCGCGGCGCGCATCGCCGCCGAGACGCCCGGTGCGTATTTCATCAACCAGTTCGGCAACCCGGACAACCCGCTCACGCACGAGACGGTGACCGGCCCAGAGATCTGGGCGCAGATGCAGGACGTCGGCGGGATGGACGCCATCGTGTTCGGTTGCGGCAGCTCCGGCACCATGACGGGCCTGTCGCGCTACTTCGCCAAGACCGCGCCGCACGTCGAGCTGGTGCTCGCCGACCCGGTGGGGTCGATCCTCACCAGGTACATCAACGAGGGCATCCTCGACACCAAGTCGGGCAGCTGGCTGGTGGAGGGCATCGGCGAGGACTTCCTGCCGAGCATCTCCGACTTCACCCGCGTCAAGAAGGCCTACGCCGTCTCCGACAAGGACAGC
>ERZ1066121.1268-NODE-1268-length-19215-cov-19.682985_pt1 | contig 19215 bp, 14 predicted proteins | sample MGYA00382768_ERZ1066121 | MGnify/ENA primary metagenome ERZ1066121 (study PRJEB33369, sample SAMEA5778351) | biofilm metagenome | biome: Industrial cooling water; feature: Water cooling tower basin; material: Biofilm | place: United Arab Emirates | collected... | reverse complement strand
GCGTGGAAGAAGCCGAAGGCTTCATCAAGCTGTTCGGCATGAGCAGCACGCTGTACGCCACCGTCAACCGGGGCGGGGAATGAGCGCGGAGCAGGACATGGGCATGCTCCGCGTCGATACCGACACGCATTCGCTCGACGTGGACATGATCCACCGCGTGCTGGCGTCCGCGTACTGGTCCGAGAACATTCCGCGCGCGGTCGTCGAACGGGCGATCGCCGGGTCGCTGTGCTTCGGTGGGTATCTCGACGGGCATGGCCAGGTCGCGTTCGCCCGCATGATCACCGACGGCGCCACGTTCGCGTATCTGGCCGATGTGTTCGTGCTGCCCGATTATCGGGGCAGGGGGTATGCCAAGGCGCTCGTGGCCGAGGTCATGGCACATCCAGACGTGCAGGGCCTGCGCCGGATCATGCTGGCGACGCGCGATGCGCACCGCCTCTACGCACGGTTCGGCTTCGTGCCGGTGGCCGCGCCGGACCGGCTGATGGAAATCCATGTGCCCGGAATCTATCGGCAGCCCGCGGGCGTCAGCGAGGTGTCGGCATGAGCGTGTTGCTGAACGAGACGCTCGCGCATCTGGAGCGATTGGTGAGCTTCGACACCCGCAACCCGCCGCGCGCGATCGCGCCGGAGGATGGGCTGTTCGGCTATCTGCAGGCCAGCCTGCCCGGGTTCGCCTGCACGCTGACCGATCACGGCGCCGGCGCAGTGTCGCTGCTGGCTGTGCGTGGCGCGCCGACGCGGGTGTTCAACGTGCACATGGACACCGTGCCGTCTTCCGAGGCCTGGAGCGACGACCCGCTGCGCCTGCGCGTCACCGATGACCGCGCCATCGGCCTCGGCGCCTGCGACATCAAGGGCGCCGCCGCCGGCCTGCTGGTCGCCGCGCAGCGCACGCAGGGCGATGCCGCGTTCCTGTTCAGCACCGACGAAGAAGCCAACGATCCGCGCTGCATCGCGGCGTTCCTGGCGTCGGATCACGGCTTCGGCGAGGCGATCATCGCCGAGCCCACGCGCTGCGAGGCGGTGCTGGCGCATCGCGGCATCGCCTCGGTGCTGATGCGCTTCCGCGGCAGCGCGGGCCACGCCTCGGGCGCGAACGCGCTGCAGGCCAATGCGCTGCATCACGCGATGCGCTGGGGCACCGATGCGCTGGCGTTCGTCGAGTCCGAGGCGCATCGCCGCTTCGGTGGACTGACCGGCCTGCGCTTCAACATCGGCCGTGTCGAGGGCGGCATCAAGGCGAACGTGATCGCGCCGAGTGCCGAGCTGCGTTTCGGTTTCCGTCCGCTGCCGTCGCACGATATCGATGCATTGCATGCACGTTTCCGTGCGGGTACCGATGCCGAGGCGCTGGCGCACTACGAGGAAACCTTCCGCGGCCCGCCGCTGCCCGCAGGCGATGTGGCCGATGCCGAGGACCGCCGCCTCGCCGCACGCGATCTGGCCGATGCGCTCGGCCTGCCGATCGGCAACGCCGTGGACTTCTGGACAGAGGCCTCACTGTTTTCGGCCGCCGGTCTCACCGCCTTCGTCTACGGCCCGGGCGACATCGCCCAGGCCCACACCGCCGACGAATGGGTCGCGCTCGATCAGCTCGAGCGCTACACCGCGTCGATCGTCCGCATTCTCGACGGAACCGCCGCACCATGACCCCGCTGTTCGACCACAAGGTCCACGACCCGCAGACCCGGCAGACCATCGTGCGTCTGCTGTCCGGCATGACCGGCGCGAAGGAGATTTCGCAGTATCTCAAGCGGTTTTCGCAGCTGGACGCCGCGCGTTTCGCGGTGGTGAAGGTGGGCGGCGCGGTGCTGCGCGACGAGATCGACGCACTGACCTCGTCGCTGGCCTTCCTGCAGGACGTGGGCCTCACGCCGATCGTCATCCATGGCGCCGGCCCGCAGCTCGACGAGACCCTGTCGGCCGCGGGCATCGAGAAACGCACGGTCAACGGCCTGCGCGTGACCTCGCCGGAAGCGCTGGCGATCGTCCGCAAGGTGTTCCATCACCAGAACCTCAAGCTGGTGGAGGCGCTGCAGGCGCAGGATGCGCGCGCGACGTCGATCGTCGGCGGCGTGTTCGAAGCCGATTATCTGGACCGCGACACCTATGGCCTGGTGGGCGAGGTCAAGCGCGTGGAACTGGGTCCGATCATGGCCAGCCTGCAGGCCGGTTCGATCCCGGTGATCGCCAGCCTGGGCGAAACCGCGGGCGGGCAGATCCTCAACATCAACGCCGATTTCGCCGCGAACGAGCTGGTGCAGGTGCTGCAGCCCTACAAGATCGTGTTCCTCACCGGCACCGGCGGCCTGTTGAACGCGCAGGGCAGGGTGATCGATTCGATCAACCTCTCGACCGAGTACGACACCCTGATGGCGCAGCCGTGGATCGAGGGCGGCATGCGGCTGAAGATCGAGCAGATCAAGGCGTTGCTCGATGCGCTGCCGCTGTCCTCGTCGGTGTCGATCACCCGCCCCGACGAGCTGGCGAAGGAGCTGTTCACGCACAAGGGCTCGGGCACGCTGGTGCGTCGCGGCGAGCGCGTGCACGAGGCGCGCGCGTGGGACGCATTGGATCTCGACCGCCTGCGCACGCTCATCGACTCCGCGTTCGGACGGACGCTGGTGCCGGATTACTTCGAGCGCACGCAGCTGCATCGCGCCTGGGTGAGCGAGAACTACCGTGCCGCGGTCATCCTGACGATGGAGGACGGCGTGCCGTATCTGGACAAGTTCGCGGTGCTGGACGAGGCGCAGGGCGAAGGCCTCGGCCGTGCGGTGTGGCAACTGATGCGCGACGCCGAGCCGCGGCTGTTCTGGCGCTCGCGGCGCGGCAACCCGGTCAACGCCTTCTACGACCTGGAGTGCGACGGCAGCGTGAAGCAGGACCTGTGGCGCGCGTACTGGTACGGGCTGGGCGAGCTGGATGGCGACGGTGTCGAGCTGATCCGCCGCTGCGTGGCGCATTGCCGCGCGCGGCCGGCGACGCTGGAGGGCTGAGATGGGCTTCGCCTCCGCACTGCAGCCGACAACCCTTGAACTGACCGGCCGCCATGTGCGGCTGGTGCCTCTGTGTGCCGCGCATGCCGACGCCCTGCGCGCCGCGGCGGCGGACGGCGCATTGTGGGGTCTGAACTTCACCAGCGTGCCCGGTCCGGCGCCCGGCGAGGCCGAGGCCTACATCGCGGCCGCGCACGCGCAGCGCGATGCGGGCACCGCGCTGCCGTTCGCGGTGCTCGATGCCGACGGCCGTGTGGTCGGCAGCACGCGCTACTACGATCTCGATGCGAACGTGCCGAAGCTGAAGATCGGCTACACCTGGTATGCGGCGCATGTGCAGCGCACCGCGCTCAATACCGAGGCCAAGCGGCTGCTGCTCGACCATGCATTCGATGCGCTGGGCTGCGCGTCGGTCACCTTCGAGACCAGCCATCTCAATCTGCGTTCGCAGTCCGCGATCGAGCGCCTGGGCGCGCAGCGGGACGGCGTGCTTCGCGCGCACATGCGCCATCGCGACGGCTCGCTGCGCGATACAGTGGTGTATTCCATCCTGCCGGCGGAGTGGCCCGCGCTGCGCGCGCGGCTCTCCGAACGGCTCGATATCCATGCGGGAGTGTCTTCAAATGTCTGATGTCGCATCGTCCACTGGCGCAGTGCGCGTCACGGCTGCCGAGGGACCGCTTCGCGTCGGCATCGTCGGCGCCCGCGGCCATGTCGGCGCTGAGCTGATCCGGCTGATCGCCGCGCATCCACGCTTCGACTTGGCCTATGTCGGCTCGCGCGAACTCGCCGGCCAGCCGCTGGCCGATCATCACCCCGCCTGGCGCGGCGATCTGCGCTACAGCGCGCCGTCGAATGCCGAGCTGCCAAGCCTCGGTGCCGATGCCGTGGTGCTGGCGCTGCCCAACGGCAAGGCCGCGGACTGCGTGGCCGCGTTCGATGCGGCAGGTGCGGACCCGGTCATCGTCGATCTGTCCGCCGATTACCGGTTCGACGACGGTTGGTACTACGGCCTGCCCGAACTCACGCGCACGGCCTATGCCGGCCAGCGCCGGATCAGCAACCCCGGCTGCTACGCGACCGCGATGCAGCTGGCGGTGGCGCCGCTGCTGGGCCTGCTGGACGGCCCGGTGCAGTGCTTCGGCGTATCGGGCTATTCCGGTGCCGGCACCACGCCCTCGGACAAGAACGACACCGAGAAGCTGCGCGACAACCTGATGCCGTATGCGCTCACCGGCCATGTGCACGAGCGCGAAGTGACGCGTCAGCTGGGGCATGCGGTGGAGTTCATGCCGCATGTGGCGCCGCATTTCCGCGGGCTCACCATCACCGCCAACCTCCACCTGTCGGCGCCGATCACCCGCGAGGCGCTCGTCGCCCGCTATCGCGAGGCCTATGCCGGCGAGCCGCTGGTGCGGGTGATGGACGAGGCGCCGTGGGTCAGCCGCATCGCGGGTGCGCATCATGTCGAGCTCGGTGGCTTCGCGCTGTCCGAAGACGGTCGCCGCGCGGTAGTGGTGGCCACCGAGGACAACCTGCTGAAGGGCGCCGCCACGCAGGCGCTGCAGAATCTCAACCTGGCCTTCGGCCTCGACGAGCTGTGCGGCATCCCGCTCGCGGCCCCGTCGCCCGCCTAGGAGCGGCGCAGGAGCCGTGTAGGAGCGGCTTCAGCCGCGCCCCCTCCGGCATCGCATCTCCACCGTATAGCCATCACGCATCCACACCACACCGCAATCGACAAGGCCCCACACGATGTCCGACCTGCTCTGGCAAAAACCCGGCGTGAAAGTCGACGACCGCATCCAGCGCTTCCTGGCCGGCGAGGACGTGGTGCTGGATCGCGAATTCTTCCTCTGCGACATCGACGCCAGCCGCGCGCACGCCGAAGGCCTGCTGCGCATCGGCATTCTGAGCGCCGACGAACTGGCCGGGATCCGCCGTGAGCTGGCGCAGCTGGCCGAGGACTTTTCGCGCGGCGATTTCGTGCTGGATGACACCTACGAAGACGGCCATTCCGCGATCGAGGCCCGGCTGACCGAGCGCCTGGGCGATGCCGGCCGGCGCATCCACACCGGACGCAGTCGCAACGACCAGGTGCTGGTGGCGACGCGGCTGTGGCTCAAGCAGCAGCTCGCGCGCCTGCAGGCGCTGTGCGTGGAGAGCGCGCAGGTCGCGCTGGCGCGCGCGGAGGCCGAAGCGGCGGTGCCGATCCCCGGCTACACCCATCTGCAGCGCGCGGTGGTGTCCTCGCTGGGCATGTGGTGGGCAGCCTGGGCCGAGGGCTTTATCGACGACGCGCAGCGCGCGCGCGACACGCAGGCCTGGGTCGACGCCAACCCACTCGGCAGCGCCGCCGGCTACGGCGTCAATCTGCCGCTCGACCGCGACCACACCACGGCCGCGCTCGGTTTCGCGCGCATGCAGGTCTCCGCGGGCTATGCGCAGCTCTCGCGCGGCAAGTTCGAACTGGCCGCGGTGGATGCGCTGGGCTCGGCATTGCTCGATCTGCGTCGTCTCGCCTGGGACTTGAGCCTGTTCACCAGCGCCGAATACGCCTTCGTCGCGCTGCCGGCGCAGTACACCACCGGCAGCTCGATCATGCCCAACAAGCGCAATCCCGACGTGGTCGAACTGATGCGCGCCAGCTACGCCAGCGTGGCCGCGGCGCGCACCGAGATCGAACAGCTGCTGTCGCTGCCCTCGGGTTATCACCGCGACCTGCAGTTCTCCAAGGGCGCCATCGTGCATGCCTTCGGCCGCGGCCTCGGCGCGCTGGAGCTGCTGCCCGACCTGCTGCGCAATCTGGAATGGAAACCCGAGGCCATGCGCGCCGCGCTGGAACCGTCGATGTACGCGACCGATCTCGCAGTAGACCTTGCACGCAGCGGTCTGCCGTTCCGCGATGCCTACCGCCAGGCCGCCGACCCGGCGCGCTGGGCCGAGGGCGACCCCGACGCCAGCCTCGCCGCACGCGTGTCGCCCGGCGCGGCGGGTGACCTGCGTCTGGACACGCTGCATCGACGCTTGGATGCCTTCGCATGAGTGATGTCCCGGCAGCCGGTGCGCATCCCTTCGCCGCGCAGTCGCTGCCGGCGTGGAAGCGCGCCGTGCTCAAGGTGGGCAGCAGCCTGCTGGCCGGCGAGGGAGGACTGACCCCGCGCTACGCCGCGCATCTGGCCGCGTTCGTGCGCGATGCGCAGGCGCGCGGACGCGAGGTGGTGATCGTCTCGTCCGGCGCGGTGGCCGCCGGCCGCGGCATCGTCGGCAGCGCGCCGCGCGCCGGGGCGCAGATGGCCGAGCGTCAGGCGCTGGCCGCACTCGGGCAGGCCAGGCTGATGGCGTTCTGGCAGGGCTTCTTCGAACGCCCGGTGGCGCAGGTGCTGCTGACCCACGACGACGTGCGCAACCGGCGCCGCTATCTCAATGCCCGCGCCACGCTGCAGGAACTGCTGCGCCGGGGCGCGCTGCCCATCGTCAACGAGAACGACACGGTGTCGGTGGACGAGCTGAAACTCGGCGACAACGACACTCTCGGCGCCATCGTGGCCGCGCTGATCGATGCCGACGTGCTGTTCCTCGCCACCGACATCGACGGTCTGTACGACGCCGACCCGCGGCGCATGCCCGATGCGCGCCCGATTCCACAGGTCACCGCGCTCACGCCCGACGTGATGGCGATGGCCGGCGCGGCCGGCAGCGCGGTCGGCACCGGCGGCATGCGCACCAAGCTGCTGGCGGCCGAACGCGCCAGCGCGGCGGGCATCGCCACCGTGCTGCTGAACGGCACCCGCGCCGAGGTGCTGGCCGCGCTCGGCGAAGACCGCCTGCACGGCACCCGCATCGTGCCCGAGCGCAGCCGTGGCGCCGCCCGCAAGCACTGGCTGGCGCAGGCGCCGGCCGAGGGCGCGCTGCATGTCGACGCCGGCGCCGCGCGCGCGCTGCTCGATCGCGGCGCCTCGCTGCTGCCCAGCGGTGTGCAGGATGCCGTCGGCGAATTCCGCCGTGGCGATGTCGTCGAGATCTTCCTGCGCGATGCTAAAGGCGCAGCGCAGCGCATCGCCCGCGGCATCGTGCAGTATTCCGCGGCGGACATCCGCCGCCTGTGCCGCCGCAATTCGCGCGACATCGACGCGGTGCTGGGCTACAACTACGGCGACACCGTCGTGCATCGCGACGATCTGTCGCTGCTGGCGTCGCGCCCGGCGGGCGACGACGGCCGCAGCGTCTCGCCCCCACAGGAGTCTTCCCCCGCATGAACCGCACAGACGACCGCGTGTCCGTGTCCCTCGCATCGCCGCCCGGCGAAAGCCCCGCAGTCGAGCAGGCGCTGGCCTGCCGCGACGCCGCGCCCGCCGTGGCCGCGCTGTCCACCGAGGCCAAGAACGCCCTGCTGCGCGCGATGGCCGATGCACTCGTGGCCGATGCCGAACACATCCTCGCGGCCAATGCCGAGGATGTGGCTGCCGCCGAAGCGCGCGGCACCGCAGGCGCGATGCTCGACCGCCTGCGCCTGAACCCGCAGCGGCTCGGCGCCATCGCCGATGCGCTGCGCGAAGTGGCGGAGTTGCCCGACCCGGTCGGCATGGTCACCCGCCGCGAGACGCGGCCCAACAGCATCGAAGTCTCGCGCGTACGCGTGCCGCTGGGCGTGGTGCTGATGATCTACGAGGCCCGGCCGAATGTGACCGCCGACGCCGCGGCGCTGTGCCTGAAAGCTGGCAACGCGGTGATTTTGCGCGGCGGCTCCGAGGCGATCCGCAGCAACACTGCCATCGCCGCGGCCCTGCGCCGCGCGCTGCGCGAACACGGCCTGCCCGAGGCCGCGCTCACCCTGATCGAAGACCTGCGCCGCGAGAGCATGGTCGACCTGCTCAAACTCAACGAGGTCATCGACCTCGCCATCCCGCGCGGCGGCGAAGGCCTGATCCGCTTCGTCGCCGAACACGCGCGCGTGCCTGTGATCAAGCACTACAAGGGCGTGTGTCATCTCTACGTGGACGCCGCGGCCGATGTCGATCTGGCGCTGGACCTGCTGCTCGACGGCAAGGTCTCGCGCCCGGGCGTGTGCAACGCGCTGGAAACGCTGCTGGTGCATGCCGACATCGCCGCCGAGTTCCTGCCGCGTGCCGGCGCCATGCTGCGCGAACGCGGCGTGCAGCTGCGCGCCTGCCCGCGCGCGCTCGCGCACCTGCCCGATGCCGCGCCCGCGCGCGAGGACGACTGGGATGCCGAATTCCTCGACCTCATCCTCGCCGTGCGCGTGGTCGAGTCGCTGGACGAGGCCATCGCCCACATCCGTCGCCACGGCTCCGACCACACCGAAGTGATCGCCACCCGCGACGCAGCCGCCGCCGAGCGCTTCGTCCACGCCCTGCGCAGCGCGGTGGTGATGGTCAACGCCTCTTCGCGCTTCTCCGACGGCGGCGAACTCGGCCTTGGCGCCGAAATCGGCATCTCCACCACCCGCCTGCACGCCTACGGCCCGATGGGCGCGGAGTCGCTGACGATCGAGCGCTTCGTGGTGCGGGGCGAAGGGCAGACGCGGAACCTGCAGCGCGGCAGCTGAAACAACGGCCCCATTGCGGCCGACGGATATGGTCGAGCCAGGTGCGATACGCGCAATGCGGCCAGAAGGGCGTCTCTGCCTCTCCATGGCAATGCGCCACACGCGAGTCGGTGAGGCATGTGATCGATTCGGCATGGAGAGGGGGTGTCCGTCTGGCGTGTCCGCGGCCAGCGGCGAGATGGCCCGCATGCGCTTGGATGGCCATCCATCGGCATCGAGGTCGGGAGGCTGGATCAACTGGGTCAGGTAGGCCATCCGTATTCTCGCTGCGCACACTCCAGGACGAGCGCGCCGCGGGATCACTCGGAGACCGCACTGCATCGGCGGCAGTCGCCCGCGCAGGTGCCGGCGATGAGGCGCGTATCCGGTGCATCACTGTGCCCATCGTGTACGCCACGCTGCGGCGCTCGTGCCTGCACTGCAGGCTGCATGATCGATGAAGCCTGGCGACTTGTTGTCGTGAGGGTCAGCCAGAGCGTGGCAAGTTGAAGGCCCGAGTTGCAGCGATGGATGGGCCTCGCCGATGTTCGATGCGACGGCACCGTCGCATCCGGTGCTGGTTCGGCATTGTGCGAATCCGTTGTACGAATCCGGCGTTGCGCCAAGGGCGTCACCGGAAGGTGCGCAACGGAAGACAGCGAAACGAACTGCCGACATCGATACGTTTTCCGTAACGTGTCTCGCGTTCATTGCGCTCCAGCAAGTTGTCCGCGCCGAACGCGTCTCCCGGAAGGCATCCCCATCGAAGCAGCCGCCACAGTCGAGATCCCACAGGAGCAGCCAATGAAGATACAGCTGAACACCGACGCTCACATCGATGGCAACGATGCGCTTGCCGCGCATGTCCAGGCCACCCTCGCGCATGCTCTCGACCGCTTCAGTGAGCACGTCACGCGCGTGGAAGTGCATTTGAGCGACGAGAACGGCGACAAGAAAGGTCCGCGCGACCAGCGCTGCATGCTGGAGGCGCGCCTCGAAGGCCGGCAGCCGGTGGCGGTCACCGAGTATGCCGAGACAAGGGAGCGGGCCATACAGGGCGCCACGCAGAAGCTGGCCAGCCTGCTGCAGAGCACCCTCGGGAAGCTGCATGACCAGCGGATGAAGGCGTCCGGCCTTCCGCTGTCGGATACGGCAGCGAACCATGTGGGACCCGGCGATTGATGCCGCATCGATGCATGCGTTCGTCGCATCTCCGATGCCCCGGGTCCACGTGCATGCATTCCATCAGCGTCATGTATGCGCCCGCATACCCGCTCGATCAATCACAGTCTTCGGACGATGGAGAGTCGCATGCCAAACCTTGACCTACGGCTGACCGCCGGCGATGACATCGCCACCGCCATCATGAACCTGATCGGCTCGATCGAAGGGATCGAATCGGTCGAGGAAATCGCCGACCTGATGCCGCACATGGATGACCCGGATTCGAGTTCCGCGGGCCTGACGGACGACATGGGCCCTGGCACCCATCTGCTCAGGATCGCCGCTGGCAACGACACGGGGATCCGGCGTGCGCTGGAACTCGCGCAGGCGGCCGCACGGGATCACGGTGCGGTACTTGAGGTCGTCGATAATCACGACAGCTAGTGCTAGTGCCGACGATGATTGTTTTCTAGAGGGTTCGTCGCGTGTCTCTGGGACACAAAGGCCTGCATAAGGCCGGCCTTCGCTCGAAAAAATCGATCGGGGAGACAGGATTCGAACCGCACCGGGACGAACTCAAGGCGCCGAGGTGGGGAAGCCGTCGCCACGGCGTGCGTTCCTGCCGCTCATTCCCATGAACCCCGAAAACACAAACGCCGGCACAAGGCCGGCGTTTGCTGAAATCGATTGGTCGGGGAGACAGGATTCGAACCTGCGACCTCTACGTCCCGAACGTAGCGCTCTACCAGACTGAGCTACACCCCGATGTCGAGCCGCGTATTGTAGGGGGCGTCCGGGGGCTCGGCAAGCCCGGGGCGGGGCGGGCTTCGGCGGGCCGGTCTGTCCCGGGCGGGACGGCCGGCTGCGGCCCAGTCGGCCGGCCCGAGCCTGTAAACTTCGGGCACACCCGCGTCGCCCCCTGGAGCTTCACTTGATCAAGCCGCGTACCCCGCCCGGCGTCCTAGAACTGCTGCCGCGCGATCAGATCGCCTTCCAGCGGATGCTGGACACCATTCGCCGCACCTTCGAACGGTACGGTTTCCTGCCGGTCGAGACCCCGGTGATGGAGCTGACCGAGGTGCTGCTGACCAAATCCGGCGGCGAGACCGAGCGGCAGGTCTACTTCCTGCAGTCCACCGGGGCGCTCGACAAAGACAAGGACGGCCTGCCCGAGCTAGCGATGCGCTTCGACCTCACCGTGCCGCTGGCGCGCTATGTGGCCGAGCACGAGCATGACCTGGTGTTCCCGTTCCGGCGCTATCAGATGCAGCGCGTGTACCGCGGCGAGCGGGCGCAGCGCGGGCGGTTCCGCGAGTTCTATCAGTGCGATATCGACGTGATCGGCAAGGACGCGCTGAGCACGCGCTACGACGCCGAGCTGCCGGCGGTGATCGCTTCGGTGTTCGAGGCGCTGGCGATCGGCGAGTTCACCATCCAGTTCAACCACCGCAAGCTGCTGCGCGGCTTTTTCGAAGGGCAGGGCATCGCCGAGGGCGAGCGCCAGGCGGCGGTGCTGCGCGAGATCGACAAGCTGGACAAGCGCGGCGAGGCGGCGGTGCGCGAGACGCTGATCGGCGGCGAGTTCGGCCTGTCGGCCGAGGTCGCGGACACGCTGCTGGCGTTCTCGCGGGTGCGCGCGGTCGGGCACGACGCGGCGCAGGCCGCGCTGGACGCGCTGGGCGCGGGCACGGCGCTGTTCGAGGAGGGCCGGGCCGAGCTGCGCGAGGTGCTGCACCAGCTGCGCGCGCTGGGCGTGGCCGACAACCGCTTTGCGCTGAATCTGTCGATCGCGCGCGGCCTGGACTACTACACCGGCATCGTCTACGAGACCACGCTGAACGCGAACCCGGAGATCGGCTCGATCTGCTCCGGCGGTCGCTACGAGAACCTGGCCAGCCACTACACCAGGTCGAAGCTGCCCGGCGTGGGCATCTCGATCGGGCTCACCCGCCTGTTCTGGCAACTGCGCGAGGCGGGCCTCATCGACACCGCCGACAGCAGCGTGGATGTGCTGGTGTCGCTGATGGACGAGGCCGCGCTGGAACACGCGCTCACGCTGTCGCAGAAGCTGCGCGCCGCGGGGCTGAACGTGGAAACCCAACTGGAGGCACGCAAGTTCAAGAAACAGATGGAATACGCGAACAAGGCCGGCATCCGCTTCGTGATCATCCGCGGCGAGGACGAGGCCGCGCGCGGCGCGGTCGCGGTGAAGGACCTGCGCCGCGGCGAACAGTTCGAAGTCGCCGAGCACGACCTCGCGCGCACGCTGCTGGTGGAGCGCGAGCAGTGGCGCGCGCTTCCGCGACGCGATGGAGTGGACGGCGCATGAAACCCATCCTGCTCGACGGCCGCTCGCTCACCCGCGTGCAGCTTGAAGTGGTCGCCTACGGCGCGCCGGTGGCGCTGGACGATGCCGCGCTCGAGCGCGTGGCCCACGCCGCACGCTTCCTGGCCGAACAGGTGCGCCGGGAGGAACCCATCTACGGCGTGTCCACCGGCTTCGGCAGCAATGCCGACCGCCTGCTCGGCGCGCATCCGCTGCGCGACGAACTGCCCGGGGCCGCGCGCTCCGGGCGCTCGCTGCACGCGGAGCTGCAGCGCAATCTCATCATCAGCCACGCGGTGTGCGTGGGCGAGGCGTTCGCGCCGGACGTGGTGCGGGCGATGCTGTGCATCCGCATCAACACCCTGCTGCGCGGGCATTCCGGCGTGCGCGTGGAGACCGTGCGCGCGCTGGCCGACATGCTCAACGCCGGCGTGGTGCCGGTGGTGCCGCAGCTCGGTTCCGTCGGTGCGTCGGGCGACCTGGCGCCGCTGTCGCATCTGGCCCAGGTGCTGATCGGCGGCGGCGAGGCCTTCTTCGAGGGCGAGCGCATGTCCGGCGCGGAGGCGCTGCGCCGCGCGGGTCTGGCGCCGGTGGAACTCTCGTACAAGGAAGGCCTGGCGCTGAACAACGGCACCGCGCAGATGCTGGCCTGCGGTGCGCTGGCGGTGCTGCATCTGGAGGAACTGGTCGAAACCGCCGACCTGGCCGCGGCGATGACCGTCGATGCCTTCGCCGGGCGCCTGGGTGCCTTCGCCGAGGACGTGCATGCGCTGCGTCCACATCCGGGCCAGGTGCAGAGCGCGGCGCATCTGCGCCAGCTGCTGGACGGCTCCACGCTGGCCGACATTCCCTATCACCTGGTGCCCAGGTTCCGTCCCTGGCTGCCGCACAGCTGGGATGTGCCCGAGGCGCAGGCGCTGAGTTTCGACATCGGCTGGGAATGGGTGCCCAGCGACCAGCGCCATGGCCGCGAGAAGTTCTACACCCGCTTCAAGCCCTTCCGCGGCGGCAAGAAGCACCAGCCGCAGGACAGCTACAGCCTGCGCTGCGCGCCGCAGGTGCATGGCGCGGTGCGCGATGCGCTGGAACAGGCCAAGCGCATTCTCGATATCGAACTGAACGCGGTCACCGACAACCCGCTGGTGTTCCCCGATGCCGAGGCCGAGCACGTGGAGCAACAGGTGATCTCTGCCGGCCACTTCCACGGCATGCCGCTGGCGCTGGCGATGAGCTACATCAAGGCCGCGATCCCGGTGCTGGCCTCGATCAGCGAGCGCCGGCTCAACAAGCTGGTGGACCCGGCCACCAGCGACGGCCTGCCGGCGTTCCTGATCGGGAATGAAGACGCTACCGAATCGGGCCACATGATCGTGCAGTACACCGCCGCGGCGATCGTCAACGACCTGGCCAGCCGCGCGCACCCGACCTCGGTGTATTCGATCCCGACCAGCGCGAATGCCGAAGACCATGTGTCGATGGGCGCCAACGAGGCGCGTCACGCGCTTGCGATGGTGGCCGACCTGGAGAAGGTGCTGGCGCTGGAGCTGCTGGTGGCCGCGCAGGCGCTGGACCTGCGCCGCGACATGATCAACGCCGCGCGCGACCTGGCGCGGCGCTGCGATGCGGAGGCCTTCGCCGCCAAGGTGCAGGGCGGCCCGCTGCCCGGTGCGCCGGGGCGCGAGGCCTTCCTGGCGGAAGTCGAAGCCCTGCGCGTCGAACTGGCCGCCGCCGAGCCCTTCCAGCCCGGCAAGGCCGTCGCCGGCGCGCATGCGGCCATCCGCGAACGCATCGCCTTCCTCGACCGCGACCGTGCGCTGGACGCGGACATTTCCGCGATCCTCGACCTGACCCATCAGGGCACGCTGATCGCGGCGGCCTGGCCGGGGAACCGCTAGCGCGGCCTGCGGCTGCATCAGCGCGCAGGCCGGCCAGTCCGGCGAGGTGCGGCCGTTGCAAACGAAACGGGCGGCCTTGGCCGCCCGTTTCGCGTGGTGCCGGCGGTCGCCGGCACGTGCGGGTCCTGTGGATCAGAACCGATATTCGGCGCGCAGGTAGTAGTACGCGCCGTTGATGCCGAAGGGCAGGGTTTCCCAGCCGTAGGTGAAGCCCAGCTGCGGGAAGGGGAAGGCCTGGTTCGGGTCCCACTTGTCGGGGTAGGTGTCGAAGATGTTGTTGCCGCCCGCGCTGAGGCGGAATTTCTCGGTCACGTCCACGCCGACCGCCAGGTCGAACAGGGTGGCGCCGTCCCAGGTCTGCTTGAAGCCGGGCGTGAAGCCTTCACCGGAGACTTCGCCGTAGTAGTTGGCGCGCAGGGTCCAGTCCCACTTTCCGCGGGCCCAGGCGGCCTGGAACATGTGCCGCGTGCCGGGCTGGCCTTCCTCGATCAGTGTGACCTGGCTGTCGTCGAACAGCTGCTGCGGGCTGAGGATCGCCGACTGCGAGCGACGGGCCTGCACTTCGGTCTTGTTCCAGTGCAGCAGCGCGGTCAGATCCAGCGTGCCGCCCAGCGCCTGGTTGGTGTACTCGGCGACCACGTCCACGCCGGTGGTGCGGGTGTCGATGGCGTTGGTGAAGAACTGCGCCTGGGCCACGCCGAAGGGCGCGAGGATGGCGCGGATCGGGCAGTTGCTGTTGGTGCCGTCGCAGGGCAGACCGTCGGTGCCCAGCGACTCCGGCGCGATGTTGCTGGAGAAGATGATGCGGTCGTCGATGTCGATGCGGAACACGTCCAGCGCCAGGCTGAAGCGCTCGTTCGGGCGCCAGGTGAAGCCCAGCGTGCCGTTGACCGATTCCTCTTCCTTCAGCGCGTCGATGCCGAAGGCGCGGGTGACCGCGCTGTCCTGACGCGCGGTCAGGGTGTCGGCCAGCAGGCCGGTGCTCGGGTCGATGTTGGTCGAGCGCTGGCTGTAGAACAGCTGCTGCACGCCGGGGGCGCGGAAGCCGGTGGACACCGTACCGCGCAGGGCGAACTGGTCGCTGATGTCCCAGCGCAGCGACAGCTTGCCGGTGGTGGTGTTGCCGAAGTCGGAGTAGTCCTCGAAACGCAGCGCGCCGCCCACCAGCAGGCGGTCGGCGAAGCGGGTTTCGGCGTCGACGTACACCGCGTAGCTGTCGCGCCCTTCGTCCACTTCCTCGTTCGGCGAGAAGCCCGGGAAGCCCTGGATGCCGGGTGCGGCGAAGCCGCCGTTCTGGTCGAGGATCGGGATCGCCGGGTTGTTGGTGCGGCCATAGGTGTAGGACACCGGGTCGCCGGCTTCGATGCTGTAGTCCTCGCGGCGGTATTCCAGGCCGGTGGCCAGGCTCAGCGGCTCGCTGGCGCCGATGTCCAGGCTGCCGCGCACGTCGAAATTGACCGTGGTCTGCTGGAATTCCAGGGTGCCGGTGTCGGCCGAACGCGGCGACTGCGCGTAGATGCCGGCGGCCGGGTTGGCCGGGTCGATCGGCTCGTACCACCAGCTGACGTTGACCGAGTTGCGCTCGTGGAAGCCGAAGCGGCTGCGGCCGTGGTTGACCGAGACGTCCCAGTCCCAGGCGTCGTTGAACTGCGCGCGGTAGCCGACCGCCAGCGAGCCGTCGTCGACGGTGGTGATGATGTTGGGCAGGAAGCCGTTGGGGTAGAGCTCCGGAACGGTGCGGCCGTCGCCGGCGCTGCGGTAGAAGCCGGAGGAATCGCCTTCGCGGCGCGACAGGCCGCCGAAACCGTACAGCTCGCCGGCGCCGAGCTCGATGGCGCCGTTGAGCCACAGGTAGGCGTCGGTCGCGTCGGCGTCGCCGATGCGCTGGGTCACGCGCGGCGGGCTCACGCGCAGCGTGTCGGGGCCGGCACGGTTGGTCTCTTCGCGGTCGCGGTACTCGGCGGTGAGATTGAGGTAGCCGGTCTCGCCCAGCGCGAAGCCGTGGTTGAGGCCGCCGTGCAGCACGGTGCCGTCTCCTTCGCGGGTCTGGCCGGCTTCGAAAAACAGCTGGGTTTCCTCGGTCTGGCGCTTGAGCACGATGTTGATCACGCCAGCGATGGCGTCGGAGCCGTACTGCGCCGCGGCGCCGTCGCGCAGCACTTCGATGCGCTCGATCGCGGTGACCGGGATGGCGTTGATGTCGGTACCGGCCGAGCCGCGGGCGATGGTCTGCTGCACGTTCACCAGCGCCTGCTGGTGGCGGCGCTTGCCGTTGACCAGCACCAGCACCTGATCCGGGCCGAGGCTGCGCAGGGTGGCCGGGCGGATGATGTCGGTGCCGTCGGAGATGGTGGTGCGCGAGAAGTTGAAGCTCGGCTCCAGCATCTGCAGCAGCTGGCCGACCTCGCGCGCGCCGGTGCGCTCGATCTGTTCGGCGCGGATGATGTCGACCGGCGCGGCGGTCTCGGCGGCGGTGCGGTTCTTCGCGCGGCTGCCGAGCACCTGGATGGTGTCGAGATCGCCGGCACTCTCCTCGGCGGGGGCGTCCTGCGCGAAGGCCGGCGCGGCGACGAGCGCGAAGGCGATGGCCAGGCCGAGAGCGGCCGGGCGCGGACGACGCCGCTGGAAGCGGGAATGCGGTTGCATGGGAAGTCCTCTTTCGTGGGGTAGCGGGGTGAACGGTGTGTGCGACGCCCCTGTGCCTTGCCCGGGGAGGGCAAGGTCCTGACGTGTCCTTCGTCGCGACCGGCGGATTATGACAAAGCCGGGACAGCAGAACGCTGCGCGGAGGTCGGGATCTGAAACCTGGATATGAAGCACGCGCCCTGAAGCACGCGCCCCGGTCGCGATACGGTGGCCTGCGGCGTTCCCATGCCGGGCATGGGAATGCGTGTGCGCGGCGCGCGACTTCCCGCAAGGATGTTGCGCGGCGGCCTCCCTCCTGCCGCGGTGGCGGCGTCAGTCGGTGCCGCGGCCTTCGACGCGTACCCGTACCTGGCCGTCCTGCAGCCGTGCGTCGAGCAGTTCGCCGGGGTGCGCATCGGCCGCCAGGCGCAGCACGCTGCCGTCCTCGCGCTGGAGGATGGCGTAGCCGCGGGCGACGGTGGCCAGCGGACTGACCGCCTCCAGCGCGCGGGCCAGGCCGTGCAGACGCTGGGTGCGCTGCTGCAGGGTGCGGACGATCGTCGCCTGCGCGCGCGGCTGCAGGCGTTGCAGACGGGTGCGAAGCAGCGCCAGGCGCTGTGCCGGGCGGTGGCCGCGCAGGACGGCGTCGGCCCGCTGCAGCCGCGCCTGACGCTGTTGCAGCGCGCGTGCCCAGGCCGCGTCCAGGCGTCGCCGGGCATCGCGCTGGTGCTGGGCGAGTGCCTGCAGCCGCGCCTGCGGTCGCTGCGCGTGCAGGCGCAGGGCGGCACGGTCGGCGCGCTGCACGGCCTGCTGGAGGTGGCGGCGATGCGCTGCCTGCAGCCGCTGGCCGAGCGCACGCAGGCGCAGGCGCAGGTCGGCCCGGTCCGGCACCAGCAGCTCGGCCGCGACCGACGGCGTGGGCGCGCGCAGATCGGCGGTGAAATCCGCCAGGCTGGTGTCGATCTCGTGCCCCACCGCCGAGACCACGGGAATGGGGCTGGCGGCGATCGCTCGCGCCAGCGCTTCGTCGTTGAAGGCCCACAGGTCTTCCAGCGAGCCGCCGCCGCGGGTGATCAGCAGCACGTCGTGGCGGCCGGCCGCGCCCGCGCGGCGCAGGGTGTCGACGATCTTCGCCGCCGCGCCGTCGCCCTGCACCGGAACCGGCAGCACGTCCACCTCCACCAGCGGGAAGCGACGACGCAGCACGCTCAGCACGTCGCGCACGGCGGCGCCGGTGGGCGAGGTGAGGATGCCGATCCGCCGCGGGAACACCGGCAGTGGCCGCTTGCGCGCGGTCTCGAACAGGCCCTCGGCCTGCAGCTTCGCCTTCAGCGCCTCCAGCGCCCGGCGCAGCGCGCCTTCGCCGGCTTCTTCCATGGTGTCCAGCACCAGCTGGTAGTCGCCGCGGGGTTCGTACAGGGTGAGCCGGCCGCGCGCCAGCACCCGCAGGCCCTCGCGCGGCACGAACTTCAGCCACTGGCTCTTCGGCTTGAACAGCGCGCAGCGCACCTGGGCGCGGGCGTCTTTGAGCGTGAAATACAGATGCCCCGACGAGGGCTTGGCCAGATTGCCCAGCTCGCCCTCCACCCAGATCAGCGGGAAGGCGTCCTCCAGCAGACTGCGCGCCAGCGCGTTCAGCTGGCTGGGCGTGTAGGCCTGGCGGTCGGGGGCGGGCGGGGGGGGCGGCGGAAAGGACATCCGGGCAAGGATACGGGATCGGGTCTCGCGGGCTGAGGCCGGGCTCGTTCAGGCCCCCGACTGCTGTCATCCCGAGCCGCAGGCGAGGGACCTGCTTTATCCCGATCCGCCACTGGCGTCGATTCAGCATCCCCGCGCATATGCCGCAGCTTGCACACGGAAGCGTTCGATACCGGAAAAGCAGGTCCCTCGCCTGCGGCTCGGGATGACATCGTTGGGGAGATTCAGGATGGGAGATTCAGGACACCCACTTTTCGATCTTCGTCCGTTCCGAGCCCCCCCGCATGGAATCCTCCACGCGCCGCTCCCCGGCCTGCCGGTACAATCCCCGCATGTCTGCCCAGCCCGAAATCTCCTCCACGCCCGCCCTCGCGGACGCCCCCTGCCGCGATACGGCGCCCGCGTTCGGCCCCATGCCGCGCCGGCGCACCCTGCAGGTCCGGGTGGGCCGGGTGCTGGTGGGCGGCGGCGCGCCGGTGGTGGTGCAGTCGATGACCAATACCGACACCGCCGACATCAAGGGCACCGCGCAGCAGGTGGCCGAGCTGTGGCGCGCGGGGTCGGAGAAGGTCCGGATCACGGTCAACAACGAGGCCGCTGCCGCGGCGGTGCCGCATATCCGCGACCGCCTGGCGATGATGGGCGTGGACGTGCCGCTGATCGGCGACTTCCACTACAACGGCGACCGCCTGCTGGCGGCGCATCCGGCCTGCGCCGAGGCGCTGGCCAAGTACCGCATCAACCCCGGCAATGTCGGCTTCGGCAAGAAGCGGGACACCCAGTTCGCGGCCATCGTCGAGATGGCGATCCGCCACGACAAGCCGGTGCGGATCGGCGCCAACTGGGGCTCGCTCGACCAGGCGCTGGCCGCACAGCTGATGGACGAGAACGCCAGGCGCGCCGAGCCCTGGGACGCCGGCCGCGTGCTGCGCGAGGCGCTGGTGCGCTCGGCGCTGG
>ERZ1066121.1265-NODE-1265-length-19230-cov-25.026493_pt1 | contig 19230 bp, 22 predicted proteins | sample MGYA00382768_ERZ1066121 | MGnify/ENA primary metagenome ERZ1066121 (study PRJEB33369, sample SAMEA5778351) | biofilm metagenome | biome: Industrial cooling water; feature: Water cooling tower basin; material: Biofilm | place: United Arab Emirates | collected... | reverse complement strand
TCGTGGCCGTCGAGGCCGGGCTTGGCAACGAGTACGCGAATCGGTCGCGTCATGGGGTCGGTCGGGAACGGGGAGAGCCAGCGCCGAAGAATAGCGGCCGGTCGCGGGGCGAGGCACCGCCGATGTGGAGAAGGGGACGGTCCCCTCGGTCCCCGGCCGGGGACGGAGGGGACTGTCCGCCGGTCGCGGCGACGGCGCGCTCAGCGCTTCCGGGCCACCAGCAGCATCTCGGTCGAGGTGCGCCGAAGCGGACGGTCCTCCCACCCGTCGTGCACGGCCTCGACCGCGAGCCCGACTTCCTCGCACAGCGCGGCCAGCCGGTCGGCGGCGTAGAGCCGGATCCGGTGCACCCGCTCACCCGTCCCCGCCCGCCCCGTCCACGTGGTGTGCACGGTGATCCGCCCGTCGCGCGGGTCGAAGCTGCGCGCGTGCCGGATCGTCGTGCCGTCGCGCGTCCGCCAGCTGTCGTTCGCGACCCACTTCGCCATCACGCCGTCGCGCGCGCCGCCGAACCAGGCGAGCCTCCCGCCGGGCGCGAGCACGCGGGCGAACTCGCGGAGGACGCGCGCATCGTCGGCCGGATCGTCGAAGAAGCCGAAGCTGGTGAAGAGGTTCAGCACCGCGTCGAAGCGCCCGGTCCACTCGGCCGGGAGCGCGCGCATGTCGCCTCGCACGTAGCGGAGCGTGCGCCCGGTGCCGCGGCGCTTCGCGAGGTCGAGGAGGGGCTTCGAGTAGTCGAGCCCCGTGACGTCGAGCCCCGCCTCGGCGAGGAGATGCGCGTGGCGCCCCTGCCCGCACGGGCAGTCGAGCACGCGCGCGCCGTCCGGGAGGGCGAGGACCTCGAGCAGCCGGGCGACCTCGTGCCGGTTGCGCTCCTCGGCGAACAGCGGCTCGAACTCGCGAACGTAGTCGAGGTCGAAGTAGCTGGCCCACCAGTCGGCGGCGGGCGCCCTGGCGCCGCGCGCCGCCGGCGGGCGGGCACCCCGGCGGGCCGCGCTCAGAAGAACACCGGCTCGCGATACGCGCCGAAGACGTCCTCGAGCGCGGCGCGGATCTCGTAGAGCGTGCAGTAGGCGCGCGCGCAGTCGAGGATGTGCGGCACGGTGTTCTCGGTCCCGCGTGCGGCCTCGCGCAGCCGCTCGAGCCGCGCGCGACAGAGGTCGTTGTCGCGCTTCGCGCGCAGCGCGGCCAGCCGCTCGCGCTGCTCGCGCTCGGCCTCCATCCCGACCTTGAGCAGGGGGATCGTGAGCGCCTCCTCGTCGGTCTCGAAGGCATTGACGCCGACGACCAGCTTGCGCCGCTGCTCGATCTCCCACTGCTGGCGGCTCGCCGCCTCGGCGATCTTCCGCTGGAACCAGCCGCGCTCGAGTCCCTCGACCACGCCCCCCTGCTCGGCGATCTCGACGAACAGCGCCTCGGCCTGCCGCTCCAGCTCGTCGGTGAGCGCCTCGACGTAGTACGAGCCGCCGAGCGGGTCGAGCACGTTCGGCACGCCGGTCTCGCAGGCGAGCACCTGCTGCGTGCGGAGCGCGACCTGCACCGCCTCCTCGGTCGGGAGCGCGAGCGTCTCGTCCATGCTGTTCGTGTGCAGCGACTGCGTCCCGCCGAGCACCGCCGCGAGCGCCTGGTAGGCGACGCGCACGACGTTGTTCATCGGCTGCTGGGCCGTGAGCGTGACGCCCGCGGTCTGCGAGTGGAAGCGGAGCATCCACGAGCGCGGGTCCTTCGCCCCGTACTTCTCCCGCATGTGGCGCGCCCAGATCCGGCGCGCGGCGCGGAGCTTCGCGATCTCCTCGAAGAAGTCGTTGTGAATGTCGAAGAAGAAGCTGAGCCGCGGCGCGAAGGTGTCGACGTCGAGGCCGCGCGCGATCCCGTGCTCGACGTAGGTGAAGCCGTCGGCGAGCGTGAAGGCGAGCTCCTGCGCCGCGGTGCTCCCCGCCTCGCGGATGTGGTAGCCCGAGATCGAGATCGTGTTGAACTGGGGCGCGTGCGTCGCGCTCCACTCGAAGCCGTCGACGATGAGGCGGAGCGCGGGGGCGATCGGGAAGCACCACGCGTGCTGCGCCATGTACTCCTTGAGGATGTCGTTCTGGACCGTCCCCCGGAGCTGCGCCGACGACACCCCCTGCCGCTCGGCCGCCGCCACGTAGAAGCAGTAGAGGATGATCGCCGGCCCGTTGATCGTCATGCTCGTGGAGACCTTGTCGAGCGGGATCCCCGCGAACAGCTCCTCCATGTCGGCGAGCGACGAGATGCTCACGCCGGTCTTCCCCACCTCACCCTCGGAGCGCGGGTGGTCGGCGTCGTAGCCCATGAGCGTCGGGAAGTCGAAGGCGACCGAGAGCCCGGTCTGCCCCTGCGACAGCAGGAACTTGAAGCGCTCGTTCGTGTCGCGCGCCGACCCGAAGCCGGCGAACTGCCGCATCGTCCACAGCTTGCCGCGGTACCCGGTCGGGTGGATGCCACGGGTGAACGGCCACTGGCCGGGGACCTCGGTCGCCACCTCGACGCTCGGCGCGTCGAGCGCCGTGTAGAGCGGCGCCACCTCGTCGGCCGAGTTGGTGTACGCCACCTCGCGCAGCGCGCCCTTCCCGTACCGCGCGCGCCATGCGGCCACCTCGGCGCGCAGCCGCTCGAGTTCGGCCTGCTGCTCGCGCAGCGTCTCCATGGGGTCGTGCACGGAGGTCATGTCGAGGCTCCGGTGATGAGATGGGCGTGCCGGGCGAGCAGGGCGTCGGCGACCACGAACGGCGTCGTCGCCCCGCGCTCGAGGTCGGGGAGCGCATCGTCCACGAACCGCTGGACCGCGGCGTCGCCCCAGAGGCGCCGGCGCGCGCGATCCTCGGTGACCTCCACCACCCGCTCGCGCAACCGCGCACGGCGGCGCTCGGCGAGGGTGCCCGACTCGGAAAGGTACCCGAAGTGGCGCTCGAGGGCGGCCACGAGCTCGGGGATCCCCCGTCCCTCGGCCGCGACCGTGCCGAGCACCGGCGGCGTCCAGCCGCCGTGCGCGTGCGGGTCGGCGGCCGCCTTGCGCGCCGCGCGCGCCGGGTTGAGCGCGTCGCGCGCCGCCTCGCGCTCCGCGGCGCTGCCGAGCTGCACGCCGTGGTGCGCGGGGATCCCCTTGAGCACGTCGCCCATGCGCATCCCGAGCATCGCCTCGATGTCGGTGCGGAGGCGGTCCGCGCCGGGGCGGTCGCTCTTGTTCACGACGAAGAGGTCGGCGATCTCCATCACGCCCGCCTTGAGCGTCTGGATGCTGTCGCCGCTCTCGGGGACGAGCACGACCACCGAGCTGTCGGCGGTGCGGGCGACGTCGAGCTCGCTCTGGCCGACGCCGACGGTCTCGATCAGGATGCGGTCGAACCCCGCCGCGTCGATGACGTCGCACACCTCGCGCGTCGCCGCGGCGAGCCCGCCGAGCGAGCCGCGCGTCGCCATGCTGCGGATGAAGACGCCCGGGTCGAGCGCCACGCGTTCCATGCGGATCCGGTCACCGAGGAGCGCGCCGCCGGTGAACGGCGACGTGGGATCGACGGCGACCACCGCGACCCGGAGCCCCTCGGCGCGCATCGCCTCGACGAGCGCCGTCGTGATCGTGCTCTTCCCCGCCCCCGGCGGCCCGGTGATGCCGATGCGCCGCGCGCGGCCGAGGCGCGGGTGCAGCACGCCGAGGAGCGCGTCGAAGCCGGCGCGATGGTTCTCGACGATGGAGACGGCGCGCGGGAGCGCGAAGGGGCGCCCCGCGTCGAGGTCGTCGACGAGCCGGGCGATGGCGGGAGGGAGCGTCGCGGGCGACGGCGGGGCGGTCATGCGGCGGGCGCGGGCGGGGTCTCGTCGTGCTCGTCGGCGATGTCGCCGACCACTTGCTCGAGCAGGTCCTCGAGCGTCACGAGCCCCACGACGGGGCCGTCGCCGTCGCGGACGAGTGCGAGGTGGGTGCGGCGGCGGAGCATCTCGAAGAGCTGGTCGCTGCAGCGGCGCGTCGCCGGGGCGCTCGCGATCGGGCGGAGGGGGAGCGGCGCGTCGCCCTCGGTGTCGAGGACGTCGCGCACGTGCACCATCCCGAGCACCTCGTCGAGCGAGCCACGCACGACTGGGACGCGGGTGTACCCGGCGTGCGCGATGGCGCGCGCCGCCTCGGCCGGCGCGAGCGCGGCGTCGATCGCGAAGACCTGCGCGCGCGGCGTGACGACGTCGGCGAGGGTCTTGTCGCCGAACGCCACGAGCCCGGTGATGATCTCGCGCTCGCCCGGCTCCGACACCCCCTCGCGCTCCCCCTCGCGCAGGATCTCCTCGAGCGCCTCGCGCTCCTGCTCCTGCGGCGACGCCACCGGCGCCGGCGCGAGCCGGCGCGCGATCGCACGCGCCGGCACGAGCAGGAGGAGGAGCACCAGCTCGACGCCCTGCAGGAGCGGGAGCAGCAGCACGGAGAGCCGCGTCGCCCAGTGCTGCCCCGCGGCGCGCGGGAGGGCCTGTCCCACGACGAGCGCGAGGACGAGCAGCAGCACGAGCCACGGCCAGAAACCCGCGTCGTCGCGGTGAAGCAGCACGAGCCCCGCCCCGCCGATCGCGGCGAGCGTCGCGGTGCCGGCCCCCGCGGCGAGCAGGAGCCGCTGCGGCTCGTCGAGGTACGACTCCGCCAGCGCCGCGCCGCGCAGCCGCCGCTCGATCCACGCGCGCAGCCAGAAGCGGCTCACCCCGCGCACCGACTGCGCGGCGAGCGTCAGCGTCCCGATCCCGAGGACCACGAGGCCCACGAACCAGAGCGTCACGCCGTCGCCTCCCCGCCGGCGCGCCGGAAGTAGACGCGCTGCACCTGGCGCCTCCGCACCCGCTCGACGACCACCTGCAGCCCCGCGATCTCGAGGCGCTCACCGGCGCGCGGGACGCGCCCCAGCCGCTCGTAGATCAGCCCCCCCACCGTCGTGACCTCGTCGCTCGCGACCTCGACGCCGAGCGCGTCCGAGAGCTCGTCGAGCGTGACGCGCCCGTTCACCCAGAACTCGTCGCCCCCGTCGCCGGCCTCGATGTCGGTCTCGGTCACCGCCTCGTCGTGCTCGTCCTCGATCTCGCCGACGACCTCCTCGAGCACGTCCTCGATGGTCACCAGCCCCGTGGTGCCGCCGTACTCGTCGAGCACGATGGCGAGGTGGCGCCGCTGCGCGCGGAACTCGCGCAGCAGTGCGTCGAGGGGCTTGGTGGGCGGGATGTAGTACGCGGGGCGGATGCACCGCTGCCAACCACCCGTGGGCTCCCGGTCGTCGAGCAGCCCCTCGAGCACGTCCTTGAGGTGCACGGTGCCCACGATGTCGTCGATGCTCTCGACGTAGACGGGGAGCCGCGTGTGGGCCGAGCTGCGCAGCTTGTCGAGGAGCTCGGACCAGGGGGTCTGGCGCTCGACGGCGACGATCTCGACGCGCGGCGTCATGATCTCCTGCACCATCGTGTCGCCGAGCGAGAAGACGCCGCGCAGCAGCCCGCGCTCCTCCTCGCGCACGTCGGCCTCCTCGGCCACGTCCTCGAGGAACTGCTCCGCCACCGCCTCCTCGGTCTTCTCGTCGGCCGGCGGCGGCGGGAACCACCCCGCGAGCGCCCGCTCGAGCCACTCGCCGAGGGCGACGAGCGGCGCGAGGAGGCGCCCCGCGAGGAGGGTCCAGCCGTCGAGCCAGCGCCCACGCGCCCCGGGGGCCGCGCCGGCGTAGGTGCGCGCGAACACCTCGCAGACGGCCACGAGCCCCACGAGCCCGAGCAGCGCGAGGAGCGGCTGCGCCGCGCCGTCGCGTCGCAACGGCGGGAGCGCCGCCCCCGCGAGGACGAAGAGCACGATGCGGAGCGCCGCGAGCGCGCGGTGCAGCGGCTCGCGCCGCCCAGTGAGCACGGCCCGTCGCGCGGCGGGGAGCGCGGGGTCGTCCTCGTCGAGCGCCATGAGGCGCCCGTCGGCGGCGACCGTCGTCGCGGCGAGCGCGGCGAGCACGCCGAACAGCGCCCAACTCGCACCGTCGCTCACGCGAGCCCCCGCGCCTTCGCGCGCGCCACGTATCGCTCCTGCGCCCGCCACATGGGCGAGGCGACCCGCTCGTCACCCTCCGGATGCGCGTGCCCGAGCGCGTGCAGGACGCCGTGGATGACGAGCCGCGCGCACTCCTCGCGGACCGGCACTGCCCACGCCCGCGCGTTGGCGCGCGCCACGTCGGGACAGATGTAGACGTCGCCCTCCGGGCGCCCGTCGGGACCGCGCAGCTCGAACGTGATGATGTCGGTCGCGCCGGCGTGGCCGAGGTGCTCGCGGTTGAGCCGCGCCATCGCCCGGGCGGGGAGCCACGTCACGGTGAACGCGGCGTCGCGCACGCGCTCGCCCGCGCAGACGAGCGCGGCGAGGGCGTGCACGCGCGCGCGCCCCAGGGGGGCGCGACCGGCCGGGCTGGCGACGGCGACCTCGATCGGCACGGAAGGGACGGCGAGTCGTCGGGCAGGACGTCAGGCGCCGCCGTCGTGCGCGTACGCGCGGATGATGTCGCGCACGAGCCGGTGGCGGATGACGTCGGCCTCGGAGAAGTAGTGGAAGGCGATCCCCTCGATCCCGGTGAGGATGCGCTCGACCTGCATGAGCCCCGACTGCTCGCGGCTCGGGAGGTCGATCTGCGTCTTGTCGCCGGTGATGACGATCTTCGAGTTCACGCCGAGGCGCGTGAGGAACATCTTCATCTGCGCGTTGGTCGCGTTCTGCGCCTCGTCGAGGATCACGAAGGCGTCGCCGAGCGTGCGGCCGCGCATGAAGGCGAGCGGCGCGATCTCGATCACGCGCGTCTCGAGCGCCTTCTGCACGCGCTCGGGCGGCATCATCTCGTCGAGCGCGTCGTAGAGCGGGCGCAGGTACGGGTCGACCTTCGCCTGCATGTCGCCGGGGAGGAAGCCGAGCGACTCCCCCGCCTCGACCGCCGGGCGCGCGAGCACGATGCGACGGACGCGCTTGCGCATGAGCGCGTCGACCGCCGCCGCGACCGCGAGGTAGGTCTTCCCGGTCCCCGCCGGGCCGATGCCGACGACGATGTCGTGGTCGGCGATCTTCTGCAGGTATTCCGCCTGCCCCGGCGTCTTGGCCTGCACCACCTTCCGCACGCCGGGAAGTGCCAGCCGCTGCGGGTCGACCGGCTGCGCCCCCTCGGCCGAGCCCTCCTCGGACATGCGGAGCACGTCGTCGGCGGTGAAGCTTGCGCGCTGCCGCGCCGCTTCGACCATCCGCAGCGCCGTCTGCCGCGCCCGGCGCACCGCCTCCTCGTCGCCCGTGAGCGAGATCGCCTCGCCGCGCAGCGCCACCTTGATGCCGTGCACGCGCGCGAGCTCGACGAGGTTCGCGTCGTTGACGCCCGAGAGCGTCAGCAGGTCGGCCCCCTCGGTCGGGACCTTCTCGGTGACGGTGACCGTCATGGCGTCGTGGCGAGCGAGAGGTGGAGCGCCTCGAGCGCGGCGGGGGCGACCGGGGTGGGCGCCTCCTCGAAAAGCGCGCGGGCCGCGGTCGTCTTGGGGAAGGCGATCACGTCGCGGAGCGAGGGCGCGCCGGCGAGCAGCATCGCGATGCGGTCGAAGCCGAGCGCGAAGCCGCCGTGCGGCGGCGCCCCGGCGGCGAGCCCGTCGAGCAGGAAGCCGAAGCGGCGCTGGATCTCGTCGGCCGGGATGCCGAGGAGCCGGAAGATCGTCGCCTGCACCGCGGGATCGGTGATGCGGATCGAGCCCGAGCCGAGCTCGTTGCCGTTGTAGACGGCGTCGTAGTGCACCGCCCGGCACGACCACGGCTCGGCCTCGAGCTTGTGCACGTCGTCCGGGTGCGGCGACGTGAACGGGTGATGCGCCGGCACGTGCGCGCCGCTCGCGGGATCGAGCTCGAAGAGGGGGAAGTCCACGATCCAGCAGAAGGCATGACGCGTGCGCGGCACCGCCTGCGGACGCCGCGTGAGCTCGAGCCGCACCTGCCCCATCGCCGGGAGGGCCGTGGCGTCGCCGCCGACGACGGCGAGCACGAGGTCGCCGGGCGCGCCGCCGAGCGCATCGAGCGTGGCGGCGCCGTACGCCTTCACCCCCTGTCCTTCCCAGCCGGCGTCGGTGCGCCGCGCCCAGAGCAGCCCGCCCGCGCCGTTCGCCTTCGCGATCGCGGCGAGCGCGTCGACCTCCTTGCGGCTGACGTCGCCGAGGTCGCGCACGCGGATGCCGCGCAGCCGCCCGCCCGCGGCGAGGGCGTCGTGCACGAAGGGCGCGGCCTCGGGCGCGACGTGCGCCGTCCAGTCCTCGATCTCGAGTCCGAAGCGCAGGTCGGGCTTGTCGATGCCGAAGCGCGCCATCGCCTCGTGCCACGAGAGGTGCACGAACGGCGTCTCCACCGCCTCGCCCGCCTCGTGCCACAGCGCGGCGAGCACCGCCTCGATGACCGCGAGCACGTCGGCCTGCGTGACGAAGGCCATCTCGAGGTCGATCTGCGTGAACTCCGGCTGGCGATCCGCGCGCAGGTCCTCGTCGCGGAAGCAGCGCGCGATCTGGAAGTAGCGGTCGTAGCCGGCCACCATCAGCAGCTGCTTGTAGATCTGCGGCGACTGCGGGAGGGCGTAGAACTCGCCGGGGTGCACCCGGCTCGGCACGAGGTAGTCGCGCGCCCCCTCGGGCGTCGTCTTCGTGAGGATCGGCGTCTCGATCTCGAGGAAGCCGCGCTCGGCGAGCGTGCGTCGCGCCACCTGCAGCAGCCGGTGGCGCAGGATCAGGTTCTCCTGCAGCTCGGGGCGGCGCAGGTCGAGGATGCGGTGCTTGAGGCGCAGCTCCTCTGCCGCGAGCTTCTCGCCCTTGCCGCGCGCCACGGGGATCGCGGGCGTCTGCGCCGGCCCGACGACGCGCAGCGCCGTCACCTGCACCTCGATCTCGCCCGTCGCGAGCTCGGCGTTCGTCATCCCCTCGAGGCGCGTCGCGACGACGCCCTCGACCTCGACGACCGTCTCGGCGCCGAGGCCGTCGGCGACGGCGAGCACCTCGGCCGGCGTCCACCGCGGGTCGCACGTCGCCTGCACCACCCCCGCGCGATCGCGCAGGTCGAGGAAGGCGATCGCGCCGAGCGAGCGGGCGCGATGCACCCACCCGCCGAGGCGCACGGTCTGGCCGGCGTGGGCGGCGCGGAGCTCGCCGCAGAGGTGCGTGCGGCGCGAGGTGGCGAACGTGCTGTCGGTCACGAACCGGACTCCTGGCGCCGGGTGAGCGCCGCGATGAGGGCCAGCCCGGTCGCGCCTCCGGCGCTGTCGGCCAGCCAGTCGGCCGGGTCGGTCGACCGGCCGGGGATCCACGACTGGTGCAGCTCGTCGAGCGCACCGAAGACGACGAGGCCCGCGAACGCGAGCGCGAGGCGGCGCCACGGGCCGCCCACCGCCCAGCCCAGCGTCAGGCCGAGCAGCGCGTATCCCGCGAAGTGCCACCCCTTGTCCCACGAGCCCGCGGGCATCGGGAGGCGCGGGATGGAGGTGCCGACGAGGATCGTCGCGGCGGCGAGCGCCGGCGCGAGCCACCGCCACCGCGAGCGCACGACGGGGAGGGCCGGCGGCACGGTGGCCGCCCGCCCCGTGGCGAGGGGACTCAGGCCGCCTCCGCCCCGGCGAGGCGCTCGAGGAACTGGTGCGCCGACGCCGCCTGCTGGAGCGTCGTCCGCACCGACTCGTGGCGCAGGAGGCGCGAGATGCGACCGAGCGCCTTGACGTGCGCCCCGGCCACGTGCTCGGGGCCGAGGAGCAGGAAGAAGAGCGAGACGGGCTGGCCGTCGAGCGCGTCGAAGGCCACCGGCGTGCGCGCCACGCCGGCGGCGAGGACGAGCGTCTCGACCGCCGGCGTCCGCCCGTGCGGGATCGCGATGCCGCCGCCGATGCCCGTGCTGAGCAGCCGCTCGCGCTCGCGCACCGCCCCCGTGATCGCCTCGACCGCCGCGGCGCCGGCGGCGGGGACCGCGAGCGCGACGAGCTCGCGCAGCACCTCGTCCTTCGACGAGGCGAGGAGCGGGACCTTGATGCGCTCGGGCGTGAGGAGCTCGGCGAGGAGGCCGTTGCCGGTGGGGGCGGTCACGCGGCGAAAGGTAGCGACGCGCGGCCGGGCCAACCAGCGACGCAGGCCGCGCACAAGTCACGACGCGACAACCGCTTGGCCGCTCCCCGCCACGGACCCCGGTGGCCGGCGGGTGTACTATTCGCCCATGCCGGAGCGCATCGAACTGCTCGACCTCACCCCCGCCGCCGCCCGCGACGCCCTCGCGTCGGCGATGGCCGCGCTCGGCCAGCCGGCCTACCGCGCCGGGCAGGTCGTCCGCCGGCTCTGGCAGAACCCGGCGCCCGACTTCGCCGCGATGACCGAGCTCCCCGCCGCGCTCCGCGAGGCGCTGGCCGAGCGGTTCGGCATCCGCCGCCTGACGCTCGCCGCGCGGCAGGCGAGCCGCGACGGCACCGAGAAGTTCCTCTTCACCCTCGCCGACGGGCAGTCGATCGAGACGGTCGCGATCCCCGACGGCGACCGGATGACCTTCTGCATCTCCTCGCAGGCCGGGTGCGCGCTCAAGTGCGCGTTCTGCGCGACGGGGGCGATGGGCTTCCAGCGCAACCTCGCGCCCGGCGAGATCGCCGGGCAGGTGCGCGAGCTCGCCCTCCTCGACCCGCCCGTCCGCGCGACGAACATCGTCTTCATGGGCATGGGCGAGCCGCTCATGAACTGGAAGGCGGTCGACCCGGTCCTCACGATCCTCAACAGCCCGGAGGGGTTCGGGATCGGCGCGCGTCACATCACCGTGAGCACCGTGGGCGTGCTGCCGGGGATCGTCGCGCTGGGCGAGCGCCCGGAGCAGTTCCGCCTCGCGATCAGCATCCACGCGCCGACCGATGCGCTGCGGCAGGAGCTGATGCCCGTCAACACGAAGTATCCGCTCGCCGACGTGATCGCGGCGGCGCAGGCGTTCGACCGGCGCGTCACCTTCGAGTACGTGATGCTCGGCGGCGTGAACGACGCCAAGGTGCACGCGACCGCGCTCGCGGCGCTGGCGCGCGAGTGCCGCGCCTTCGTGAACCTGATCCCGCTGCACCCGGGCGGGTCGATGGGCTTCTCGCCGACGCCGAAGGAGCGGATCGCCGACTTCGCGGCCTGGCTGCGCGCCGCGGGGGTCGAGGTGGCGGTGCGCCGGAGCCGCGGGCTCGACATCGCGGCGGCCTGCGGGCAGCTGCGGACGGAGAAGCTGGGGCGGCGCCCGTTGCAGGTCGTCGGCGACGCGAGCTGAGCGACGCGCGGCGGGGCGCGGTGCGCGACCGGGCGCTCAGGGCCTGAAGGGCGCGCCCGGCGGCACCGTGAAGGCGCGCCCCAGCCGCACCGTCACGTCGACCCAGCGCGGGCTCTCCTCGCCGCGCTCGACGGTCGCGCCGCCGAGCACGCGCGCGATGCGCGCCGCCGCGTCGCCCTTGCCGGTGTGATCGATCACGAGCGTCCGCTCGCGCTTCGCCTTGTCGTTGCCCCACCCCACGACGTCGAAGCCGCGATCGCGGAGGAGGAACGTCGCGCGACGCGCGACCCCCGGCGTCCCGCTCGCGTTGTAGACCTCGACGACGATCCGCTCCCCCGCCGGCGCGCGCGTCGTGTCGCCGGTCGCGGCCACGGCGACGGCCGCGCTCCCGCGCGCGCGCCACGCCACCACCGCTCCGACGAGCGCGACGACCGCCAGCGCGCCCATCGCCACGCCACGCTTCCCGCCCGGCCAGCGCATCAGCAGACCCGGTTCCAGAGCGCCACCGTCTCCGCGTGCAGCGGCTTCCCCTCGCGCAGCGACCACTCGAGGCGGATCCGCACCACCTGCCGGAAGACGCCATCGAAGTCGCTCGGCACCTGCGCGGCGAGCCACGCCCGCTCGCGCACCATGAACTTGCGCCCCGGCTCGAGGAAGTCGGCCATGAAGAGCGCGCGCCCCGTGCGGTCCCAGTGCCCCGCGCCGAGCGTGTGCCAGCGCACCGCCTCGAGCACCCCCTCGCGCCGCTCGCCGTCGCGCGCGAGCCACGTGGCGCTCGCGGGGCCGTGCAGCAGCTCCCACGGCGACGTGGCGTCGCCGGTGATCGCGCGAAGCGTCGCCTCGTCGGCGTCGCGGAGCGCGTCGTGCCAGCACCCCGCATCGTGCCACGCCCGCCGCTCCGCCTCGTCGACGCCGAGCGCCGCGGCCCAGTGCACGAGGAGGGAGGTGACGCGCGCGATGTGGGCGCGGCGCTTCTCGCCGACGACGGCCCACGGCGGCAGGACGAGCGACTGCGGGTCGAGCGCGATCACGGGTGGAGCGGGGACGGGTCGCCGAGGCGGTGGTTGTCGAGGAGTCGCGTCGCGCCGACGCGCGCGGCGAGCAGCACCACGTCGCCGCGTGCGACCGCGTCGTCGCGCGGCACGAGCGTCGCGGGGTCGACGACCGCAAGGTAGTCGAGGCGGATCGCGGGCTCCGCGTCGAGGCGCGCGGCGGCGCTGCGGAGGACCCCGTGCACCGTCCCCTCGCCCGCCGCGAAGGCGTCGGCGGCGTCGGCGAGGGCGCGCGGGAGCGTGCCGGCGAGGCGCCGCTCGTCGGGCGAGAGGTAGCGGTTGCGGCTCGACATCGCGAGCCCGTCCGCCTCGCGCACGATCGGCGCGACGTCGATCGTCACCGGCACGTCGAGGTCGCGCACCATCCCCCGCACCAGCGTCGCCTGCTGGAAGTCCTTCTGCCCGAAGATCGCGACGTCGGGCTGCACGAGGTTGAGGAGCTTGGCGACCACCGTCAGCACGCCGGCGAAGTGCCCCGGCCGGAGCGCTCCCTCCCAGCGGTCGGCGAGCGCCCCCGGGACGACCGAGACGACGCGCTCGCCCGGGTACATCACCTCGACCGGCGGCACGAAGGCGATCGAGCAGCCGCGCCGCTCGGCCAGCGCGAGGTCGGCGGCCTCGGTGCGCGGGTAGGTCGCGAGGTCCTCGTTCGCGCCGAACTGGAGCGGGTTGACGAAGATGCTGAGCACCGTGCACGCCGCATGGGCGCGTGCCCGGTCGAGCAGCGAGAGGTGCCCCTCGTGGAGCGCGCCCATCGTCGGGACGAAGGCGACGCGCTCGCCGCGCGCCCGGGCGGCGGCGACGGCGGCGCGCAGCGAGGGCACGTCGCGGACGACGAGGATCGGCGCCATCGCTCAGGCGAAGCTGTGGTCGTCGTCGGGGTAGCGCCGCGCGCGCACGTCGTCGGCGTAGCGCCCCACCGCCTCGCGCGCGGCGGCGCCGAGCTCGGCGTAGCGCTTGAGGAACTTCGGCCGGAAGCCCTCGTTCAGGCCGAGCAGGTCGGGGAGGACGAGGATCTGCCCGTCGCAGCGCGGCCCGGCGCCGATGCCGATCGTCGGGACGCCCACCGCGTCGGTGATGCGTGCCGCGACGGCAGCCGGGACGAGCTCGAGCACGATGGCGAACGCCCCCGCCGCCTCGAGTGCACGCGCCTCCTCGACCAGCGCGTCGGCGCGCCCGGCCTCGCGCCCCTGCACGCGCGGGCCGCCCAGGGCGAGGTCGGTCTGCGGCGTGAAGCCGATGTGGCCCATCACCGGGATCCCGACCTCGACGCAGCGCCGCACCGCCTCGACGATCGGCGCCGTCCCGCCCTCCATCTTCACCGCCCCCGCTCCCGACTCGGCCAGCGCCCGCCCGCACGCGCGCACCGCGTCGTCGGCGCTCGCCTGGTAGGTCATCCACGGCATGTCGATGACGAGCAACGCGCGGCGGAGCCCGCGATGCACCGCGGCCGCGTGCCAGATCATCTGGTCGAGCGTGACCTGCCGCGTGCTCTCGAGCCCCGCGATCACCTGCGCCAGCGAGTCGCCGACGAGCACCACGTCGACCCCCGCCGCGTCGACGATCCGCGCCTGCAGCACGTCGTAGGCGGTGCTGCAGACGATCGGCGTCGCGGCGGCCTTCATCATGGCGATGTCGCGCGGGAGGAGCGCCTTCGGCGGCGGCGCGGCGGGAACGGCGTGGGCGCTCATGTGGGGACCGGAACGGGGTGCGGGACGCGCGGGTCGACGACGGGGCGCGCGGAGGCGCGGGCGACGGCGCGATCGGCGACGTCGCGCCCGCAGAGGGCGGCGAGCTGCGCCGCGAGCCACGGGCGATCGAGGAGCGCGGGATGCGGCACGACGCACGACGGGTCGTCGGAGGTCACGCCCTCCATCCAGACGAGGTCGAGGTCGAGCGTGCGCGGCCCCTTCGGCACATCGCGCACGCGCCCGTGCGCCGCCTCGATCGCGTGCAGCGCGTCGAGGAGCGTGCCGGGCGACAGCGTGGTGCGCACGAGCACCATGCCGTTCAGGAAATCGGGCTGCGGCACCGCGCCGTGCGCGGGCGTCTCGAGATCGGCGACGGCGCCGAGCACCTCGATGCCCGCGGTCGCGCGGAGCGCCGCGCGGGCCGAGTCGAGCGTGCGCGACCGGTCGCCGACGTTCGCGCCGAGGGCGATCGCCGCGCGGCGTGCGGGCGTCACCGGCGTCGCTCCAGCTCGAGGACGACTTCCGCCCCGCCGAGCGGGCCGGGGAGCGTCACCTGCGGCTTCCGCACCGCGACGCGCACCCGCTCGACCGGCAGGCGCTCGAGGCAGGTCTCGCCCACCTCCTCGGCGATCCGCTCGAGGTAGTCGAGCGGCTGCCGCGCGACGACGGCGCCGGCGATCGCCCAGAGGTCGCGGTAGTCGACGCTCGGCCACGCGCCGTCGCCGGCTCGCTGCCAGGTGACGACGTCGAGCGCGAGCGGCTGCGCGTGCTCCCGCTCGTGCGGGAGGATCCCCACCCGGACGAAGAAGCGCACGTCGTGGAGCGCCACCTGCCGCAGCGTCGCGATCCCGGCGCGCGCGGCGCCGTCAGGCACCGTCGAGCCCCGCGCGCAGCTCGCGCACGAGCGCGAGCGCCGCCTCGACGCCCTGCTCCGCCGCCCGCACCAGCGCGCTCCCCACGACGACGCCGTCGGCGAGCGCCGCGACCTGCGCCGCCTGTGCCCCCGTGCTGATGCCGAAGCCCACGCAGATCGGCAGCTCGGTCGCGGCGCGCAGCCGCGCGATCGTCTCGGGGAGGTCGCTCGCGACGTCGTCGCGCACGCCGGTGACGCCGAGACGGCTGATGAGGTAGACGAAGCCGCTCCCGTTGCGCGAGATCTCCGCCATGCGCGCCGTGGGCGTCGTGGGTGCGACGAGCCGCACGAAGGCGAGCGGTGAATCACCGAGCCACGCCTCGCGCATCGGATCGGCGCCGACGGGGATGTCGGTGACGAGGATGCCCCCGACCCCCGCGTCGGCCGCACGCTGCAGCGCGTCGGGCCCGGCGTTGATCACCGGGTTGAGGTAGCTGAACAGCACCACCGGCACCGACGGCCGCGCCTCGCGCACGAGCGCGAGCGCACCGTCGAAGGTCATCCCCTGCGCGAGGGCGCGCTGCGAGCTCGCCTGGATGATCGGCCCGTCGGCGAGCGGGTCGCTGAAGGGGACGCCGAGCTCGATCACGTCGCAGCCGGCGTCGGCGAGGCCGCGCAGGAGGGCGACCGAGGCGGCGAGGTCGGGATGCCCCGCGGTGACGTAGCAGACGAGCGCCTTGCGACCGCGTGCCCGGAGCGCGGCCATGTGCGCCGTGAGCGCGTCGGGGGTGCCGGCGCGCCCCGCGGCGGTGGCGCCGGCGATCGTCGCGTTCGAGGCGGCGAGCGTGGCGGCGAGTGCGCCGACGTTCATCGGATCTCCGGCAGGTGCTGCATCATCGTGTTCACGTCCTTGTCGCCGCGCCCGCTGACGCAGACGAGGACCGGCTCGTCGGCGGCCCAGCGCCCCGCGTTGGCCGCGACCCACGACACGGCGTGCGCCGTCTCGAGCGCGGGGATGATCCCCTCGAGCCGCGAGAGCGTCAGCACGCCCGCGAGCGCGTCGTCGTCGGTAACGGCGACGTACGTCCCGCGCCCGCTCTCCTTGAACCACGCGTGCTCGGGGCCCACGCCGGGGTAGTCGAGCCCCGCGCTGATGCTGTGCGGCGGATGGACCTGCCCGTTCGCGTCCTGCAGCAGGAGCGAGAGGGAGCCGTGCAGCACGCCCGGCGTGCCGACCGAGAGCGTCGCCGAATGCTGCCCGCTCGCGATGCCGTGCCCCGCGGCCTCGACGCCGACCAGCTCCACCGGGTCGTCGCGGAAGGCGTGGAAGATTCCCATCGCGTTCGAGCCGCCGCCGACGCACGCGACGACGCTCTTCGGCAGGCGCCCCGTCGCCTCGAGCAGCTGTGCGCGCGCCTCGTGCCCGATGCACGCGTGGAAGTCGCGTACCATGCGCGGATAGGGCGCCGGGCCCACCACCGAGCCGATGATGTAGTGCGACGAGTCGGGGTTGGTGACCCAGTCGCGGATCGCCTCGCTGGTCGCGTCCTTGAGCGTCCGCGTCCCGCTGGTCACCGGCACGACGGTCGCGCCGAGGAGCTTCATGCGGAAGACGTTCAGCGCCTGGCGGTGCGTGTCCTCCTCGCCCATGTAGACGACGCATTCGAGGCCGAACTTCGCGCACACCGTCGCCGTCGCGACGCCGTGCTGCCCGGCGCCGGTCTCGGCGATGATGCGCTTCTTCCCCATGCGCATCGCGAGGAGCACCTGCCCGAGCGCGTTGTTGATCTTGTGCGCCCCGGTGTGGCACAGGTCCTCGCGCTTGAGCCAGACCGGCGCGCCGACGCGCTCCGAGAGGCGCGGCGCGTGGCCGAGCGGCGTCTCGCGCCCGACGAAGGTCGCGAGCAGGTGGCGCAGCTCGGCCTCGAAGGCCGGGTCGCGCCGGATCTCGTCGTACGCGGCCGTCAGCGCGTCGAGCGCCGGGACGAGCGTCTCGGGGACGTAGCGGCCGCCGAAGGGGCCGAACCGCTCGCCGTCGTGCCCGGTGGCGTCCACCGGGGCCATCGCCATCGTCATGCGCGCTCCCGGAGCAGCGACAGCTGCTCCTCCTCGCCGCGTGCCGCCGCCACGAAGGCGCGCACGCGGTCATGATCCTTGACGCCGGGCGATCGCTCGACCCCCGACGACACGTCCACCACGTCCGGCTGCAGCACCGCGATCGCGGTCGCCACACGCTCCGCGTTCAACCCGCCCGCGACGACCAGCTCCGCCTGCGCGTCGGCGCGCGCACGGACCGCCGCCAGCGGCTCGGCGAGGCGACGCCAGTCGAGCGCGACGCCGGTCCCGCCGAGGGCGCCGGGCACGAAGGCGTCGAGCACGACGCCGTCGGCCACCGCGAACAGCTCCGCCGCGCGCACCGCGTCGAAGGCGTCGGCGGGGACGCGCAGCACCGCCCAGACACCGCCCGGCCACGCCTCGCGCACGGCATCCACGGTGCGCGGCGACGGGTCGCCGTGGAGCTGCACGATGTCGGCGCCGGCCTGCATCGCCCGCGCGACGAGATCGACCACCGGCTCGTGCCCCATCACGGCGACGCGAGTGCACCCCGGAGCGGCGGCGTAGACGGCGCGCGCCTGCGGCGGCGTCACGAGCCGCGGGCCGCCTGCGAAGATCGTCCCGACGAAGCGCGCCCCGGCGGCCCGCGCGCAGGCGGCGTCCTCGGGACGCACGAGGCCGCAGATCTTGGCGGCGGCGGTCATGGTGACACCTCCTCCCCGCCCGTCAGCCGCCGCGTGCCACGCGCGCGACGCCCGTGAGCGTCGCCACGGCGGCGGCGGGATCGGGGGCGGCCGAGAGCCACGAGCCGACGAGGACCGCATCGGCGCCCATCGCGGCGGCGCGCTCGACGTCGGCGCGCGACGTAACGCCGCTCTCGTAGACCGCGACGACGTCACGCGGCACGCGCGGCAGGAGGCGCGCGCTCACCGCGTCGTCGATGCGGAGCGTCTCGAGGTCGCGGTTGTTCACGCCGACCACTCGCGCGCCGCAGGCCACCGCATCGTCGAGCTCCGCCTCGTCGCGCACCTCGACCAGCGGCTCGAGGCCGAGCGCGCGCGCGCCGTTGAAGAGCGCGTGCAGCCGCTCGGTCGGGAGCGCGCGGGCGATGAGCAGCACGCCCGCGGCGCCGGCGAGGCGCGCCTCGGCGAGCTGCACCTCGTCGACGACGAAGTCCTTGCGGATGCACGGGCGCGCGTAGGCGCGGGCGGCGGCGCGGAGGTCGTCGAGCGAGCCGCCGAACTCCGAGGGTTCGGTCAGGATGCTGAACGCCGCCGCGCCACCGTGAGCGTAGGCGCCGACCTGCGCCACCGGATCGATCGCGTCGTTGATCGCCCCCTTGGAGGGCGAGCGCCGCTTCACCTCGGCGATGACCGCGAGGCCGTCGGCGCCGCGCAGCGCCGCCATGAGGTCCGGCGCGGCCGGCGCCGCGAGCGCCTCGCCTGCCCACGCGTCCAGCGGACGTGCCGCCCGGGCCTCGGCCGCACGCGTACGGCCGAGTTCGCTCAGGCGGCCGAGCGGGCCGACGGGCGGGGTCCAGGGGCGGGCGACTTGCATTCGGGGTTCCTTCGGCGTAGCGTCTTCGGCAACTGTTCGGGGCCGACCAGCGGCCTTGGCAATCTACATCGCGGCTCCCGGGGGCGACCATGCCGTTGACCAAGCGCCAGCGCGAGATCCTGAGCTTCCTCACGTCCTACACGGACGAGAACGGGTACGCCCCGAGCTTCGAGGAGATCGCCGAGTCGTTCGGCTTCACCAGCCTGGCGACGGTGCACGAGCACCTGAGCAATCTCGAGCGCAAGGGCTACATCCGCCGCGGCTACAACGAGAGCCGGTCGATCGAGATCCTCCCCAGCGACGCCACGCCGCGCGCCGTCGAGCTCCCGCTCCTCGGCCTCGTCGCCGCCGGCCTCCCCATCGAGGCGGCGACCACCGGCGAGACGGTGACCGTCCCGCCCGAGCTGCTGCGCAAGAGCGGCAACCACTACGTCCTGCGCGTGCGCGGCTCGTCGATGATCGACGAGCAGATCCGCGACGGCGACTACGTGGTCGTCAACGAGCGCCAGACCGCCGACAACGGCGAGATGGTGATCGCGCTCCTCGACAAGTCGAGCGCGACGGTGAAGCGCTACTACCGCGAGAAGGACGGCCGCATCCGCCTGCAGCCGGCCAACGAGACGATGGAGCCGATCTACACCGACGAGCGGTCGCTGCGGATCCAGGGCGTCGTGGTCGGAGTGCTGCGGCGGTACTGATCGTTCGTTTCAAGAATGCTGGAGTTACGCCGGCACCGCC
>ERZ1066121.1264-NODE-1264-length-19235-cov-6.657925_pt1 | contig 19235 bp, 15 predicted proteins | sample MGYA00382768_ERZ1066121 | MGnify/ENA primary metagenome ERZ1066121 (study PRJEB33369, sample SAMEA5778351) | biofilm metagenome | biome: Industrial cooling water; feature: Water cooling tower basin; material: Biofilm | place: United Arab Emirates | collected... | reverse complement strand
CCCTTACGGGATGCGCCACCGTGAAGCCTTACGAACGTGAGTTGCTCGCGCGTTCGGATATGCAGTTCGAAGGCAATGCGCACGTCAGCGCCGCCGAAGACCACAGCACCGAGACCCGCGAGGGTGCGGTGGGGGGTTTAGGCGCAGGCGGCGGCGGCTGCGGCTGCAACTAGGCGACCCGCGCCAGAAGCCCGCCGGGGCGGCTTTCGTCCTCGCTGCGCCGAGGGGAAGGGCTTGGGCCCGTCCCCTCGGCTTCGCTGCCGGCGCGCTCGCCCCGGCGGGCTTCTGGCGCGGGTCGCCGTGCTGGATTGGCTAGGGGTTGCTGGTGGGTTCGGTTCGGCGGCGGCGCGTTAAGGGCAGGAGGAGTAGGAGTAGGAGTAGGAGTAGGTAGGTTAGGGGGCTGGGGGTTGAGGTGGGGTGGAGTTGGCAGTTGCCTGCGCCGCCTGAGGCGCCGGCGTTGCTTGTCGGGGTGGTGCCGGCGTCGCTTGGGACGATGACGGGGTTGGCGTTAGGGACGCCCGTGGGGTTGGGACCTGCGGGTGGGGTGGGCGCTACGCAGGTGAAGGTTTGGGGGTCGCACTGCGAGGTCGGTTCTTGGCAGGCTGCGCTTTGGGTGGCGGTGCATTGGACACAAAGGCCGCTCGGTGCACAGGCGGGGGTGTTGGCCGAACATTCGTTGTCTTGGGCGCAGGCGCGGCAGAGGCGGCTGCTTTCGTCGCAGGCGGGTTGTTCGTTCGGACACTGACCGGGTTGGCAACCGAAGGCCGCTTGTTCGCTCGTGCTGCTGCCTGCTGCGGCGCTGATAGAGTCGAGGGTCTGGGCGAAGGTATTGCCCGTGCCGCCGGCGCCGCCCGAGGCATCGACGCTGCAGCCACTGACTTCGCTGGCTTGCAAACGCACGCGTCCGCCACCGCCCGCGCCGCCGGCGCCGTGGCCCGATTGGGCGTTGCCACCGTTGCCGCCGATCGCTTGCAGTCCACCGCAAGTCGCGCTCTCGGCGAGCTGCACCAGGATCGAGCCGCCGGCGCCGCCGCCGCCGGCACCGTCATTGCCCGCCGCGGCAGCGCTCTGCCCATTGGCGCGGAGGGTGCCGCTCCCGCTCATCGTGCGGGCGCGGAGAAAAACGACACCGCCGCCGTTGCCGCCGGAGGTCGAGAGGCCGTTGTTCTGCTGTCCGGCGCCGCCACCGCCGCCAAAGCTCAGGGCCTGCAGCAGGGTGGCCTCGACCCCGCCGCCGCCGCTGCCGGCGCTCAGGTTGCCGGCGCTTTTGCACCAGGCGTCGCCGCCCACGCTGCCGGCGCTGCCATTCCCGCCGCCACCGCCACCGGCATTGTGGTGTCCGCCGCCACCGCCGCCGTTGGCCCGGTTGCCACGGCCGCAGGCCGTCAAACCAAAGGCTTCCGTACTCCGCTCCAGACCTTCACCGCGTCGGCTGACGCCGCTGGCGCAGCCCAGGTCGTCCAGGGGCGAGTTGGCCGTCGTGCATTCGCAGGTGCAGGGGCTGATATCGGTCGAGAGCACCGAGCCTCCACGAAATCCTCTGCCGTCGACCTGGATGCTGCCGCCAAGCGTTAAGGAGCCTCTCGCCAGAAAGGCGACCACGCCGCCTCGCACGCCGTTCCAGGCGCTCGCCGTGATCTGCGCCCCCTCCGGCACGCTAACCTCGGTGAACTCGGGGACACGAATGACCTGCGCGCCGAGCGCATAGCTGTTCTCGAGCCCGTGATCGACTTCGACGCTGTTGCCATTCAGCGCGACGATACGCGCCAGTTCGTAATGTCCGACGGAGGCCTGCACCAAATCGATGCTCGTCGAAACGCCGCTCGTGTAGGTGCCACCTTGGGTCTGCCAAACGAGCAAGAGATCGGAGACCGCGAGGCCCGCGCTGCTCGCCAACGCGAGCGTCGTGCTCTGCGCCGCCGCAGAGGCCGTGAGCGCCGTATAGAGATTGACCACACTGCTCGCCGAAGCGACGAAAGCGCCATCGCTGCCATCGCCCAGACCGTAGCGATCCTGCTGGGCCCCGACTTTCGAGGGAAGATGGAGGAGCAGGAGCGATACAGCTATCGAAAGGGCGAATGCTCTATTCTTCGGGACCTGCACATGCGGAATAGATGAGTACACGGCGACCTCTCCACGTAGCTTACGAAGAGAGAGGATTCTTCCACAATGAGGATTTGGTGAGGTGTCTAACCCTCAGGGCGGCCGCGGCGCCACAGACAGGGAGGCGGTCTGGGGTGCATTCGCCTCAGCAGCAGGTGGCGGATTGCATATTTCTGTCCCCATTTTGCACTTCTGGGGGGAAGCCAGAGGGAGAGGAAACACAGCAAGAGCTCGAAAAGACTTGTTTTGCCCTTGAGACAGCGGCGTGGCACGCAAGATGCTCTAACCCCCGACAGGCGGGGTTATGCACATCAGGGGCATCGTTCATATCGCGATCGGCTTGGGCTTTTTGGGCTGCAGCGCCGGTTCCATCGAGATGACGCACGGCGGCGAGGTGCATCAATCGGCGATCAACACGCAGTCCGCGGGCAACTACAGCGGCGCGCGCGCCACCTTCGAGAGCAGGGTGGTGCCGATTCTCGACGCCCGCTGCGCCGGCTGTCACCAGAAAGGGCGTTCCGGACCCTCGTGGTACGGCACCCCCAGCGACCGCTACACGGTGATGTTCGGTTTTGCGAGCCCTCGCCTCGGCCCCCTCCTCGACATGGTCGAGCCGACGCAAAGCGCGATCCTCAACCGAGGTCAGCACGACGGACCGGCGCTCTCTTCGGAGGAAAGCACGACCATTGCGGCCTGGATCACCGAGGAAAAAGGCGAGCGCGGGGCGGTCAACGCCGTGGCCGTCTACCCCTTCATGAGCGCGAAAATCCAGCCCCAAGGCGGAGCCGGGGGCGCGGCCAATGTCATCCCGCTCGATAGCCTGAGCCTGCCTGGCGCGACGCTGAACTTCACCGCCTACGTTCTCAACGGCAATCTCCTAGCGATTTCCAACCTTCGTATCACTGCCGCTGCACAGCGTTTGTGCTACGACCGGCCCCTCCTGGTCCGCTGGAATGGCGACCAGCCGAGCGAGGATGTCGACCGGTTCCGCGACATCCAGAACTGTGTGCAGCCTGGGCAAAGCCAAATGATCGGCAACGGCACGGCGACCGTGACCGGTTTCGTCCCGGGCAATCAACTGAGTTTCGCGTTTGATTCGATCGGTGTGTCCCCGTGAAGCCACTTGTCCGAAATAGCTTGGGACCCGCGTCCCAAGGCCGAGAGCACGAATGCTCGGTGTATGCAGGCTCCCCCCAGTCTGCCTTGCACAAGGTGCGTGCTCTCGGTGCCCTCTGGGCCTTGGCGCTCTGCGCTCTGGCTTGCGATGGGCCGACCTTTTACGCCGAGTCGACCCGTGCCGGTGTCGATGGCCGCCGCCTTTACGAGGGCAAGCCCAAGCGCAAAGAGCGCGTCGACGACAAGGCTCCGCTCGTCACGGCGCAGAGCAGCTGCGTCGCGCTGGGCGCCGAAGAGCTCGTCTTGGGCAACAGCCCCGAGGGCGACCTCTGGATTCGCTCGGGCAAGGCGGTGCGCATCGTCGACATCGAAGGCAACGAGCGCCGCCTCGACACCGCCGCCGGTGAGGTCGAGAGCCTGCTCCCGATCAGCGACTCAGAAGCCATGGCCGTCGCAGCCGGCTCGCTCTGGCGCGTCGACGCCACCGGCATGGATCGCATCCCTCTGCCCACCGAGATCGGCAAGCCGCTCGCCGCATGTGGCGATGTCGCGACCGCCGAGACCGTCTTCATCGTCACCGACTTGGGTCTCTACCAGCGCCAGGGCGACCAGTGGGCGGGTTGGAACGCCGACGGTGGCGAAGTGCTCAAAGAAGTGCAGTCGCTCGGAGACGTCGATGCGGCCTGCTCGGCGCTCGACTCGGCGCTCTGGTTCCGGCGTGGCGATAAGGCCTGGCGTCTGGATTTCGGTCCCCTCGCCATGGCGGCGCCCGTCAAGAACACGCCCAAGGTCGTGGGGCTCGATGTCGATATGGATCTCGGGCCGACCCTGCTCCTCGAGAGTGGACGCCTTCGCTTCGGCACCGAGACCTGGACCGAGGTCAGCTTCCCAAGCAAGGCTCGTTTGAGCGCCAACGGTGGCGGCTATCTCTGGGCGGTCGACGAGCAGGGCGTGTACCGACGCGCGCTCGACGGCAGCTGGTCCAAAGTGAGCTCGCCGCTGGCCGACAACGCGGCGGGCGTCGAGGGGCTCTGGGCCAATGCCACCGGCGGAAGCTGGATCAAAGCGGGAGCGCAGGTCTGTCACCAGAGCCTCGGCGCTTCCTTGCGCGTGCGTGGCTTGCGGCCGGCGCAGCAACGCATCTTCGCGTTGGCCAACTTGCGCGCCCTCGGTCGGGGCACGGCGCTCAAGGTCGCGCTCGACGGCATCACCCTCAACCAGCTCGGGGCCGACACCGATGGCGCGTGGGTGCTGAACGGCCTCAGCCTCTCCGGCGACGGCCAACACGTCATGGAGCTCTCGATGAGCGGCGCCGACGGTCAAGAAACGCGCCGTCGCCTGCCTTACGAGATTCTGCCTGGCTACGATGTGAGTTGGGCGCGCGACATCAAGCGCATCCAAGACCAGCGCTGCGCTGGCAACTGCCATGTTCCGGGCGGAAGCCAAGTCGACCTGAGCACGCTCACGCAGTGGCGCGCGCTCAACGCGCAGATTCGCGAAGAAGTCGTCTTCGGCGACATGCCCCCCGCGCCGAGCACGCCCTTGAGCGCAAGAGACGTCGATACCATCACCCGATGGATCCAAGGAGGAATGCGACCATGAATAGGTGTACGGTCATAGCCTTGGCCTGTGCCGCTTCGCTGGCAATGGCCTGTAAAGACAAAGGCGGAGCGACGGCCACCCCAGCGGGTGCCAATGCGCCGCCGGCGAAACGACTGCACCGTCTGACCGCCGACCAGTTCCATCGCTCGCTGCAGGTCGTCACGGGCGAGTCTTGGTCGCAATACGGTCGCTTTGCGGCGACCTTGGGCAAGCCCGACTACGTTCAGACGCCCAACGAGGGCCGCCGTATCGACGTCGCCTCCGAGAAGCTGGTCGAAGATGCCAGCCGTGAGGTTTGCCAGAAGGCGATCGATAAAGACAAAGGCCGCGCGGCCGAGGAGCGCGTCATCTTGCGCAAGGTCGAGCTCAGCCAGCGCGATCACGCAGCCTATGCCGCCAACCTGCGTTACCTCACGCTGCGCTTTCACGGCGTCAACATCGAGAGCGACGATGACCCCAGCCTCAAGCCCTGGTTCACCATCCTCGAGAGCGGCACGGTCGCCGACGACAACGAGATGGCCGAACGCTGGCGAGCCGTATGCATCGGCATGATCAGTCACCCCGACTTCCTGACGTATTGAGGAGTAAGGCAATGAAATCCCAGAAATTCAACATGAATCGACGGTCGTTGCTCAAGGGCGCTGCAGGCGCCGGCGTATTGGCCAGCATGAGTCCGCTGAGCCGTCTCCTCGCTGACGCGCCTTCGGATCACCGCTTCGTCCTCGCCTATTTCCTCGGCGGTTGGGACGTGTTGACCGGCGTCGATCCCCGCGTGCACAACACGAGTGAAATCGACTTAGGCTTCGACCGTCTGCCCGCGTCCGCGGCGCCTTTCACGGCCAATGCCGGTAGCACCTCGACCACGCTAGGCGGGGTCATGAGCGGCTTGCAGCCCCACCTCGATAAATGCCTCATCTTCCGCGGCATCAACATGGACACGCTGACGCACCAAGTGGGTCAGACCTACATGTTCACCGGCGCGCGGCCCGCGGGTGCCTCCCCTCGTCGCGACTCGCTCGAGGTGGTCATGGCGACCTTGGGGCCCCTCGACGGCGAAGGTCCGATTTTGCCGACCGCCGCCATCGCGATGAACTCCTACAACCTCTCGATGCCGAGCAATGCTTCGGCGACCCGCCTCAACACCTCGGGAGACATCATCCCCCTCATCAGCACCTTCGACCGCAAGCTGCCCGAGCATCTCGAGACCTTGCTGGATCAGGCGCAGAGCCAGCCGGTGACCTGCATCGGCGATCAATACCGTCAGTCGCCCGCCGGCGAAAAGCAGCTGAGCCGCGAACGTCTCAAGCGCCTGCAGAAGGAGCAAGCGGTGTCGCGTCTCGACCTTGCGGCCGATACGGCGGAGATGCAGGCGGTTCGGCAGCGCTTTGGCTTCACCCCCCAAACGCTCACCGCCGATCCTGGCAACCCCGCGCTCAACGCCGCGCTCGCGACGCAGCTCTTGCGTACGGGCTTTTCCCGCTCGGTGACCGTGCGCATGACCAACAACCTGGACACCCACGGACCGGAATGGGCAACGCAGCAACCCTCGTTTCAGAGACAGGGCTTCAATAGCCTCTCGGCGATGTTGAGCTTCTTGCGCGAAGACGACCCGGATATGGTGCGCACCACGGTCATCGTCGTCTCAGAGTTCTCCCGGACGCCGAAGATCAACGGCAGCGGCGGTCGCGATCACCATCTGACCAATAGTATGGTGGTCTTTAGCGGTCGCATGATGCCCGGGGTCTACGGCCAGACTGACCCGAACACCTTGGGTCTACTCCGCTTCAACCTGGACAACTTCCAGGTCAACCCGGGCGGTCAGACGCTGCAGCCTGAACATATCGCCGCCACCATTCTCGTGAGCGTGGGCCTCGAGGGAGTCGCCGCCGATTCCTTCCGCGTGTCGCCTCTACGACAACTCGTCAACACGTCGCTGGTTTAAGAGGAGATGACGATGAAAGCCTGGTTAGGGATCTTTATTCTGGTTCTCCCCTGCATCGCCTATGCGGAGTCCGCGCCGCTTTGCGCGCCGGTGGAAAAGCTCGACAAGTTTCGTTTCCTGCGTCAGCTCTCGCTCGACCTCCGCGGTCAGCCGCCGACCTTCGCCGAGTACGAGGCAATTCGAGACAAGGAGGACATCGACGAAGACATCATCGATAGCTTCCTGAACTCCGAGCAGTTCTACACCACGGTGCGCGACTTCCACAAACAGCGACTCCAGTCGACGCTGCAAGGCATCAACTTGAACAACCCCGTGCTGATGTTGTCGCCGACGCGGGATAACCCGCAAGCAGAGCTGCGTCTCTTCTCGGGCCTAGCATCGAACGCTTACCGCGGCGAAGGAGGGCTGCCCTGTCTCGATCAGCCGCAGACCCAGTTCGATCCGGCAAGCGGCTTGCCTTTGCCCATCGCGGCGACTTACAACGGCGCCGATCAGCCCGGGCGTTTCCCTCGCTGCGAAGCGAACGCGGCAAACTGCAAACGTGAGGGTTACGTCGTGATTAACCCTTACTGGGCACCGGAGACAAGCATCCGCGTCTGCGCGTGGGATATCTTTGGCGCTCCGGGGGTGAACTTCACTCCTTGCGGCGCTGGCGCCATCAACTGCATCAGCCACGCGGGAGCGCCCTACGGCAACTCGAATGAAATCTATGAGGCCGCAACCGAAGAAGCTGCGAGGATCTTTGAATACGTCGTTCGTGAACGGCAGCCTTATCAGGAAGCCTTCAAGACGCGTCTGAGCTTCGTCAACGGGCCCTTGTCTCACCTCTACCGGGTCATCGACAACCTAGATGTGGCGAGGGCTGGGTCGACGCTTTTCGGCATGGGCATGGGCGCTTTGCCCGACCTGGCGCCGGGCGACAAAGACACGTGGTTGCCGGTCATGCGCGGGGGTGTGCACTCCGGTATCTTGACCACGGCCATCTACATGCTGCGCTTCAATACGAACCGCAGCCGCGCCAACCAGTTCTACGCCGAGTTCTTGTGCTCACCTTTCGAGCCGCCGACCGAGCCGCCGCCCGCGGATACGGATCCCTGCTCGCGTGAGCCCGACCTCAGCAAGCGCTGCGGTTGCAAGCACTGCCACGAGAAGCTCGAACCTGCGGCTTCGAGCTGGGGTAGGTGGCGTCATTCCGAGCAAGCCGGCTATCTCAACAACGCCAACTTCCCCGTCTTCCGGGCCGAGTGCGCGACCTGCACGGACAACGACAACATCAACACCAACAACTGCTCTCAGGAGTGCCAGCTCTACTACATGACGCCGGACAACGCGACGGCGGCCGGTGAAGTGCAGTGGCGCGGCTACCTGAAGAACCACGCATGGCGCGTGGCGCAACCCAACCCCGCCGGCCCGGATGCTCCAGAGATCCAGGCAGGACCGCGCGGCTTGGTCGAGAAGCCTGGCTACGAGGACAAGATCGCGCACTGCACGACCCGGCGGGTGCTCGAGTCCATGCTCGGCCGCACTCTGCAAGAAGAGGAAAACGCCAGTATCTTGGCGGCGATGGCCACCGAGTTCCGCAACAAGAACTACGATTTCAAGGCCCTCATCAAAGCCGTTATCAGCGATCCGCTCTACCGCAAGGTTCAGTAAGCTTCGCTAGGCATTCCAATAAAGGCGCGCAAAGGGGAAGGCCTCCCCTTTGCGCGCCTTGCTTTAAAGGACCTCCCCACCGAGAGCGTACATTCTTTAGAAAGAAAAGCGGCGCAGGCGCTAAGATAGAGTTCCCGAGGAGGGCAACCCCTAGCGCGAGGTCGACGCTTTTGTTCCGACGGCTTTTCATCGCCAACCGAGGAGAGGTCGCGGCGCGGATCGCCCGCAGCTGTGACCGTTTGGGAATCACGCCCGTATTTGCGGTTTCGACGGCGGATCTCGAGGCTCCCTATCTGCGCCATCGCGAATACGTCTGCTTGGGCCCGGCGCGGCCCGACCAGAGTTATCTCGACATGCACCGGGTCGTGCAGGCGGCCAAACAAAGTCGTTGTTCGGCGCTGCATCCCGGCTGGGGATTTTTGTCGGAGAACCCCGTCTTTGCTTCGCTCTGCCTCGCCCACGGGGTGGAATTCATCGGACCGCCCGCACAGGTGATGGCGAAGATGGCCAGCAAAGTCGAAGCCAAACGCGTGCTACAAAGCCTCGGCGTGATGGGCTTGGCCGGCAGCGAGGGGCTGGTGCGCGACCTCGACGAGGCCCGGAGCTGCGCCGAGCATTTGGGTTATCCGGTCCTGCTCAAAGCCGACCGGGGAGGGGGCGGGAAGGGCATGCGCGTCGTAAATGCCCCGGAAGAGCTCGACGAGGCCCTATCGCAGGCGCGCGCCGAAACACGCGCCGCATTTGCGGACGAGGGGGTTTATCTCGAAAAGCTCATCACCGGTGGACGCCATATCGAGATCCAACTCCTCGCCGACCGCTACGGCAATGCGGTCCACCTTGGAGAGCGAGACTGCAGCCTGCAGCGCAAGCACCAGAAGCTGCTCGAGGAATCGCCCTCGCCGGTGCTCGATACCGAGGAGCGCGCGCGGGTATGCGAAGCGGCGCGTCTGGCGGCCGAGCGCATGGCCTACGTCGGCGCGGGGACGATGGAGTTTTTGCTCGACGACGAGGGTCGCCTGCGTTTCATGGAGATGAACCCGCGCCTGCAGGTCGAACACGGCGTCAGCGAGATGCGCAGCGGCATCGACCTGGTCGAAGCGCAGATCCGGATCGCCGCGCGCGAACCTTTGCCCTTCGCCCAAGGAGACATCGAGCTCCGCGACCATGTCATCGAATGCCGCATCAACGCCGAGGACCCCGCGCAGGATTTCTCCCCTAGCCCCGGCCGCCTCGAAGGCTGGAAGCTGCCGAGCGAAGCGCCGGCAGGAAGCGTGCGCGTCGATACCTTCGTCGAGGAGGGCTACGAGATCCAGCCCTTCTACGATAGCCTGATCGCCAAAGTACTGAGCCGCGGGACGACGCGCGAAGAGGCGATCGAGACGATGCAGCATGCGCTCTCCACCCTCGAGATCCGCGGCGTCGCCACCACGCGGCCTTTCTTCCAAGCCCTGCTCGCCAGCGCCGACTTCCGCGAGCACCGCTACCATACGGCGGCGCTCCCGGCGCTCGACCTCGGAGCCTTTCGATGAGCTTTATCCCCCTCGTGCCGCTCGGACGGCCACTCGAGGCCAGCGTCGCCAAAGCGGCTGCCGCATCGATCGCACACATCGAAAGCCTGCAAGAAGCCCTCTTCGCCGCTCGGCGTGAGCACGCGATGGGCTGGGGGCAGCGCTACATCGACCGCGTCCATGCCAAAGGCAAGCTCACGGCGCGCGAACGCATCACCTTGCTTGCCGACGAGGGCAGCGCCCTCTTCGAGGTCGGCAGTCTCGTCAACCTCGGCGAGCGCTTCGGCGAGGATCTGCGCTCACCGGGTGCTGGCGTAGTCACCGCTTTCGCGCAGGTCGAGGGGCGATGGGTGATGGTCATCGCCAACGACAACACCGTGGCCAGCGGCGCGTGGTGGCCACGCAGTCCGGAGAAGATCCAGCGTGCCCAGCAGATGGCGCTCAAGCTGCGCCTGCCGGTCGTTTACCTGGTCGACTGCAGCGGGCTCTTTCTGCCGGAACAGTCGCGCACTTTCGCGGGCGCGCGCGGCGCGGGGCACATCTTCAAGATGAACAGCGTCCTCAGCGCCGCCGGCGTGCCGCAGCTCGCCGGCGTCTTCGGCGACTGCATCGCGGGTGGCGGCTACATGCCCATCATCAGCGACCGCGTTTATATGACGGAGCAGGCCTATATGGTCATCGCCGGCGCAGCGCTGATCAAAGGCGCCAAAAGCGAGCAGGTCACCTCCCTCGACATCGGCGGCCCAGAAGTGCACGTCCACCGCTCGGCTTGCGCCGACGCCCGCGTCCCCGACGACCGCACGCTGCTGCAGTGGCTGCGCCGCGACTTGGCGCGTTTGCCCTCGCCGGCGGGCGACTTTTACCGCGCTGACGCCGCGCCCTTGCCGCCTCTCTACGCCAGCGCCGAGCTCAAGGCCATTCTCCCGGGGGATCACCGCGAAGCCTACGAAGTCGAAGAGGTGATCGCCCGCCTCTGCGACCAAAGCCTCTTTTGGGAGGTGATGCCCGAATGCGGCGAAGAGCTCTGCTGCGGCATCGGCCGGGTAGGGGGGCTCTACGCCGCCTTCATCGCCAATCGCCAGGGCCTCTTCGTCAACCCGGACGCACCCGCGGAGCGCCGGCCCGGCGGCATCCTCTACCGCGGCGGCATCGCCAAGATGAGCGCCTTCCGCCGCGCCTGCCGTGATGACGGCATCCCGCTCTTTTGGCTGCAAGACGTCTCCGGTTTCGACATCGGGCTGCGCGCCGAAGAAGAGGGCCTCCTCGCCTACGGTTCGAGCCTGATCTATGGCAACAGCGTCGATGCCGGCCTCGATTTCTCTCTTCTGCTGCGCAAAGCTTCGGGCGCCGGCTACTACGCCATGGCCGGACTGCCCTACGACCCGGTCGTGCAGCTCGCGACCTCGTTGACCCGTCTCAGCGTCATGGAGGGCAGGACCTTGGCCATCGCCACCTACCGTAGCCGTTTGGACGAGGAGTTCCGCATCGCCTCCAAAGACCCTGCCGAACGCGCCGAACTCGAAGCCAAGATGGCCGAGGTCGAAGCGCGCATCGAAGCCGATATGGATCCGCTGCTCGCCGCCTCGCGCATGGACGTCGACGAGGTCATCGCCCTCGAAGAGATGCGCGCCTGGGTCGTGGCCTTGACCGAGATGAGCTACCAAAACCCTGCGGCACGGCGTAGCAAAAACCCACGCATTTGGAGCCTGCACGACCTCGCCGAGTTGGTGAGCGCGCCGCGCAGTCTTTCCTTTTGAGGTCCAATGGCGAACTCCCCCATCCTCGATGCGCTGGTCGAAGCGACTCCTTTGGAAGGTGCCCATCCGGTCCTCAGCCCCGGGGTCGGCATCTGGCGCAGCAGCCTCGCCGAAAGCAGTGTGGCCGAAGCGGGGAACCTGCTCGGCCATCTCGAGATTTTGGGACAAAAAGTCTCAGTGCGCCTTGCTGCCCCGTGGCGAGGCCGGCTCACGCGGCAAGCGGAGAGCGGTATCCCGGTCGCCTACGGCAGCAGGCTCTTTACGCTCCACACCGCCTCGGAGCAGGAGGCGAGCCCTCCGGCTCGAGGGTTGCCTTCGCCCGGCGATGAGGATGTCGCAGAGGGCTGGGTATTGCGGGCGCCGTCGAGCGGGCGCCTTTATCTCCGGCCCAATCCGAACGAGAGCGCCTTTGTCACGCTCGGCAGCGAAGTCGAGCCTGGGGCACCCCTGGCTTTGCTCGAGGTCATGAAAACCTTCACGCGTCTGAGCTACCGCCCGCCCGCCGCCAGTCGAGCCCAGGTCGAGGCCATTTTTGTCCAGGACGGCGCCGAGGTGCGCAGCGGACAGGCCCTCATGCGCCTGCGTCCTGTGGCCTAGAGAGGGAGAAGCACCCACCTTGGCGCACGAAATGCGCGCTTTGCGCATTCGATGCGTCAAACACGCCCACGCTGCGCTGCAATGGGTGCAAAGGGAGTGAAAGAAAAGCCCTCCAAGCGAGGATTTTTGCTTTACTCAGCCGATGGCCCCCTTTTTGCACATGTTTAGGTCATTACCGAGTTCTCTGTTCCACTGCAGATGAGTTGAAAGGAGGAATGGCTCGGAGCTTAAGAAGCCAGCGCTTATTCGGCTTAAAGACCAAAACATCGCCGAAAGGACGTGGACCATGATCGAAACCTTGCATGAAATGAGTGGAATCGCCTCAACCGAACTCCGCTCGCCGCCCGCCAAAGCGCTGTCCTCTCATCGTCGCCGCTACCACCGCAGCTTCGCCCGCCCTCTGGGTCGCTCGGAAACGATGCAGGCCCTACGAGGCCTTGCGGCTTTTGATGCTGCGCAAGACCTTTTGATGCCCGAACTCATGGCAGCGCTGGGGGGAGCCCGCGCCGTCATGGAGTCGGTCGAGAGCGAAGATGCGCCACCCGGTGTAGAGCGCCCCTGCCCCTTTTTGCTGGGCTGGGTGTCGCGCGTCGCTCAGATGGTGCATTCCCGCCGTCGCGGCGTGCAGTCCGAATTTCTCTCCTTGGCGCGCCTCTTCGAGGGCGTTTGCCAGGATCTGCTGGAGGAGGACCGGGCCCGGTTGCAGCTCCACGTCGATCCCGAATGCATGATCGTCGGTGAACGCCGCGAACTCGGCTTGTTGCTGGAGATGGCCTTGCGCTGTGCCCTGCGCTGGTTTGAACCTCTGCCGGTGCGCACGCGCCTGGCCGCATGGAATGAACGCTCCGTGTTGGTGCTCCGCGCCGCCGGAGAAGCCCCCGGGGGGCACGCGCGGCCTCGGGCATGGATGCAGGAAGTCCTCGATTTGGCCCTGATCCGCCAGCTCGCGGCCTGGCAACAGGGCTGGGTCAGCCTCGAGGGGCCCCGCGGACAGAGCCGGGTGCTGCGCATCGCTTTGCCGATGCGCCGTGCGGAAGACGAACTCTGGTGCGACGGTTTCGGAGGGTAGGCGATGAGGAGATTCGTGAGGGGGGCGTCCTTGCGACGGGACGTCCCCGAAGGATTGTGCTAGAGCTCCGCCCTCCTCGCCGCGCGAAGAAGCGCGCTCAGAGCAGGTGAAGCTTATGCATCCTTGGCACGATATCTACGTCGACGGGCCCATGATCGAGGGCGCCTTCCCGGTCATCATCGAAGTCCCCAAAGGCAGCAAAAACAAATACGAAGTCGATAAAGAAAGCGGCTTTTTACGCCTCGACCGCGTCCTCTACAGCGCCGTCCATTACCCGGCCAACTATGGCTTCGTGCCTCGCACCTACTGCGACGACGGCGATCCTCTCGACGTATTGGTCCTTGGCCAGGAGCCCGTGCAGCCCCTGACCATCGTCGAAGCGCGCGCCATTGGCGTGATGCGCATGCGCGACGAAAAGGGCATCGACGACAAAATCATCGCGGTGAGCGCCCACGATCCGGCCTACGCCGGCTTCGATGCGCTCGAGCATATTCCCTCACATACCTTGATGGAAATGCGCCGCTTTTTCTCCGACTACAAAGCGCTGGAGAACAAGCAGGTCGACGTCGAAGAACCGAGCGGTCGCGGCGAAGCCGTACGCATCTTGCTCGACAGCCTTGAGCTCTATCAGCGTCTGCGCCGCGGCGAAACCCTGCGCTGATCCCCATCCGCGAGTCCACTGCCCGCGGGGCGACGAAGACCTGGCCCGAAGCATGCATGGGTGCCCAGCCGCGGTGAGCAAAGGCGGCGCTTCCCAGAGGCGCTTCGGCTTTTCTCGCCTCTTTTTGGGCCGACGCCTGAGGGGGTCTTCGCTCCTGCGTGGGGGGCGATCCGCAGAAGAATGACGAGAGGAGTGACCAGCCGTGGCGCGTCGGTCGAGAGAGCTTTGCTTTGGATTGGGAATCGTTTGCTTGGTGTTGGGCTTGGCAGCTTGTGAGAAAGGCGCGGAGCGGCGTCCTGCGCCACGCGTCGAGGTGAGCGCCGCGCTCTGTGAACGCGCTGCATCGACCATTCAAGGGGCGTTGCGGAGCTGGAGTCAGGGCGTCCGTCCCTGGGAAGAGTGGCTGCGGGATCTGCGTGACCATCCCCGCCGTTATCTCCGCGGCGATCGCCGAGAGAGCGTGCGCGGCTTGATCCCTGCGCTCATCGACGCTCATGCGATCGACGAGCGCGAGGTGGATTCGGCTTCCGCTCCGCTCTGCTCCTTCGACATCCGCCGCCCGGCGGGTGCTGCTGCGGGCGGGGAGGGCGCTTCCTCGCGGGAGGGCGGCTCGGCGCAAGTCGCTCAAGTGCGCGTCTTATGCCGGACCTGCAGCGGAGAAGACTGTCCGGAGTACGGCTTCGAATACGAGCTCAAAGGCAGCCCCCGTCTGACGCACGAGGTCGTCTATCGCCGCCCTCTGACCGAGACCTGCGGCTCCATGCTCCTGGCTTCGAGCCTGCGCTGAAGGCGCGCTCAGAGCTGGATATGGCCGAGAGGCTGGACGTGAATCGAAGGGTCGAGCTCTTGGAAGCTCAAGACCCGAACATTCGGCAAGTCGCTCTCGATCAGTCGACGTACGAAGCGACGCACATCGACCTGCGTCAAGAGCGTCGCCACACCTTCCTCGTCGAGGTGAATATGCTCTCGTATCGCGTCGACGATGCTTTTGGCCATATCGGGCGGCAGGGCCAGATAGGAGCCCGTCGCGGTATGCTGCAAAGCCTCCCGAATGCTCTCTTCGATCGCGGGATCGAGGAGATGCACCGTCAGCACGCCCTCTTGCGCGAAGGCGTGTGAGATTTGCTGCCGCATCGCTGCGCGAACCAACTCGGCCAGGCGGAGAGGGTCTTTTTCGTGCGCGGCATGGGAGCCCAAGGTCTCGAGGATTTCCTTGAGAGGGCGAATGCTGATCTCCTCTTCGAGCAAGCGGCGCAGCACCTCGAAGAGGAGCTGCAAAGAGAGGGGACGAGGCAGGAGCTGACGGACCAAAGCCGGCGCATGGGCTTCGAGTTGATCCAGCAGATTTTGGGTCTCTTGGATGCCGAAGAGGCTGGCGGCGTGCCGGCGCGCGACGCGGTGCAAGAGGCGGGTGAAAAAGGCCTCTTCGTTTTCGAGGCTCAGGCCTGCCGCGCGTAGGCGCTCTTCCTCGCGCGCTGTCACCAAACGGCATTCTGCTTGGGGTCGCAAGGGATCGGTGCAAGGGCGGGAGTCGTCGACGCCCGCTTCGCGAAGCTCTTCTTCGCTCGCAAAAACGCGCAGGATTTCGCCCTCGCTCTCGCCGCGCAAGACGGGGATCTCGTTGACGTAGAAGACGAAGGCCTCGGCTTCGAGCTGCGGATCGTGCTGAATCGCCAGCGCCGGCAAGCTGAGTCCGAGCTCGTGAAAGAGCCGCGCACGGAGCTCGGGCCAATGCATCTCCCGCCAGAGATGCAGGCTGCCAAGTTTGCTTCGGGCGATCAACGAGGTCCCGCAGCGTAGCGCCAGCGGAAGCAAACGCGGGCCGAGGGCTTTCGCGGGAAGGCCTTCGAACCCGACCTCGCCCCTGGCTGCGGGCTCGGCGGAAGCGCCTTGGAGCGCGTGCGTTTGGGGCTGCCGCTTCCAAGCCAGGAGCGCGAAGGCCAGCGCCAAGACCAGGAAAGGCAAAGTCGGCAAGCCGGGTAGAAGCGCGATGCTGAGCAGGAAAAAGGCCGCCATGCCCAGCGCGCGTGGATCTCCGAAGACCTGCCGCGCCACCTCGTTTCCCAAGGAGCTCTTTTCGTCTTCGGCCGCCACACGCGTGACCACCAATCCAGCAGCGCTCGAGATCAACAAGGCGGGGATCTGGGAGAGGAGCCCATCGCCGATGGTCAGCAGTCCGTAGGTTTTCAGGGCCTTGGCGACGCTCATATCGCGCTTGAGGACACCGATGGCCAGGCCGGCGAGGATGTTGATGCAGGTGATGACGATGCCGGCGATCGCATCGCCTTTGACGAACTTCATCGCGCCGTCCATGGCGCCGTAGAACTGACTTTCGCGTTGCAGCGTGCGGCGACGCTCGCGTGCTTGCTCCTGGTTCAGCGCCCCGGAGCGCAAGTCGGAGTCGATGCTCATCTGCTTGCCGGGCATGGCGTCCAAGGTGAAGCGGGCGCCCACCTCAGCGACGCGTTCGGCGCCTTTGGCGATGACGATGAACTGGATCAAGGTGAGGATGAGGAAGATCACCGCGCCGACGGCGTAGTCGCCGCGCACCACGAAGGAGCCGAAGGCCTCAATGACGCGGCCCGCATCGGCTTGCAGCAGAATCAGACGCGTCGAGGAGACATTGAGCGAGAGTCGATAGAGGGTGGTCACCAAAAGCAGCGTCGGAAAGGAGGCGAGCGCCAGCCCGCCGCTCACGTACATGGCCACCAGGAGCAGAAGCACGGCGATCGAAACGTTGCTGGCCAGGAGGATGTCGAGCAGGAAGGTCGGCAGCGGCACGATCATCACGCCGACGATGAGCACGACCAGCGCGGCGAGCGCCGCATCGGCCCGATGGCCGCGCGCGAACGAGGCGCGTAAGGGATTCATTTGCAAGACCTTCATCGCCCCTCCTGCCCCGCAGTTGCTCTGCGCTTGCGTTCAACCCACGCTCTGACGCCCTGCCAAGGCGCGCCCGAGCGTGACTTGGTCGGTATATTCGAGCTCACCCCCATGCGGAACCCCGCTGGCGATCCGGGAGATCTGCACGCCGGTATCCTGCAGGCTTTCGCTGATGTAGAGGGCGGTGGCCTCTCCCTCGACCGTCCAAGGCGTGGCGAGGATGAGCTCCTTGACGCCTTCTTCGATGACCCGCTGACGCAGGGCGTCGAGGGGCACCTGCTCGGGGCCCAAGCCTTCGAGAGGGGCGAGCAGGGCGTGCAGGACGTGATAGCGGCCGCGGTACGACGCGCTGCGCTCGATGGCCTCGAGATCCGGCACGCGGGCCACCACGCAGAGCTGGTGGGAGTTGCGCCGCTCGTCGCTGCAGAGCGCGCAGAGCGCCGTATCGCCGAAGTTGCCGCAGCGCACGCAGCGTTTGACCCGCTGATGGATCTCCGACAGCGAGCGGCCGAGCGCCTCGGCGTATTCGGGCGGCCCCGAGAGGATCGCATGGCTCAGGCGCGTCGCCGTGCGCTCGCCGATGGTCGGCAGACGCGACAAGAGCTGCACCAGATCGCGTAGGGCTCGGCTGCCGCTGCTCATCGCCCTCGCCTCTAGACCATCCCTGGGAGCTTCACGCCGCCGCTGACCTTATCGATCTCGGCTTGGATGGTGTCGCGGGCTTTGGCCAAGGCTGCGTTGGTCGCGGCGATCACCAAGTCCTGCATCATCTCGAGGCCTTCCTCTTCGACCAGCTTGGGATCGACGACCAAGCGCAGCACTTCATTGTCGCCGTTGACGACCACTTTGACCCGATCGCCCCCGACCGCCGCCTCGAACTCCTGCGATTTGAGCTCTTCGCGCCGCTGATCGATGCGCCGCTGCAGGCGGCTGGCCTGGCGCATCAGTTCGTTGAGTCCTCCACGAAACTGCATATTCCCCTCGGAAGTGAACGATTCCCGCCCGTCGTATCACGGCCTGCTCGCGCTGTCACCCATGCGTGCAGAGGCCTACGGCGCTGCGCTCAGGGCGAATCTTCGTCGCCTGGCACGTAGACGTCGACATGGCTCGAGGCTTCGGGAAAGACCTCGAGCGCATCGCGCACAGCGGGATGCTGCAAGGCTACGCTGCGCACTTCGGCTTCGTGGGCATGGCGCTGCTGCGTCTTCCATTGCGCCAAAGTGGTGAGCGAGGGGTCGATCTCGCCTTCGTGCGCTTCGACGCGGATCTGCGGCTCCCCGCCCCAGACTAGCCGCGCCGCTTCGAGCAGCGCCTGATGGGCGTCGGCGGCCGTCGCCTGGTGGAGGAAAAACGACCCTTTGGCGAAGACCAGATGCAGCTGCGGCGCTTCGAGAGAGAGGGGCGTCGCGTGCTCGAAGACCGCCGCGAGCGCCGGCGAGCGATCGCGGAGATGTCCGACCATCGCGGCCCAAGACGCAAAGGCATCGCTAGGTTTTGGAGCGCTCGCGCTACGCGGCGCGATCTTCGACGCGGCCGGCATTTCGGGGGCCTTCGACGCCTCGTCGGGCTTTGGCCGCGCCTCCGCCGCTGCGGCCACGGGGGTCTCGCCTGCCGCCGAACTCCTTAGCGGCATGTTCGTGCGCTCCGGCGCCGGAAGAGGGTCGCTGCTCCCGCGCGTCTCGGCTCGGCGCGGCTCTGGAGAGCTCGCAGGGGGCGTCTGGGCCTGGGTTGAGCGCACCGGCGTCGAGCTAGGTGGTGTCTGCGCCGGGGTTGAGCTGGGCGGCTTTGGGGCCGGCGTCGAGCTCCGCGGCGTGGAGCTGGGCGGCGTCTGGGCTGGAGGCGAAGCGGGCGCCGGAGTATGGCTTCCCGCAGGCAGCGACTCCATCGCGTCGAGGCGATCGAGCAGGTTTTGCAGCGAGGGCAGCGAGGGCAGCGAGGCGATGCGGATAAGCCCCATCTCGAGCTCGATCTCTGGCAAATAAGCGCGCTGGACGCTCTCGAGGAGATGGCTGAGCGAACGGAAGATTTGCTGTAGATCCACGCTCCCCGCGGCTCGCGCGACGAGGGCCTTGAGCCGGTCTCTCTCCTCGGCGCTGCGTTCGTCGATGAGCGCATCGTCGGCGAAGCTCAAAAGCACCGCGTCGCGCAGCGAGAGCAGAAGTTGTTTGGTCAGCACCAAGGCTTGCACGCCCTCTTCGAAGGCGCCCTGCAGCTTGCGGTGCAGCGCGGGCACATCCTGCGCCAGGAGGGCATCCAGCAAGTCGCCGAGCAAGGCCTGACTGGCCAGGCCGAGCAAGGCAGCGACCTCTTCGCCTCGCAGGGGCGAGCCGCAGCTCGAGAGCAC
>ERZ1066121.1261-NODE-1261-length-19252-cov-9.676304_pt1 | contig 19252 bp, 11 predicted proteins | sample MGYA00382768_ERZ1066121 | MGnify/ENA primary metagenome ERZ1066121 (study PRJEB33369, sample SAMEA5778351) | biofilm metagenome | biome: Industrial cooling water; feature: Water cooling tower basin; material: Biofilm | place: United Arab Emirates | collected... | reverse complement strand
GGCGCAGAACGAGGAGATCATGCGCCGCTCCGCTGCCCTGACCGAGGCAGAGGCGGGCGCTCCGGTGATGACCGGGCCGCCCCTGGCGCAGACGTCCCCACCGGCCCAGCTGCCGCCTGACACCCCCGCAACTCCGGCCCCGCCCCTGAACAGCCCTCGCTGCCGATCGTGAAGGGGAGCGGCGATGTTTAAGGTCGAGGACCTCGACGAGACGCGTGCGCCGCTGCTCGACCATCTGATCGAGCTGCGCACGCGCGTGATCCGCGCGCTGCTGGCGCTGGCGGCGGGGTTCGGGGTGTGTCTCTATTTCTCGAACGATATCCTTGGCTTCCTGGTCTGGCCGCTGAAGCAGGCCTTTCCGGGGGGCGAGGGGCAGCTGATCTTCACCAAGCTGCCCGAAGTGTTCTTCGTGCAGATGAAGGTCGCGCTGTTTGCAGGCTTCATGGTCAGCTTCCCGGTGATCGCCAACCAGCTGTGGGCCTTCGTTGCGCCGGGGCTCTATGCGCGCGAGAAGAAGGCGTTCCTGCCCTTTCTGCTGGCGACCCCGGTCCTGTTCACCGCCGGGGCCTCGCTCGCCTATTTCGTGGTCATGCCGACGGCGTTCCGGTGGTTCCTCGGCTTCGGCGGGGAGACGGGCGGGCTGAAGGTCCAGGCACTGCCGAGTGCGGAGGAATATCTCGGCCTCGTCATGCAGTTCATCTTCGCCTTCGGGGTGACGTTCCTGCTGCCGGTGCTGCTGCTGCTGCTGCACCGTGCCGGGATCATCACCCGCGCGCAGATGACCGGCGCGCGCCGTTACGTGATCGTCGGGATCTTCGCGCTTTCCGCGATCGTCACGCCGCCCGATCCGGGTTCGCAGATCATCCTCGCGGTGCCGCTGCTGCTTTTGTTCGAGGCCGCGCTGCTGCTGATGCGCTTGCAGGAGAAGGCGGTCGAGGCGGACAAGGCTGCGCGCGTGGCCGAGGAAGCAGCCGAGGCGGCAGCGGCGGAATGAGGCGCTGGGGCCCGAGGCTCTACTCCCCGCGCACCTTCACCCCGCCGATCCACACCTGAAGGATTCGCGTCTCGCGCAGCGCCTCAGGAGAGGCGAACAAGGGGTCGCGGTCGACCAGCAGGAAGTCTGCGCGTTCGCCCGGCACAAGGCGGCCGAAGCGGCCATCGGCAAAGCCTGCATGAGCCGCGTCCGCGGTGAACCCGGCGAGCGCCTGTTCGCGCGTCACCGTCTCCTCCGGCAGCCACCCGCCGAAAGGCTCTCCGGCGGCATCGGTGCGGCTGATCGCGGCGGCCATGCCGGCCCAGGGGTCGGCGGGCTCGACCGGCGCGTCCGAGCCAAAGGCCAGCCGTCCGCCGACCTTCAGGATGCTGCGCCACGGATAGGCCCCCGCCAGACGGTCCGGCCCCAGCCGCGCTTCGGCCATCAGCCGGTCCGAGGTCTGGTGGAGCGGCTGCATCGAGGCGATCGTGCCATGCGTGCCGATCCGGGCGATATCGGCGGGATCGATGATCTGCGCATGTTCGATCCGCCAGCGCCGGTCGCCCTTGTAGCTTTCCGAGAGCTCCTCGATCGCGCCCAGCACCTCGGCATTGGCAGCATCGCCAATGGCGTGGACGGCGGTCTGGAAGCCCGACATCGCGGCGCGGCTCATCAGGTTGCGCAGCTGCGAGGGGGTGAGCAGCGGCAGGCCCTTCGTCCCCCGATCGTCATGATAGGGCGCCTTGAGGCTCGCCCCGCGCGATCCGAGCGCGCCGTCGAGGTAGAGTTTGATTCCGCCCATCCGCAGCCGGTCATCATAAAGCCACACGGTCGGTTCGGCCCCGGCGACGGTCTGGAGCGTGTCGATGCTGTCGGCATAGGCCATCACCCGGATCGTCAGGCGCCCGGTATCGCCCGCGCGGCGGTAGGTGTTCCAGTCGGCAAGCGAGGTGCCCATGTCGGCAACCGCGGTGACGCCGTAACCGAGCAGCACGTCCTGCGCCTTGGCAAAGGCAAGGTCGCGGTCTTCCGGGCGCGGGGCGGGAACTGCCTTGGCCACCAACGGGGCTGCATTGTCGACGAACACGCCCGCCGGATTGCCCTTGGCGTCGCGGATGATCCTGCCGCCTGCCGGATCGGCGGTCTTCGCGGTCACGCCGGCGGTCTGGATCGCGAGGCTGTTGCCCCACGCGGCATGGCCGTCGACCCGTTCCAGCCACACTGGCCGGTCGGCCACGACGGTGTCGAGTTCGGCGGCGGTGGGGAAGCGGCCGAGCCCCCACTTCTCCTGGTTCCAGCCGCGCCCGAGGATCCACGGGCGGCCCGGGTTCTCCTCGGCAAAAGCCTTGATCCGCGCCAGCGCATCCTCGAGCGAGGTCGTGTCCGACAGGTCGAGCGTCAGCGCGCCGAAGCCGATGCCCATGATGTGCACATGGCCGTCGATCATCCCGGGCAGCATCACCCGGCCCTCGCCATCCAGGCGGTAATCGACGCGCGGGCGTGCGTCGCCGCGATCGAGCACGGCGGTGATCCTGCCCTCATCGTCGAAGACGAGGCCGGTGAAGCGCCTGACCTTGCCCGCCGCGTCGATCGTCACCCCGTCGACATTGTCGACCAGCGTGTCGGCCCGGGCAGGGTCGGGCAGGACCAGGGCGGACATGGCGGCAAGGGCTGAGGCAGAGACGAGGGCGAGGGCGGGGCGCATGGCGATCCTTGATTGCGGCGACGTGAGGGCGGGTGTGCTAATGCCTTCGGCTGCCCTTGCCAACGACCACGCACACACGAATTCGGCGCGAGGCCGATTGCCCTTGTGCGCCCAAGCCTCTAATCGCCTCGGCACCATGTCGACACAGCTTGCCGCAGCCAGCCCCAAGGGCGCCTTCGCGTCGCCCTCCGATCTCACGCTCGACGACGTGCGCGCCGCCGCCGCGCGGATCGCGGGCGCGGTGGTCAAGACGCCGATGATGCATTCGATCACCCTGTCGGAGATTACCGGCGCGGATATCTGGCTGAAGTTCGAGAACCTCCAGTTCACCGCTGCGTACAAGGAGCGCGGGGCGCTGAATGCGCTGCTGCTGCTGACCGATGAACAGCGCGCGCGCGGCGTGATAGCGGCCTCGGCGGGCAACCATTCGCAGGGCCTTTCCTACCACGGCACCCGCCTCGGCGTGCCCGTCACCATCGTCATGCCGCGCACCACCCCCACGGTGAAGGTGATGCAGACCGAGAGCGTCGGCGGCAAGGTGGTGCTGGAAGGCGAGACTTTCGACGAGGCCTATGCCCACGCCCGCAAGCTGGAGGGCGAGCTCGGCCTCACCTTCGTCCACCCCTTCGACGATCCGCACGTTGCGGCGGGCGCGGGGACGGTGGCGCTCGAGATGCTCGAGGTGAAGCCCGATCTCGATTGCATCGTCACGCCGATCGGCGGGGGCGGGCTGATCTCGGGGATGGCGACGGTTGCCAAGGCGATCAATCCGAAGATCGAGGTGGTGGGCGTGCAGGCGGGCCTGTTCCCGAGCATGTTCGACCGCATCAAGGGCGGCAGCCGCCCGTGCGGCGGGGATACTCTGGCGGAAGGCATTGCCGTCAAGCAGCCTGGCGATTTCACGGCGAAAGTGATCGCCGAGCGGGTCGACGACATCCTGCTGGTCGACGAGCCGGCACTGGAGAAGGCGGTCGCCCTGCTGCTCCAGATCGAGAAGACCGTGGTCGAGGGCGCGGGCGCGGCGGGCCTTGCGGCGGTGCTGCGCAATCCGGCGCGGTTTGCGGGCAAGACAATCGGGCTTGCGCTGTGCGGCGGCAATATAGACACGCGCCTGCTCGCCAATGTGCTGCTGCGCGATCTGGCGCGGCAGGGGCGTCTCGCGCGGCTCAGGATCACGCTTCAGGACCGTCCCGGCGCACTGTTCCGGGTCATGCGCCTGTTTGACGAGCACAACGTCAACATCATCGAGATCTATCATCAGCGCATCTTCACCACGCTGCCGGCCAAGGGCCTCATCACCGACATCGAATGCGAAGCGCGCGATGCCGATCAGGTGGAGCGGCTGGTCGAGGGGCTGCGCGCCAACGGCTATTCGGTGCAGCTGGTCGAACTCGGCTGATTTGCCTGCCCCATCGTCGGGAGCGAACCGGGGCAATGCCCCGTATTGCACCGATTCGGCTGCGCTTTTGCGGCGGAGCGAGCAGTCCCGCGCATATTTCACGGCTTTTCATGGTTAAGGGACTTTTACCGGAGCGAAGGTGTAGGCATAAGATTTTCTTAACACGTTCCCGCACCCGCGATTCAGCGCGCAAAAGGACAGGCCCCACCCGTGACGGCACCGATCCGCTTCCCCCGCTTCTTCGTGACAAGCCCTGCGCCGTGCCCCTATCTGCCGGGCCGCAGCGAACGCAAGGTGTTCACCGAGCTGAAGGGGCCGCACGCGGACCAGCTGAACGAGGCGCTCGGCCGGATCGGGTTCCGCCGCAGCCAGACCGTCGCCTACCGCCCGTCCTGCCTTGATTGCCAGGCGTGCGTTTCGGTTCGGGTAGTGGCGGGCAAGTTCCGGCCCTCGGCGACACAGAAGCGCGAATTGAAGCGCAACAGCGACCTCATCGTCACCGAATGCCGCCCCTGGGCAACCGACGAGCAGTTCGGCCTTCTCGCCCGCTATCTCGGCCAGCGCCACCCTGATGGCGGGATGTCTGCGATGGACGAGCTCGATTATGCCGACATGATCGAGCACACGCCCGTCACCAGCGTCGTTACCGAGTACCGCGAGCCCGGGCCGAACGGCAAGCCGGGGCGGCTGATCGGGGCCTGCCTGACCGATCGGCAGGGCGATGGCCTGTCGATGATCTATTCCTTCTATGAACCCGATCACCCGACCCGGGCGGGTCTGGGGAATTTTATTATCCTCGATCATATCCGCCGCGCGGCGGCTGAGGCATTGCCCTACGTCTATCTGGGTTACTGGGTCGAAGGCTCGCCGCGCATGCAGTACAAGGTCCGCTACCGCCCGCTCGAGCGGCTGACCCGCGAGGGCTGGCAGCTGATGGACGACGGCGAACAGCACCGCCTGATTGCCGCTGCCACGGCCCCGCGTCACCCGCAGGACGAAAGCCTTGCCGGCGTGCGGGGCAAGGATGGCCAGCCTGTCAAGTTCCCCGCGACCTGAGACGCGCCCGCGTCTCTCGCTCGGTCTCGCCATTGCCGCAGGATTGGGTCAGGCCACGCTGGCGCTGAACGGCGCTGCGGCGGCTGCCGCCGTCGTGCAGCAACCCGAGTCCGGGCAGGATGAGGGCGCGGCTGAGGAGGACGGCACGGTTACGGTGCCGGCCACGCCGGTGCTGATCGAGCTTGAACCCCAACCCGAACCTGTCCCGCAGTCGCTTGACGCGCTTATCCCCGAAACGGCGCTCGCCGATCCCGAGGCATGGGCGGCAGCCGGCGTGGCCGGCCCGCAGCCGCTCGACCTGCCGGATGCAGTCTTCGCCGAACTCGACGATCCGGCCTTCGATGCGGCCTTCGCGGGGCTCGAAGGGCAGGCCGAGGGCGGGCTTTCCCCGCAGGCCGAGGGCGGCCTTGCCGATCTCGCGCTGACCGAGCCGGAGCCCCTGCCCGCCGATCCCGAGCTCGAGCAACTCGCCAGCATCGCCGCGCCCGTCCTGCCCGAACTGCCTGCGCTGGACGAGACCCGGATCAGCAGCACGCTGGTGCTGGCGCTTCCCACCGCGCCGGAGGCCTTCCCCGAAAAGGACGAATTCGTCTCGCGTTTCCAGGAGCTGTCGACCCTTCGGGAACTCGATGACGGCGAGGAAGCCGCACCGCAGGTTGCCGCCCGCGCGCGCGCCGACGAGGAACTGCTGGGCGATATCCTGCGCACCTACGGCTATTACGATGGCGAGGTGGTGCGCCAGCTTTCGGGCGGCCGCCGCGCCGAGGCCAACGGCGACGACAACGCCGAGGCCGCCTCGCGCGAGCCGAGCGTGCGCTTCGACATCCTGCCGGGGCAACGCTATCGCTTCGGGCGCATCGACTTGGGGCGCCTTCCCGCCCTGGCCGAGCCCGACGCCAGCCGGCTGATCGCGGCCTTCGGCATCAAGCCCGGCGATCCGGTCTATGCCGATCGCATCGTCGAACGCGAACTCGAATTGCGGGTCGCGCTGGGCGAAACCGGCTATCCTTTCGCCAGGGTCGGCGAGCCCTCGCTGCTGATCGACCACGACCGCCAGGAAGGGGACCTGACGCTGGCGGTCGAACCCCAGGGCAAATACCTGTTCGGCCCGGTGATCAGCAGCGATCCGCGGTTCCTTTCGAGCAGGCATCTGGCACGCATCGCCCGCTTCGATGCGGGCGACGTGTTCCGGCAGAGCCTCGAGACCGATCTGCGCCGCGCGGTGATTGCCACCGGCCTTGTCTCCAGTGTCACGATCACCCCGCGCGAGACCCGCGCGCCCGAGGGCGACCAGCCGGGCGAGGTCGCCCTCGATGTCGACTTCGAGCGGGCACCCTTGCGCACCATCGCCGGCGCCATCGGCTACGGCACCGAGGACGGCTTCAAGCTGGAGGGCCGCTGGGAACACCGCAATCTCTTCCCGCCCGAAGGCGCGCTGCGGCTTCGCGGCATCGTCGGCACGCGCGAGATGCTGGGGAGCATCGGGATCAGGCGCAACAATTTTCGCGGGCGCGACCAGGTGCTGACGGTGGACCTGTTCGCCAGCGACATCAACACGCTGGCGGTGGATTCACGCGGTGGCGGGATGCGCGCGACCTTCGAGAAGGTCTCCAACATCCTGTTCCAGAAGCCGGTCAGCTGGCAGGTCGGCGGCGAACTGCTCTATACCGACGAGCGCAACGTCGATCGCCGCAGGGACACCGCCCAACCCCGCCCGCCGCGCCGCGCGTTCCTGATCGCAGGCCTGTTCGGCAACATCACTCTCGACGCGAGCGACGATCTGCTCGATCCGACCCAGGGCTACAGGGCGACCCTGTTCCTTGCGCCCGAGATATCGCGTTCGGAAGGGACCGAGAGCTTCTATCTGCGCGCGCAGGGCGATGCGAGCTATTACCAGTCCTTCGGCGATCTGGTGCTCGCAGGGCGCGTGCGGGCGGCCACCATTCAGGGGGCGGCGGCGGTGGATATCGCGCCCTCGCGCAGGCTCTATGGCGGCGGCGGCGGCTCGGTGCGCGGCTACGGCTTTCAGGGGGTCGGCCCGCGCGATGCTTTCGGCAATCCCGAAGGCGGGGCCTCGCTGGTCGAGTTCGCTCTCGAGGCGCGCATCCCCACTCCGCTGTTCGGCGGCGCGATCGAGGTGGTGCCCTTCATCGACGCGGGCTCCGTCAGCCGCGGCTCGACGCCGACCTTCGGAGAGATCCGCTGGGGCGCCGGGATCGGCATGCGCTACAAGACGACCTTCGGTCCGATCCGGATCGATGTGGCCGCCCCGCTCAATCCGAACGAATTCGACAGCCCGGTGGTGGTCTATGTCAGTCTGGGGCAGGCGTTCTGATGGCGGCGGGCGTGGCAAGCGAAGAGCCAGAAGGCGCGGCGGTGCCGCCGTCGCCGCGCGACCGGCGCCGCCGCTGGGGCAAGCGGCTCGGCTGGGCGCTGGCGGTGCTGCTTGCGCCGATTCTCCTTCTCTCCGCGTTCTTTGCAACGCCGATCGGCAAACGGTTCATCGCTGACCGGATCGCCGCGGTCGCACCGGCTTCGGGCCTGCGCTTCACGATCGGGCGGATCGAGGGCGACATCTACCGCGAGGCGGTGCTGCGCGACGTGACCGTGAGCGACCCCAAGGGCGCGTTCCTGACCATCCCGGTGGTGGAGCTCGACTGGCGGCCGCTGAGCTGGCTGTGGAGCGGGCTCGATATCCGCGAGGTGTCTGCGCGGCGGGGGCGGCTGACGCGGCTGCCCGAGCTCAACCCCGGAGATCCCGACGCGCCGCTGCTGCCCGATTTCGACATCCGGGTGGACCGGCTGGTGATCGACGATCTGACCATCGCGCGGGGCCTGGCCACGGACCGCGACGAGCGGGCGGACCTGGCAGGCCGCATCGACATCCGCCAGGGCCGCGCGCTTGTCGATGCGCGGGCGCAGTTGGGCGCGGATGACCGCGTTGCCCTGCTGATCGACGCCGAACCCGACGGGGACCGCTTCGATATCGAGGGCAGTTACCGCGCGCCGGCGGGCGGGGTGCTGGCGGGCCTGGCGGGGCTCGATACGGGTTATGCCGGGCGCGTCGTCGGTGACGGAACCTGGGCCAAGTGGCGCGGGGCAGCGGTTGCCCGCCGGATCGGGTCCGGTGCCGCCGATGCGCCGGTCGCCGCGTTCCGCATCACCAACGACGCGGGGCGATACGGCGTCCTCGGACGGCTGCGCGCGGGCCTTGATGCCGACACGCTGACAGGCCGCGCGCTCGGCGAGACGACGGCGGTTGCCGTCTCCTTCCGGCTCGAGAACAGCGTCGTCGAGGGCCGCGCCGCCGCTATCTCCCGCGCTATCGAGCTGCGCGCCGGGGGCGTGGTGGACTTCGCCGACAAGGTCGTCGACGGTGCGCGGCTGCGGCTCGACCTGCGCGATCCCGACCTGCTGGGCCCGGCGCTGCGGATCGAGGGCGGCACGCTGGTCGCGAACCTGAGCGGCGCCTTCGACGATCTCGGGATCAAGCACGAGATCGCCGTGCGCCGCCTTGCGGCCTCGGGCGTGACCGCCACCGGGCTCGCCCAGTCGGGCAGCGCGCGGTTGGACGGATCGGTGCTGAGCCTGCCGCTCGCGCTCACCGCCGAGCGGCTGACGACCGGCATCGCCCAAGCCGACCCGCGGCTCGTGCGCGGGCGGGCCAGCGGCCTGCTGACCTATGATTTCGAGAGCGGCAAGCTTGCCGCCGAGCGCGCGCGGATCACCTTCCCCGGGCTCGATGCGACGCTGGCCCTGCGAGGCGACACGCGCAGCGGGGCCTATGCCGTCACGGGGCCTGTCAGCGCCAGCCGCCTGCGCCTCGAAGGCGCGGGCGAGGTCACGGCCAATGCCCGAATTCTCGCCAGCTTCGGCTCTGCCGCGCCGTGGCGGCTCGAGGCGAACCTCAACGGCACTCTCAGCCGGATCGGCAACGCCACCCTCGTCAACCTCGCAGGCGAGCGGATTGCCTTCCGCGGGGCGCTGGCGATGGGTGCGGATCAGCCGATCATCATGCGCGATGCGGTCATCACCGCCCCGCGGCTTACGGCCCGGCTCGACAGCCGCGTCGTGACCGGCGGCGGCGTCACCCGCACCGTGCTCGCGGGAAGCGGGCGGCAGGCGCAATACGGGCCATTCCGCTTCGACGCCGAGATCGCAGGCGATGGCCCGCGCGCCGTGCTGGTGCTCGCCGACCCGCTCCCGGCGGCGGGTCTCAGGGACGTGCGCATCGCGCTCGCCCCGCGTGAGGAGGGCTTCGGGCTGGAGGTCGAGGGGCAATCGCTGCTCGGCGCGTTCGACGGCGAGCTCGCGCTGATCCTGCCCGGCAATGCCCCGACCCGTATCGCCATCGAGCGGCTCGAGGTCTATCGCACCACCGTCAGCGGCGAGGTCGTGCTGGCCGACGCCGGGCCTGCGGGCGACCTCAGTCTCGCGGGCGGAGGGATCGACGGCACCATCGGTTTTCGGCCTCAGCCGGGAGGGGCGACGGGCTTTGCGGTCGATCTGGCAGCCCGCAACGCCAGCTTCGGCGGGGCGACACCGATCAGCATCGCCCGCGCCGATATCGCCGCGAGCGGTCGCGTTGCCGATGGCAGCACCAGCGTCGATGCCGACATTACCGCCGCGGGGCTCGAATATGGCGGGCTCTATCTTGCCAATCTTTCCGCCAGGGCAGCCGTGGCCGATGGCGCGGGCAAGGTGACGGGCACCGTGTCCGGGCGCCGGGCGGACCGCTTCGCGCTCAATTTTGATGCCGATGTGGCGCCCTCGCGCATCGCGGCGGTGGCGCGCGGGCAATATGGCAATGCCCAGATCACCATGCCGCGTCGCGCCGTGCTGACGGCGCTTGATGAAGGCGGGTGGAGCCTTGCACCCACGCAGGTCGGCTTCGGCGGCGGTTTCGCCATCGCGCAAGGGACCTTCGGGGGCGGGGCGACCGATCTGGAGGTCAAGCTTGCGCGCATGCCGCTGCGGCTGCTCGACCTTGGGGGGGCGGACTTGGGCCTTGGCGGGCGGCTGACGGGGATCATCGACTATCGTCAGGAAGGCCGCGACGCCCCCACGGCGCGCGCCCGCGGGCGGATCGAGCGATTCAGCCGGGCAGGGCTGGTGCTTTCCTCCAAGCCGATCAACGTGCTCGGCGTCGTCGACCTCGGGCCTGACCGGCTCACCGCCGCCGCGCGCCTGTTCGAGGGCGCGGAGCGGCGCGGTGAGGTGTCGCTGGCAGTGAGCGATCTCGGCGCCGGAGGGGACCTTGCCGACAGGGTAATGACCGGCCGCCTGACCGGACGGCTCGCCTTCGACGGCGCGGCCGAGACGCTGTGGCGGCTTGCCGCGGTCGAGGCCTTCGACTTTGCCGGCCCGGTGCGGATCGCCGCGCGCGCGACCGGCACGCTCAGGGCACCGCGCATCGCCGGGACCCTCGCCAGCGACGACCTCACGGTGCAGAGCGCGCTCACCGGCACCCGCATCACCGGCGTCACCGCGAGGGGACAGTTCGCCGGATCGCGCCTCGAACTCACGCGCTTTGCCGGGACCACGGCGGGCGGGGGAACAGTCAGCGGCAGCGGCACCGTCGACCTTGGCGGGATGAGCGCGATCCGCGGACCGAGCCTCGATTTGCGCGCCGCGGTGCGCAACGCGCGCCTGCTCGATGCCAACGGGCTGGAGGCGACCATCACCGGGCCGCTGCGGATTGTCTCGAACGGGCTCGGCGGCACCATCGCGGGCCGGGTGACGATCGACCGGGCGCGCTGGGCGCTCGGCATCGCCGAAGAGGACGTCGCCCTGCCGCGCATCGCCACGCGCGAGATCAACGGCGAGGACGGGCGCGCGCGTGCTCAGGTTTCGGCGAGCGATGCCGCATGGCGCTATCTCGTCAACGCCTCGGCGCCCAATCGTGTGGCCGTCGAGGGGCTGGGGCTGGAGAGCGAGTGGGGGATCGACATCGCGCTGCGCGGGACAGTGGCGGACCCGCGCATCGGCGGCACGGCGCGGCTGGTGCGCGGTGACTACACCTTCGCGGGAACGCGTTTCGAGCTGACCCGCGGGCGCATCCAGTTCGATGTGGGCGAGGCGATCAACCCGCGGCTCGACGTGCTGGCCGAGACGTCGAAGAACGGGACCGATGTCGACATCGCCATCACCGGCAACGCGCAGTCGCCGAGCATCGTGTTTTCGAGCGATCCGGCCCTGCCTCAGGAAGAGATCCTCGCCCGGCTGCTGTTCGGCGGATCGGTGACGACGCTTTCGGCGACCGATGCCGTGCAGCTGGCGGCGGCCGTTGCGGCCTTGCAGGGCGGGGGAGGCGGGCTCGACCCGATCGGCACCCTGCGCCGATCCGTCGGGCTCGATCAGCTGCGGATCGTCAGCGCCGACCCGCTGATCGGGCGGCAGACCGGGGTGGCGATCGGCAAGAACATCACCCGCAACATCTATGTCGAACTGGTCACCGATGGGCGTGGCTACAGTGCGACCCAGGTCGAATACCGGATCACCAGCTGGCTGGCGCTGCTCGGCACGGTTTCGACCATCGGCCGCGACTCGGTGCTGGTGCAGGTGAGCCGGGATTACTGAGCGTCCGGTCTGCGGCGGCGGCGGGGCGGCCCGGCCCTAGCCCTGATACAGCTCCGCCTCCGCCGCGCGCCGCCGCACCAGCCCCTGCATCACCCGGCCGCCCGCGCGGTTCCAGCGGGCAAATTCGCGCGCGGCCCCGGCATGGTCGCCCGCGATGTGCTTCTGCGTGAGGGTCGCGCGGGCAATCGCGCCGGTATTGTAGTGAAAGCTCACGAGGGCATCGAACTGGCTCTGGGTGGTGAGCGCCCCGCCGATGGCGGCGGCGACTTCGGCAGCGTAGGCGGCGAGGTCCTCGGCGAGGCGGGCATCGCATTGTGCCTGTGTCCAGCGGGTGCCGCGCGCGATCATCGCGCCGTTGAACCGGTCGCGGCCCGTGGCGCCCCAGCCGATCGTCCACGGCGCACCGCCCGTGCCGGGATCGGGATAGGCCTCGATCAGGCCATCGGTGCGCAGCCGCGCACACCCCTCGAACCGCTTGACGAGCGCAATGCCCGCCGGGCCGACGCGGCGCGGCATCGGGCCGGCCCGTGTCGTGGCGGCAGCGGCGGCGGCGGCGGTGGGCAGCGCGGCGAGGCGGCGCATCAGCGCCAGCAGCGAATTGGATGGCTGGTGGGTCATGGCAGAGGCCTCCTTCGGCGATGAGGCCGGGCAATTAGGCACGCCTTGACCAAGTAGGAAAACGGTTTTGCGCGAGGGTGGGGTGACAGGAGTTTCTGTCAGGACCGGGTTTGGTTCGCGGCCTGCGGCACACTACCGCGAGGACAGGTGGCGCAAACTGCTGTTGCAGCTCATCATCGGCCTGCTCTGCGCTGGCGATGGTCGCCGCGCTGATCGCGGGCGGTCAGAAGCGCCAGGTCGCGGTGCCGCGGAACACCTGTGCATCGGCGTTGGCGCGGCCGATGGTGGTGTCGAAACCGGCGCTGATCTGAAGCGGCCCGGTGCCGAAGATCGCCGCCACGCCCAGCTCGCCCCATGTCGTGTCGGGGGCGGCGAGCACGAAGGCGGCGTTCGGACCCGTGCCTGCGGCAAAGTTCGCGCCGAGCACCTGCGGCCCGTCCTCGAGTTCGCGCACGAGCTGGGCGTTGGCATTGAAGACCAGGACCTTGCCCCGCTTCTCGAAATCGACGCCGGCCCGCAGCTGCGTGCTCTTGAAGGTCTCCCGGTCCAAGGACAGCGCCAGCGTTCCGCCGCTTTCGCGCAGGGTCGTCAGGGCGACGCTGGCATAGCGCGCCTCGATACCCGGCGAGATCGTGCCGATGCTGCTTTCAAGGTCATAGGAGACCCCGAGCGCGCCGGAGACCAAGAGGTCGTCGGAGGAGGATTCGAGCGTTTGCGTCGTGCCGAGGAACTGCACCTGCCGCCGCGTTTCGAAGCCCATGCTGCCCATGCTGAACTGCCCGTCTATCACCGGTCCGCTGGCGATCTTGTGGCGCATGTAGAGCGTGGCGGCGTAGGTCTCGCTGTCGACTTGCTGGCCGAGCGGCGCATCGGCTTCGAGCGAGGTGACATGGCCCGAGATCCCCACCATGGTGTTCTCGCCCGGGTAGAACTCGACCCCGCCGGCAAGATACCAGCCCGAAAACTCGGTCTTGCGGGTGATGAACTGCCCGGCAACCTCGCCCCCCACCGCAAAGCCGGGCAGCGAATCCGCGTCGCCCGAAACGAAGCCGCCCGACAGGAACATACCGACACTGTCGGGCAGGTTCGCCTCGCGCAGCTCGGTCTCGCCTGCGCCCTGCTGGAACCCCATCATCGCGCCGCCAGCAGGTTGAAGCCCCAGGGCAAGTCCCATCTGCGCCAGCTCCAGCGGCCGTCCGGTGACGGCGATCTTGCCCCCGGCGCGGGCCTTGTCGGCTTCGCGCAGGCGGGCATCGTGGAAGTTCTGGAGCCCGTTGATCGCCTGCGCCGCAAGCGAACGCACCGCCTGCTCGTTCACCGGCGCAAGGCGCGAGAAGGTGTCGCGGATGGTGTCGACCGTGGCGAAGTCGAGCCCGTAAAGCCCCGCCAGAGCGGCGGTGCTGCGGTTCTGGTCGAACAGCTGCGCATAGGCCGCCTGCACCGGATCGCCCTGTGCGATGACGGTGGTGTAGCTTGCCGCGTCGATCTCCATCAGCACGGCGTTTTCTTCATAGATGAAGTTCTGGCTGAGGATCGCAGAGATCGCGCGCTCGGTGAAGGCGCCGGTCACGCCTTCGGCCGCGGTAAGGATGGTGTAGCGTTGACCTTGCCCGTTCACTCGCTGCGTAATTCCGGCCCCGAGGGTGACAACCCCGCCGACATTGGCGATCCCTGTCACCGCGAGGCGATCGGAGGCCGCGTCAGGGCCGATGTCGACGAGGAAGTTCGTGCCCGAGGCCATCACCAGGTTGCCGTCGATCGTGAGGGTCCCGACGCTGCCCATCGTCGCTGGCGAGAATATCCCCGTGACGCTGGTCAGGAACGGCGCCGTGACCGTGCCCGTGCCTTCGAGCATCCCGGCAAACAGCGTGTAGTCGCCCACCGAGGCAAGTCCGCCATTGACGTTCACCCGCCCGGCGAACTGGTTGATGTCGATCAGCGAGGTAAGCTCGCCGGCGGCAGCGATCGTCAGCCCGGCATTGCCGCGCACCGTCAGGCGGTCGATGGTCACGTCGCTCGACAGCATGGTCGTGCCGGTCTGGCTGAGGGTGACGTCGAAATAGCGCGGGTCGACATTGGCTTCGGGATCGGCACTGACCACCGGGTCGATGTTGTCCGGCACGAAACCGGTCGCCCCCGGCAATCCGTTGGCAAGGGTTGGGGCAGGAAGCGCGGCGGTGCTCTGCGCGGCGAGCGCGGTGCCCGGCGTGCTGCCGACTGCCTCCGGCTGAGGAGTTCCCTCGGCAGCCGCAGTCCCCTCGAGCGGCAAGGCCGTCGCGCCGGAGCGCCCAACCGCGTCCAGGGTGCCTCGCGCCATCGCATTCGCCAGCCCGGCCGCCGCAGTCTGCTGGTTCCCGCCGCTGTCCGGCGGTGTGGAGGTGTCGATAAATTCGCCTGTCGCAAGGTCGACGCAGCCATCATCCGGAGATCCGGTCTCGAAGCAGACCGCGCCGAAATCGCCGCCTGTCCCGTTCGGGCCGAGTTCGGGCGTGGTCGGCAGGCCGTTCACCACCTGCCCCTGTGCATTGATCACGCGGTACCCCGGATCGAGCAGCGTCACCCAATGGTCCGCGTCCTCCCAATTGCCGTTCCCCGCAACCGCGCCGACGTAACGGTAGGGGTTGGTCTCGGCGATATATTGCCAGTAAAGCGACAGCGGCTGGTAGAAGCTGGTGGTCCCCAGCGAGCTGAACGGCTGGCCGAAGGAGATGAACGGGGCAAATCCGCCTGACAGCACTCCGATCACCAGATCCTCGTTCGACAGGGTGTTGTTGGCCGCACCGAGGATCAGCGGCCCACCCGAATCCCCGGGAGCGGTAATGCCTTCGTTCGGGAGGGCGTCGTCGCGGTGGATGTTTACGTCGAAGGGGTAGCTGCGGTCCTGTGAATCGAAGTCGATCTGATAGAGGTTCTGGGGAAAGACCGCAGGTGCCGGGCCGAACAAGGCGGCGTCCTGATCGTCGAGCGAAAAGAACCCGCCAAGCATGTTCTCGGCTGCGCGGCGGCGCAGATCCAATTCGACGACCGCGCCTTCGAACGCATTGCCGGTGTCACCATAACCGACGATGTTGACGTGATAGCCGGTCCCGCGCACCGGATCGCTGCTTGCAGGCGCGGGCAAGGTGCTGAACAGCAGTGCCCAGGTCGGAATGCGGGCTGCGGGCGTATCGAGACTGGCAATCGCGATATCGGCCTCGATGAAGCCGAACCCGAAGGCGTCGTCGAGCGAGCGCGGATCGTAATAGATACGGTTGATGTTGAACACCGACAGATCGGGGTTGCTGACATAGCCGTTGACGATCCAGTCGAACAGGCCGTCGAAAGCGTCCACCTCGAAGGCGAAGGCGGCCGGGATGGCATCGACGTTGTAGTCTGTTGCCGGGCGATCATTGACGCAATGTGCCGCAAACAGGACGGTGCGCGGGTTGATCAGCGTGCCGGTGCAGAAGCCGCCATCGTCGCGATAGAAGATGCCGACGCCGCGAAAGGTGTCGTCCGCATCGATGATTGCGTCGGAATCGGTGGTTTCGTTGGGGACGACGGCATGGGCCGGGGTGGCGAGCGAGGCAATCGACAGGGCCGCAAAGGCCGTGCCCGTCAGAAGTTGCAGGCACCGGATGCGCGTTGACGTCATGAATGTGCTCCTTCGCGAACGAACCGTTGGGTTCGCCCCAGCAAGCACAGATTACTGCTTTAAGTGCCTACAGCAATTGAGTTCAGGAAACCTGTCCGAAATTTTCGGAGCGTTGCCCAAATGTCTCAGCGTGTTGCCAGCAGCAGCGTATAGCCGATGTAGAGCGCAACCAGCAGCGCACCTTCAAGCCGCGACAGCCGCCATCCGCTGCGCAGTTGCACCATCAACAGCGCGGTAACGCCGAGCAGCACCCAGATGTCGAAGGCGGCGATTTCGGCGGGCACCGCGATCGGCTGGATCAGCGCGGTGATGCCGAGAATGCCGCACAGGTTGTAGATGTTGGACCCCACCACCGTGCCCAGCGCGACGTCCTCGTGCCCCCGCAGCACCGCGACCACGCAGGCGATCAGTTCGGGCAGGCTGGTGCCAATCGCGACCACGGTGAGGCCGATGACGCTTTCGGAAACGCCCGCCGCCCCGGCCAGCACCACCGCGCCGTCGACCAGCCAGCCCGCACCGAAGATCGCCGCGGCCAGCCCTGCAAGGATCATCCCGCCTAGCACCACCGGGCCCGTATTCGCGGGGACGGGGCGATCCTCCGCCTCGTGCTCGTGACGCGCGCCTTCGGGGCAGGGGACGGCGCTCTCGGACTTGTAGGCCCACCAGATGTAGCCGACGAGACAGATGATGAGGACGCAGCCGATCAGCGGTCCGATAACACCCAGCAACACCGCGCCCGTGCACAAGAGCGCCGACCCGCCGAGCGCGATCGAATCCCGCGCGAAGGAGGCGGGGTTGACCGAGAGCGGCAGGATTATCGCCGATACTCCCAGGATCAGCAGTATGTTCGCGATGTTCGAACCCACCACATTGCCGATCGCGATCCCCGGCGATCCCGCCAATGCGGCCTGCACGCTGGTCGCCAGCTCGGGCGCGGAGGTGCCGAAGCCGACAATCGTCAGCCCGGCGAGCAGTGGCGAAATCCCGAGCCGGGTCGCCATCCCGACCGCGCCGCGCACGAGCAATTCGCCTCCGAGCGCAAGCAAAACAAGGCCTCCGGCGACGAGCAGCAGCGATTCGGTCATATCGGTCCTGACGATTGGTGATCGCCCCGTGCTCTAGCGACCTCGACCCGCAAATTGAAGCAACAACGCCGCGGATTGCGTGCTGTGCAACGTGATGATAGCTTCTCCCAAAAGAAAACGACGGGCGCACATTCAAAGGGGGTTTGAATGAGCGGAACGGATTGGGATCGGCGCTCGGTGCTGCGGGGCGGCGCCGGTATCATGAGCGCGGTGGCGGCAGGCGGCTTGGCTGCCGGCCCCTTGCAGGCCGCCAACGGCATGGTGCCGCTGGCCGGCATGAGCATGAAAAACTACCATCAGGTGATGGCCAAGATCCTGGCCCGCACGACGCGCATCGCGGTGCCGTCGTACCGGTTCGGTCTGGTCATGCGCAACGGCATGGGCGCCAGCAGCGGGCAGGGTTCGACCAAGGTCGATCTCACCGCCGACCTTGTCGGTGTCGACCCGGCGATGATGCGCCAGATCGCACACCTGGCCTTTAGCGACTTCATCGAGCGGCTGCGCGCCACGGGGCGGACGGTTCTGGGGTGGAACGAAATCTCGTCGAGCGAGGGGTTCAGGAAGCTCGACCCGACGCCCGATCCCTTCCTCAAGAAGCCCTTCGCGGATTCGCGCACCGTCGCCGTGGTCAGCCCGGAATACCTGCCGCTGCTCACCATCGGCCCGGAAGCGCCGTTGTCCGACCGCTCGCCCTTCAATCTCGGCAATGCCCGCGCGCTCAACGCGATGTCGGCGGCGCTCAAGTGCGTGGTGGTGATCCCGAGCCTCGTCATGGACTTCGCCGCGCTGACCGGCAGCGGCCATTCGACCTATGGCGGTGGGGCCAATGTCGGCATCCAGCCCGGCCTGTTCCTGGTGCCGCTGTTCACGCACTGCAATTTCTTCCACGCCAAGATCGCGCTGGCGGGCGAGATGGCGCGGGTGATCCTCGAGGACCGCGTTGCCGTCGGCCAGGCGGGGCAACTGGTGCAGACCAGCAATTTCAACAACAATGCCGAGATCGAGGAATGGAACGCCTATGTGCGCTCCAACGCCTGGTGGACCGAGCCGAACATGGCCGCGCCCTCGCGCCCGACCTTGGGCTACAACTATTCGACCTACCAGTACCGGGTCGATCCCGCCCTGTTGCAGACCGCCGCGCTCGACGCTGCGCGCGCCACGCACGGGCTTTACATGGGGGTGATCAATGCCAATCCCGCTGCGGCCTAGCCTCGCCCTCGCGCTGCTGGCGCTCGCCGCGCCGGCCGGGGCCCAGACCAACCCGCTTGAAGGCGACACCCAGGCCCCCCAAGCGGCGGTCGCGGTCGATGCGTCGGGCGGGCTGGTGATCCCCACCGAGGCGCGGGGGCAGTTGCTGCCCGATCCCGACAATGCCGCCACCGGCGGAGTCGCCTTTGCCGACGAGGAGGGGTGGTACCGCTTCACCATGCCCAATGGTGGACGGATCGACATGGCCGGACCGATGCGCAGCTTCATCTTCGATGCCGGGACGATTGAGACGAAATGCGCCGCCCAGCGGCTTCCCGACGGCAGCTTTGCCGCCTTCACCATGGCGGCGATCCAGGCCGAGATCGATACGCTCTACGAGCCTTTCGACGCGCTGATCGCCCAGCTTGGCTTCACCATCGAGAACCGCGCGACGATGGTGCTCGACACGCCCGGCCAGCGTTCGGCGATACCGCTCAAGCTGCTCGGGTGGGACACGCGCAGCAGCGAGGATGTGCGGGCGACCTGGGCGATCATGCCCGCGCCTGCGGGGCTGCTGCTGTTCGCCTGTTCGGGCGCGGACCCGGGCCATCACCGCGAAGTGATGCGGCGCTATCTCAGGATCGGCAGCGGCATGACGACCAGGCCCTGAGGGCCTGCCGCGGCCCAAGCAAAAGGCCCGGGGAGCGATCCCCGGGCCTCTTGTGCAATGCTCCGGCCCCCGGAGGGGCGCGGGATCACATCGAGTAATACATGTCGAATTCGACCGGGCAGGGGGTGGTCTCGGTGCGGATCACCTCTTCCCACTTCAGTTCCATGTAGGCCTCGATCTGGTCCTTGGTGAAGACGTCGCCCTTGAGCAGGAACTCGTGGTCGGCGGCGAGCGAGTCCAGCGCCTCGCGGAGCGAACCGCACACGGTCGGCACTTCGGCGAGTTCGGCGGGCGGCAGGTCGTAGAGGTTCTTGTCCATCGCCTCGCCGGGGTGGATCTTGTTCT
>ERZ1066121.1258-NODE-1258-length-19298-cov-13.203814_pt1 | contig 19298 bp, 20 predicted proteins | sample MGYA00382768_ERZ1066121 | MGnify/ENA primary metagenome ERZ1066121 (study PRJEB33369, sample SAMEA5778351) | biofilm metagenome | biome: Industrial cooling water; feature: Water cooling tower basin; material: Biofilm | place: United Arab Emirates | collected... | reverse complement strand
TCCGGGGCACCGGCACCACGGTCGTCACCCGGTTCTGAGATCGGCGCACACCGACGCGGCGGCCTCGGGTTGGCGATCGGCCGCGACCCCGCCCGCGGGATGCGCGGCGACCTCCGGATCGACCTCCGGGTGCGGAGCGTGGAGGGCGCGGGGTCGACCTGCACGGTCACGCTCCGTCACGCTCCGGTGCGCGGGCACGGCCGCGGACGCGCCCACGGACCGTCACCCCGGCGAGGATCAGCGCGAAGACGAGCGGCGGGACGAGGAGGACCACCGGCCCCGCGCGCTGCCCGGGGACGACCTCGATGCGCCGCAACCGCAGGGAGGGCGCGTCGGTGCCGGCGGGCGGCGGGCACTCGACCGGCTGTTCGTAGACGGCGCCCGTGGCACAGCGCCCGGCGGGGCACCGCGCGCCGGCCGGCGTGGGATGCGGGTGCGCGCCGTGCTCCCGCACGAGAACCGCGGCGCCGCGGGCGTGCAGCGCGGTGAGGATGCCGCGCGTGGCGAAGTGCCGATCCGCCAGCCAGAGCTCCCCCGGGCTGGCCGCTGCGACGAGCGGCGGGACGTACGCCGCTTCGCTCGCGTGGGCGTCCTCGCCGGCGACGAGGTCGACGACCAGGTCGGCCACCGGATCGTAGAGCACGAGCGCTTGGCCCGGCAAGGCGCCCGCGCGCTGGCCCCGCAGCGGGCCGACGCGCTTCTCGCTGGCCGGCAGGTGATTGCCGTCGAGCACCCGCACGCGGTACCCGGCCGGCCACGGCGCCGCCGCGGCCGCGCGCGGGCGCAGGGGCGCGAGGACGGGGGCCAGGCGCTGCGCGCTCTCCTGCACCAGCGCCCGCAACACGGCCGGCTCGCTGTGGTTGACCTTCTCATACAACGCCTGCAGGCTTACGCCGAGCGGGCCCGCGCTCCGCGCTTCGCGCGCCGCCGCGTGCAGCGAGGGCCGCAGCCCCACGGCGACGAGCGCCATCAGCTCGACGACCGTCGTGAACAGCAGCTCGCGGGTGTACTGCTGCTCGGCGTGCGTCTCGAAGACCGCGTCGACCCACACCGCCGGCAGCGCGCGCTGCAACGCCAGCTGCGCCAGGACCGCGACCGGACGGGCCTCGATGAACCGCGCCAGCACCGCATCCAACATCGCTCCGCTCTCCCTGAACCTCCGAGAGAGCTTGCAGCCGCAAGCGGCACCTCGAAAGGCTCGAAACGTACGGCGTCTCCATCGGCAGCGGTTTCGAGCAGCGTCAGATGGTGGGGCGGTCATTTCGGGGGCGGCCCTCCCGGTGGTCGACGGCGGCGGGCCGGCACGCCGCCGCGTGCTCGTCGAGGAGCGCCGCGAGCGTACGGGGCGCGTGGCGCGCGTGAGCGACGGTGTCGCGGCGCTTACCGGGCGCGCGCGCCGCGCTGCCGGTCAGCCGGCCACACGGTCGGCACCATCACGCCCGCCGAGCCGTTTACTGACTGGGCGCGAGCCGCCGTCCCGTCTTGTCCACGCTGCGGGCTCGCGCGCCGCGTCGTGGAGCCCCGAGACCACGTGCCGGCCCCCGTCCACGCGACCGCCCTCGTGAGCGATTCACCCGCGGTTCCCGACGCGCGCCCCGCCGCGAGCGCGGTGAGCTTCCTCGACGCGGCCCGCCGGCCGATCGCCGCGCTCGAGGGCGCGCGCATCGACGTGTCGAGCCGCCCGCTCGGCTGGCCGGCGGTGCTCGTCGAGGCCGGGCGCAACGGTCCGTGGGAGGTCGACGAGATCACGCCCGCGGAACACTACGTGGCGCTCAACGTCGGCGCGGCGCCGCTGGCGGTCGAGGTCAAGGGGCCGCGGGGCGTCTTCCGCCGCGAGCTGCTCGCGCCCGGGGCGGTGTGGGTGTGTCCGGCGGGCGAGCCGTTCACGCACCGCGTGGCCGAGGCGAGCGCCTTCGCGCTGCTCACCATCGCGCCCGCACGCTTCGCCGCGCTCACCGCGGACACCGCCGACGCGGCCGACGGGGCGGACGGCGCGGGCGGTGACGCGCCGGGGCTGCGGCGCGCCTACAACCTCGCCTCGCCGCCGCTCGAGCACGTGATGCGCGCGCTCGTGGCCGAGGCGGAGGCGGGGGGCCCGACGGGGCTCGCCTTCGCCGACGCGCCGGCGATGGCGGCCGCGCGGCAGCTGCGGCGGATCGCCGGCGTCGAGCGGGTGGCCGCACCCCCCCGCGCACACGGCGGGCTCGCCCCGGCGGTCCGGCGGCGGGTGCTCGCCCTGCTCGAGTCGCGCCTCGCCGACGGCGTGTCGGTCGAGGCGCTGGCGCGCGAGGCCGGGCTCTCGCCGGCGCACTTCGCGCGCGCCTTCCGCGCGAGCGTCGGCCGCGCGCCGCACCAGGAGCTGCTCGCGATGCGGCTCGCGCACGCGCGGCGCCTGCTCGAGCGCCCCGACGCCCCGCTGTCGCAGGTCGCGCTGGCGAGCGGCTTCAGCGACCAGGCGCACCTCACGCGGCTCTTCAGGCGCGCCTACGGGGTGACGCCCGGCGCGGTCCGCCAGGCGTTGACCAGCGCGCGCTGAGCGCCGTCCAGCGGCGTCGGCGGTCGCCCGGCGCAGCCGCGGCGGCCGCGGCGCAGGATCGTGCAACGAGTGACCGCGGGATCGTGCAAGAGCCGCCCGCCGCGCACGCCTATCCTCCCCGCGTGCGCCGACGGGGCCACCCGCCGCGCGCCACCGCCCGACGACGGGCCGCACGCCGCGCTCCGTCCCGGCCGCTCACTCGGGCGCGCCCCCGGAACTCCCCGATGCCGATCACCCGTCCGACCACCGCCCTCGCACCGACCCCCCTTCACGCCTCACCTCACGATTCGGAGATGCCCGTGACGAATGCCGCTGCGACGCCCGCCTCCGTCCGGAACGCGGCCACCGGCGCCCCCAACCTCACGCGCCCGGGCGACGCGCTCGCCGCGCCCGATGCGAACACCGCCGGAACGTACGAAGTGAGCACGGCATCGTGGGGCGACGCGCCAACCTACGGCTTCGCGCGGCCCGCCGACCTGCTGTCCGTGGCCGCGTCGAGCCGCCGCGAGCCCGTCACGTTCGAGAGCGAGGGCGTCGCCCTCGCAGGGCACCTCTACCTCCCGCCCGCCGAGACGAACACCGCGGGCCGGCCGGCCCCGGCGGTGGCGCTCCTCGGGCCCATGACGTTCGTCAAGGAGCAGGCGCCGGCCGAGTACGCGCGCCGCCTGGCGTCCGCGGGCTTCGTCGCCCTCACCTTCGACCCGCGTGGGCGCGGCGCGAGCGGCGAGGGAGGCGGTGTCGTCCGCGACCAGGAGGACCCGCTGGCGAAGGCGATCGACATGCGGCACGCGGTCACCTTCCTGGCGAACCACCCCGCCGTCGATCCCGCGCGGATCGCGGCGGTCGCCGTCTGCCAGGGCAGCTCGGCGATGCTGCGCGCGGCGGCCGACGACCCGCGGATCCGCGCCGTGGCGACCCTGGCCGGGCACTACCGCGACCACGCGGGCGACGTCGCGTGGCTGGGCGGCGAGGACGCGCTCGCGACGCGCCGCGCACGCGGCGAGGCGGCGCGCGCGCACTTCGCCGCCTCGGGCGAGGTCCTCACGGTGCCCGCCGTCGACCCGGAGCGGACGGACGTGGGGATGCCGGGCGAGTTCGTGTGGCGCTGGTACCAGCCGTGGGCCGACGCCGGCGTCTGGCCCAACCGGTACGCCGTCATGAGCGACGCGGCGCTGCTCGCCTATGAGTCGCGGAGCGCGGCGGAGCGCCTGACCACGCCGTACTTGATGATTCACAGCGACCAGTCGTTCCTGCCGGCGGCGGCGCGCCGGCACTTCGATGCGGTGCCGGGGCCGACGAAGCGGCTCCTCTGGGCGGGCGAGACGCTCCACTTCCAGTTCTACGACGACCCGGTGGTGCTCGACGAGGCGACCGCGCACATCGTCGCGTGGTTCCGGACGCACCTCGGCTGATCCCGGCCGGCTCGCGCGATCCGGCGAGGTGTCGTGTCCCGTGAAAGCGCGTGCTGTCGCCGCCCGGAGCGGCGACAGCACGCCGGTGTCGGTGCCTTGCGCAGCTGCGCGAGGGGGGCCCGCTCAGCAGGGAGCGGGCATCAATGGGTCGAGGGTGAGACGAGCGGTCGTCCGTCTCAGCGCGAGACGCTCACGAAGGCAGGACCGACGCTCCGCGTCTCGGAACGTGACGAGTACTGGTACGCGCGCTGGGACGCTCGCCGGCCGCGATCCGGTCGGCGGCCAGATAGCGGCAGAGGGTCGCCGGCGAGACGTGATGGGCCTCGTACGCCTCGCGCACCGGCAGCTCGCGGGCGGCGAGCATGGCCTTGGCCATCGCCACCTGCGTCTCGTTCATCAGCTTCGGCCGTCCGCCCATGCGGCCGCGCGCCCGCGCGGCGGCGAGGCCAGCCAGCGTGCGCTCCCGGATGACCCGCTCATGGAGCCGGGTCTCGATCTGCAGGCCCAGGACGCTGCGGCTCCACCCGCGTTGGGTGGCCTGCTCCGCGGACCACAGGCGCAGGGTCGGCTCGGCGAGCTTCTCCAGCAAGAGCAGGTCGTGTCCCCAGGGCAGGGCGGCCAGCGGGACAGGAGAGCTGCTCGGGGAGGACCCGAGAGAGGAGCCGACCCCCGATTCGGCAACAGGCTGTTGCCGAGTTGCCGTCGGGCTCGCCAGAGGGGCTGGCGAGGCCCCGTCCGAGGCAGAGCGGCCGGCCGCGTAGGCCACGTAGAAGGCCCGGGCGCTCCGGATGTTCCGCTCCGAGTAGCCCGGGCCGCGGGAAACTCGCGCCGCAGATCCGCCGAGAGCCGGGCGATGACCCCCGCGCCCCACCCCTCCCGGCCCTGCCGAGCCACGATCTCGCGCTCGATCGGCAGTGTATGTGAAGCGCGCAGGTACCTGGGCTGCCTGGCGGACGTCCGTGCCAGGCGCGCCGGCTCGAAGGTCGCGCGGGAGGCGAGGACCGCTCGTCCGTACGCGGTGACAGGGTGTTTCGTCAGTCGGGTTCCTGGTGCCCCCCGGGGAGCGCTGCGGCGACCTCGCCGAGCCAGGCCAGTTCCGCCTCGAACTGGCGGATGGTGAGGCGCACGACGAGCGCGGCGACCACGACCGCCGGCCCCGTGCCGGCCAGGATCGCGGCGAGGGTCGCCCGTTCGCGCGTCGCCTCGGCCTCCAGGAAGGCCCGCCGCCGCGCGAGCTGGCGCGCCCGCAGCGCCGGGTCGGCGTGCGTCGCGAGCACGAGCCAGGTGACGAACGCCGGGGGCGGCCGCTGGGTCGCCCAGTCGGGTCGCGCGAGGGCGGTCGCGTACGCCCGGCGCCCCGCCGAGGTCGCCCGGTAGACGCGGCGTTCCGGCCCGCCCTCGCCGGGGCCCCGTTCGGCGGCCCCCCGCTCGGCAACCTTGCGCTCGGCGGGCCCGCGCTCGGTGGCCGCGCGCTCGGTGGGCCCGCGCTCGGCGCCGGCGGCGCGGCCGGGGGCCGGCCCGATGTGCCCAGCGTCGGCGAGCTTGCGGAGCGAGTAGTAGACCTGCGGGCGCGACACGCCGGCCCAGTCGCGGACCTCGCGACGTTCGAGCTCCTGGTTCACCTCGTACCCGTGCATCGGCCGCTCGAGGAGCAGGCCCAGGACGACGAGATCGGCGGCGGTGAGGCGCTCATGGCGCGCGTGGTGGTCGGCGGCGCGATGGGGCATGGCCGGGCAGAGTACGCCGCGCCGCACCGCGCGCCAAGCAGCGCGCGCCAAACACCGCGCGCCAAGCACCGCGCGCCAAGCACCGCGCGCCAAGCACCGCGCGCCAAGCACCGCGCGGCGAGCACCGCGCGGCGAGCACCGCGCGGCGAGCACCGCGCGGCAAGCTCGACCGATGTCGACGGGGCGCGGTGCGTTGACACCGGCTTAGTCTAGTTTAGACTATGCGGGCAGGAGGTCCCCGACGCCGCGTCCGGCGGCGCCCACCCGCTGCGCCCACCCGCTGCGCGCCCCACCACTCATGCCGCCACTGCCCGCCGCGGACTCGCCCGCCCCGACCGGCCTCCGCGTGCACTTCGGCAAGCTCTCGCCGGTGCTCGTCGTCGACGCCGTCGAGCCGTGCCTCGCGTTCTGGACCGAGCGCCTCGGCTTCCGCCCGGCGAACGCCGTCCCGGGCGAGGACGGCCGGCTCGTGTTCGCGAGCGCCGAGCGCGACGCGGTCGAGGTCATGTACCAGACGCGCGCGAGCGTGCTCGCCGCCGAGCCCGAGGCCACACGCGCCGAGCGCGCGCGCGACCTCGCCGGACACGCCGCCTTGCTCTTCCTCGAGGTCGACGACCTCGACGCGGTCGAGCGCGCGCTGGCCGGCGTGCCGGTCGTGAAGGCGCGCCACGAGACGTTCTACGGCACCGCCGAGCTGTACGTGCGCGAGCCCGGCGGCGCCACGGTCGGGTTCTCCATGCGCCTGCCGGGTCCGTCAGCGCCGGCCGCCGCGGCGACCGCCGGAGTGGAACCGTGAGTGCCGCGCGGGGGCGACCTGCACGCCGCGCGCGACCTCCGGTCACGCGCGAGACGGTCGCGCGGCTCGAGGACCTGCCGAACGTCGGGCCCTCCATCGCCGGGGACCTGCGCGGCATCGGGGTGTCACACCCCGGCGACCTCGCCGGGCGGGACCCGTACGCACTCTACGACGCGCTGTGCGCCGCGACCGGCGTCCGCCACGACCCGTGCGTGCTCGACGTGTTCCTCTCGGCAGTGCGCTTCATGGAGGGCGCGCCCGCGCGTCCGTGGTGGCACTACACGGCCGAGCGCAAACGCGCGCTCGCGGCGCGGGCGCACGCCGGTCCGTGACCGGCTCGTCACCGGACCGTACCCTGTGGGGCCCTGAGGGGAGCGCCCGCGGCCGGGGCGGCCGACCGAACCGACGCGTGGTCCACGCGCGGGACGCCGTCAGCGTCGTACCGCCACCCCCGCGGTCGATGGCTCCCTCGCCGAGCCGCCGTGCGACGCCTCAGAGGTTCTGCCCGCCCGACACCTCGAGGCGCGCCCCGTTCACCCAGCGCATCCCGTCCGAGAGCAGCGCGGCGACCGCGGCGCCGACGTCGTCGGCCTCGCCGGGGCGGCCGAGCGCGATGGCAGCGGCGACCTGCCGGTTGACCGCCGGGATGTCGCGCACCGCGCCCCCACCGAAGTCGGTGGCGATGGCGCCCGGCGCCACGCAGTTCACCGTGATGCCGCGCGCGGCGAACTCCTGCGCCATGTAGCGCGTCAGGACCTCGACGGCGCCCTTGGCCGCGCCGTAGGCCCCGTACCCCGGGTAGCTGAAGCGGGCGAGCCCGCTCGACACGTTCAGCACGCGTCCGCCGTCGGCGAGGAGCGGGAGGAGGTGCTGCGTCAGGAAGAACGGCGCCTTGAGGTGCACCGCCATGACCGCGTCGAAGTCGGCCTCGGTGGTCGCCGCGATCGGCGCGTGGAGGGCATGCCCGGCGTTGTTCACCAGGTAGTCGAACGCCGCGCGGTCGAAGGTGTCGCGGAGCACCCGCCGGACCTCGTCGGCGAAGGTGGCGAAGCTCGCGCTCTGCGCAACATCGAGCGGGAGCATCACGGCGCGCCGACCGTGGGCCTCGACGTCGCGTGCGGTGGCCTGGGCCTCGTCGGCTCGCTCGCGGAAGGTGCCGATGACATCGACGCCCGCGTGGGCCAGGTGGAGCGCCATGCTGCGGCCGAGGCCGCGGCTCGCGCCGGTGATGAGGGCGACTCGGGTGGACATGCGGTGCGCTCCGGGAGGGAAGGTGTGCTTGCCCGGTGCATGGTACGCTCCTACTCTCCTGGAGAAAGAGAGCACTAGAAAGTGCCGTACTTACCGGCAGGAGAGTGAGAGCATGGCCGCCACTCGGACGTCCACGCGCGACGCACGGCCGACCTCGTCCACCGCGGGCGAAGCGCGCGGCGAGGCCCTCGGCGAGGCCCTCGGCGAAGCCCACGTCGACGAGCGCGTCGAGGCGCTGGTGCGCGACCTCATCGGCCGCGTGGCCGACAAGTGGACCATGATCGTCCTCGAGGTGCTCGGCGAGCACGGTTGCGTGCGCTTCACGCGGCTCGGCACCCTGGTGAGCGGGATCAGCCAGAAGATGCTGACGCAGACGCTGCGACACATGGAGCGCGACGGGCTGCTCACGCGCACGGTGCACCCGGTGGTGCCGCCGCGCGTGGAGTACGAGCTGACGCCGCTCGGGGTCGGGCTCGCGGCGGCGTTCTGCGGCGTGTGGGAGTGGGCCGACGCGCACCTCACCGCGGTCGAGCAGGCCCGCGCGGCGTTCGACGCGACGACGGGCCGGTGACGCGCCGCAAGGCGTGACGGCGCCGGGGGGGCGGCAGTGAGATGACGGAACGGCGTCTCACGGTGAGACGCGGTCGCTCCTCAGGCCCGTGACCATCGTCTCGCGGCCCGGCCGTTCAGCGTGCTGCACCACACGTCGGCGGCGCACGCGGGGCTGCAGGCCGCCGACGACGCGCTCTGGGCCGTGTCCCGGACGTGGCAGGGCGGCGACGCGCGGTCGCACGCGCTGGTCGCGCTGTTCCTGCGGAGCGAGTGCCTCGTCGACCTCATCGCCGACGACTGACCTGGCCGCGGGTGGGCTGATCGCGGGGCGGCGCCGCCGAGAGGGAGAGAAACAGCGACCCCCCCGACTACCCGCTCGCGCGGGAGAGCCCCATGGGCTACCGGAGTGGAGGGCCCGATGCCCAGCGCGCGCGGCGCGCTGGCCCAGCATCCCGGCGGAACGGGCGAAGGTGATCATCGGGGTGACCACCCTCGTGACCACCGTCCCGGAGCGAGGCGAGCCGTACCGGTCCGCGACCCATGCGCGGCCTGTGGTTGATGCACCTATCCTCGTGACGAGTCCGACGGCCGGGCTGGCTCGCGAGGGTGCCTCAGCTCCCTTCGAGCTCTCGATCGGCCGTAGATGTCCGAAGAATGCCGCATTCTTCGGACATCGCCGCGGTTCGCCGGATGTCGATGTGCGACGTGCGCGGTGGACGCGCTGCCGCGTTTCCGAGCGTCTCGACCGCCCAGCGTCTCACGCACGAGGTGGTGTCGCCCCCCGGCGACGCCCGCCACGCCGCTCGGGCAGCTGGACTCAGCGCGGCACGACGGGCCGGGCGCGGCGCGTGGCCGTCATCGGGTAGCGCGCGCCGCCGTGGTACTCCACGATGCCGTCCATCGTACGCCCGTCGGCGGTCAGCCGCGCCAGCAACCGCACGTCGCCCTCCCGGGAGGCCACGACCATGCGGACCGAGTCCCCATCGACGGCGAACGCTCGGATCGCGTTGGACATGGTGATACGCTCCTGTTCGCGGTGGGTGACGCATCCAGAGTGGGCGCGCGCAGCACTCGATGTCGCCGCGGAGACGCGACGTGGAGGGAGACGCGACGTGGACGCCGCACGCGCCCGGTGCGTCGCGGCGAGCCGTCGGCCCGGTGAGCTCGAGCGTCGTCCTGCTCGATCACGCGAGCGCACAGGCCGAGCGGGCGGGCCGTGCGCCTGGCGGGCGTCGGCGCGCCACGCTACGACCCGAGTACGACCGTGCGCTCGGGGCCGCCCGCCCGTGCGACGGCGTCGAGCATCCAGGCGGCCACGTCGGCGCGCCGCACCGTCGACGCGAGGCCGTAGTGCGCCACTGGCCGCGCGCGGCCGGTCGGTGGGCCGTCGGCGAGCGTCACGGGGCGCACGGCCGTCCAGTCGAGCGGGCTGGCGGCCAGCACCGCCTCCATCGCCTCCAGGTCGCGGTAGGCGACGCCGACGTTGCCGGCCGCCACGAGCCGCCGCACGGGCCACGACAGCCGCGCCCGGCTGTCGCCCACGCCGCCCGCGCTGACCACCACGAGGCGGCGGACGCCGTGGCGGATCATGGCCGCGACCAGGTGGCCGGCCACGCACGCCGTGAGGTCGGCGGGCGAGCGGAGCGGCGCCCAGGGGCTCCGGCCGGCGCGGCGCAGCCCGAGGCACGAGAGCACGGCGTCGTGCCCGGCCACCGCGGCGTCGAGCGTCGCGGGGTCGGTGGCCTCGCCGTGCCGCACCACGACGCGCGCGGACGTCGGGTGGTCGGCGGGCGCGAGGGCGGCGGGGGTCGAGCCGCCGAGCGCGAGGTCGGTGCCGGGGCGGACGAGGGCAGTCACGTCGTGGCCGCCCTCCGCGGCCAGGCGCGTCAGCCAGCGGCCGCAGCCGCCGGAGGCGCCGAGGATGAGCAGGCGCAAGGGGTCATCTCCTGATGGAGGGATGCGTTAGGCCACGCGCCCGGTGCGCCGGAGCAGCACGAGGGCGAGCGCCAGGAGCCAGAGCCGGGAGAGAAGCATCGCCGGGTGCGACACCGCGAGCAGCCGGGCGTCGAGCAGCATGCCGGTGCCCACGAGGCTGAGCGCCGCCACCACCCAGCCTGCCGCGGCGAGCCACCGCGGCAGCACGCGGCGAGCACCGTCGCCGCGCCCGAGCACGGCCGCCGTGCCGCCGATCACGAGCGCCTGCGCGAAGCCGTCGAGGGCGAACGCGCGCGGCACGAGGCCGTCGAACGCCACCACGACCCGCGGGTCGACGCCGGCCCCCGCGGTGCCCAACAGCAGGTGGTCCTCGACCATCGCCACCAGCGGCGAGGCCACGGCGAGCGCGACCCCCGCGCCGAACACGGCGGGTGCGAGTACCCCACCCGGTCCCTCGGCCCGGCGGAGCGCGCCCCGCAGGCCGGCGAAGAAGACGAGAAAGAGCGGTAGCTGCGCCTGGATCAGGTACGAGGCGAGCCGGTACACCAGGTCGCGGCCGAACGCCGCGTAGGCGGCGGCGATCGCCGCGGGCGGCGCGCCGAACGGGGGCATGCGCGGCAGGAAGTATCCCAGGAACAGCGCGGTCAGCCCGAGCGTGCAGGCGCCCGCCGCGACGCCGCTCGCCCAGGCGAGGCGCTCGGACGGTGGGGCGGCGGGGAGCGGCGCGGGTGCGGGGGCCGGGTGGCCGGCCGGGCGCGCCCGCTGAAGAGAGGCGTGCCCGTCGGTGGCGGCCGGGGCGGAGAGGGTCTGGGTCGTCATGGGGAAGGTCTCGAAGTCAGTGCGGGGAAGTCGCGCGGCCGGGCGACGGTGCCGACGCGGGTCGTCGAGCATCGTCGGCCGGTCGGGTGGACCGTGGTCGTCTTGGATGAGAGCATCACCTGTCCGACGTTGCGCCCGACGGCCGCCACGACGGCCCCGGGTCGTCCGCGGCGGGCGGCAGCGTGCGCAGATAGCGGTAGATGGCCCGCAGGTCCTCGTCGCGCATGCGCGCGACGCTCTCCCACGGCATCGGCGACCCCGCGTGGGCGCGGCCGCCGCGCATGCGCCCCACGAACTCGGCCTCGCTCCAGCGGGCCATGCGCCCCGCGCGCGGGTGCGGCGTGAGGTTGGGCGAGACGAAGGTGCCGCCCGGCCCGGTCGGGAACGTCGCGCCGCCGGCGTACCGGGTGCCGGTGGCGCGCTGCGTGAGCAGGTCGCGCTGGGTGTGGCACCCGTCGCAGCGGGCCACCGCGTCGGCGAGGTACGCGCCGCGCGCCGCCGTGAGGCCCCGCGGTGCGGCGGCCGGCGGCGGGGTGGCCGGGTGGATGGGGCCGGCGACGAAGGCGGCGATGGCCCGTCCCGGTAGGGCGAGCTGGTGCTCCGGCACGCGCCGCCGCACGGCCGGTTGCGCGCGCAGGAAGGAGAGCAGCGCCACCACGTCGTCGTCGGCGAGCCCCTGGAACTCCATCGCGCCCATCAGCGCGCGGCCGTCGGGCCGCACGTTGTGGCGCAGCGCCCGCGCGAGCTGACCGTCCGTCCACCGGCCGATGCCCGTGGCCGCGTCGGGGGTGAGGTTGGGCGTGTACCAGGTGCCAGCCGGGATCGAGAACACGCCACCGCCCTCGAGCGGCGGCGCGCCCCCGGCCGCGAGCGCCGCGCGCGCCTCGGGCGCCACGTGACAGCTCGCGCACCGCGCGGGACCGTAGGCGAGGTAGCGGCCGCGGGCGATCGCGGCCGGGTCGCGCGTCGCCCGGAGCGCCGGCACGGGGACGTCGAAGGTGCGATCCCAGCGCGCCTCCACGGTGCCCACGAGGGCGAGCCCCGCCGCGACGAGGAGCGCCGCCGCCCCCGCCGCCCCGCGCGCGAGGCGTCGCCGCCACGGCCGGCCCGGGCGTTCCACGGACGTCCTCACGGCCCGCGGCGCGCCACGGCGGCGCGCGCGGTCGCGGGGGTGGTCGGGGCGGCCGAGGCGCGAGTGGACTTCTCGGGCGCGAGGGACCAGGACACGCGCGCCGCGCCGGCCTGCCCCTCGGCCGCGTAGCCATCCACGAACAGCTCGGCGCCGAGCGCGTCGGGGAAGTACGCGTCGCCGACGTGCGACGCGCCCCAGACGGCGCTGTGCGCCGGGAACTCGCCGCCGCCCGCGAGGTGCGTGCCGCCGACCGGACGCCAGTCGCTCCGCACCGAGCCCACCGGCGTGTCGGCGCGCTGCTCCCCGCCGCCGTCGGCGTGCACCGCCTCGACCGCGGCCGTCATCCCGACGTTGTACCGGCACGTGGCCAGGTCCACGTTCAGATACGCGCGCGAGAGGTCGAGGCCCCCGGCCACCGCCGTGCTCACCGGGACGCCGGCGCCGCGCACGGTGCGCACCCGCCCGCCCTTGGAGGTCCGCCGGTCGTCCACGCGCACGACGCCGGTGACCGGCCCGACCCAGTTCCGGGACGTGGGCGACGGGCTGCCGGTGCGGGAGCGGCGGAGCCGCGCCGTGACCTCGGCGAAGTGCGCGACCGCGAGCTGCCGGCCGTCCGCGTTGGCCCCGGCGAACTCGTAGGCCAGGCCGAACGTGGCGTTCCACACCTCGGCGTCGGGCAGATGCGCGCACCGGTCGCTCGGCGCGTGCGGGTCGAACACCGTGACGTTGGCGACGAGCAGGCCGCTGTCCTCCGGGTCGAGGCCGGTGTACCGCACCGAGACGGCCACCGGGTTGGCGGCCGGCACGCGCGGCGGCGCCGTGTAGCGCGCCTGGCCCTTCGCCGTCTCCACCACGGCGCCCGTCTCCGGGGCGCCGCCGGCCACGCCGTTGACTGCCCAGCCGCGCGCCGTGATCGAGTAGACGCCGTACTCGCGGCACGCGTAGAGGATCGAGAGCACCACGTCCTGGCCATCGTCGTGCACGTCCTGCTGGCAGTCGCGCACGAGCAGCTCGGCCGACGCGCCGACCTGCACCGTCGCCTCGTGCGGCCGCAGCTGCGCGCCCGGCACGAGCGACCAGTCGCTGAAGTGCCGCGTCTCGACGCGCACCTCGCGCCGCGCCGTGTCGAGCGCCGCACGGCGGTAGCGGCGCCAGCGCCCCGCGTCGTCCTGGTAGGCCGGCCGGAGGAGGCGGGGCGCGCTGCCGCGCACGTCGTCCGCGCCGTAGCGGAACGTGACGCGCACGGGCGTGGCGAACGCGGTCCCGTGCGGCAGCAGGCGGTAGGCGGCGCCCGCGCCGCCGGGGGCGGTGTTCTCGAGCGGCTGCACCGAGAACGCCGTGGGCGCGGCGACCGCGCCGGGCGGCACCTCCACGGCGAGCCGCCCGTCGGGCGAGGTGAGCGTGCCGCCGGCGGGCCCGATGGTGGCGAAGGCGGCCGCGCCGTTGGGCGCGCCGGCGGCGGTCGGCGGCGGGAGCGGACCGGGTGAAGCCGGCGACGTCGGGGACGCGTCGGCGCACGCAGCGAGCAGCGCGGCGCCGACGAGGGTGCACTGGACGGCGTACACGCCTCGGCCGGCCGCGTCGCGGCCGAACGCTCCGAGCCGGCGCAGGCCCATCGGGCGTGCGTTCCAGCGCGGGACGCGGGCGACGAACGGAGCAGACATGGGGAGGGGATGGTCTGAGGGGGGGCGCGGAGTCGCCGTCCGGACGGGTCGGCGGCGGGATCGGACGCCGCCAACCTCGCCCGCCCGGGCGGCGCCGTCGTCGGGCACCATGCCCTATTCGCCCGACTCGGTCCCCCTCGCGCGCGGGCCGACGTGGGGCATTTTTCCCTGGCCGGGGCCCCGCCACGGGTGCAGGCTCCGGCGCGTCGACTGCCACGCCCCATGTCCCTGCACCTCACCACCGACGACGCCCGCCGGCTCGCCGCCGCGTCCGAGGCGCTGCTCTCGCCGCTCGCCGGGCCGAGCCCGGAGGTGTGGTGCGTGGAGGCGGAGCGCCGCCTGCGCGCGCTCTTCCCCGGCGCGAACGCGGCGTTCTGGGTCGCCGGGGCCGACGGGGTACGCGTCCATTCGGAGAGCCTCGCGCCCCACTCGCTCCGCGTCCTGCGGGCGTACGCGGCCGCGGACCCGCGCACCGGCCACGGCACGATGCCCCGCGCGCCCGAGGTGGACGCGTTCCTCCGCTGGCGGCCCGCCCACGCCCGCGAGGTGCACGGCGAGGCCGAAGGGCGCGAGGTCTACCGGCGGCTCGGCTTCGACCCGGCCCGGAGTGTGTGGTTCGCCGAGGGGCTCTACCCCGCGGGGTTGCACGACTTCGTCGGGCTGTTCACCGAGATCCCCGGGCGCGGGGAGCTGTTCCTGAACGTCGGCTACGCCCGGCCCGGCCGATCGCGCCGCGGCCACGAGGCCGACCTGGCGCTGCTCGGCCTGCTGCTCCCCGCCTACCGCGCCGCGCACCACGCGCTCGCCACGTTCGCGCCGCGCCTCGCCGCCCTCGCCGCGGCCGTGGACGCGGGCCCCGACGCGCTGCTCGTGGTCGGCCCCGACGGGCGCACGCTGCACCGCACGGCGGCGCTCGAGCGGCTGTTGGGCGCCGAGCCCGAGCGCGAGCGGCTGCTCGCGCGCATGGAGGGCGCGGCGGCGGCCTGCCTGGCCGTCCAGCGGTCGTCGTGGCGCGCGCGCGGGGGGGCGCCGGGCGCGGCGCCGTTCGCGGCGCACGACGCCTCGGGCGTGGTCGTCACCTCGTTCGCGCGCTACGCCGTGCGCGCCGCGTTCGCGCCGGCGGGGTTCTGGGGGCAGGAGGGGGTGGTACAGGTGTCCGCGGAGACCGCGCCGGGGCTGAGCGAGAACGCCGAGCCGTCCGACAGTCTCGCCGGCGGCCCCGGGGCGCGCCTCACGGCGCGCGAGGCCCAGGTGGCCGGGCTCCTGGCGCGGCGGGCGACCGACGCCGAGGTGGCCGCCGCACTGGGCGTGAGCTGGCACACGGCGCGCCGGCACGCCGAGCGTGTGCTGCGGAAGCTCGACGTCCGGTCCCGTACCGAGGTGGCCGCCGCCCTCGCGGCGGCCGCGCCGCAGTAGGCCGTCACGCGTCGCCCAGCGTCCGGGCCGGGCGCGCGGCGTGGCGTCCGGTCACGGCGACGAGCGCGCGGCCCGTCGCGAGGCTCGCCACGGTCGCCGGCTCGGGCACGGTGCGACACCGTTGGCGAAGTCGCCCGTTGGGCCGTGAGCCGGGCGGAGCGTGAGGTGCGCGCGGGCGCGAGCGGCCGCCCGGCGAGCCAGCGGTCGAGCCGGACGAGGTCGACCGCGGCCGCCGTCGCGACCGCCTGGAGGTAGGTCGCTTCTCGGACACCCGCCCGGCCTCGGCTGCGGCGGCCGGATCCGAGGGGGGTGCGCGGTCTCGACAGCCGGGCGCAGGATCAGCGTCGCGCCCCGACGCCCCCGAACGGCGAGTGAGACGGGCGCGCATCCGGCGGGTGACGGTGCGTTAGGCCCCGGGGGCCGCAGCCGGCGCCGGCGCGCCCGGCGCGCTCTCTGCGCTCCGGGCGCCGGCGCGGCGGCGCCACCGGAGCGCCAGCCGAGCGGCGCCGTAGGCCACCACCCCGAGCGGCACCAGCGCCCCGGAGAGCGCGATCGCCCCGGCGACGAGGGCGACGAAGTTGCGCCACGCCTGCCGCACCGCCTCGGCGATCGGCGCCGACGCCGGCGCCGGGCCGACGAGCGGGGCGCGCTCGTGCACCGTGACGGCGAGCGTGCTCAGGGCGCTGCGGGCGCGCAGCCAGCGCAGCCGCCCCTCGATCCGCTCGACCTCCTCGCGCACGCGCGCCAGCTCGCGCTCGACGGCGAGCACGTCGGCCAGCCGGGCGCTGGTGCGGCCGAGCAGCTCGACGAGTCGCGCCTCGAGGCGGCGCGCGTTGGCCAGCCGCGCCGCGCCGTCGACGTACTCTTCGCTCACGTCCTCCGCCCGCACGCTCACGCGCTCCACGTGGCCGAACGGCGCGAGCCCGGCCACCGCCTCGTCGAAGCGCGCCGCCGGCAGGCGCAGCTGCAGCGTGGCCGACCGCACCTGATCGCGCCCGCCGACGATCGACACGTCCGCGACGTAGCCCCCGAGCCGCGCGCCCAGCCGTCGGACCGCGCCCACGGCGGACTCGAGCGAGTCGACCTCGACGAGGGCGTCGCCGGTGCGGACGATCAGGCTCACGGCGTCGCCCGGGGCGCTCCCGGGCTGCATGCCGCCCGCCGCTGGAGCAGGGGCGGAGGGCGCCATGGAGGGCGCGACGCCGGGAGGCGCGGGAGATGCCGGCGCCGTAGCCAGCGCCGCGGCCGGCGCTACGGAGGCGGTCGCCTCGCCGGTCACCGCCGCCACCTCCTCGATCGGCGCCGCGTCGACGGACCCGCGCCGGGCGCCCGCCCCGGCGGCGATCGTCGACGCTCGCCCGTCGGCGCCCGGCGCCGTGGCCTCGCGCGACTCGGTGCACGCCGCGGCGGCGGCGAGCAGGGCGACGACGAGAGCGGCCCGCACGCGGTGGCGCGATGCGGCGGGGCGGGGGCGATCGGCGGGGCGGCGCGCGGCGGTCGACATGGTGGTCGGGGCGAGGGGAGGGCAGTGGGTCCTCCCCGGGAGACGCGCGCCGCCCCCGCGCGTGCACACCGTCCGGTGCAGAACGGTCCCGAACGACGAGCGCCCCTCACCGCGGCCGGCCGCGGTGAGGGGCGCTCGTCGCGCCGCCGGGTCAGGCGACGAGGAGCTCGGCGCCGTGCGTCGGCGACGGCGGGGCGTCGACCGTCAGGCGCATGAGCGCCCACGCCCGGTCGTCGCAGTCGCGGGCGGCGCCCCCCACGAGGCGGAGCGCCCCGCGGCGGCGGGCCGTGAGGTAGCGCTGCGCGTCCTGGCGCACCGCCGCCGAGACGGCGGCCGTGGCCCCGGAGCGGAGCGCGGTGGTGGCGGCGGCCATCCGGTCGGCGAGCACCGTGGCCACCTGGCGATCGGCCGGGCGCGTCGACTCCGGCAGGGTCAGTCCGAAGAGCTGCAGCATGGCGACTCCAGAGAGGAACGGACGCCCCGGGTCGACCACGACGGTGGCCCCGGAGCGGCACGCCCCATCACCATTGGAAGCCCGGTGCCGGGCTCGTCGGCCGTTCGGGCATGGCGGCGCCCCTTCGTGCCGCCTCCGTGGCGGGGGACCCGCCGGATGGGCACGACGCGTCGGGCGCGCCCGCCCCGCGCCCGCCCCGCTCCCGCCCCGCTACCGCGCCGCGGGCCGCCCCGCTGGGGCGACGTCGCCGCGGGGCGCGGGGGCGAGCAGCCGCGCGAAGGCCAGCAGCTGCTCGGCGACCGCCCCGGGATCGCCGTACTGCACCGCGTGCCCCCCGCGCCGCAGCACGAGCGGCGGCGGGGCGCCGGCCACCCGGGCGACCTGCTCGGCCCAGCGCTGCGGAGCGATCCGGTCGTGCGCCCCGCGCAGCACGCGCACCGGCAGCCGACGCCGCGCCAGCTCGGCCAGCGCCCCCTCGATCCGGTGCGCGAGCATGTGGCGCATCTCGGTCACCACCAGGCGCGGCCCGGCGCGCAGGTAGTCGCGTACCGCGAGCAGGTCGAGGGCGACCCGCTCGAACGGGGCGCTCAGCGCCGCCCGCGCGACGAGGGCGACCGCCGAGCGCCCCGTCGGGTCGAGCGTCGGCCCCACGAGCACGACCCCGGCGGCGAGGTCGGGGCGCCGCGCCGCGCACTCGGCGACGATCTGACACCCCATCGAGTGCCCGACGAGCAGCACGCCGCGCACCCCGTGGGCGTCCATCCACCCGGCGAGCGAACCGGCGAGCTCGACGACGTCGAGCGGCGCCCCCGCGCCCGCCGTGGCGCCATGCCCCGGCAGGTCGGGCACGTACACCGCAGCGGACTCGGCGATTCGCGCCGCCAGCGGGACGTGATAGGCGCCGCTCACCCCGTTGCCGTGGACGAGGACGATCGCCGGGAGCGCCGCCGCCACCCTCGCCGCCGCCGATGCCGACGCTGCCGGTGCGGCGACCCGGGCGTGCACCGCCACCACCCCGCGGCCGGGCGGAAGGGAGACCGGCGTGCGCGTCTCCCCGAGCCGCCGGGCGGCCGCCGCGTGCGCGCGCACCTCCCGGCGCAGCCGACGGGCGCCTGCTCCCACGAGCCAGGCGGCGGCGACGGCGAGTCCGACGGCCACCCCGACGGCCACCCCGACGGCCACCCCGACGGCGGGGTTCGCGCCCCCGGCCGGACGAGCCCGAGCGTCGCCCCGGTCCCGCCTCACCCGCCGCGCACCCGCGCGCCCGTCGGCGCGTCGGCCACCGCCGCGGCGACGATCGCCCGGGCGATCTTCGCGCCCCCCTGCACCGATGGCTCGATCGGGTTGGCGTAGTCGGCGGGCTCGGTGCACACCAGCCGCAGGTCGATCACCGGGAGCGCGTGAGCCACGGCGGCGCGCACGATCGCATCGTCGAACACCGCCAGCACCGTCGCCGCCAGGCGGTGCGCCGGCGGCCCCAGGTTGCCGTTGTAGATGGTGCAGAGCGTCGGCGGCACCCCGCACGCGAGCACCGCGGCGAGCAGCCGGCGGTAGCGCGCCTCGAACGCCGCGACGGCGTCGGCGACCCACCCCAGCACCTCGGCGCTCGAGCGCGCCGGCCGGTCCAGCAGCCCGACGTGGCGCAGGGCGTCGTTGCCGCCGACGCTCAGCACCAGCCGCGTCGCGTCGGCGGGGAGGCGGGCGAGCTGGCGCGGCACGTCGTCGATCACCGCGCCGTCGACCGCCAGCAGCGTCGCCCGCCACCCGCGCGGCAGCAGCGGGGCGAGCTGCGCCGCCACGTCGGGGCCGCCGCCCACGTAGGCGGCGTTGTCGAAGACCGAGTCGCCGAGGAGGACGAGATGCATCGCGCCGGCCGCCATGCGAGTCCCGCGCCGCGTCGGGCGCGCGGCGCGCGGCGCCCGGCCCGCCCTCCCGGCACCGTCGTGCTGCCTGCGAGCCCGCACCCTTCCGGCGCGCCGGTGCGGCGGCGAAGTTGGGGGATGCCCGCCGCGGTCGCGAGTCCGGGACCCCCGACGCCCCGCGGCCCTCCCCCAGCCCGCTCATGCCCCCCGACCTCTCGCCCCGCGCCACGCCCAGCGA
>ERZ1066121.1251-NODE-1251-length-19355-cov-23.881969_pt1 | contig 19355 bp, 14 predicted proteins | sample MGYA00382768_ERZ1066121 | MGnify/ENA primary metagenome ERZ1066121 (study PRJEB33369, sample SAMEA5778351) | biofilm metagenome | biome: Industrial cooling water; feature: Water cooling tower basin; material: Biofilm | place: United Arab Emirates | collected... | reverse complement strand
TCGCGATCTTCCCCGGCGACGGCTGGAAGTTGCGCATCGGGTCCTCCGCGTTCACCCGCACCTCGATCACGTGCCCGCGGAAGGCCGGCGTCTCGCGCACCGAGAGCGGGAGCCCCGCCGCCACGCGGATCTGCTCCTTCACGAGGTCCACGCCGGTCAGCATCTCCGTCACCGGATGCTCGACCTGAATGCGCGTGTTCATCTCCATGAAATAGTACGACCCGTCCTCGTCGAGGAGCATCTCGATCGTCCCGGCGCCGACGTAGTCGATCGCCTTCGCCCCCTTCACCGCCGCCTCGCCCATCCGCGCGCGCAGCTCCGGGGTCATCGCCGGCGACGGCGCCTCCTCGATCAGCTTCTGGTGGCGCCGCTGCACCGAGCAGTCGCGCTCGCCCAGGTGGATCACGTGCCCGTGCGTGTCGCCGAGGACCTGGAACTCGATGTGCCGCGGCTTGAGGAGGTACTTCTCGACGTACACGTCGCCGTTGCCGAAGGCGCTCAGCGCCTCCGAGCGGGCGAGCGCGAACGAGCGCGCGAAGTCGTCGGCGTCGCGCGCGACGCGCATCCCCTTGCCGCCCCCGCCCGCCGCCGCCTTGATGATCACGGGGAAGCCGATCGACTCGGCGAACGCGAGCGCCTCGTCCGGGTCCTCGACCGGCCCCGGCGTCCCCGGGACGATCGGCACCCCGACCTCCGCCATCGCCTTGCGCGCCGACGCCTTGTCGCCCATCACGCGGATCTGCGCGGCCGTCGGGCCGATGAACGTGATCCCCGACGCCGCGCAGGTCTCCGCGAACTCGGCGTTCTCCGCGAGGAAGCCGTACCCCGGGTGGATCGCGTCCGCCCCCGTGATCTCGGCCGCCGCGATGATCCGCGGGATCCGCAGGTAGCTCTCGCGCCCCGGCGCCGGCCCGATGCACACGTCGTCGTCGGCGAAGCGCACGTGCAGCGAGTCGCGGTCCGCCTCCGAGTACACCGCCACCGTCTGGATCCCCAGCTCGCGGCACGCGCGGATGACCCGCAGCGCGATCTCGCCGCGGTTGGCGATCAGCACCTTCTTGAACATGGTCCGGTCAGCCCTGGGGCGCGCCGCGGAAGGCGTCCCACGTGGTGTCGCTCGCCGACCCGACCCCCTGCACCTGCAGGGCGAACTCGCTCGGGTTGGTCGCGTTGAAGAGCGCCGCGTCGTACGTCACGACGCCGCGCGAGTACCACGACAGCAGGCTCTGGTCGAACGTCTGCATCCCGTACTGCACCGTCCCCTCCTTGATGAGCTGGACGATGTCGAGCTCGGAGTTCGGGTCGCGGATGAAGTCGCGCACCGCCGCCGTGTTCACCAGCACCTCGCACGCCGGCACCCGCCCCTGCCCGTCCGCCCGCGGCACCAGCCGCAGCGACAGCACCCCCGCCAGCGCGTTCGCCAGCGAGAAGCGCACCTCCGCCTGCTGGTGCGCCGGGTAGAAGCTCAGGATGCGGTTGATCGTCGTCGTCGCGTCGGTCGTGTGCAGCGTGCTGAAGACGAGGTGCCCGGTGTCCGCCGCCTTGAGCGCCGTGTCGAGCGTGTCGAGGTCGCGGATCTCGCCGATCAGGATCACGTCGGGGTCCTGCCGCAGCACCCGGCGCAGCGCGTTCGCGAACGAGAGCGTGTCGGTCCCGACCTCGCGCTGGCTCACGTGGCTGTTGATGTCGCGGTGCAGGAACTCGATCGGGTCCTCGATCGTGATCACGTTCGCCTTGCGGTGCGTGTTCACGTGGTGGATCATCGCCGCCAGCGCGGTCGACTTCCCCGACCCCGTGATCCCCGTCACCAGCACCAGCCCGCGCGGCCGCATCGCCAGCGACTCGACCACCGGCGGCAGCGACAGCTCCTGGATCGTGCGCGTCTGGTACGGGATCCCGCGCATCGCGAACGCCACCGTCCCGCGCTGCTGGAACGCGTTCACCCGGAAGCGCCCGATCCCCGAGATCGCGATCGCGAAGTCGGCCTCGCGCGACGACTGGAACTCCTTGAGGAAGCGCGGCGGCATGATCTGCTCCGCCAGCTGGAGCAGCCCCTCGGCCGCCAGCGGCTCCCCCGCCAGCGCCACCAGCTCGCCCGCCAGCCGCAGCGTCGGCGGCCGCCCCGCCTTCAGGTGCAGGTCCGACCCGTTCCGGTCGATCAGCTGCTGCAGCCAACCGCGCAGCTGCGCCGGGATCCCCGGCGCGGCCGCCGGCGGCGCCGACGCCACCGTCGCCTCAGCCATTCGGGTCGACGCGGAAGAGCACCTGCCCGTACTCGACCGACGATGCGTCCTGCACGCACACGTCGGCGATGACCCCCGAGACCTCGCACTCGATCTCGTTCATGATCTTCATCGCCTCGATGATGCAGAGCACCTGCCCCTTGCTCACCCGCGTCCCGACCGCCGCGTAGGGCTTCGCCCCGGGCTCCGGCTGCGCGTAGAAGGTCCCCACCATCGGCGACTTCACCTCGAGCAGGTTGCTCTTGGGCGCCTCCGCCGCCGCCGCCGGCGCCGACGCGGCCGCCGCCGCCGGGGCGACCGCCGCGGGCGCCGCCGCCTGCACCGCCGGGGCCATCGGCGCCATCGGCGCCATCGCCACCGCCCCGCGAGCCGTCGGGCTCTTGGAGACGCGCAGCTTCATCCCCTTCTCGTTCGTGATCTCGAGCGTGTCGACGGAGGACTCGTCGAGCATCTCGAGCACCTTCTTGAGGTAGCGCAGGTCGATCATCGATATCGCTCGTCGGAGCGCACCACCGGCCCCCGGGGAATCACCCCAGCTCCAGCAGCTCGCGCGTGAACTCGGTCAGCCGCCGCGGGCCGGCCGAGGAGAGGTGGACGTCGTCCTCGATCCGGACGCCGCCCCAGCCGGGACGATACACGCCCGGTTCCACCGTGACCACCGCATCGACCGGCAGGATCGCCTCCGCCGACGACGCCAGCCGCGGCCCCTCGTGCACCTCGAGGCCGATCCCGTGCCCCGTCGAATGCCCGAACAGCGCCGCCAGCCCCGCCCCGGCGAGCGCGTCCCGCGCGATCGCGTCGGCCTCGCGCCCGCTCATCCCCGCCCGGATCCCGGCGCACGCCGCGTCCTGCGCCGACGCGACCGCGGCGTGCACCGACCGCTGCTCGGCGTCCGCCCGCCCGATCACCACCGTGCGCGTGACGTCCGAGCAGTACCCCCCGTGCACCGCCCCGAAGTCGAGCAGGAGGAGATCGCCCCGCTCGATGACCCGCGTCGAGCTCCGGGCGTGGGGGAGCGCCGACCGCGGCCCCGAGGCCACGATCGTCGGGAAGGGGAACCCTTCGCTCCCCGCCGCGCGCAGCTCCCGCTCGAGGAGCCCCGCGATCGCCGTCTCGGTGAGCCCGGCGCGGAGCTGCGGGAGCGTCGCCGCCAGCGCCGCCGTCGCGATCCCCGCCGCCACCTCGATCAGCGCGAGCTCGCCCGGATCCTTCCGCTCGCGCAGCGCCTCGACGGTGTCCCGCACCGGCCGCCACTGCCAGCGCCCCCCGTCGGCCAGCAGGCGCTCGAAATCTCGGTGCACCAGCGCCCCGCCCTCGAAGCCGACCACCTCGAGCCCCGCCACCGTCGGGAGCTCGCGCCAGAGCGCCGCCCAGGTGCTCGCCTCGGCGATCACCGTCCGCGCCAGCGCCCCCACCTCCTCGGCGACCTGCGTCTGGTAGCGGAAGTCGGTCACCAGCAGCAGCTCGCCGCGCGCCGTCGCGACCAGCAGCGCGTTCGACCCGCTGAAGCCGGTGAGGTACCGGACGTTGGGGAGGTGCGTCACGAGCAGCGCGTCGAGCTGCAGGTCGTGGAGCGCGCGGCCCAGCGCGGCGACGCGCTCCGGGCGCCGGTCGGTCACGCGGCGCCCCGCCGGTCGAGCCACCCCACCAGCGCCCGCAGCCCGTGCTCGTAGCTCGCCGCGCCGAAGCCGCAGACGACGCCCACCGCCGCGGGCGCCAGCATCGACCGGCGGCGCTCGGGCTCCCGCGCGTGGACGTTGCTGAGGTGCACCTCCACGAAGGGCACCGCCACCGCCGCGAGGGCATCGCGCAGCGCGAGGCTGGTGTGCGTGTACGCCCCCGCGTTCACCACCGCCCCGGCGACGCGGCCCTCCTGCCACGTGTGCACCAGGTCGATCAGCTCCCCCTCGCCGTTCCGCTGCGCACACTCGACCGCCACGCCGAGCTCCGTCGCGACGGCGGCCAGCCGCGCGTCGATCTCCCCCAGCGTCGTCGTGCCGTAGATCGCCGGCTCCCGCCGGCCGAGGAGGTTGAGCGACGGACCGTGGAGCACCGCGATGGTGCGGCTCACGTGAGCCCCTCGAGCCACCGGTGGAACTCCGACGCGGGTGGCCGAGCCCCCTCACCGGCGGCCGGCGGAGCGGGCGGCGGCGGCGGCGCGGACGGCTGCGGTGGACCGGCAGCCGGACGCTCCCACGGCGCCGGCTCGGCGGCGCGTGGCGCGACCAGCGGCGTCCCGCCGAACGATGGTCCGATGGTGACGGGCGGGAGCGGCGGCGCGTTCCCCTCGTCCGGGCGGCGCATCGCCGGGCCGGTCGACCCGAAGAACCGATCGAAGCTGAGCAGCGCACCGGGCGCCGTCGCTGCCGAACCGCGCGGAACGTCGAACGCCTCCGGGACCGGCAGCCACTCGGGCGCCCCCGACGGGCGCCCGACGAGCTCGCCGCCCAGCGCCTCCAGCCACGCCGCCGCCGCCCCGTCGGTCGCCGCGATCACCGGCATCCCGAACAGCTCGTCGAGCCCGCCGCCAAGGGCATCGAGGGAGATCGGCGTCGGCACGGCAGGGCGCGCGGGCGCCTCCGCCGCCTCGGCAGGTTCCATCCCGAAGAGCTCGTCCACGGCCGCCGCGTCGACCGGCACGACGTCGCCGAACCAGTCGTCAGGGGTGGGCTCGTGCACGTCGCCGAACCAGTCGCCCTCGCTCCGCCCCACCGGCTGGGGCTCCGGCACGAGCGTCGCCGACTCGGCCAGCGCGGGCGCGATGCTCGCGAAGCCCGGCGGAGTCAGCGACCCGGACTCGGCCGTGGGCGAAGATGAGGCGTTCTCACGCAAGTCGTTGCCGGACTGCGGCGTAGGGCGGACCACCTGCGACGGCACTGCAGGCGTCCGCTGCGCGAGTTCGCGCGCCAGGGCGACCACCTGCTCCCGGTACCACGCGTCCCCCGGCTCCCGCTCGGCCAACTCGCGGTATACCGCCAGCGCCTCGGCGATGAACCCCTGCCGCCGGTAGAGCTCGGCCATCGTCGCCGTCGTGAAGCCCGCTGCCGGCGTCGGTCGAGTGACGGTCGGAACGCCTTCGCCCGAGTCGGCCCCCGCGACAGGTACCGACGCCGCAGCCTCGTCCGCGGCCTGATCAAGGCCTTCCGCGTCCGGCATGTCGACCTGACCGTCCGAGGCGTCGCGCGAATCACCCGCCTCGGTCGCGTCCGCCGCGACGGCGGCGCCCGCTGCACTTGGCTCCACCTCGCTCGCGGGCGAATCACCAGCACCGACCTCGGCTGGGGCACCGACGAGCGGCTCCTCCGCCACCTCGGCCGCGGGGGCGGATTCGCCGTCGATCACGTCGCCCGCTGCGCCATGCGCGTCGCCGGTGCGGCGCTCGTCCTCGCCAGCGTCCCCACCCGCGGCCGCAGCCGCGATCACCCCCTCCGCCGGCGTCGCGCCCTCGCGCCACGGCGCGAGCGAGGAGAGCAGTCGGAGCGCCGCAGCGCGCACCGGCGTCACCGCACGCCCCCCGCCAGCGGCGACCTCAGGGACCGCAGTGGTCGCCGGAGGCGCGGCCGGCACCGATTCGGCCACCGCAGCCGCGCCTGCCGGCGCAGCGGAGACGGGCGCCTCGGAGCCCGGCTCTGCACCCACCGCTGCCGCGACCTCCACGTCGGTCTCGGGCACCGCCGACACGACCTCGTCCGACCCCACGGCTTCGGACTCCGGCCACTGCGGTGCGTCCGTACCGGAGACCTGACGCTCCTGCACTGGCTCCACCGCTTCGACTTCCGCCGTTGCATCCGCCCCCGCCGCACCGGCCACGATCGCCACGTCGCCGCTCGCGGCCTCGTCCGCCGCCTCCGCGCCCCACGCGAACGCCGCGGGCTCGTCCGCCGCCAGCCACGGCTCGGCCACCGCGCCGGGTTCCGCATCCTCGAACGACGGGAACTCGTCCGCGCCGCTCACCTCGTGAGCGCCCTCCGCCGGCGTCCCCTCCGCGTCCGGGGCGAGCGAGGCGATGTCGACGATCGGCAACGCGTCGTCGCCTGCCTCCGGCACGGGCGCCGCCAGCAGCGCTTCCCCCTCGGCCAGGGGAGCGAGCGAGCGGTCACCGTCCACCGCGCCATCAGCCTCGGAGCCGCCCGGCGCCGCGGCGACGGCGGGCTCGCCCTCGCGCTCGGAGATGGTCCACGGCGACTCGATCGGCGTCGCCGACGCCCACGCGGGATCGTCCACGGGAAGGAGCGGCTCGGCCTCCTCCGCGTGCGCCGGCTCGACCACCTCCGCAGTGGCCGGCGCCGCCGCCACCGGCGCGTCGTCCTCGTGGGTCGTCGCCGGGGTCGCGGCGACGGGCACGGTCTCCTGGACGGCGTCGTGCGCTGCCCCGTCGTCGCCGTCCACCGCCGCATGCGGCTCGACCGGCGTGGCGCTGGTCCACGTCGGCGTCGAGTCGCGCTCGCGCGTCCCGGCGTCCGCGTCGGGCCCCGCCTCGTCGGCGACGACCGGGACGTGCGCGATGAAGGCGTCGAGCTCCGCCTCGCTGAACCCGATCCCCCCCGGGAACGGCGTCCCCGTCGGTGCCGGCAGCGGCCGCGCTTCGGCGTCCGCCGCCACCATCGCGGAATCCTGCGCCCGCGCCTCGCGCTCGGCCGCCTCCGCGGCGAGCGTGGCCATCAGCGCCTCGACCTCGGGCTGCTGCGGATCCGCGTCGAGCACGCGCGCGTACCACGTCCGCGCCTCCGCATGATCCCCCTCGCGACGGGCGATGTCGCCGAGGTGCCGGAGGGCGACGAGGTTCTCGTCGTCGAGCGCCACCGCCGTCGCGAACGCCGTGCGCGCCGCCGCCAGCTCGCCCGCGTCGTAGAGCGCCTGGCCGAGGACGATGTGCCCGCTCATGTGCCCCGGCTGCGACGGCAGGTGCACCCGGCAGAGCGCGATCGCGCGCTCGGGGTCGCCCAGCTTGCGGTACTCGTTCGCCAGCGGCGCGAAGTAGCGCCGCGGGTTCTCGGCGTAGCGCGCCGTCAGTTCGTCGATCCGGGACTCGGGGGCCATGCCGCGCGGAGGGGTGGGAGCTCGCCTGCCCCGGCGCGGGGTCCCCGCCGGGCCGCGAACGATACACTTCGCGGACGACCCACGCCACGCGGCTGTCACCGCGAAGTGTCCGCCTGCCTTGAAGTTGGCTGCCGGGCCGCCCTAGCTTTCCCGGCTCCGCGCTTCCCGCGGCCCAGCCTGCCATTCCCGAGGAGTTCCGCGTCGTGCTGCAAGCGTTCCGCGCGTCGAGCAAGTACGTGTTCTGGATCATCTTCGTCGCCTTCGTCGGCGGCTTCCTGTTCTACGAATCGTCGGGGCTCTTCGGCGCCGACAGCGGTCCGACGCTCGGCACGACGATCGCCACGGTCGCCGGCGAGGACATCGCCTACGGCGCCTTCCAGCGCGCCGTCGAGGCGCGCGTGCAGGAGCAGGAGCAGCAGGCCGGCCGCTCGCTCACGCTCGACGAGCGCAAGCGCGTCGAGGACGCCGTCTTCGACGAGCTCGTCTCCGAGCTCCTCCTCCGCCAGGAGTACACGAAGCGCGGCATCAGCGTGACGACCGACGAGATCGTCCAGTACGCGAAGTTCGCCCCGCCGCCGCAGGTCGCGCAGAACCCCGACTTCCAGACCAACGGGCAGTTCGACGTCCAGCGCTGGCAGCGCTTCCTCGCCTCGCCGCAGGCGAAGCAGAGCGGCATCCTCGCCCAGCTCGAGTCGTACTACCGGGCCGAGATCCCGAAGCAGAAGCTCTTCGAGCAGGTCGCGGCCGGCGCATGGATCAGCGACGCGCGGCTCTGGCAGGTCTACCGGGACCGCGCCGACTCCGTGCAGGTCAGCTACGTCGCCATGCGCCCCAACACGGTCGACATGGCGAGCGTCTCCGACGCCGACGCGCGCAAGTGGTACGAGGCGCACCGTGCCGACTACGACCGCCCCGGCCGCGCCGTGGTGAGCGTGATCGCGCTCAACCGGACCGTCACCGCCGCCGACTCGGCCGCCGCGCGCGACTCGCTGCTCAAGCTCCGCGCCGCGATCGCCGCCGCCGCCGACCCGAAGGCGAAGTTCGGCGAGCTGGCCGAGGCGGTGTCGTCCGACAGCGGGAGCGCGACGCGGGGCGGCGTGCTCGGGCGGAGCGGCCGCGGTTCGTTCGTGAAGCCGTTCGAGGACGCCGCCTACGGCCTCGCCGTGGGTCAGCTCTCCGAGCCGGTGCTGACGCAGTTCGGCTGGCACCTCATCCGCCTCGATGCGCGGCAGGGCGACACGCTCGAGCTGCGCCACATCCTCCTCCGTCCGCAGGCGTCCGAGGCGGCGAGCCGCAAGCTCGACCAGCTCGCCGACACGCTCTCGCGTCGCCTGGGCGGCGACGAGGCGGCGAAGGCGTTCGACGCCGCCGCCAAGCAGTTCGGGATCCCGGTGGCGCGCGCGGTCGCCTTCGAGGGCGAGCCGCTGGTGATCAACGGCCGCTACGTCCCCGGCGCGAGCGCGTGGGCCTTCGACGGCGCGCGCCTCGGCGACGTCTCGGACATGACCGAGGACGAGAACGGCTACTACTTCGCGCGCCTCGACTCGCTGGCCGAGAAGGGCGTCGCGCCGTTCGACGCCGTGAAGGAGGAGATCAAGGAGAAGCTCGCCGCCGAGAAGGTGCTCGACACCTTCATGCAGCTCGGGCGCGCGCTCGCGACGCAGGGGCAGCGCGAGGGGCTCGAGGCCGCGGCGCGCCAGCGCGCGCTCCCCGTCGAGCAGACGCCGATGTTCACGCGCGGCGCCCCCGCGCCGGGCATCGGGGCCTTCAACGAGGCCGTCGGCGCCGCCTTCGCGCTCCCGATCGGCGCCGTCAGCCAGCCGATCCGCACGCCGGACGCGGTCTTCGTCCTGCGCGTCGATCGCCGGGTCGAGGCGAAGAAGGCCGACTTCGAGGCGCAGAAGGCGGCGCAGCGCCAGCAGCTCCTCGGCGCGGTGCGCCAGCAGCTCGTGCGCGACTACCTCGAGGGGCTCCGCAAGACCTACCAGGTCGAGGACCTCCGCAAGAAGGTCCGCGCCGCCGAGCGCCGCAGCGCGGCCTGATCACGCTCGGTCCGAACGCCCCGACGGGCCGGCTCGCCTCGCGCGCGCCGGCCCGTCGTCGTTCTCCGATCCTCCGCATCGATCTTTCGGCGAGATCGAAACCGCGTCAACGCGGAGGCACGGAGGACGGCCGGAGAACGGAGGGGTCCGGGCGGTTGAACTGCAAACGCGAAGAACACGAAGGCGACCCAAAGAAGACCTGGGAACAGCTCTTCTCGGGGTACGCTTCGTGTCCTTTGCGCTTCGCCGTTCTCGCGGAGTGCCCTCCGTTCTCCGGCGGTCCTCCGTGGCTCCGTGTTGACGCGGTTCCGTGTTGACGTGACTCGAGGTCTACGCGGTTCGCGCGGTGCCTCGGCGACGACCGGGACCGCCCGCGCGCTACAGCAGCCGCTTCGGCTCCGGCGTCGCCTCGTCGGCGCGCGCGGGCGCGCGCTGCTCGAGCTCCGCGCGGTAGGTCGTGTCGGCCTCGCGGATGGAGCCCTGCACGTCGTTCAGGTTGCGCTTGAAGCTGTTGATCCCCTTGCCGAGCGCCCCGGCGATCTCCGGGATGCGCTTCGCGCCGAAGAGCAGCAGCAGCGCGAGGCAGATGAGGATCAGTTCGGTGGCACCGAGTCCGAACGGCATGCGGACCTCCTAGAAGAGCGAGCGCGCGATGAGGTAGGCGATCACTACCCCGAGCAGGCTCAAGAGGGACACGTCGAGGGCGACGGGCCCGATCGCAAACTTGAGGAGCACCAGGTCGATCTGCAACGGACCGAGCGAGGGGTTGACCACCCCTTCGGTCAGGAACTCCTTCACCGAGCCGGCCGGCAGCACGCGGCGCGAGAACTCGTTGATGAAGCCGCCGACCACGAAGCCGCAGGCCAGCACCACCGCGTGGAAGGCGGGGCGGCGGCGGGACGTCCCCCCGCGCGCCATCACCAGCGCCGGTCCAGGACGTACCCCACGAGGTCGAGCAGCGCGGTGCGGGCGGCCGACGGCGGCAGCCCCTGCACCGACTCCTCCGCCTCGAGCGCGAACGACTCGCCGCGCTGCCGGGCGTACTCGATGCCGCCCGCATCGATCACGTGCGCGATGACCCGCGCGATCGCGTCGTCGTCCGGCTCGGGTTCGGCGAACAGCGCGTCCACCTCGCCGCGCTGCGCGGGCGACATGTGGCGGAGCGCCGCGATGAGCGGCAGCGTGACCTTGTGTTCGCGCAGGTCGGCGCCGGCGGGCTTCCCCGTGATCTCCTGCGCCTCGAGGTAATCGAGCAGGTCGTCGGCGACCTGGAAGGCCATGCCGAGCCGCTCGCCGTAGCGCGCCAGCGCCACGCGGTGCTCGGGGGCGCCGCAGTGCGCGCCGACCTCGCAGGCCGCGCTCATCAGCGACGCCGTCTTCGCGTGGTTCAGCCGGTAGTACTCGTCCTCGTCGAACGAGAGCGCGTCGATCGCCGCGAGCTGCCAGAGCTCTCCCGCCGTCATCGCGTTCGACGCCGCTGCGATCGTGTCGAGCGCGACGAGGTCGCCCAGCTTCGTGACGTGGCGGACGGCCCGCGAGTAGATGAAGTCGCCCATCATCACCGAGACCTGGTGGCTGAAGGCGGCGTTCACCGTCGGCATCCCCCGGCGCAACCCCGAATGGTCCACCGAATCGTCGTGCACCAGCGACGCGAGGTGGATCAGCTCGATCACCGCCGCATGGTCGATCGCCACCGTGCTGCGCCGCGACCCGGTCGCGTTCGCGAGCAGGAGCAGCGTCGGGCGGAGCAGCTTCCCCTGCATCCGCCGCAGGTGCCGGTTCACGTCCTGGATCAGGGCATTCTCGTCGGCGACGATCTCCCACATCCGCTCGACCACCCGGTCGAGCTCGGCGTGCACGGGGCGCTGGATCTCGGCGAGCGGGTTCTGGAGCCCGACACGCGCCGGAACCGGCAGGGTCATCAGGTCGGCTGCTGCAGGGTGCGGAGGCGGGCCGCGACGTCCCGGAACCGGATGTCGACGGCGTAGACACGTTGATAATACCCAACCGCCTCGTCCCGTGCCCCGACCGCCTCCTCCGCCCGCCCCAGCAGGTACAGCACCCCGCGCAGCACGTCGTCCGACGCCCCCTGCCCGGCCAGCCCCTGCAGCAGCACCGTCCGCGCGATCGCCGCGTCGCCCTTCGCGAGGAAGCAGCCGCCGAGCGCCTCCGTCGCCTCGAGCCGCCGCGCCGGCGACCGGAGCGCGATCTGGAACTCGGAGATCGCGTCGTCGAGCAGCCCCATCTCCTTGAACGCGATCCCGAGGTCGTAGTGGCTCTCGGCGTCGTCGTGCGGGATCGTCTGCTCGATGCCCGCCCGGAACTCGCGGAGGATGCGCTGCAGGTCGGCGTCCTCGTCGCCGCTCTGCACCGGCTCGCCCACCGTCATCCGGCTGTCGCGCTCCTCGTCGCCCCCCAGCAGGTCGGCGAGGTTCACGAAGTCGCCGCCGCGCGCGCCCGTCGTCCCCGCCCCCCCGCCCACGGGGTCGGCAGCAGGGACGCCGAGCGCCGGGAGCGAGAGCGCCTCGTCGAGCGTGAGCGCCGGCGGCTCGTCGGCCGCCACCTCGAAGGCCGGCAGCGGCAGCGCCCGCGAATACGGATCGGTGAGGCGGCGCGCCTCCGCCGCCCCGTCGAACTCCGGGATCGCCGGGTGCGCCCCGCTCCGCTCGGTCGCGGTCGAGACGAGGGAGTCGTAGAACGTGGAGTCGTAGCCCCCCGGCGCCGGCGTCCCGCCCGCGCCGTCGGCGGGCGGGAAGGTCGGGTCGTCGAACTCCACGAACTCCACCGGCGGCGCCGACGGCGCCGCGTCCGGGCCACCGGGGAGCGCGACGACGTGCGCGTCGTAGCTCGTCGCCTCGAAGCCGTCGACCGCCCCCGGCGCGAGCGCCGGCGGATCGAATGACGGCGCGGCCGTCGCCTCGAAGCCGGCCAGCGGCGCCGGCGCCTCGGGCGCCGCCGGGGCGATGGCCTCGAAGTCGGAATCGTGGCTCAGGAAGACGAGCCCGGAGCCCCCGCGCCCACCCCCGCCCCCACCGCCGGGCGTCTCGGGCTCCCACGACGCGTCGATCTCGCGCGCCACGACCGAGACCGCGTCGGCCTCGGCCGCGCGCCCCGCCTCGGCGTGCAGCCGGTGCAGCACCGTCAGGTGCGGGAGCGCGTCGGACCGGTGCCCCGCCTTGAGCAGCTGCTCGACGACCACCGTCCGCACGTGCACGTCGGCCGGCGAGACCTCGGCGAACTCCCCGAGCGCCTTGAGCGCCTCGCCGTGCTGCCCCTGCCGCTCCAGCGCCTCGGCCACCCCCAGGTAGTGCCGCTGCGCGTCGAGGACGAGCCCCTTCTCGGCGCAGTACCGCGCCAGCCGCCGCAGCGTGCCGACGTGCCCGGGACGGTGGCGCAGGATCTTGTTGCAGAGGGCGATCGCGTTGCTGAGGAAGCCCTGCAGGGCGTACTCCTCGGCGCTCCGCTCGAAGAGCGCGATCGCCTCGTCGGCGGCGCCCACGCGCAGCATGAGGTCGCCCACGCGGTTGCGCAGCGCGACGTCGACCTCCTCGGCCGACGCGTGGCGGTCGAGGAGCTCACGGTACGTCGCCAGCGCCTTGTCGAGCTGGCGCTTGGACTCGTAGGTGGCGGCCTGCTGCCGAAGGGTGGCGGCTGTGGTCATGCGAGGGGCACGGCGAAGTTCCGGTGGGTGGACCTGGACACAAACCGGTGACGGTCGAACCTAGGCCGGGGTCACGCGCGCGGGAGCGGCCGCCGGGGGCGTTCCGCCGCCGCCCGGAGCCTCCCACTGCAGCCCTCCGCGCCGGAGTGTCGGCACCTGCCCCCCGGACCGTGCACCCCGCGCCCGGTCCGCCCCCCACCCGGCCGCCGGGCGCACCGCTCAGGCCATGACGTCCTTGACCCGCGACAGCCGGAGCGGCGCCTGCGCCTCCCCGCGGCAGGCGTAGTAGCACCGGTTGCAGTCGATGGGCTCGTAGCGCCGGAACTCCGACCAGTGGAAGTCCACGGGGAAGTCCGGGCAGCGCCGCACCCCGCCCGTCGGGTCGATGTGGATCGTGCTGATCCCCGACCGGCAGGGCTCCGTCATCTCCCCGCGCACGTAGCGCGGGAGCTGCTCGAGGTAGTAGTCGGAGTTCGTGATGATCCCGCGCTTCCGCCGCTTGAACGCCAGCAGCTCCCCGACCAGCCGCTCGATGTCGCGCTGCTGCTCCCGCTTGAGCAGGTGCGCCGTGTTCCCGTTCTTGAAGTCGGTGTAGACCGAGTAGTTCACCCCGACGCCCAGCGCCTCGGCGCGGCGGAGGATGGGGAGCACCTGGTCGAGGTTGTCGTCCTTGATCACGGTGTTGAGCCGGATCGAGTCGATCCCGTCGGCCTTCATCCCGTCGATCGCGGCGAAGATGCGGTCGGTGAGCCCGGGGATCCCGCGGGCGTCGTCGTGCCGCCCGTCGAGGTAGTCGAGCGAGATGTTGAACTGGTGCACCCCGGCGTCCCAGAGCGAGCGCCCCCGCTCGCGCGTGAGCATCGCCCCGTGGGTGATCAGCATGATGTACTTGAGCCGGATCGCGTCGGAGACGCCGCGCACGAGCTCCTCGAGGTCGCGCCGGAGGAGCGGCTCGCCGCCGGTGAAGGTGACGAGCATCGGGTCGAAGTGCCGCGCCGCATCGGCGTAGCTCCGGAGCTCCTTCTCCTTCTCGGCGGCGGGCGTCTTCCAGTAGTCGCAGAAGCCGCAGCGCGCGTTGCAGCGCATCGTCACCTCGAAGTGCACCAGCACGGGCATGTTGCGGGCCCGGAGCGAGGCGTACTTGGCGATGAAGAGCGGGACGTGCCAGGGCTTGAATCGTGCCGAGAGCATCAGGTGCCCGTGTCCGGGCGGCGGAACGTCTGCTGGTCGTAGGGCAGCCGGATGTCGGGCTGCGCCTTCAGGCTGATGAAGAACGAGAAGAGGAAGTTCCCGTTCGGCGCCTGCGTGAAGTTCATGCTCAACCGCCAGTCGTGGAGCTCGCGCTGCACCGAGACCTGCTGCGCGGCGAACTGGCTCCGCGTCAGGTCGTACGACGTGTTCCACGAGAGCGCCCACTTGGGCGTCAGGTTGAAGCTCGTGTTGATCGACAGGTTGCGCAGCGGCGGCTGGATGAAGATCGGCCCGCCGAAGCCGATCTGGTTCGCGTTGGGATCGTTGCCCGGCAGGTTGCCGTTGGCCGCGATGCACTGCTGGAAGGCGAACGGGCTGAGCGCCCGCGCGAAGGCGCAGCGCTGCTCGACGTTCACGAGCAGGAAGTTCGTCCCCCGCGGCGGGCGCTGGCGGTTCTCGGTGTAGTTGAGCGAGAGCCGCCACCCCTGCCCCGACGGGATCACCGAGAACGCCGGGCGCACCTGCGTCTGCTGCTGCAGCGGCTGGCCGAACATGTTCTGGTTCTGCTGGTTCCGGAGCTGCATCGAGTCGGCGGCCGTCAGGTTCGACTGCGCCGGCGTGAAGGCGCCGCCGCCGAGCTTCCGCACCAGCCAGTCGACGACGCCGGTCTTCCGGTCGAGGGTGAGCGACATGCGCACCTCCTCGCGGAAGGGGCGGAACTCGGCGGTGTCGGAGTTGGTGGCGCCCTGGAAGAGCGACCAGCGCATGCCGAAGTCGAAGCCGGGGAGGAAGTCGCTCCGGAGGCCGATGCCCCACCGGTCGCTGGTGAGCCCCTGGACGGCCGAGACCTGGTCGGGGTTGGCCGAGCGCTGGCGGATGGTGCGGAGGCGGATGAAGTCGTACGAGATCCCGTCGGTCTGGATCGCGAGCGCGCGCACCTTGCGCCCGGCCTCGGGGGCCGAGTCGGCGGGGGCGCGCAGCTTGACCTCGATGTTCTGCTGGAGCGTCAGCGAGACGATGTTCTGCGGCTGCGCGCCGATGAAGGTCGAGCGGAACTGGTTGGTCGCCTGCAGGAACTCGTCGCTCACCGACCCCTGCGGGGCGTACGACCAGGTGACCGTCGGCTGGACCTGGTGCCGGATGCGCGTCACCGGGCCGATGCCGCGGAAGAAGCCGAAGAAGGTCGGCGACGTCGAGACCGCGAACTGCGGGCGCTTCGACTGCGCCACCCACTGCCCACCGCTCAGCGTCGAGCGCACGAAGAACGCGCGGCTCCCGTCCACGTTCACGAAGTTGATCGACGGCGTGATGTTCCACGTCCCGCGCCCGAAGGCGGCCGGGATCTGGAGCTGCGTGTCCCAGTCGAGCGAGGTCTGGGTGAAGCCGTTGTAGAAGCGAATGCTCCGCACCGTGTCGACGCCGCCCCCCGCCCGCGGCACCAGCTCCTCGACCTCGCGCTGGTTGAGGATCGTCGTCGCCTCGTCGTTCAGGCGGAAGGCGTTGCGGAAGGTGATCGCGAAGCCGCTCGGCTGGCCGGACTCGCCCGAGCGGCCGAAGACCAGCGGCGTCTCGAAGTTGAGCGAGGTGCGGCGCACGTTGTTCGGGATGCGCGTCGAATCGAGGCCGCCCGAGGCCCCGGTGAAGTAGAGCTGCCCGAGCCCGCCGTTGAGCGGGAGCCCGGTGTTGCGCGTCTCCGAGCCGTTGAGCCCCGGCGTCCAGGTGACGAACGACCCGAGCCGGAGCGGGCGCGTGGTGACGCTGAAGGTCGGGAGCGTGCGATCGACCTGGTCGCGGCCGGGGAACTGGCTCTGCGACGCGCCGACGCTGTACGTGACCGGCCCCTGCTGGCTCTGGAAGTTGACGTCCGACCGGATGGTGCTCAGGACCGCCAGCGGGTTGAACTGCAGCAGTCGGTTCGCCTGCGTGTTGCTCGAGTAGTTCACGTTCGCCGTGAACCGCGTGCGGCGCGAGAACTCCTGCTGGTGCGTCCACGCGAGGCGCAATTCGGTGGCGCCGTCGAACTGGCGCGTGCGCGCGAGCGCGATGCGGCCGCCGAGGAACCGGTCGAGCCACCGGTACCGCCACTCGCCGCTCAGTCGCACGAAGCCCGGGTCGACGATGCCGAACCCCGCCTGCCCCGGCTGCCCCGTCCGCGGCGGCGAGGCCCCGGAGCGCCAGTCCATCCACAGCGAGAGGTCCTGGTAGTCGCCGAGGTTCCAGTAGTAGCCGAGGTTCTCGATGTTGCGCCGGTAGTTCTGGTTCTGGCGCAGGATCTCGCTGAAGCCGAAGCGCGGCGTGAGCATCCCGCTCCGGCGGCCGCGCCGGATGTCCTGGAAGACGAACGGGAGCCAGAAGACCGGGACGTCGTAGATGTAGAGCACCGCCGGGCGCCCGACGGCGAGGCGCCCGTTGATCAGCTTCAGCTCGCGCGACTCGAAGTGGTAGTGCGGGAGCGAGTCCTCGCACGTCGTGATGCTCCCGATCCGCCCGAAGAAGGCCTTCTCCTCGCCGCTCGTGTCGTCGACGAAGGCCGCCCGCTCGGCCTCCACGTAGTACTTCTGCCCGCTCGTGAGCGTGGTGCGCACCGCGCCCACCTGCGCGATGCGGGCGCCGAGCGAGTAGGTGAGCGCCCCGCTCGAGACGACGTCGTCGCTCCGCCCCGGGTCGCGGATCACGTTCTCGCGCCCCACGGCGCGCACGACGCGGGTCGAGTCGTTGTAGACGATCGTGTCGGAGACGATGAGCGTCTGGTCGCGCCCGACCGCGGCCCGCGCGGCGCTGTCGCGCACGAGGGTGAGCGTCTTCCCCTGCGCGTCGAAGACGACGCGCCGCCCCTGGTAGCGGGTGACCGTGTACCCCGTGCGCCCGAGGAGCGCGTCGATGACCGAGTCGGTCTCGGCCCACTGCACGAGGTTCTTGCGGATGCTGTCGCGGACGATCGAGTCGCGGACGGCCGAGTCGCGCGGGGTGAGCGGGCGGCGGAGCGTGTCGGCGCGCGGAGGGAGCGGGGCCGGGCGCGGGGCCGGGCGCGGCGGGGGCGCCGGGACGGGGCGCTGCTGCGCGCCCAAGCGCGCCGCCAGCGGCCACGCGACCGCGAGGGCCAGCGCCGTGGCGGCGCCACGCAGCGCCCGGCGCCACCGCGCAGCGCTCACGCCAGCGCCTCGCGCTCGGCCGCGAGCGCACGCCGCTGCTGCCGCCGGTGCACCAGCGCGCTCGAGACGATGCTCGCCTCGTAGAGCCCGTAGAGCGGCACCATGAGCATGAGCGTCGTCGTGATCAGGTCGCCCGGCGTGATGATCGCCGCCCCGACGAGCGACGCCACCAGCGCCTGCCGCCGCCACCCGCGCAGCTGCGCCGGCGTGAGTACGCCGAGCGCCGTGAGCCCGGTGAGCACGATGGGGAGCTCGAAGACGGCCCCCATCACGAGGCAGAGCGACGTCGCGAAGTCGAAGTAGTCGCGCGCCGTGATCATCGCCTCGAGCGAGCCGCTCTGGAAGCCGAGCAGGAACTCGAGCGCGAACGGCAGCACGAGGAAGTACGCCGCCGACACGCCCGTCGCGAACAGGAGCGCGCCGACCACGAGGATCGGCACCACGATCCGCTTCTCGCGCTGGTAGAGCGCCGGCGAGACGAAGGCCCAGAGCTGGTAGAGGATCACCGGCGACGCGAGCACGAAGCCGATCCCCAGCGAGACCGTCATCGAGATCGAGAACGAGTCGCCGGGGTGCGTGAAGACCAGCTTCTTGCCGCCGAGGTACGGCTGGATCGGCGCGGCGAGGAAGGCGATCGCGTCGAAGCGGACCACGGCGACGAAGGCGACGACGACCGCGACCGCCAGCACCGCCACCACCTTGAGGAGCCGCTGGCGCAGCTCCTCGAGGTGGTCGAGGAAGGGCATCTCGGTGGCGGGGTTGGCCGACTGCATCGCCGGGGCGCCCTCAGCCCTTGAGCCGGTCGCGCGCGAGCTCGGCCTCGTCGCTGCGCGGGTAGGTCTTCACGAGCTGCTCGAGCACCTCGCGCGCCCGCGGCGCCTTCCCCTGCCGCTGCAGGAGCTGCGCGCGCTTGAACATCGCCGTCGGCGCCCGCAGCGACTGCGGGTACTTGCTGTACGCCGCGAGGTAGGCCGCCTCGGCGTCGTCGTCCTTCTTCTCCTTCTCGAGCGCCTCGGCGAGGTGGTACTGCGCGTCGCCCGCCTGCTCGTGCTGCGGATACTGCGCGAGGAAGTCGGTGAGCCCGGCGCGCGCCGCGCCGTAGCTCCCGCGGCGGAGCTGGTCGAGCGCCATCGTGTAGAGCTGCGCCGGCCCCGGCGTCGCCGGCGCGGCGCCCGCGGCGGCCGGCGGCGCCGTCCCGCCCGCGGCGGGAGGCACCGGCGCCTGCTGCAGCACCTGGTTGCGCTGCTCGAGCTCCGCCCGGAGCTCGGTGATGCGCGAGGAGCTCATGCCGGTGAGCGAGCGCACCTCGATCAGCCCCTCGCGCACCGCGCCGAGGTCGCCCAGCACCTGCCCCTGCGACCGGGTGACGTAGCTGCGGAAGTCGGCGAACGAGTCGCGGAGCGCCGTCGAGGCGGTGCGCACGCTGTCGAGCGTGCGGCGGAGCGCGTCCTGCCGCCCGCGCGCGAGCGAGTCGCGGAGCGCGGCCTCGCTGCGCATCGCGCGCAGCTCCTCCTGCAGCGCGGTCACCTGCCCCGCCGTGGCGACACACCCCGCGAGCGACGGGAGCGCGACGAGCGCGAGGGCGGCACGGCGCGCGCGCATCACCGCGCCCCGCCGAGGGCGGCGTCGCCGGCGACGATCTCGAACTCGTCGCGCCGGTTCTGCGCCCAGGCGTCCTCGCCCTCGCCCGACGCCGCGGGGCGCTCGGCGCCGAAGCTCACCACCGCGAGCCGCGACAGGGCGATGCCGCGGTCGGCGAGGTACTTCCGCACCGCGCTCGCGCGGCGGAGGCCGAGCGCGAGGTTGTACTCGGCCGCGCCGCGCGCGTCGGTGTGGCCGGCGATGCGGAGCGCGACCTGCGGGTACCGCTGCAGCACCGCGAGCTTCGCGTCGAGGAGCGCGCGCGTCTCGTCGGAGAGCTCGCTGGCGTCGAAGGCGAAGTAGACGGGCGTCGTCAGGACCCGGCGCGCCTCGGCGGCGGCGGTGGCGGCCGCGGCATCGCCCGCGCTCGCGGCGCGTGCCACGC
>ERZ1066121.1250-NODE-1250-length-19376-cov-13.011335_pt1 | contig 19376 bp, 19 predicted proteins | sample MGYA00382768_ERZ1066121 | MGnify/ENA primary metagenome ERZ1066121 (study PRJEB33369, sample SAMEA5778351) | biofilm metagenome | biome: Industrial cooling water; feature: Water cooling tower basin; material: Biofilm | place: United Arab Emirates | collected... | reverse complement strand
TGCGGATCATCTTGGCCGGGTCTTCGGCCCGGTCGAGCAGGTCGGTCACGTTGGCAGCGATGATGTCGCGGGTTCGCGAGAAAATGCCCATCGGTCTGATCTCCAGCAGTTCAAAGGTGGCGGTCTTCAGCGGTTGCGCCGGGGCCGGTTCGGCACGGTGGGGGCGACTCATGAGAACCAGAGCCCCGGCGCCTGTTTCGTGGCTCACGCCACGATAACGCTGTTGGCCGCCGGCGTCACCAGCGCCGGGCCGGTGGCGGCGCCGATGAAGGTGAAGCCGATCAGCAGGGCGGCAGCCAGGCTCAGGATGGTCTGGCCGAAGGGGAAGTTGGTGGCAGTCATTGTTGGTCTCCTCAAATATTTGGCAGCGGGGTGGCTGCTCATGCCAACTGTATTGCAGGGGTCGTGCCAACTGCCCGAAATCACCTAACTGGCTGAATTTGCTGTTCTTGATTGCAAGGCGCAACTTTTTCGAATCGCAGGAATTGCCAAGAGTTGGGAATTCGTGCCAACTTGCTGCATGGCCGCGCCAGCCCAGCTCATCGGCAGTTCATCGAGCTTCCTCGACGCGGTCGAACGCGCCTCTGCCGCGGCCGCGCTGAACCGCCCGGTGCTGGTGATCGGGGAGCGCGGCACCGGCAAGGAACTCATCGCCGATCGCCTGCACCGCCTGTCCCCGCGCTGGTCGCAAACCCTTGTTTCGCTGAACTGCGCGGCGCTGCCCGAAAATCTCATCGATGCCGAATTGTTCGGCTATGAGACCGGCGCCTTCACGGGTGCGCAGCGGGCGCGCGCCGGCCGCTTCGAGGATGCCGACGGCGGCACGCTGTTCCTGGACGAGATCGGCACGCTCTCTTCCCAGGCGCAGGAGCGGCTGCTGCGCGTGGTGGAATATGGCGAGCTCACCCGGCTGGGTTCGAACAAGGTGATCAGTGTCGATGTGCGGCTGGTCGGCGCCACCAACGAGGATCTGCCCGGCCTGGTGGCACGCGGCCGCTTCCGCGCCGACCTGCTTGATCGGCTGAGCTTCGAGGTGATCACCCTGCCGCCCTTGCGGGAACGCGCCGAGGACATCGACCAGCTCGCCCTGCACTTCGCCCGCCGCATGGCCGCCGAGCTGGGCTGGCCGCGCTTTCCGGGTTTTTCGCCACGCGTGCAGGAACAGCTCAACGACTGGCACTGGCCCGGCAATATCCGCGAGCTGAAGAACGTGGTGGAGCGCGCACTCTATCGCTGGGGCGATCCGGATCGGCCGGTGGGGCAGCTGGTGATCGATCCGTTCGAGTCGCCGTGGCGGCCACAGGGGGCCTATGGGACGCCATCAGGCATCAGCCCGGTGGAGGAGGCCAGCGACATGCCACCGCCGGCCAAGCCGCCGCTGAAGATCGACGGGGTGAGCGATCTGCGTGCGGCGGTGGCAGCCTATGAGAAGCAGCTGCTGGAAGCCGCGCTGGAACGCCATCGCCACAACCAGCGCCGCACGGCCGCCGCGCTGGGCCTGAGCTATGACCAGCTGCGCCACGCCCTGAAGCGGCATGGCCTTTTGGGGGAATGATCAGTCCAGCTTGAGGCCGTGCTTCGTCAGCAGCGGGGTCTGCGCCATGGTGAAGACGAAGATCACGGCGGTCACGCCCCACACCTTGAAGCTGAGCCAGTCATCGTAGGAGAGCAGGCGCCGCGCCGCCTCGTTGGCGAACAGCAGCGCGATGAACAGCAGCGCCCAGTTGCGGGTGAGCAGGCGCCAGCCGCGCGCTGTCAGGCCGGGCAGGGCATCCTCCATCACGATCTGCAGGGTGGGCCGCCCGGTGGCCAGCCCGCCCAGCAGCAGGGCGGCGAACACGCCATAGATGATGCTGGGCTTGAGCTGGATGAACGCCTTGTCCTGCAGCCACACCGTCAGCCCGCCGAACAGCACGACGACAATGGTCGTGAAGATCATGGCCGGCGGCAGGTGGCGCGTCTTCGCCCAGTGCCAGGCGGCAGCGATCAGCGTGGCGAGGATGAACACCCCGGTGCCGACCACGGCGCTGGCGACCTCGGCATCCTTGACGCCTGTCAGCATGCCGCGCTCGAACATCGCCTTGCCGGCCTTGCTGGCAGCGAAGAACAGCAGCAGAGGCCCCAGGTTGATGGCCATGCGGGCGCCGGTGGACAGTTGCGGACGGCTTGTCATGCAGCGCCCCAATAACGCGGCTTTTGGCTGCCGTCACGAGCTGCTCTCATGCCCTGGGGTGACGAAGCCGCATCAAGCCATTAAGCCCGATGCCGTGAGCACAACGCTTGTCATCGCGGATCTGGCCTGCCGGCGGGGCGGGCGTCTGCTGTTCGATGGCATCAGCGCACGCGTGCCGCCGGGCGGTGCCCTCCAGCTTGTTGGGCCGAATGGCGCGGGCAAATCATCCCTGCTGCGGCTGCTGGCCGGGCTGCTCCCGGCGGCGGCGGGGCGCGTGGAGTTCGTCGGCCGCCGGGCGTTCCTTGGGCATGAGGTGGCGCTGAAACCCCGGCAGACACTGGGCAGCGAGCTGGCCCACTGGGCGCGGCTCGATGGCGGCGCGGATCGCCTGCCGGCGGCCCTGGGGGCGATGAATCTCGACGCCCTCATCGATGTGCCGTGCCGCATGCTGTCATCAGGGCAGAAGCGGCGGGCGGGGCTGGCGCGGGTGATGGCGGCGGGTGCCGATCTGTGGTTGCTCGATGAACCCACTGCCGGGCTGGACACGGCATCGGCGGCGCTGCTGGCCCAGGCCATGGCGGCGCACCGGGCGGCGGGCGGCATCGTGGTGGCGGCGGTGCATGGCGATATCGGCCTTGATGGCGCCGATGTGGTGCGGCTGGGCTGATGTTCCTCGCGCTTGTCCGCCGCGATCTGCTGCTCATCGCCCGCTCCCCGGCGCTGTGGCTGCCGGTGATGTTCTTCGTGCTGGTCGCCGCAATCTTCCCGTTCGCGGTCGGCCCCGATGCGCGGCTGCTGGCCCGCATCGCGCCCGGCATCATCTGGGTGGCGGCGCTGCTGGCGGCGCTGCTGCCGGTGGAAACCTTGCTGGCCCCCGATGTGGAGGATGGCAGCATCGACCAGCTGATCAGTCGCGGCATCGCGCTGGAGCTGGTGTGCGCGGCGCGCATCCTGGCGCACTGGATCGGCTTTGCGCTGCCGCTGCTGGCGGCGCTGCCAGTGGCCGGCGTGCTGCTCGGGCTTCCGTCTGATGACGCCATGCGCCTGGCGATCGCACTGGCATTGGGCACGCCGGCGCTGGCCAGCCTCGCCGTGGTGGCCGCCGCGCTCACTGCCGGGCTGAAGGGCGGCGGCGCGCTGGCCGGTCTGATCGTACTGCCGCTGGCACTGCCGGTGCTGATCTTCGGGGTGGGCAGCGATGTCGCCGGCGCCTTCCGCCTGCTCGGCGCCGCCAGCCTGGTGGCGCTGGCGGTGGGGCCGTTTGCCGCAGCCGCCGCACTGAAACCGGAATGAAGCCAGTTCATTCGACAGTCAGATGACAGGATGTTAAGAATGGTTCGGATCTTTCGAAGGAGCCCCGCCATGCGTCTCGTCCCCGTTGCCACGCTGATCACTGCCGCGATGCTCACTGCCGCCTGCGGTGGCGGCGACAAGCCTGCCGAAAAGCCTGCCGAAGCGCCCGCCGCAGAAGCGCCGGCTGCCGAGGCCCCGGCTGCCGAAGCGCCGGCAGCTGCGCCCGTTGCCGAAGCCGCCGCGCCGGCTGCTGCCGTCACCTATGCCAGCCTCACCGGTGATGCTGCCAAGGGCGAGAAGGTCTTCGCCCAGTGCAAGGCCTGCCATGTCGCGGAACCGGGTGTGAACCGGGTCGGTCCCTCGCTGCACGGCGTGGTGGGCCGCACCGCCGGCACGGTGGCGGGCTTCAACTATTCCAAGGCCAACAAGGAAAGCGGTGTGACCTGGAACGAGGACGTGCTGTTCACCTATCTGGAAGCGCCGCAGAAGTTCATGCCCGGCACCCGCATGGCCTTTGCCGGCCTGAAGAACCCGCAGGACCGGGCGGACGTGATTGCGTATCTGAAAACGAAGGCGTGATGTGGCAACGGCCGGCAGCAAAGCTGCCGAGTCCGTTTCCGTTACCAGAAGGAAAAAGCGGGGAGGCGCGCGGCAAAGCCGCGTCGTCGAAGCTGTTCAGCCGGGCTTGGGCCCGGCTGCCAGCCCGGCCGGGCGCTGCGCCGAGTCTGGCGGCGATGCGCCGCCAGCCGGCTTGGCCTAAAACGGCCCATTCAATTCCACAATCGCCCGGTTGAGCATCGCCGCAAAGCTCACCCATGCGAGATAAGGCAGCAGCAACGCCGCCGCGGGCCGCGAGATGCGCCACATCACCACGATCAGCGCGGCGATGCTGCTCCACAGGATGCCGACTTCCAGCGCCGCGTAATCCGGCCGGTGCAGGCGGAAGAACAGGAAGCTCCACAGCAGGTTCAGGAAGCCGTTCAGGGCAAACAGGCCGATGATGCTTTCTGCCTGGGGGCGGCTGCGGGCCGACAGCCAGGCGGTGGCGCCTGAAACGGTGCACAGGCCGAAGATCACCGTCCAGGCCGGGCCGAACAGCCAGGTTGGCGGCGCCCATTCGGGCTGCTTCAAGGCCTGGTACCAGGGGCCGATGTCGGTGATCGTGGCGCCGACGGCGGCCGTGAAGGCTGCGGCCACCGCAGCGACGGCGGCCGGCAGCACCCACGTCTGTTCCGACAATCGGGCCATTGGCCCCACTCTCCCCCCTGCTGCGCGCGCGGCCTCAGGCCTGCGCGCGTTTGCCGGCGCTGCCCGCTTCGCGCACGCCGCCGCCCGACAAGATGCCGGTGATCAGCTGCACGCTGTCCTTCAGGAAGATGCGGACATGGGCCAGCGGCTTCCGGCGCACCAGTTCCTTGTTCATATAGGCTTCCCAGGTCAGTTCCTGGATGTCCTTGTCCATGCACAGCTTCACGAACTTCTCGCGCATCGTGTCGCTGCGATACCACCACCACTGCATGATCCCGAGCACCTTGAACACGGTGCCGTGCTGCTTCAGGAAGCGCCGCCGTGCCAGCGCCAGCTTCGAGGCATCGCCGGTCTTCAGCGCTTCGGCGGCAGCCTTCGCGGCCTCGCGGCCGGCTGTCATCGCATAGAAGATGCCTTCGCCGCTGGCCGGGGCGACCGTGCCGGCCGCGTCACCGGCCACCACCACGTCCTTGCCATTATCCCACTTCTTGCGCGGGCGCAGCGGGATCGGCGCGCCTTCGACACGCACCGTCTTGCAGGCCTCCTCGGTCATGCCCAGCTCCTCGCGCAGCTTGCCGACCGCCTTCCTGAGTTCGAAGCCCTGCACGGCGCTGCCGGTGCCGACACTGGTCTTGGAGCCGTGCGGGAACACCCAGGCATAGAAATCCGGGCTGTGCTTGCCCTGGTAGAACACGTCGCAGCGGTTGCCCTCGAAGCCATTGAAGCCTTCCGGCGGGCTGTCGATCACCTCGTGATAGGCGGCGACGAAGGGCAGCTTTTCATCGGGCAGAGCGGCACGGGCCACAGCGCTGTTGCAGCCGTCGCAGCCGATCAGCATCTTCGTGCGCACCTTCACCGGATCGCTGCCGCGCGGCGCGCCCTTGGGGCGATAGGCGACGATGGCGGTGCCATCGGCATCGCGTTCCAGTGCCTCGAAGGTGCCGTCGCGGCGGTCGGCGCCGTTCTTTGCGGCGCGGGCGCGCAGCCATTCATCGAACACGTCGCGATCAACCATGCCGACCCAGCCGCCTTCGCCCACCGGCATGTCCACCTTGCGATCCTTGGGGCTGATCATGCGGGCGCTGTTGGCCGTGGTGCAGAGCAGCTCCATCGGCACGTCGAAATCCTTCAGCAGGCGCGGCGGCACCGCACCGCCGCACGGCTTGATGCGGCCCATGCGATCGAGCAGCATCACCTTGAAGCCTTGGCAAGCCAGATCATTGGCGGCGGTCGCGCCCGACGGCCCGCCGCCCACCACCACCATGTCGAACGTCTCGGTCATGCCAACTGCTCCCTGGTTGCCGGCTGCGCTTCCGGTGATTCGCCCATTTTGTCATTCAATCGCAGCGCGATGATCGCGGCAACCAGGAACAGCGCGCCTTCGGCCGCGAACACCAGCTCGAAGGCCTGCGCCGTGGTTGGCATGATTGCCCGCAGCCGATCGACCGCGAAGGCGCCGACAAAGCCGCCGATGCCGAAGGCCGATGCCTGCGCTGCGCCCCAAAGGCCCATGCGGATGCCTTCATGTCCCGCACCGCCACGGCCCGCCAGTTCCAGCATCGAGCCGATGGCCGCGACTGCGAACATGCCGTTGGCAAAGCCCAGCACCACCACGTTGGCCGCCAGCGGCCAGCCCGGCCCGCTGTGCGCCGCCATCGCCAGTGCTGCCAGCGCCAGCGCCGAGGCAAGGCAGCCGGCGACGATCCAGCGCTTGAGCTTCAGCCCCGCCTTGCCGCCGAATGCGTGCCCGCCGATGCCCACGAGGATCATCCCCGCCAGCACGCCGCCATTCTGCGCGCCCGACAGGCTGGTGGACTGGCCCGGCGTCATGCCGAACACCAGCCCGGCGAAGGGCTCCAGGATCAGATCCTGCATCGAATAGGCCAGCATCGAGAAGAACACGAAGATGCTGAACAGCCGGGTAAGGGGATCATGCCAGATGCCCTTCAAGGCCTCGCCGAAGGGTGCGGAATCCCGCTTCGCTTCGGCGACAGGCGCGCCTTCGACGCCCCACACGGCAAGGCAGGAGACGGTGAAGGCCACTGCCACGACCCCGGCCGCCACGGCCAGCAGGCGATCGGGCGAGAAGGGATCGAGCAGCTGCCCGGCGGTGACCGCCGACACCACGATGCCGGCGATCATCATGATCCAGGTGAGGCTGGCCGCGGCCGGGCGGCGCGCTTGCGCCGTGCGGGTGGCGAGCAGCGCCAGCAGCGAGGTGCCCGACGCGCCGACCCCGATGCCGATCATCGCATAGGCCAGCACCAGCGCCGCGAACACCGGCCAGAAGGGGCCGGCGAGCTGCGTGGTGGCCCAGGTGGCGAGGAGGCCGCCGGCGCCGAGCACCGCCATGCCGCCGATGATCCAGGGCGTCCGCCGCCAGCCGGCATCACTGCCATGGCCCCATTTCGGGCGGGAGAGCTGCACGCCATAGTGGAAGGCCACCAGCCCGGCCGGCAGCGCCGCGGCCTGCGCATATTCCACCACCATGATGCGGTTGAGCAGCGAGGAGGCCAGCATGACGATGGCGCCGAGTGCGCTCTGCACCAGCCCCAATCGGGCGATTCCCAACCAGGACAGCGGATCCTTGGGAGGCTTCACACGATCACCGACAGGCCAAAGGCGCTGGTGAGCATGCCCAGCACATAGAGCGTGGTGCCGGTGGCGTTGTAGAAGGGCGCGTTGGCGGCCGGGGCGGTCAGCACGCGCTGCATCAGCACCACCTGCATGGCGAGCGAAAAGGCCACCATCGCCGACGGCCAGGAGAGGCCCCAGCGGGCGAGCAGGATGATCACCACCACCTGGGGCAGCGCCATCGTCCAGCAGGCAATCTCGGCGGCATTGCGTTCGCCCAGCTGCACCGGCAGCGAATTGACGCCGGACTGGGCATCACCCTTCACCGCCTTGAAATCGTTGAGCACCATGATGCCGTGTGCGCCCAGTGCATACATGCACAGCACCCAGATGATGCGCGTATCGGGCACGCCGCCGGCCATCACGGCGGCGCCGGTGAACCAGCTCACGCCTTCATAGGCGGCGGCGCAGACCAGCGGCCCCAGCCAGCCATCGGCCTTGAACCGCAGCGGCGGCGCCGAATAGGCCCAGGCCATGGCGACGCCGACGATGGTGGCGATGCCGACCACCGGCCCGATGATGAAGCCCACGGCAAGACTGATGATGCTGCCCAGGATGGCAATATACAGCCCCCAGCGGCCGGGGATGCGGCCCGATGGGATCGGCCGCTGCGGTTCGTTGATGGCGTCCACGTGCCGATCGAACCAGTCGTTGATGGCCTGGCTGTTGCCACACACCAGCGGGCCAGCCAGCAGCATGCCGGCGACCAGCACGCCCCAGCGTTCGGCCAGCGGCACGCCCGAGGAAACGACGCCGCACATGAAGGCCCACATTGGCGGGAACCAGGTGACCGGCTTCAGCAGTTCCAGCACGTCCTTCGGACGCGGCACGCTGCGCAGTTGCGGCTGGGGCGGGGGGACATGCTCCATGCGCTTCCCCTAAGCGCAGCCTGTGAGGCGCGTCAACGCGGGCGCGCCGCCCGCGTTACCACTTCGTCACTTTGCCGCGCGTGCGCAGTTGACAGAAGGGGGCCGGATGATAGGGTTTTTTACGTATCGTCGAGGGGTCTGAACGCTTGTCTGCATCATCGTCACCGGGTGCTTCGTTGCCGGCTGCGTCAGCGCCGCGACCGCTCTATACCCCGGAGGAACGGGTGCGGCGGGATTCGACCAAGTGGACCCTGGTGCAGGGCATCCTCGCGCCGATCCAGTTCGTGGTGTTCGGCATCAGCCTCTATTTCGTGCTGGACTATATCTACACGGGCCAGAACTATGATCTCGCCATCTGGTCGGTCGTGGTGAAGACGCTGATTCTCTACACGATCATGGTCACCGGCGCGATCTGGGAGAAGGTGGTGTTCGGCCAGTATCTCTTCCACGAGAGCTTCTTCTGGGAAGACGTGTTCTCGATGCTGGTGATCGTGCTGCACACGCTCTACGTGTTCGGGCTGCTGACCGGCATTGCCGATGATGGCGTGCTGTTCGCCACCGCGCTGGCGGCCTATGCGGCCTATGTGGTGAATGCGGCCCAGTTCATCTGGAAGCTGCGCATGGCCCGCCTGTCCTCGCAGCCGGCGAAGCAGGCCGTACATGCCGCCGATTCGGATGTGGCGGCCGGTGCAGAACTGGCGCAGGCGGCATGAGCGCGGAGCGCGCCCTGCCCGGCTGTGATGCCCCGCCGGTGGGCGCGGACGGCATCCTGCGCGAACGGGGCCAGCGCGAAGTGTTCTGCGGGCTCACCGGCATCATCTGGCTGCACCGCAAGATCCAGGACGCCTTCTTCCTGGTGGTGGGCAGCCGCACCTGTGCGCACCTGCTGCAATCGGCCGCCGGCGTGATGGTGTTCGCCGAGCCGCGCTTCGGCACCGCCATCATCGAGGAAAAGGATCTCGCCGGCCTCGCCGACGCCAACGAGGAGCTGGACCGGGTCGTTACCCGGCTCTTGGCACGCCGGCCCGATATCCGCATGCTGTTCCTCGTCGGCTCCTGCCCGTCCGAGGTGATCAAGCTCGATCTGTCACGCGCGGCGCAGCGGCTGAACGCGCGCTTTGCGCCGAACTGCCATGTGCTGAACTACAGCGGTAGCGGCATCGAGACGACCTTCACGCAGGGCGAGGATGCCTGCCTGGCCGCGCTGGTGCCGGAACTGGCCTTCACCGACGAGAAGCAACTGATCATCGTCGGCAGCCTGCCCGACATCGTCGAGGACCAGCTGACCCGGCTGCTCGTTGATCTGGGCATTCCAAAGGTGGTTTCGCTGCCGGCGCGGCGGGCCGGGGCGATGCCCGCCATCGGCCCGAACACGCGCTATCTGCTCGCCCAGCCCTTCCTTGCCGAAACCGGCGTGGCGCTGGACAAGCGCGGCGCGGTGCATCTGCCGTCGCTGTTCCCGTTTGGCGCGGAAGGCACGACGGCCTGGCTGCATGCCGCAGCGCAGGCCTTCGGCATTGCGGAAGAGCGTTTCGCGCAGGTGACGGCGGCGCCGCGTGAGCGCGCGCGCAAGGGCCTCGCCCTCTATCGCGACAGGCTTCAGGGCAAGCGCATCTTCTTCCTGCCCGACAGCCAGCTGGAAGTGCCGCTGGCGCGCTTCCTGGCCGGCGAGCTTGGCATGGAACTGGTCGAGGTGGGCACGCCCTATCTGCACAAGGGCCATCTGATCGACGAGATCGCCGCGCTGCCGGCCGGAACATTGCTGTCCGAAGGGCAGGATGTGGACAGGCAGCTCGATCGCGTGCGCGCTGCCCGGCCTGATCTCACCGTGTGCGGCCTTGGCCTCGCCAATCCGCTGGAGAAGGAGGGCCTGTCGACCAAATGGGCGATCGAGCTCGTGTTCTCGCCCATCCACGGCTATGACCAGGCCGGCGACCTGGCCGAACTGTTCGCCCGTCCGCTCCACCGTCGTGATCTGCTGAGGGTTTGAGGGATGCAGCTCACGGTCTGGACATATGAAGGCCCGCCCCATGTGGGGGCGATGCGCGTCGCCACCGGCATGAAGCAGCTGCATTATGTGCTGCACGCGCCGCAGGGCGATACCTATGCCGACCTCTTGTTCACGATGATCGAGCGGCGCGACCATCGCCCGCCGGTGACCTACACCACCTTCCAGGCCCGCGATCTGGGCAAGGACACCGCCGAGCTGTTCCAGAAATCGGCGCGCGATGCCTATCAGCGCTTCAACCCGCAGGCGATCATCGTCGGTGCCAGCTGCACCGCCGAACTGATCCAGGACGATCCCGCCGGGCTCGCCGAGACCATGGGCTTGCCGTGCCCGGTGATTCCGCTGGAGCTGCCCAGCTACAGCCGCAAGGAAAACTGGGGCGCGTCCGAGACCTTCTACCAGATCGTCCGCACCCTCGCCGACAAGGACCGCCGCCCGCTGCCTGCCGTGGGGCCGAACGGTCCTCGCCGGCCGCTGGCCAACATCCTTGGCCCCACCGCGCTGGGTTTCCGTCACCGGGACGATGTGCTGGAAATCAGCCGGCTGCTGGACAGTATCGGCATCGACGTGAACCTGGTGGCGCCGCTGAACGCCACGCCGGCCGATCTGGCCCGGCTGGGCGAGGCGGACTTCAACATCTGCCTCTATCCCGAGATCGCCGCGCAGGCGTGCAGCTGGCTGGAGCGGACGTTCCGCCAGAAAACGGTGAAGACGGTGCCGATCGGCGTCAACGCCACCCGCGAGTTCGTGGCCGAAGTGTGCGCGGTTGCCGGTGTCACGCCGCCCGCCGACCTGGATTGCGGACGGATGGGCTGGTGGTCGCGCTCGATCGATTCCACCTATCTCACCGGCAAGCGCGTCTTCATCTTCGGCGATGGCACCCACGCTGTCGCCGCCGCCCGCGTGGCGAGTGAGGAGCTGGGCTTCAAGGTCGTCGGCCTTGGCTGCTACAACCGCGAATTCGCCCGGGAGGTGCGCGCCGCGGCCGCGACATATGGCGTCGAGCCGCTGATCACCGATGATTATCTGGCGGTGGAGGAAGCCATCGAGGCCGCCGCGCCGGAACTGGTGCTCGGCACGCAGATGGAGCGGCACATCGCCAAGCGGCTGCGCCTGCCCTGCGCGGTGATTTCCGCGCCGGTCCACGTGCAGGATTTCCCGGCGCGCCACAGCCCGCAGATGGGCTTTGAAGGCGCCAATGTGCTGTTCGACACCTGGGTGCATCCGCTGGTGATGGGCCTTGAGGAACATCTGCTCACCATGTTCCGCGAGGATTTCGAGTTTTCGGATGCCGCCGGGCCCAGCCATCTTGGTCATGCGGCTGCCGCACACGCGCCGGCAGCCGTTCCGGCCGGGGCCGAGCCAGCGGCGGCCACGGTTGCCGTGGCCGAGGCGCCCCCTGCGACAAATGAAGCCGGCGGCTGGACGCCGGAAGCCCTTGCCGAATTGGGCAAAATCCCGTTTTTCGTGCGCGGCAAAGCCCGCCGCAACACCGAGCGCTATGCTGCCGAGCATGGCGTGACCACCATCACCCGCGAGACCTTGTACGAGGCCAAAGCTCATTATGCGCGCTGACACTCCGCCTTCCCGTCAGGATCGGCCGGATCACTGCCATGTCGTGATCGTCACGCTCGACAATCACCTGTCGGGCGCCATCGACCGGGCGCGGGTGCGCTTCCAGAAGATGGGCATGCCGGTCTCCATCGGCTTCCACGCCGCGGCGGACTGGGACAAGCCGGGCAAGCTGGAAGCCACGCGCGCCGATATCGCGCGGGCCGATATCGTGATCGTCACCATGCTGTTCCTCGACGAACAGATCCGCATGATCAAGGACGCGCTGGTGGCGCGCCGCGAGGACTGCGACGCCATGGTCTGCCTGATGAGCCAGTCCGACGTCGTCAAGATGACCCGGATGGGCGATTATCGCATGGACGTGCCGCCCAAGGGCCCGCTGGGCTGGCTGAAGAAGCTGCGCGGTTCGTCGAAGGATGGCGCGGCCAACAGCGGTGCCGCCCAACTGGCCGTGCTGCGCCGCCTGCCCAAGCTGTTGAAGTTCGTGCCCGGCACCGCGCAGGACGTGCGCGCCTATTTCCTCACCCTGCAATATTGGCTGGCCGGCAGCGACGACAACGCCTTCCAGATGATCAGCGCGCTGGTCGATCGCTATGCCGATGGCCCGCGCAAGGCGCTGCGCGGCCAGGCCAAGGTCGAAGCGCCGCAGGAATATCCGGAGGTCGGCGTGTATCACCCGGACCTGCCGCAACGCATGTCGGAAAAGCTTTCCGACTTGCCATGGAAGAAGGATGCAGTGGGCACTGTGGGCGTGCTGATGCTGCGCTCCTATGTGCTGGGCAAGGATGCCAACCATTATGATGGCGTGATCCGGGCCCTTGAAGCCCGTGGTCTCAACGTCATTCCCGCCTTCGCCGGTGGCCTTGACCAGCGTCCTGCCATCGAGACGCTGATGATGAAGGACGGCAAGGCGACCGTTGATGCCGTCATCAACCTCACCGGCTTCAGCCTGGTGGGCGGCCCGGCCTATTCCGATGCCAAGGCCGCCGAAGAGATCCTCACCCGGCTGGACCGGCCCTATATCTCGGCGCATCCGGTGGAGTTCCAGACGCTGCAACAATGGGGCGCCAACCGCCAGGGCCTGCTGCCGCTGGAAGCCACCATCATGATCGCCATTCCGGAACTGGATGGCGGCACGCAACCGATGGTGTTCGGCGGCCGCAGCGATGCCGGCGGCGAGGCTTGCACCGGCTGCGAGCGCAAGTGCAGCTGGGCACCGTCGGACGGTGTGCGCGCCATGCAGAGCTGTCCGGAACGCGCCGAGGCGCTGGCCGACAAGATGCTGAAGCTGGTGCAGCTGCGCCGCGCCGAGAACAGGGACCGCCGCCTCGCGGTCGTGCTGTTCAACTTCCCGCCCAACGGCGGCGCGGCTGGCACGGCGCAGTTCCTCAGTGTGTTCGAAAGTCTGCACCGCACCCTGAAGCGGCTGCAGGCCGAAGGTTATGACGTGGAGGTGCCTGAGGATGCCGAGGCGGTGCGCCGCCGGGTGATCGAGGGCAACGCCATGCAATATGGCCAGGAAGCCAATGTCCACGCCTTCGTGCCCGCCGATACCATCGTCGCCACCGAGCCCTATCTGAGGGAGATCGAGGCGGAGTGGGGCCCGGCGCCCGGCAAGTTCCAGTCTGACGGCCGGAACGTGCTGATCACCGGCGCGCAGTTCGGCAACGTGTTCGTGGGCATCCAGCCGGCCAACGGCTATGAATCTGACCCGATGCGGCTGCTGTTCGATGGCCGGTTCGCGCCGACGCATGCCTTCATGGCCTTCTACCGCTGGATCCGGAACGATTTCGGCGCCCATGCGGTGATCCACTGGGGCACCCACGGCAGCCTGGAGTTCATGCCCGGCAAGCAGACCGGCATGACCATGAGCTGCTGGCCGGAACGCATCATCCAGGACCTGCCGAACATCTATCTCTATGCCGCCAACAACCCGTCCGAAGGCGTGCTGGCCAAGCGGCGTTCGGGCGCCACATTGGTCTCCTATCTCACCCCGGCGCTGACCAATTCGGGCCTCTACAAGGGCCTGTCGGACATCAAGGCCAGTGTTGACCGCTGGCGTTCCACCGAGCCGGGCAGCCCGGAGCTGCCGGGGCTGGAGGAAATCATCCGCGAGCAGGCCGAGGCGATGGATCTCGACGGCAGCGATGTCTCGAAGCTCGCCGCCAAGCTGTATGAAATCGAGCAGGAGCTGATCCCGCAGGGCCTGCACGTGTTCGGCGTGGCCGAGAGCGAGGAAGCCCGCATCGACATGCTCAGTGCCTGCGCGCAGGCGCGTGGGGAAACGGTCGATCGCGAGACCATTGAGCTGCTGATCAAGGGTCGCATCGTGCCCAACACGCCGACCCTGCGCGAACTGGCCAACATCAACGCCGCATTGAGCGTCAACCACGAGATGGACGGGCTGATGCGCGCACTCGATGGCCGTTACGTGCCGCCGGTGGCCGGTGGCGACATCTTGCGCGATCCGGAAATCCTGCCGACGGGCCGCAACATTCACGGCTTCGATCCGTTCCGCCTGCCGTCCGCCTATGCCTGCAAGGATGGCGCGGCGCAGGCGCAGCGCATCCTCGACCGCGCCATGGAAGACGCCGGCAAGCTGCCGGAAACCGTCGCCATGGTGCTGTGGGGCACGGACAATCTGAAGAGCGAGGGCGCGCAGGTTGCCCAGGCGATGGCGCTGATGGGCGCCAGGCCGCGCTTCGACAGCTACAACCGCCTGTCGGGCGCCGAGCTCATCCCGCTGGAACAGCTGGGCCGGCCGCGCATCGACGTGCTGGTGACGATGTCGGGCGTGTTCCGTGACCTGCTGCCGCTGCAGACCAAGATGCTGGCCGAAGCCGCACTGCTCGCCTCCGAGGCCGACGAGCCGGTGGAGATGAACTATATCCGCAAGCACAGCCTTGCGTATCTGGAAGAGCATGGCTGCGACATGGCCACCGCCTCCCTGCGCGTCTATTCCAACGCGGAAGGCGCCTATGGGGCCAACGTCAACCTGCTGATCGACAGCGCCAACTGGACCGACCCGAACGAGCTGGCCGACTGCTACGAGAAGCAGAAGGGCTATGCCTATGGTGTGGATGGCAAACCCAAGCGCCAGCCGGGCCTGCTGGCCAGCGCGCTGAAGACGGTGGACTGCGCCTACCAGAACCTGGAAAGCGTCGAACTCGGCATCACCACCATCGACCAGTATGTCGACACCCTGGGCGGCATCAGCCGCGCCGTGACCCGCGCCAAGGGCGAAGCGGCGCCGGTCTATATCGGCGACCAGACGCAAGGCAGCGGCAAGGTGCGTTCCCTGCAGGAACAGGTGGCGCTGGAAACCCGCACCCGCACGCTCAATCCGGTGTGGATCGAGGCGCAGCTGAAGCATGGCTATGAAGGCGTGCGCCAGGTGGAAGCGGCGGTGACCACCACCACCGGCTGGTCTGCCACCACCGGCCAGGTGGATCCCTGGGTGTACCAGCGCATCACCGAAACCTATGTGCTGGACGACGCCATGCGCCAGCGCATCGCCGAGATGAACCCGCGCGCTGCGGCCAAGATCGCCAACCGGCTGATCGAGGCGGCAGACCGCAATTTCTGGCAGCCGGATGCGGACACGCTGGCTGCCCTCTACGCGGCCACCGACGCCATCGAGGATCAGCTCGAAGGCGTCGCCCCGGCCGGCACCATGGCCGCATAAGGAGCCATCGCATGACCCTCATCATCGACAAGACCAAGCAGCCTGGACCCGGTGATGGGGAGGGCAGTGTGCAGGTCAGGCTGGACCCCAGCCAGAAGATCGAGGGCGCCAAGGTGTTCGCCATCTATGGCAAGGGCGGCATCGGCAAGTCCACCACCTCGTCCAACCTGTCGGCGGCCTTCTCGCTGCTCGGCAAGCGGGTGCTGCAGATCGGCTGCGATCCCAAGCACGACAGCACCTTCACGCTCACCAAGAAGCTGATGCCGACGGTGATCGACGTGCTGGAGACCGTGGAGTTCCACCACGAGGAACTGCGGCCCGAGGATTACATGTTCGAGGGCTTCAACGGCGTGATGTGCGTGGAGGCCGGTGGTCCGCCGGCCGGCACCGGCTGCGGCGGCTATGTTGTCGGCCAGACGGTGAAATTGCTGAAGCAGCACCATCTGCTGGAAGACACCGACGTGGTGATCTTCGATGTGCTGGGCGACGTGGTGTGCGGCGGCTTCGCGGCGCCGTTGCAGCATGCCGAGCGCGCCATCGTGGTGACGGCGAATGATTTCGACAGCATCTTCGCGATGAACCGCATCATGGCGGCCATCCAGGCCAAGGCGAAGAACTATGAAGTGCGCCTGGCCGGCTGCATCGCCAACCGTTCGGCCAACACCGACGAGATCGATCGTTTCTGCGGCGCCACCGGCATCGAGCGGCTGGCGCATCTGCCCGATCTGGATGCCATCCGCCGGTCGCGCCTGAAGAAGTGCACCATCTTCGAGATGGATGAGACGCCGGAGATCGTGGCGGCGCAGAATGAGTACAAGCGGCTGGCCGCGCTGCTGTGGGCCGGGGTCGAGCCCTGCCAGGCGACCCCGATGAAGGATCGCGACATCTTCGATTTCCTTGGTTTCGAGTAATGAACGCCCATACGCCCAAGAAGGCCCACGCTCCCGGTTGGGAGGCCAAGCGCGCCAAGCTGGAAACCTATTTCGACCGCACCGCGCTCGATGCCTGGGCGGCGATGACCAGCGATGCGCCGGTCTCGAAGATCCGCGCCACGGTGCGCGCCGGCCGCGAGGAAATGCGCAACACCCTGCTGAGCTGGCTGCCGCAGGATCTGACCGGCCGCCGCATCCTGGATGCCGGCTGCGGCACCGGCATGCTGGCCGTGGAAGCGGCCCGGCGCGGCGCCGAGGTGGTGGGCATCGATGTCTCGCCGCAGCTGGTGGAGATCGGCAAGGAACGCCTGCCCGACGACGTGAAGGGCCGCATCACGCTGGTGGCTGGCGACATGCTGGATGCCAGCTTCGGCGAGTTCGATCATATCGTCTCGATGGACGTGCTGATCCATTACGAGAGCGACCAGATCGCGGCGGCGACTGCCCGGCTGGCCGAGCGCGCGCGTCATTCGATGCTGTTCACCTTTGCGCCCGGCACGCCGCTGTTGCGCACGGCGCGGGCCATCGGCCAGTTCTTCCCGAAATCCGACCGGTCGCCCAGCATCGTGCCGGTGGCGCATGACCTGTTGAAATCGCGCCTGTCGCGCAGTGTGCCGCACGCAAAACTGGGGCGTGACCGCCGGGTGAGCCGCGGCTTCTACACCAGCCACGCGCAGGAGGTGCTGCTGAAATGACAGCGGCCCAAGCAGATTTGATGCAGCAAATCATTGCATATCTGTCACCTTCTGCTCTACCCACGCGCGTCGCAGCCATGCTATGGCGGCGGTGTGGGACTCGCTTTGGTCACCCCGCAGGCGCGGCGGGTGCTGGCCCGATGGTATCGCGCCGGCGCGTTTCGGCTGTGCGCACGGCCGGTTCGTACCGCATCTTTGAGGGGAGACGCCTCGCATGACGAACGTGCATCTGGTGGGTGGCCTGGACATCGCCGAACTCACCTTTTTCGCCTTCTTTCTCTTCTTCCTCGGCCTGGTCTGGTACCTGCGTGGGGAAGATCGCCGCGAAGGCTATCCGGTGGAGGATGATCTGACCGGCGCAGCCCATGGCGGCACCGATACCGATGCCCTGTTCTTCAAGCCGGCCAAGACCTTCAAGCTGCCGCACGGCCTGGGCGACGTGACCACGCCGACCGCCAACGACCGTGACCCGCTGCCGGGCAATGTGCTGCCGCGCGCCTGGGCCGGTGAGCCCCTCGACGTGGTTGGTGACAAGCTGACCTCGGGCGTTGGCCCGGCCTCGATCGCCCAGCGTGCCGACCGCCCGGACCTCGACATGCACGGCCAGCCGCGCATCGTGCCGACCCGGGTGATCAGCCATCCGGTCGGTGTGCACCAGAACGATGTCGATCCGCGCGGCCTGCCGGTGTTCGGTCTCGATGGCGGCAAGGCCGGCACCGTGAAGGACCTGTGGATGGACCGCGCCGAATCCTGCCTGCGCTATCTGGAAGTCGAACTGGCGGGCGGCGCCGGCACCATCCTGATGCCGATCACCATGGCGGAAGTCTCGGCCCGCGGCGTGATGACCGATGCCATCACCGGCGCCCAGATCGCTGGCGTGCCGCGCACCAAGTCGGCCGACCAGGTGACCCTGCTCGAGGAAGAGAAGATCCAGGCCTATTTCGGCGCCGGCTATCTGTGGGCGACGCCGGAACGCGCCGAGCCGCTGATCTGATCGGGGGCGGGCCCGGCCGGGCCCGCCGCCAGACGCGAGAATCGCACGAGAGTCGCAAGGGACGAAGCTGCCAGTGTCGATGGAATATGAAGACGAGCCGATCCCGGGCCTGCCCGGCCGGCTGCCGCCGGGGGAGGAGATCCTCTGGCAGGGCACGCCCGATTGGCGCGGCGTGGCGCGTGGCGTCTTCCACACGCGCCTTGTCGCCGCCTGGTTCGTCTTCGTGGCCAGCCTTGCCTTCGTGGCGGGCGGCACCGGCCTTTCCGGCGCGCTGATCACGCTGGCGGTCGCAGCGCTCGGCCTTGCCGTGCTGGCGGTGCTGGCGCGGGCGCAGGCCCGCTCCACCATCTACACGCTGACCAACAAGCGGGTGGTGCTGCGCTTTGGCGTGGCGTTGCCCAAGTGCGTGAACGTGCCCCTGTCGCTGGTGGGCAAGGCCGATGCCAAGCCGGCCGGCAATGGCCTGGTGGATGTGTCGCTCACGCCCACCGTGCGCTTCCCGCTGGCCTATCTGCAGATGTGGCCGCATGTGCGCCCGTGGAAGTTCGGGTCGCCGCAGCCGATGCTGCGCGCCGTGCCCGAAGCCTTCGTGCCGCTGCTGGCCGATGCGCTCGCCAAGGCCGATCCGGCCCGCGTGCCTGCGGACAACACGGATAGGGCGCCGGGCCCGGCCATGATAGGGGCTGCCGCATGAGCGGCGAGTTCACCAACGAACGCTTTCCCAAGTCGGCGCTCTATGCCGCTGGTGCGCTGATCGCCATGTCGATCCTGATGGTCGGCAGCATCCGTGGCGGCTTGCTGCCCACCCCGGAAACCGCGCCGCAGTCACGGGAACGCCGGCAGGTGGCTGTAATCGCCACCCGCGACTTCCGCTTCGAGGACCGGGCTGACGGCGCCCTGCTGGTCACCGACATCGCGGCGAACAAGCTGGCCTTTCTCTATCCGCCCGGCGCCAACACCGGCTTCATCCGCGGCGTGATGCGCGGCCTGATGCGTGAACGCCGGCTGCACGAAGTGGCCCGCACCGGCCCGGTGACGGTGACCCAGTGGGCCGATGGTGCGCTGACCCTTGAAGACAAGACGACCGGCCGCATCATCGAGCTCGGCAGTTTCGGCCAGACCAACCGTGCCGCCTTCGCGCAGCTGCTGGTGCCCTATCAGCCCGGCGGTCCCGGCGTGCCGGACCAGCCGATCGTGGCGGCGGTGCCGGAAGCCTCCACCACCGCGCCTTTCCTGGGGGGAGCCGGCTGATGGGCCTGTTCACCCGCGACCG